>Ga0208300_100112_pt1 | contig 90393 bp, 98 predicted proteins | sample 23_taG_FD_184096 | JGI IMG/M metagenome (GOLD analysis project Ga0208300, IMG submission 184096) | Marine viral communities from Cariaco Basin, Caribbean Sea - 23_WHOI_OMZ (SPAdes) (version 2) | ecosystem: Environmental > Aquatic > Marine > Oceanic | place: Caribbean Sea: Cariaco Basin...
GGCGGCGCATTCTACGCCATCTCGCCGGACTGTCAAGCTTCATTTTCAAGCTAACTTATTGATTAATAAGCGCTTTAAGCGAAGCATCCTGCCCGACGAGGAGGCGAATTATAGGCCCGTCAGATTTGGCGTCAAGGCTTTTTCAGAAGAATTTTGGCAAACCGTTTTTTACCGGCCTGACACACGTACTCTTCACCCAGCGCAAGCACACAGGAGTGGTCGACCACTTCGCCGTTAACCTTCACCGAGCCGGCAGAAAGCAAATCACGCGCAGCAGCAGCATTCTTCGCCATACCGGCCCGATTGATAACTGCGGAAATCGGCAGGTCAGCCTCCGCCTCAATAACCACTTCTGGAATATCTGCCGGCAGCTCGCCATCCTTCAGACGATTGCCTGCTGAGCGGTGAGCATTGGCCGCGGCCTCTTCCCCATGAAATCGAGCAACCAACTCTTCGGCAAGCTTGATCTTGATGTCGCGCGGATTGGCACCAGCAGCGACGTCCGATTTGAACTGATCAATCTCCGCCATACTGCGGAAGCTGAGCAGCTCAAAGTAGCGCCACATAATACTGTCCGGCATTGAAACCAGCTTGTTGTACATCTCACCAGGCGCGTCGCTGATGCCTATATAGTTATTCAGCGACTTGGACATCTTCTTCACGCCATCCAAGCCCTCCAGAATCGGCATGGTGAGAATGACCTGAGGCTCCTGCCCATACTGCCGTTGCAGCTCACGCCCCATCAGCAGATTAAACTTCTGGTCGGTACCACCCAGCTCGACATCCGCCTCCATTGCAACAGAGTCGTAGCCCTGCACCAATGGATACAGGAACTCATGGATTGCGATCGACTGACCACCCTTGTAACGCTTGTCGAAGTCATCGCGCTCCAGCATCCGAGCGACGGTGTACTTGCCCGCCAACTGAATCATGTCAGCGGAGGTCATCTTGTCCATCCAGGTCGAATTGAACATGACCACCGTCTTGGCAGGATCCAGAATCTTGAAAACCTGCTCTTTATAGGTCTCGGCGTTGGCAGCCACCTGTTCACGAGTCAGCGGTTGGCGCGTGACGTTCTTGCCGGTCGGATCGCCGATCATGCCGGTGAAGTCACCAATGAGAAACAAAACCTGATGACCGAGATCCTGAAACTGTCGAAGCTTGTTGATAAGCACGGTGTGACCGAGGTGAAGGTCAGGTGCGGTCGGATCAAAACCCGCCTTGATTCGCAGTGGCTTACCGCGCTCCAGCTTGGCGCGCAACTCGCCCTCAACCAGAATTTCATCGGCGCCGCGCTTGATCAGCGCCAACTGCTCGTCAACCGGCTTCATAGCTGCAGTTTTCCTGTGAGTGTCAGTGGGTGGTGTTTTCAGGGGGACAAACCATACAACATTGCCTATCAATTACAAGCAGCGCAGGCGCACCTTGCGGACAGCAGGCATTACGAAACGGACATAATTTGGCGGTATAAATCTGACAGGCGGGAAAGGCAAAAGCTTGCCACAGCAGCTTTTCAATTATAATTTAGCAAGTTAGTCCACTTTATCTAGAATACTTCTACACAAGAGCGCTTATGGGATCTCAAGATAAAAAGTCACCGCGATACCCCAAAAGCCACCTCGTGGCAGCCAGCGGTATCGCAGCAGCGCTGAGCATCATCCTGCTCGTAGTCCCTACCGCCGACGTCGAAGCCAAGAAGACATTAGTCCAGCTCGAGTTGCCGGCCCCCGAATCCAATGCCGACCAGTCGCTTTCCCAGTCTCCTGAACAACTGGACGCACTGGTCAGCGAAGCAGTCACAATCCCCAAGCCGATGGATATCGCACGGCAGGCAACCGCCACAGCGAACGACGAGCCCCTTGTTGCGGTTGACACTGCAGCTGCAGAGGTCGGCCCTACCTGGCAACAAATTACCGTTGCCAACGGCGACACCCTGTCCACCTTGTTTGATCAGGCAAACCTGGGTGTCAGCACTCTGCATGCTGTCATCAACAGCAGTCAGGACGCACGCCGCTTCACTCGCCTGAATGTGGGCCAGGTGCTGGAGTATCAGACCGACGCGGAAGGTCAGTTGACCGCGATGCGCTCCAAACTGAACGACCTGGAAACCATCCGCATTGATCGAACGGCAGACGGCTACCAGTTCAGCAAGCAGGTTATCGAGCCTGAAATCCGCGAACGCTACGTTCAAGCCACCATCGACAGCTCTCTGTTTCTTGCCGCTCAGCACGCCGGACTCAATCACAACCTGACAATGCAGATGGCCAACATCTTCGGCTATGACGTCGACTTCGCACGCGACATCCGCCAAGGCGATCGCTTCGAAGTACTGTTTGAGGAAAAGCACGTCGATGACAAAACCGTAGGTTCGGGAAACATTCTGGCCGCCCGCTTTACCAACCGCGGCAAGACCTACACCGCGGTGCGCTACACGGATCGCAATGGCTATGCGAGCTACTACCGGGCTGACGGCACCAGCATGCGCAAGGCTTTCATCCGGACCCCGGTTGACTTTGCCCGAATCAGCTCCCGCTTCAATCCCGGTCGCCTGCACCCGGTGCTCAATCGCATTCGCGCCCACAAAGGCGTCGATTATGCTGCTGCCACCGGCACGCCCATCAAGGCGACAGGCGACGGCCGGGTTGTTTCCGCCGGCCGCAAGGGCGGTTACGGCAACGCCGTCGTTATCCAGCACGGGCGCAAGTACCAGACACTGTATGGACACATGAGCCGCTTCGCACGGGGTGTTACTGCGGGCACGCACGTCACCCAGGGGCAGATCATCGGCTACGTAGGCATGACTGGCCTGGCCACCGGGCCGCACCTGCACTACGAATTCCGCGTTGATGGCCGTCACGTTGACCCGCTTAGCGTGCAGCTTCCGGCCTCCGACCCAATCCCCAGCAGTGAGCGCACCGCCTTCCTCGCCACCAGCCAGCAGCTGATGGCGTCGATGGACCAGTCGCGCGCTACCCAGCTCGCCGCGCTGGATCAGTAATGTCCCCCTTGTATGTCGGTATCATGTCAGGCACCAGCCTGGATGGTATCGACATCACCCTCTGCCGATTCAACGATGAACGCCGGGCCGAGTGCCTGGACGCCCTTTGCGTACCGATGCCTGCCGATCTGCGCCAGCAATTGCTGGATCTGTGCAGCCCGGGAGGGGACGAAATCTATTTGTCCGGCGTCGCGGGTAACGCCTGGGCCAGACTGGCAGCCCAGGGTGTACAGCAATTACTGACTCAAAGCCAGACAGCCCCCGAGCAGGTGCGCGCTATCGGCAGCCACGGCCAGACAGTCCGCCATCATCCGGAACAGGGTTTCAGCTTGCAGATCGGCTCACCGTCGTTGCTCGCGGAGCTAACCGGTATCGACGTCATAGCCGACTTTCGCAGTCGCGACCTCGCCGCCGGTGGCCAGGGGGCGCCACTGGTACCGGCATTTCACCAATGGCTGCTGAGCTGTCCAACACAAACCCGCACCCTGGTGAATATCGGCGGGTTTGCCAACCTGACAGTCCTCCGGCCGGGGCAGCCTGTTGCAGGCTTTGATTCAGGCCCGGGAAATGCCCTTATGGACAACTGGACTCAGCGCCATACTGGGCTGCCTTACGACGCCAACGGCGACTGGGCGCGACAGGGGCACCCCCATCAGGCCTTGCTGAATCGCATGCTCGCAGACCCCTACTTCGCGCGCAGCGGCCCGAAAAGCACGGGGCGCGAGTACTTCCACGAGGCCTGGCTGGCAGCACACCTCAAGCACAGCCCCGATATACCGGCCGCAGACGTGCAGGCTACCCTTGCCATGCTCACAGCCACGACTATTGCTCAAAGTGTCGAGCACGCCGCACGCGACAGCAGCGAGCTGTTTGTGTGTGGCGGTGGAGCGCGCAATCGCCACCTGATGGCACTGCTGCAGCGTTTGCTGCCGGCACAGGCGGTTCAGTCTACAGAGGTGCTGGGAGTCAGCCCGGACTGGATGGAAGCGATCGCATTTGCCTGGCTGGCGTGGCGTTTTGATCAACGCCTCAGCGGCAACCTGCCAAGCGTAACAGGGGCAAGCGGAGAGCGCATTTTAGGTGCGCTATACCCCGCCTGAATCAGATCGAGAAGGAAGACCCGCAGCCGCAGGTCGTGCTGGCATTAGGGTTGTTGATCACGAAACGCGACCCCTCAAGCCCCTCCTGATAGTCCACCTCGGACCCGACCAGATACTGGAAGCTCATCGGGTCAACCACAAGGCGCACACCATCTCGCTCGACGACGGTATCGTCCTCGGCCAATTCGTCATCAAAGGTAAAGCCGTACTGAAACCCGGAACAACCGCCGCCTGTCACGAAGACGCGCAGACTCAAACTGTCGTTCCCCTCCTCCTCAATCAGCGAACGCACCTTACTGACCGCGTTATCACTGAAAATAAGCGGTGAAGGGACAAAGACTTCAGCAGACATACAACCTCCAGCGACCTTGGCCGCAGCACAACAGGGCGAGCATTATCCTTTTTCCCGAGGTTTTTGGTCAACTATTCTCCGATTCGAGCTGCAGGACCGCGTCGAGCTGGGCTGACTGGGCACTGTCATCGAGATAATTAAGCTGACCGCTGATCTGCGCCCCCATAACCATCTCCATATAGCGGTAATAAAGATCACCACTAATCCGCGCCTTGGCATCCAGCTCCAGGTGCTCGAGTGCGTGCACATCGCCAACGACCTGGCCGTTGATGACCACATGAGGCGCCTTGATAACACCTTCGACGTAGCCGTGCTCACTGATGCGCACCAGCCCCTCTTCAGCCTCGATACTGCCGACAACCCGACCATCAATCTGCAAGGCGCCATCAAATCGCATATCGCCACGTATCTGGGCCTGCTGGGCAATGATGGTCGTCTTGCCACTAAACTGGCCGATATCAGCCTTTTTGCGCTTGTCGGATCCCCACATCAGTGCTCTGCTCCTGTAACCGTCCAATCGAAAACCTGCTCAACCAGGGTGTCTCCGTTACGGGTTGCGACGAGCTTGACCTGCTGGGGCTCAAAGCCGTCCGGAAGGGTAAGCAGGGCCTGCTCACTGCGAGCGGGCACGACCTGAAAGTAGCGGAAATTCAGTGCCAGTTGATCATCTCCCAATGACGGGGACAGGTCTGCCAGAGACAGCTCATCGGTCTTGCCATTGAGCAGCCCTTTGACACTGACTGCCAGACTGGCCTCCAGCGTATCGCTCTCGTCCCCCACCCTGCTGACCATGACTTTATAGCGGAAAGCCGCCGGAGAGTCTGTGGCCTGCAACTCAAAAGCCTGGATTCGCAGCCCCGGCGCCATCGCACTTGGCGCCAGCACGCCCTGGTACTGGGCCAGACTTTGCTGCTGTTTGAACAGCTGAGCCTCAAGCTCGTGAATAATCTGCTGCCCCTCAGCAACAGCGTCACGCGCCACCAGCAAATCGACTTCCAGCTGGTGATAACGTTGACGGGCCTCCTCCAGTTCCCTGGTGAGTTGCGCCTGACTCTCAACCAGGGCAAGGCGCTCCAGTTCGAGCGGCTGCTGGTGCCGCATCGCGGCCTCCCAGCCCTGCCATGCACTGATCGGAACAGAGATCAGCAACAAGATGACCACTGCGCGCCGCCAGCGCCGCTGCATCCGGCTTTCGCGCGGCTGCAGCGTCACATGATGGTCCCGAAAGGAGTGAGAGCCGGGGCGCCGTGAACCGAACATCAGGGCAGCAGCGCGGGCTGCTGCAGCCCGGCGCGCTCGTCCAGACCAAACAGAATGTTCATGTTCTGCACGGCCTGACCGGAAGCACCCTTGGTCAGGTTATCAATCACGGACAACACCACGACCAGATCCCCGCCCTGCGGACGGTGCACCGCGATGCGACAAACGTTGGCACCACGCACGCTGCGCGTCTCCGGGTGACTGCCTGCAGGCATGACGTCAACAAAGGGCTCGTCGGCATAACGCTGCTCGAACAACGCCTGCAGATCCACGCTGGTATCTGCGACTCGTGCATACAGGGTGGCATGAATGCCGCGAATCATCGGCGTCAGGTGCGGCACAAAGGTCAGACCGACAGGTCCGCCGGCAGCCTGTTGCAGCCCCTGGCGAATTTCCGGCAGGTGGCGATGACCCGCAACCGCGTAGGCCTTCATGCTCTCGCCCGCTTCGCATAACAGGGAGCCGACACTCGCGCCACGTCCCGCGCCGCTGACACCCGACTTGCAGTCTGCGATCAACGTTGCCGGATCGGCCAGCCCCGTCTCCAGCAGGGGAATCAGACCAAGCTGCGTGGCGGTCGGATAACAACCGGGCACGGCGATGAGCCGCGCACCGCGAATCGCCTCACGATTGACCTCGGGCAGGCCGTAGACTGCTTCAGGCAATAGATCAGGGGCGCCGTGCGGCTGGTGATACCACTGCGCCCACTCGTCGGCGTCGCGCAGGCGGAAGTCTGCCGACAGGTCGATCACCTTGACGCCGGTAGCCAGCAGCTCGCCGGCCAGCGCGTGCGCGACGCCGTGCGGAGTAGCAAAGAACACTACATCGCAGGCGCCCAGTGTGGCGACATCCGGCACGGAAAAGCGCAGGTAGTCATAGTGACCGCGCAAATTGGGATACATATCGGCAACACAGAGGCCTTCCTCTGATCGGGACGTGATGACCTCGACATGCGCTTCGGGGTGCTGGGCCAGCAGCCGCAGCAACTCAACACCGGTGTAGCCGGTTCCGCCTACAATGCCTACTTTGATCATCATTCCGTCCTGAATTGCATGTGAATTGTTGATACTCTGCGGCAAGCCTGCGCTCAGAGGCCGCAAAGCGGTCCCCTATGATAAAAGCGCTGGCAGAAATTACCAGCGCCGCCCCCGCGCAGCAGCCAGACACAGGAGACTCGTGTGTACCTCTGGATAAAAGCCTTCCACATCATGGCCGTGATTACCTGGTTCGCCGGCCTCTTTTACCTGCCTCGCCTGTTCGTCTATCATGCTCAGGCCGAAGACGAGATCAGCCGCGAGCGCTTCAAGATCATGGAGCGCAAGCTGCTGCGCGGGATCATGAACCCCTCAATGATCGTCACCCTGCTGCTCGGCGGCTGGATGCTCTATCTCAACCCCGGCTGGCTCAGCCAAGGCTGGATGCATGCCAAGCTGGCGCTGGTCGCACTGCTGGTGATCTACCATCACCTATGCGGACGCATTCGCACCCGCTTTGCGAACAACGCCAATACCCGCTCGCATGTCTACTACCGCTGGTTCAACGAAGCACCGGTACTGGCACTGGTAGGCATCGTCATTCTGGTGGTAGTCAAACCCTTCTAGTCCGCTTTCACCGCTCGGCCTTGCGCCCAGGCGCGCAGGGCCTGCAGCTTCTCGGCCATCACGACAGACAGCGGTGAGGTGCGGGCAATCGCGGCAAGGATGTCGCGCCCGCCAAGCGGCTCGCCGCTGGCTGCGCAGGCATAGACCGCCGAGACCACCGCCTGTTCAATCTCCGCACCGGAGAATCCGTCACTGGCCTGAGCCAACTGCTGCAGGTCGAACTGCCCCGGATCAAACTCGCGCTTTGCCAGATGAATGCCGAAGATCTCCGCCCGTACCGACTCACCCGGCAAGTCGACAAAGAACAGCTCATCCACGCGCCCCTTGCGGATCAACTCAGGGGGCAATTGCGCGACATCATTCGCTGTCGCGACCAGAAATACCCTAGACTGCCGCTCGGCCATCCAGGTCAGCAGGCTGCCCAGCATCCGACGCGAGACGCCGCTGTCGCCCTGATCCGCCGCAACGCCCTTCTCGATTTCGTCGATCCAGAGCACACAGGGCTCCAACGCGTCGGCCAGCTGAAGGGCATCACGCAGGTTCTTTTCGGTCTCGCCAATGTACTTGTTGTAGAGCCCCGCCATGTCCAGACGCAGCAGCGGCAGCCCCCACAGCCCAGCGATCGCCTTGGCCGCGAGGCTCTTGCCCGCCCCCTGCACCCCCACCAGCAATACACCGCGGGGCATATCCTGAACCGGCCCCGCCTTGCTGAAGGCTGCGTGACGGTCGGCCAGCCAGGCCTTGAGCTTCTGCAAACCACCCACTTCACCAAAACGCGCGGTTTCCTGCTCGTAACTCAGCACGCCATCCATGCCCAGCAACTCGAACTTGGCCTTGTTCAGGTTCGGCAGGTCGCTCTGGTCGATCGCTCCATCGTCGATGATCAGGTTACGGGCCAGCCGCCGCGCCTCCTCATGGGTGGTGCCGCGCAGGTTACGCACCACCTGCTGCAGCGTGCGATTGTCGGTTCGCACCCGCTGCCCCCGGTTAGCCTCGCTCCAGCGCATCGCCTCCTCGCGCACAATGGCGGTCAGCTCCTCTTCCGATGGCATGCTCAACTGCAGACGCGCGGCAAGACGCCTGAGCTCGGGTGGCAGATTGACCGCATGGCTGACAAGAATCAGAGTCGGGCCGGTCGCCGCCTTGTTCATAGCCAGCGTCTTCAGCTGACGCACAATACGTGGCGAGTCCATAAAGGGATGCAGGTCGCAGAAGACATAAAGCGCATTCTCGCCAGCCTCCCTGACCACATCCAGGGCAACCCCGGCATCGCGAGTGTCGCGCTCGGGATCAGGCTCTGCCCCGAAACCAAGCCGACTCAAACCGTCCAGATGATTCCACGTGTACCAGGTCTGCGCGCGCTGCACTGCCAGCGAGCCGATGGTCTCGAGAACCCGCAGCTCCTGCCAGGACTCGATGACAATCAGGCGGACGCGAGAATCCAGCACCAACCCCAGATCATGAATATCGTTTTTCAACCAATGCCTCCTATGCTGCGCCGCAGCCCTGCCACGCACTTGCCGATAGTGCCAATCCGTTTGCCTGCGTTACACTGCCGGTAAAGCGGTCACCGACCGCACCCTCAGCCAACCAAGGAGCACAGCGTGGATTGTCTGTTCTGCAAGATCATCGACGGCAAGATTCCGTCCAAGAAGATATACGAAGATGATCAGGTCTTCGCCTTTCACGATATCAACCCGCAAGCCCCAGTGCACTTTCTGGTGATCCCGAAGAAGCATATCGCCACGCTGGACGACGTCACCGAAGAGGATCGCGCCGTCGTTGGTCATATGGTCTACACCGCGCAGAAACTGGCAAAGGAGCTGGGTTGCGAGGCAGGTTACCGTACCGTGTTCAACTGCAACGAACAGGGCGGCCAGACCGTTTACCACATTCACCTGCATGTCCTTGGCAAGCGCCAGATGACCTGGCCTCCGGGCTAGGCGCTGCAGGGCAGGAGACGCCATCATGAGCACGCGACACTACAGTTTTCTCGACCGCCTGCTGAATCAGGCAGACCAGTCACTGCGTACGCTGATTCCTGGCGCAGCACAGGCCCAGCGTCCGTCGCCGGCGCAGCATCTGGCTAACGTGCCAATGGACGATCACGAGCGCCAGCATATCGCCGGCCTGATGCGCATCAACCACACCGGAGAGGTATGCGCGCAGGCGCTGTATCAGGGCCAGGCGCTGACCGCCAAGCTACCCGAAGTGCGCTCGAAGATGGAGCACGCCGCGGCGGAGGAGATAGACCACCTGGCCTGGTGCGAACAACGCCTGAAGGAGCTGGGCAGCCGCACCAGCATCTTCAATCCGCTGTTTTACGGGATGTCATTCGGGATTGGTGCAACCGCCGGGCTGATCAGCGACCGCATCAGCCTGGGCTTTGTTGCCGCCACCGAACAGCTGGTCGAGCGTCACCTTGACGATCACCTGACCCAGCTGCCGGAGGAAGACATCAAGTCACGGGCCATCCTGGAGCAGATGCGCGAAGACGAGATCGAACATGGCCAGCAGGCGCTGGAAGCCGGCGGCGCGGTATTCCCGGAGCCGATCAAGCAAGCCATGGTGCTGCTCTCCAAGGTCATGACCAAGGCGACTTACAAGGCCTGATTGATCGACCGGACGGTGTCGGGGTGACGCAAATGCAGCACCCCGAACAGCATGACCTGCAACAACTGCCGGCCCAAAGAGCCAACCTTCCTCAGCTTGCCGAACATCAACAGGCACTCCAGCACGTGCACACCCAGCACGATCAACGCGATCATCTGCAGGCGCTGTGGGTTGGGTACCGGAACCAGATTGAACAGACTGAGGATAACGGTCAGCCAGAAGACCAGCATCAGCAGCTTGCCTGCCAACATGAATGTACGCATGACTACTCCCTGATTGTTGTTATTGGGGAGCCCGATGGTAACTCACAGACGCTTGCATGAAAGGGCCGGGCTAGCCAACGGAGTGACCGCAGGCGCCACGAACCGGAAGTGCGGGCGCGCAGAATGCTGCGCCCGCTGCAGAAAAATCAGTCGATTTCGACGATCTCGTAATCATGGGTCACTTCCACACCGGCGCGGCCCATCAGGATCGACGCCGAACAGTACTTCTCGGCAGACAGCTCAACCGCGCGTTTGACGTGCGCTTCCTTCAGGTTCTTGCCGGTCACAACGAAGTGCAGGTGAATCTTGGTAAATACCTTGGGCTCGACATCAGCGCGTTCGGCCGCCAGTTCGGTGTGCACATCCCGAATATCCTGACGGGCCTTTTTGAGAATGCTGACCACATCGAAGCTGGCGCAACCGCCCAGCCCTACCAGCACGGTCTCCATCGGGCGGATACCCATATTGCGCCCACCCGCCTCCGGCGGACCGTCCATTACCACCGTGTGGCCGCTGCCGGACTCACCCAGAAACATGACCCCGTCAACCCACTTGATCGTTGCTTTCATCACAGACTCCCGCAGGAAAATCGCTCACAGGGCCGGGAGAATACCACAGCAACCTGCGGCATATGTCCGCACTGGTCATACGGATAAAAACTGGACATAATCCGTTTCAGTCTCACGCTGAGGCTGACACGGATGCCACGCATCTTCGGTACGCGCGACTACGGCCAGGACACGCTTTTAATGGTTTCAATCAACCTGACTACTAAAATAAAAAATCTGGATGCTTTTCTCGCCCACTGCCATCGCAGGAGGTTCGCCGCCCGCAGCACGCTGATTCATGCGGGCGACCAGTCGGACAGTCTGTTCTATATCGTCAAAGGGTCGGTCACGATCCTGATCGAAGACGAACATGGCCGTGAAATGATTATTGCCTACCTGAACCAGGGTGATTTCTTCGGTGAAATGGGCCTGTTCGACCTGTCACCGGCCCAGCATGACCGCAGTGCCTGGGTTCGCGCCAAGACCGAATGTGAAGTAGCGGAAATCAGTTACAGCAAGTTCCGTGAACTGACCCAGCGCGACCCCGAGCTGCTCTACGCCGTCGGTCGACAGATGGCCGAGCGCCTGCGCAAAACCACGCGCAAGGTTGGTGACCTGGCGTTTCTCGACGTCACCGGACGGGTCGCCGGCACCCTGCTTGAGCTGTGCAAACAGCCCGATGCCATGACTCATCCCGACGGCATGCAGATCAAGATTACCCGCCAGGAAATCGGCCGTATCGTCGGCTGCTCCAGGGAAATGGTCGGGCGCGTTCTCAAAAGCCTTGAAGAGCAAGGGCTGATCGACGTCAAAGGCAAGACGATGGTGGTGTTCGGCACCCGCTGAGCAGCGCCTGCAGCCAACCTCAAACACCCTGCGACGGGCCGGGCAGTCTGCTCCCGGCCGCTCCTGCACCTCGCCCCTTGCTCATGTACAATCGCTCACCAGGTTATTCCAACACGAGGTGAACATGGGCTTGAACAACGAGTGGATGCAACGCGACATTTCGGTGCTCTGGCATCCCTGCACCCAGATGAAAGACCACGAGCACATGCCGGTCATCCCGATTCAACGGGGCGAAGGCATCTGGCTGCATGATTTCGAAGGCAACCGCTACATGGATGCCGTCAGCTCGTGGTGGGTCAACATCTTTGGTCACGCCAACCCTTATATCAACCAGCGCGTAAAAGATCAGCTCGACTCGCTTGAGCACGTGATTCTCGCCGGGTTCAGCCACACCCCGGTGATCGAACTGTCCGAGCGGCTGGTAAAAATGACGCCAGATCCGCTGACCCGCTGTTTCTATGCCGACAACGGTTCCTCCTGCATCGAAGTGGCGCTGAAAATGAGCTTTCACTACTGGCTCAACATCGGCAAACCGCAGAAGAAGCGCTTCGTCACCCTCACCAACAGCTACCATGGCGAAACCCTGGCGGCGCTGGCGGTCGGTGATGTTGCGCTGTACAAGGAAACCTATCAGCCGCTGCTGATGGACGTGATTACCGTGCCCTCACCCGACTGCTACTACCGCGCCGAAGGTGTCAGTTGGGAGGAACACAGCCGGCAGATGTTCACCCACATGGAACAGACCCTGGCCGAGCAGCACGAAGAGATTGCCGCGGTTATCGTCGAGCCGCTGATCCAGTGCGCCGGCGGCATGCGCATGTATCACCCGGTCTACCTCAAGCTGCTGCGCGAGGCCTGCGACCGCTACGGCGTGCACCTGATCCACGACGAAATCGCAGTCGGCTTCGGCCGCACCGGAAGCCTGTTCGCCTGTGAACAGGCCGATATCGCCCCGGACTTTCTCTGCCTGTCCAAGGCGCTGACCGGCGGCTATCTGCCAATGGCCGTGTGCATGACCAACGACACCATCTATCAGGCGTTCTACGACGACTACGAGAGCATGCGCGCCTTCCTGCACTCGCACAGTTATACCGGCAACCCGCTGGCCTGCGCCGCGGCGCTGGCGACGCTGGACCTGCTGGAACAGGGTAACGTGATCGAGACCAACAAGGCGCTGTCGGCGCACATGGCCAAGGCCACCGCCCACTTCGTCGACCATCCGCACGTAGCCGAAGTCCGCCAGACCGGCATGGTGCTGGCCATCGAGATGGTCAAGGACAAGGCAACCCGCGAAGCCTACCCCTGGCAGGAGCGCCGCGGCATCCGCGTCTATCAGCATGCGCTGAAGAACCAGGCGATGCTGCGCCCGCTCGGCAGCGTGGTGTACTTCATGCCGCCCTATGTGATCACGCCGGACCAGATCGACCACCTTGCCAGTGTCGCCTGGGAAGGTATCCAGCTGGCCACCCGGGACTGATCCCATGCGCGTATCCCGCTTTTATCTGGATCGCCCGCTGGCCGCAGGCGAGGTCATTCTCGACGGCGACGTTGCCCACTATATCGGCCGGGTGCTGCGTCTGGCGCCCGGCGCGCCCGTGCAGATCTTCAACGGCAGCGGTCAGGAATGGCCGGGCGAAGTCAGCGCGGTGAGCAAGCGCGACGTGACCATAACCCTGCAGCAACCGGTGGCCGGTACACCCGAGTCGCCGCTGCACACCCACCTCGGGCAAGCGTTGTCCCGTGGCGAGCGCATGGACTGGGCCATTCAGAAGGCGGTCGAGCTGGGCGTCAGCGAAATCACTCCGCTGTTTACCGAGCGCTGCGAAGTCAAGCTGCAGGGCGAGCGCGCCGACAAGCGCCAGGCTCATTGGCAGCAGATCGCCGTCAGTGCCTGCGAGCAGTGCGGCCGCAGCAGCGTTCCAGTGATCCATCCGCCAATGGCATTGCATGACTGGCTGTCCGCGCTGCAGGTCGACGTCAGGCTGGTCCTGCACCACCGCACCGAGCAGGACCTGCAAAGCCTGCCGGCGCCAGAGTCAGCCGCCCTGCTGATCGGCCCGGAGGGCGGTCTCAGCGCTGGCGAGATCGCGCAGGCTGAGCAGGCGGGGTTCCACGCTGCCCGTTTCGGCCCGCGGGTGCTGCGCACCGAGACCGCGCCGGTGGTTGCGCTGACCATGCTTCAGCACCTCTGGGGAGATGTCTGAGCGGGCGCGGTGCGCCTGCCAGAACTCGCCGGCCAGCCCTTCCAGTCGCTGCACCAGCGTCATCAGCTCGGCAGCATGCTCGTCGTTTTCGGCCATTGCCTCCAGGTTGGTCACGCTGCCTAGCCGGATACGCTGCAAACTGCGGCTGATTTCGTCACTGACACTGCTTTGCTGCTCCACCGCCGCGGCAATCTGAGCGCTGGCCTGACTGATACCGCTGACCAGCCCGTCGATGCCATCCAGCGCCTCGGTGGCATCACTGACACCCGCGGCGCACAGATCAACCTGCTGCAGACTCTCCTGCATTGCACTGACCGCGGCCTGACTACCCTGCTGCAACCCCTCAATCGACTGCCTAATGGTGGCGGTCGATTGCTGGGTACGCGCCGCCAGCGCACGCACCTCATCGGCGACCACTGCAAACCCGCGCCCCTGCTCACCGGCCCGCGCCGCCTCGATTGCCGCGTTCAGCGCCAGCAGGTTGGTTTGCTCGGCAATACCGTTGATGACCTCCAGCACGGCCGAGATCTGTTCGCTCTGGCTGGCCAGCGCCTTCAGCCGATCGCCGGATTCGGTAATCGAGGCGGTCAGCATGGCCATTCGTTCACTGGTGGAGCTGGCTACCCGATGACCATCGCTGGCACTGCGCTCTACCCCTCTGGCATCCTCGGCCGCCTGCTGGGCGTTACGTGCCACCTCCTGAACACTGACCGCCATCTGCTCGACCGCGGCAGCAACCTGCTCAGTCTCCGCCTGCAACTCGCTGCTGGCCTGACTGCTGCGTTTCACCGCGCCGACCATATCCCGGCTTTGCTGGGCCAGTCGCTGCGCCGCATCGCTCATGCGCCCAACCAGCGCAGAGGCCTCTGCCTCCTGCATGTCAAAGGCAAAGGCAATCTGACCCAGCTCGTCCCGGCGCCCGGTATAAAGCAGCTGACCCAGGGGGTTGTCAGCGATCGCCCGTGCCCGACGTGTCAGCGCACGCAGCGGCCCCAACTGGTGCCAGAGGCCGGTCAACAACAGCGCATAGCCGCCGGACAGGGTCAGCGCCAGTTCCGGCAGAGACGCGCCAGATGAGGCCAGGATGACACCCGCCGCACAGAGCATTGCGGCACTGCCCAATGCCAATCGGGCAAACAGTGAAAGCGCCGGACGCCGCAACGCACGCGGCACCGTGCCCTGCAGTAAAGCGGCATAACAGCGCTCGGCAGCGGCTACTCGCTCATCCGACGCACGCGTGCGAACCGATTGATACTCAACCACCCGGCCGTTCTCACGCACCGGTGTCACATAGGCACTGACCCAGTAGTAATCACCATTTTTACAGCGATTTTTCACCAGTCCCATCCAGCTTTTACCTGCCTTCAGGCAGTCCCACAACTGCTTGAACGCCTCGGGCGGCATATGCGGATGACGGATGATGTTGTGGTTTCGCCCCACGAGCTCGGCTTGCGAATAGCCGCTTATGCGCTCGAATGTTGCGTTGGCGTAGGTGACGGCACCCTTGAGATCGGTCGTTGTCAGCAGGTTATCGCCATCCTGCAAACAGACCTCGCTGTCGGTGATCGGTAAATTTACCTTCATATACCCCTCGCGGCGCAGTGGTGAACATCAGGGAAAAAGCAGACCTCTCAGGTCATCGGCACACATGGGAAAGCCCAGCTTAAAACCCTGCCCCAGGGTGCACCCTTCCTGCAGCATCAGATCAACCTGGCTGAGGTGCTCAATGCCCTCGGCAACCACCGCCAATCCAAGACTGCGGCTGAGCGCGATGATCGCCCTGCAGATAGTGAATTGCCGGGTGTTTTCGTGGGTCTCGTGCAGAAAGCTGCGGTCCAGCTTGATGATGTGAAGCGGAAAACGATTGAGGTAACCAAGCGAGCAGTAGCCGGTCCCGAAGTCATCCAGGGCAATACGCACGCCCATATCGGCAAGCTCGCGCAGGCTGGCCAGCACCCGTGGATCGTGATCGATCAGCAGGCTTTCGGTAATTTCCAGTACCAGACTGCCGGGCGCATAACCCGTGTCCTGGAGGATCTCACGCAGGCGCTGGACGAAGTCCGCTTCCTGCAGCTGCCGACCCGACAGGTTGACCGAGCAATGCAATGGCCCCGCTCCTTCTTGCTGCCAGCGTTGAGCCTGTCTGCACGCCTGCTCCAACACCCAGTAGCCGACCGAGACAATCTCCCCCGACTCCTCGAGCACCGGAATAAAGGCGGCAGGTGAGACCGATTCACCGTCATGGGACCAGCGCAACAACACTTCGACCGCCACCGGCGGCTGGTTTGGGGCGTTCAGATCGAAAATCGGCTGGTAATGCAGAGTAAACTCGTCACGCTGCAGCGCCTGCAGCACGTTGCTTTCCAGCTTGAGGCGCTGACGTGCCCGCTGCTGCATCGACTGATCGAATCGCTCGAAGCGCGCCTTACCCGACTCCTTGGCGCTGTAAAGCGCCAGGTCGGCGGCCTGCAGGGCATCCTCCAGCCCCTGCCCGGGCAGCAGCGGCGCAACACCAATACTGGCGCTGACCACCAGGCAACGCTCACCGAAACACAGCGGTTCGCGCAACGCGGCAAGTGCCCGGGTTGCGACCGTTTCTGCATCCTCGGCGCAGGCCAGATCATCCAGCAACATGACAAACTCGTCGCCGCCAAAACGGGCCAGTTGGTCCCCGGGCCGCAGGCAGCTGCGCAGCCGCTCGGCCACCAGCAGCAGAACCCGATCACCGGCGGCATGCCCGAGGCTGTCATTGATCAGTTTGAAACGATCCAGATCGATGAACAGCAAGGCCGCATGGCGCGCGCCGGGCCGGCTCAGTTGTGAGGCCGTGCGCTGCAACTGGATATTGAGTTGGTGGCGATTGATCAGTCCGGTCAACGGGTCATGCCGGGCGGCATGCTCCAGTTCGCGCTGAAAGCGCTGGCGCTCGCTGATATCGGTCTGCGAACCGGCCAGCCGCCGGCGCCCGGACAAGTCGACCTCAACCACGCCCCGGGTCAGCACCCACAGGTAGCTGCCGTCACTGCGACGCAGGCGGTATTCATGTCGAATCCACGGCGAGCCGCCCTGCAAATGCTGCTGGATAGCAGCCTGCAAGCCGGCCTGATCGTCCGGGTGAACGCGCTCGAACCAGTGCATGGAGCGCTGTCCGACCTGGGCCTGGGTCAAGCCAAGCATGCTGGCCCAGCGCTCGGAGACATAGAGCTGATCCTGCTGCAGATCCCAGTCCCAGATGCCATCGTTGGCGCCGCGCAAGGCATGGGCATACCGGGCTTCGCTGGCTTCCAGGGCACGATGCTCGGCATCGATGTAGGCGTCAGCGGCCAGGCTCATGTCAAAAAAGACAATCTTCAGCAGGCTGTCGAAATCAGCCAGCCTTGACCGCTGCTCGACACTGAGATCGTCGAACCAGTTACCGAGCATGCGACTCAGGTACATCCGATACGCACCCAGATACCACTTCAGTTCGACACCGACCTGTTCGTGTATGTGCCCGATGCGCACACGCTCTTCCAGATAGCGCTGGTCAATCTCGCCACAGAACAGGCGACTGTAATAGCCCCGCTGACTATGCTTGAGGCGATCAACCAGCCCCTCGCCACGCAGAATCCCCCGTGTTTCAGGATACTGCTTCAAACGCTCGTACAGCGCTTCAACAAATTCGTGGCTGGCCTGCTCACCGAAACTGGCGATACGCCGCAATCGCTCCCCATCCGCGTTGCTCCAGTCGAGAAAATGCAAACGCTGTTGCAGGCCGCTGGCATCAAGCCCCAGTTTGTCGAATACCGGTTTAAGCACGGTTATCACGTCCATGGCGGTAAAAAGGCAGCGCTCCATAGGGCTGCCGACTGTTGTTATTCGGTTTTGCGCGGGCAACAAAAAAGGCGCTGTACTCCCGATCTGTAAAATCTCGGGAGTACAGCGCCTTGTCTTTCAGGCCCTTGCGTCCTGACCGGCAAAGCCGTCTCGTTGGTCAGGAAACACGCTACCCTAGAGATCATCCTCTGACAAGCTTTGCAATAGCCCTTCCAGGCGATGACGCAACCCCGCCAGCTGCCGCGAACGGAAGGCATGGCGCGTCTGCTCCAGGGTGTCGATGGCATCCTCCAGGGCAAAACGCACGCGGCTGCGCTCGTTCAGCTGCTCGGGAGCGAGCCAGCGGCACAATGGCGCGTCACTGCAATCCTGTGGCTGACAGATCAGCTCACAGTCAAGCCCGGCCTGCTTAAGCGCCTTGATAATCGGGTCACGCTGCGCCGTAGGTGCAGCAACAACCACCTTCGATTCGTCGGTCATGGCAGATCAGATAAATGATGAATTTGATGTCAAATTGTAATCAAGCACCGTCCCAAAGACACCACAAGAGTCAAAAAATCGCCGCCTTTGCTGATCTGAATCAATGCCGTCACGCTTCCGCCATTACACACACGCCGATTGACCGCCCCCGCCCCCTTGGGTAATGTTCAGCCGTTTGAACCATCCCGGATGAGGTAACGCATGGCCCGGAAGAAAACCGCCGCAGACTTCGAGCAGTCACTGGGCTCGCTGCAGGCACTGGTCGAGCGGCTGGAAAGCGCTGACCTCAGTCTGGAAGAATCATTGAGTGCCTTCGAGCAAGGCGTCACCCTGACCCGCGAATGCCAGCAGGCGCTCGCCCAGGCGGAACAGAAGGTCCAGCAACTGATCGAAAGCAATGGAGAGCTGAAGACAGAACCCTTTGACGGCGCCAGCGAATGAGCCCATTCGGTCAGTATCTTGAGCAGTGTCAGCAACGCATCAACGCCTTCCTGAGCAATCAGCTGCATACCCCGCAACCCCGTCTTGATCGACTCTACAGTGCCATGCGCTACAGCGTGGTCATCGGTGGCAAGCGCATGCGCCCGCTACTGGCCTATGCCAGCTGCGAGGCTGCCGGTGGCGAGTTGGCCCGGGCAGATCACGCGGCAGCAGCGGTGGAGCTGATCCATGCCTACTCGCTGATTCACGACGACCTGCCGGCCATGGACAACGATGACCTGCGCCGCGGCCAGCCTACCTGCCACCGCGCCTTCGACGAGGCGACCGCGATCCTCGCCGGTGACGGCTTGCAGGCGCTGGCCTTCGAACTGCTCGCCAGCGCGCCGGACTGCCGCCCGGATACCCGTCTGCAGATGGTCAGCCTGCTGGGCCACGCCGCCGGGCCGCAGGGCATGGTCGGCGGACAGGCGATTGATCTTGGCGCGGTCGGCGAGAAGCTCGACCAGAGCACCCTGGAAACCATGCACCGGCACAAGACCGGCGCCCTGATTCGCGCCAGCGTGCAATTGGGCGCACTGGCCAGCGAGCGGCTCAATGCCGAACAGCTGGCTGCCCTCGGCAGCTACGCCGACAGCGTCGGCCTGGCTTTCCAGGTGCAGGACGACATTCTCGACATCGAAAGCGATACCAGCGTGCTCGGCAAACAGCAGGGTGCCGACATGGCCCGCGACAAGCCGACCTACCCGGCACTGCTCGGGCTGGACGGTGCCCACCGTCTGGCTGCCGAGCTGCGCGACCAGGCGCTCAGCGCAGTCGCAGGCTTCGGCCCCGCAGCAGAGCGCTTGCGCCAGCTGGCTGACTACACCGTTCAGCGCCGCTTCTGAGATAGCCCTGCGTGCAGTTGGGCTATCGGCCTGCATCGGTTAAACTGCGCCCTTGTTTTCCCGCCACCGACGTTGGCACCCAGAGCCTTGTTTGATGCCCAGCACTTTCCACGAAATCCCGCTCCATCGCCCCAGCACGCCGCTGCTGGACCGTATCGACGATACCGAGTCGCTGCGTGCGCTTGACGAAAGCCAACTGCCCGAGCTGGCCGATGAATTGCGGGCCTTTCTGCTCTGGAGTGTCGGCCAGACCGGCGGGCATTTCGGCGCGGGGCTGGGCGTCATCGAGCTGACCATCGCCCTGCACTACGTCTATCACACGCCGGACGACCGCCTGCTGTGGGACGTTGGCCATCAGGCCTACCCGCACAAGATTCTCACCGGCCGCCGCGAACAGATGGCCAGCCTGCGCCAGAAGAACGGTCTGGCCGCCTTCCCGCGGCGCAGCGAAAGTCCGTACGACACCTTTGGCGTCGGCCATTCCAGCACCTCGATCAGCGCCGGCCTGGGCATGGCCATCGCTGCCGGGCTGCAGGGCCTGGATCGCCGCACCGTTGCCGTGATCGGCGACGGCGCGCTGACCGCGGGCATGGCCTTTGAAGCGCTCAACCACGCCTCGGAAGTCGAAGCCAACATGCTGGTTGTGCTGAACGACAACGACATGTCGATCTCGCGCAATGTCGGTGGGCTGTCCAACTACCTGGCCAAGATCCTGTCCAGTCGCACCTACTCGCACATGCGCGAGGGCAGCAAGAAGGTCCTGTCCAAGATTCCGCCGGCCTGGGAGCTGGCACGCAAGACCGAAGAACACGCCAAGGGCATGCTGGTGCCGGGCACCCTGTTCGAGGAGCTGGGCTGGAACTACATCGGCCCGATCGACGGGCACGACCTGCCTACGCTGGTACGCACCCTGAAGAACATGCGCGAGCTCAAGGGCCCGCAGTTCCTCCACGTGATCACCCAGAAGGGCAAGGGGTTTTCCCCCGCCGAGGCCGACCCGATCGGCTACCACGCCATCACCAAGCTGGAGCCCAAGGCCCCGAGCAACGGCGTCAGCAAACCGAAATTCTCGAACATCTTCGGCCAGTGGCTGTGCGACATGGCCGAGCAGGACGAGCGCCTGATCGGCATTACCCCGGCCATGAAGGAAGGCTCGGACCTGATTGCCTTCTCCGAGCGTTTCCCCAAGCGCTACTTCGACGTCGCCATCGCCGAGCAGCATGCCGTCACCCTCGCTGCGGGCATGGCCTGTGAAGGCGCCAAGCCGGTGGTTGCCATCTATTCGACCTTCCTGCAGCGCGGCTACGATCAGTTGATCCACGACGTTGCGGTGCAGAATCTGGACGTGCTGTTTGCAATCGACCGCGCCGGTCTGGTTGGCGAGGACGGCCCGACCCACGCCGGCAGCTTCGACCTGTCGTACCTGCGCTGCCTGCCGAACATGCTGATCATGGCGCCGGCCGACGAGAACGAGACCCGCCAGATGCTGACCACCGGTTACCTGCACGAAGGCCCGGCCGCTGTGCGCTATCCGCGTGGTACCGGCCCGGGCGTGCCCATCGATCCGGCGCTGGAGCCGCTGCCGATCGGCAAGGGCGTACTTACCCGCCGGGGCGAAAAGGTTGCCATCCTCTGCTTCGGCACCCTGCACCAGCAGGCCAGCAAGGCTGCCGAGGCACTGAATGCGACCGTTGCCAACATGCGCTTCGTCAAGCCGCTGGACACCCAGTTGATTGCGGAGCTGAGCGACAGCCATGAGCTGCTGGTGACCGTCGAGGAGAACGCCGTCATGGGCGGCGCCGGCAGCGCGGTCAACGAATGGCTGCTGGCCCAGGGTATCAGCCTGCCGGTGCTCAACCTCGGCCTGCCCGATATCTACGTCGAGCACGCCAAGCCCGCTGAAATGCTGGCTGAGTGCGGTCTGGACGCTTCCGGTATCGAAGCGGCCATTCGCGCCCGCCTCGACCGTTTGTAAGAGCCTGCCTCTGGCAGGCTTGACCCACCCCGCCGAAAAGCCTAGAGTCCGCCCCACTTCCAGTCGCCTGGGTGTCCGGCCTGCAGTGCAGTCCGGGTGAAACGGGAAGTCGGTGAGAATCCGACACTGCCCCCGCAACGGTAAGGAATCGCAGGCCAGCCCTGCCAGCATCATCGAAAATGCCACTGTGCTCTGCATGGGAAGGCGATGATGTGTTGATTCCAAGTCCGGAGACCGGCCCAGCGCGAGTACAGCCACGGCAATGCCGTGCGACTGTCTGCTGAGGTGTCGCGGAGGGCGTCACCGGTCAGCGTGCAGCCGCCGCGCGGTGGCCTGCCTCCTGACTTCCCGCCCTCCTCAAAAGCCGAACTTTTGAGGAATCTATGTACAAGTCACTGCTGATCATCCCCGGCCTGCTGGCCTGCGCTGTCGCCCAGGCCAACGATGCATTCAACCTGCCTGCAACCATCATCACCGCGTCGCGCGTGGAGCAACCGCGTGACGCCGCCCTGGCAGCCAACACCGTCTTCGACCGTGACGACATCGAACGTCTGCAGGCGCGCAGCGTGCCGGAGTTGCTACGCCGCGTCCCGGGCGTTCAGCTGAACAGCAACGGTGGCGTACTCTCGTACTTCGTCCGTGGCAGCAACACCGCGCAAACCCTGGTGCTGGTAGACGGCCAGCGCATCGCATCGGCGACCTACGGCGGCGCACGTCTGGACTATCTGAATATCGACAATATTGAACGCGTCGAAGTCGTACGTGGCCCACGCTCAGCTGTCTATGGTGCCGACGCCATCGGCGGCGTAATCCAGATTTTCACCCGGCAGGGCCAAGCAGGCCTGCAGCCTACCATTCGACTGGGCGTCGGCAGCAACCACACCTTCGAGCGCAGCGTTGATATCAGCGGTGGTAACGACAACAGCCGTTTCATCCTGGGCGCAACCCTGAATGAAACAGAAGGCTTTGACCTCACAGAAGATAACCTTGGCAACGACCGTGACAACGACGGCCAACGTACCAAGAGCTACTTCGCTCGCTTTGACCACACCTTCAACGAAGATTGGAGTGCCGGTCTCAGCGTCAACGACCAGAGTGGCAAAAGCGAATTTGACGATGCTTATGAGTTCAACCCGGCCAACCCGGAAAACCAGTTCCGCGTACGCGGCTATGCTGGCTACCTGCAAGGCCAGTTGAGCAGCAACTGGCGCAGTCGCCTGGAGTTGGGCAGCAGCGAAGACCGCAATAAAACCGTCGGCTCTCGCTTTAATGACGGCCAGATCACCACCGAGCGCCACTCCGCCAGTTGGTTGAACTACATCGAACTGTCTGCAGACCAGCAGCTCAACGTTGGGGCAGACTGGCAACGCGACAAACTGGACGCCACCAGTGGCTACACCAAGGACCGTCGTGAGAATACAGGTCTGTTCGCTCAGCACAGCTGGACCGGCGAGCGCATCAGCACCGAGCTGGGCGTACGCCACGACGACAACCAGCATTTTGGTGAGCACGATACCTGGAACGCCGCACTGGCCATCCCCAGCGGAGATAGCCAACAATGGATTGTCAGCTATGCCACCGCATTCCGCGCTCCCACGTTCAACAACCTCTACGCACCGCCGGGCTGGGGTGCTAACCCAGATCTGGACCCCGAACGTTCCCAAACCTTCGAGCTGCAATGGCGTGCAGACCTGCTGGACAGCCAGTGGGAAGCCTCTCTGTATCGCACCGACGTCAAGGACCTGATTGTCTGGGACTCCAGCACGTTCCAGATGAACAACGTAGACGAAGCGCGCATCAACGGTCTGGAACTGGCCATGAGCACCGACGTCATGGGTTGGGCCTCGCGCACCAGCGTCAGCTTTATCGACCCGCGTGACCGTCAGACCGGCAAAACCCTGCAATTGCGTGCAAAACGTACTCTGACCAGCGACCTGGATCGTCAGTTTGGTGACTTCGGCGTGGGCGCAACCTGGGCGCTGTTCAGCGAGCGCTTTGCCAATGCCGCCAACAGCAGCACCTTGGCTGGATACGGCACTCTCGACCTGCGCGCCAACTGGCAGGCGACCGCCTCAACCCGTCTGGACTTGAAAGTCAGCAACGTGCTCGACCGCGACTACCATCTTGGCACCTATCAGCGGGCCACCGGCCCTTGGCCCGCTCCGTCTATCGACTACAGCTACAAAGAACAAGGCCGCGCGGCATTGCTGAGGGTGACCTGGACCCCACAGCTGTAAGCACCACCCACAGTCAGCGCCGTGCCAATAACCCCCGCCCCGTGCGGGGGTTGTTTTGGTTCCGGCATCCGCCCCTCCCCCACATGAACTCCAGCACAGCCCGTCGCCCCAACTTGCCGCCCCGCCCCGCTGATCAGGCATAATGCGTCCTTGTCCGAACCGGAATTCGACGCCCTATGTTTTTTACCAACGAGCGACTGCAGTTCTTCCGCCCGCTCACCAGCAAATACCGCGAACAGATTGTCGAGTGCCTGCGCCTGCTGCACGAGCGGCTGTACAGCGCCCGCGCCGATTACGGCGAATCACTCAAGCGCGAGCAGGTGCTGGATATCTTCAGCGAAGCGCTGGAACGCGCGCCGCTTCTGGAAGGCGACGATGAAGACGCCAGCCGCTTCAAGAGCAACCGCGAGCAGGCCAGCTGGATTCTCACCAGCCTGATCGAAAACGGCTGGCTGGAACGTCAGGTGGATCAGGCCACCTTCCAGTCGACCTACCCGTTCAGCCGCATGGGCCGGCTGTTTGCCCAGTCGCTGGCCGAGGCGCACGGGCACAACACCCGTACCCGCCACCGCAATACGCGCAACACCCTAAACGCGCTGTCGGCCTTTGCCGAGCACGGCGAGGTGTATGACCTGCTCGACGCCCACGAATACGCCGAGCGGATCATTGCCGACTTCACCGATATCATCGCCGAGCTGGAAGAGCGCAAGCGCCAGTTGGTGCGTGAGGTGGAGGCGCAGCAACTCGTGCAGCAGGCCAGCGATCAGTTCTTCGACTTTATGGAGCGCCGCTTCCAGCCAGACTTGGCGGTGCGCCTGTCGGCCGACAGCGTCGAAAAACACCGCGAGCGCATTCAGGATGTGATCGCCCGTATTCGCCGCAAGCCACGCGAGTGGAAAGCCGAGGCCGAGCGCGAGCTGCGCCGCCTGGCGCCGGATTTGCTGGTGGACGAACGCAGCTCGATTCTCTGGCAGCTGCTGGACGGTATCGAAGGCTGCCTGCGCAACGCCGCCGACATCATGCTGCCGGCGCTGCGCCGCACGCTGCAGAGCTTCACCCAACGCGCCGACATAATCATCCGTCAGCTCAGCTACCTGCACAGCCAGAAGCACAGCGATATCGTCGGCCTGTGCCGCGAGCTGTCCGCCCTGCCCGCCGAAGAGCAGGCCAAGCGCCTGAGCGCCGCAGGCGAGGAAATGGCAGTGGTCAATCTGGCGCTGGTCGATCCCGGTCAAGTGAAGCTGCGCGAGCGCCGCGAGCGCCCGCCGGTACACAGCCTGATGGAAACCCTCGACGCGCCGGAAGAAGACACCTTGCGCACGCTAGCGGTGAATCAGCTGCTCGACAAGGCCTTCAACGTCAACGCCAGTGGACTGCGCAGCTACCTGCGCGCCGCCCTCGGCAGCGGCAATCAGCTCAACACCCGCGACCTGCCGGTCAACAGCGCCAGCGACCTGCTCGCGCTCAGCCACGTGATCGCGCTGGCCAGCGCCGAACACGCTGCCAGCGGCCTGCGCGTGCGCATCGAGCCGAGCGGCGAGACCATCAGCAACGAAACCTATTTTGATCGCCGTGACGGCTTCATCATCGATCTGGAACATGACGAACATGCGTGACGCGCTGGACCACCACCTCAACGAACGCGGCCTGAGTGCCGAGGACTTTTCCGAGCTGATGATCCGCCTGCTCGACCGCGGCGTCCTCTGCCGCGACGAAAGCAACCGCGAGGCCGAGCTCTACGACCGCTACCTGCAGGCCGCCGAGCTGGTCGAGGACTATCTCTCGGTGCTGCGCATCCGAGTGCTGCACGAGCCGCGCTTCAATCTGGTCCGGGTGTTCCCGCCGGGCGCGGAAGTGCCCGGTCTGGTCGATGCCGACGACAGCTTCGGCAGCGGCCTGCGCGAGCGCCTGAACCAGCAGGAAGTGGCGCTGATTCTGGTGCTGCGCGCCGAGTACGACAAGGCCCTGCGCGAAGGTCAGGTCGACGAGTTTGGTCAGGTCATGCTGTCGCTCGAGGCGCTCAACCTGAGCAGTCGCAACCTGCTCGGCCGTTCACTGCCGGAACAGCAGAGCGAACGCCGCAACCTGCTGCGCCGCCTGCGCCAGCTGCGGCTGATCCGAAGCCCCAGCGATGCCGAACTGGACAGCGGCGAAGCCTGGCTGACGATTCGCCCGGGCATCATCAGCCTGGTGACCGACAGCGCGCTGGCCCAGCTCGCCAGCCCCGAGATTGAAAATAGCGAAGACCAGCCGTCCGCCGAGGAGAGCAACTGATGTATCTGAAGCGTTCGATTACCGTCAACTGGGGCAACCTGCCGGTCGAAGAACTGGAATACGGCCCGGTCAACCTGTTCTCCGGCGGCAACGGCTCCGGCAAGACCACCGCAGCGGACGCCCTGCAGACGCTGATGACCGCCGCCCACGACAACCTGTTCAACTACAACCCGGGGCAGGACGAGACCACTCAGCGCGGCCGCGGCGGCAAGCAGGTGCGTACCCTCGCCTCCTACGTGCTCGGCTGTGACGACGGCGCCTACGCCCGCCCCTGGGATACCGACGGCTATATCGCCGGGGTGTTCCATCCGACCCGTGGCGAGACCGCCGAACCCTTTACCGCGGTGATCGGCGTGCGTGCCCATCTGGACGCCGCCGGCAGCAGCCGCCAGGCGCGGCAGGACGAACTGCTGCTGATGATCATCCCCGGCGAAATGCTGTCGCTGTCGCACTTTCTGCGCGAGCAGGACGATGGCCGCCACGTCATCGCCGTGACCGAGCTGCCGGGCCTGCTGCGCAAGCAGTTCAGCGCCCAGCAGGTCGAAGTCTACGACCGCAAGAGCGCCTATCTGGCCCGTCTGTACGCTGCCCTGCGCGGCCGCCGCGATGCGCTGTCGACCCGCGAGGCGAAGAACGCCGCGCGCACCTTTGCCAACTTCATGGCCTACAAGCCGGTCAAATCCATCGATCAGTTTGTCGCCGAGGAAGTGCTGGAGCCGCGCGAGTTTGGTGACACCATCAAACGCATCCGCGACCTGCTGCGCACCGTACACGGCATGGAGCAGGAAGCCGCCCGCGTGCGTCAGGCTGTTGAGCTGCTGTCGCTGACCACCAGCCAGACCACCCAGTATCTGGACAGCTGGCTGGAGCGCACCGGGCTGGAATACGCCGCCGCCGCGCAAGCCTGGCAGAACAACCAGCAGGGCTATCTGGCCGCCAAGCAGGAACAGCAGCAGCTCGCCAGCCAGCTGGAAGCACTACAGGAAGACCAGCGCCTGACCACCGAGCGCCTGGCGCAGGCCCACCACGAACTGGTGCAACTGGAAGCCCGTCGTCAGGGCATTCCGGCGCTGCAGAACAAGGATCAACTCGAACAGCGCCAGCGCCAGCTGAGCGAACAGCTGCGCAACGCCGTGCCCGGCCTGTTGACCCAGGCCCATCAGCGCGACCGCAACCTGGTCGCGCTGCAATCCGCCGGTGCCCTGCTCGCCCAGCACAGCCTGAGTCAGGCGATCCCGCAGCTGGCCAGCCGCGGCTGGCGCGACGCCAGCGCTGCGGTTCTGGCGGCCGAACGCGAACCGGTCGCCGACCTCAATCAACTGCTGGCCCGCGACTGGATCGACCTGACCCCGCTGGACGCCGGCCTGGATGCCATTCGCAGCCAGCAGCGTGCGCACAACCAGCTGGCCGAGCGCCTGCGCGAGCAGGACAGTGAAGGCGCCAGCCTGCTGCAGCGGGTCGACCGGCTGGTGCAGGAACGCACCAGCGCGCTGAACACGCTGGATCGTCAGGTCAGCCAGATTCGCCACCAGATCAGCACCCTGCAGAGCAGCCGCGTGACCTACCCCGCGTATGTCGAGGAAGCGCTGCTGGCGATCCGCAAGCAATGCCCGCAGGCCGACCCGCGGGTACTCTGCGACCACGTCGAGGTACTCGACCCGGATTGGCAAATGGCGATCGAGGGCTACATCGGCGGCAGCCGCTACGCCATTCTGGTCGAGCCCGACTATGAAGCCGAAGCGATCCGCATCGTGCGCCAGATGAACAGCCGCGAGCGCAACCGCGCGCGGGTAATTCAAGGCAGCAAGGCCAGGCAGGACGCCGAACGCATCAGCCTGCCAAACGACTCGATCCTGCAGGTCATGCGCTTCAGCCATCGCGTCGCCGAATACTACCTGCAGGCGTCCTACGCCACCGTGGCACGAGTGGAAGACGCCGGTGCCCTGCGCCAGACCCGCCGCGGCATCACCCGCGACGGCATGGGCTCGGGCAACTACGCGCTGTTCCGCTGCGATATCGACGACAGCCAGCTGGTATTCGGCGCCGCCGCCCGCGAACGCAACCTGCGCGCGCAGGAGCAGCGCCTGCACGATCTGGATCTGCAGCAGCATCAACTGCGCCGCGAACTGGAAGCCCTGCGCGAACTGGCCCGTCAGCTAGGTCAGATCGCGCCGCTCGACTACGCCGCCCGCGCCAGCGAGCTGCTCGACAGCCAGCGCCAGCTACGCGAAGTCGAACAGCAACTGGAAGCGCTTGATCTGGGCGCGCACCACAATCTGGAATCCGAACAACAGCGCGTGACCCTGCGCCACCGCGAGCTGGAACTGCACGGCAAGGAACTGGACGTCCAACTCGGCCGTCTGCAGGAGAAGCAGGTCAGCATCGGCCAGCGCATTACCCACTTCGCCGACCAGAGTGATGCCCTGCTCGACGCCCGCGACAAGGCCGAGCAGTACCTGCTGGATGCTGCCGCCCAAGTGCCGGGGCTCGACCCGCAGGCACGGCTGGAGCAGCTCGACACCATGCTGGAGCAGCGCGGCGGCCAGTTCGACTTTATCGCCGACGCCCAGGCGCTGACCAGCAGCCTGCACCGCCAGGTGGCCGACCTGCAGCGCGCCATCGAACACTACAACGAACAGGCCCAGCCCGCCGACCAGGTACTCGCCGACACCCCGGCCGAACTGCACAGTCTGGCCTTCTTCCGCCATGTCGGCACACTGCATCAACAGCTCGACAACCTGCACAACCGCCTGCGCAATAACGTGCTGCTGGCCAAGCAGGAACAGCTCGCCAGCCTGCGCGACAGCTTCAACACCACCTTCGTCAGCGACCTGTGTCACGAGATTCATCAGGCCATCAACGACGGCCGTCGCACGCTGGAGCAACTGAACAAGGAGCTGGAGCACCACCGCTTCGGCGCCGACCGCGAACGCTTCCAGTTCGACTGGGACTGGCTACCCGAGTACAAGGCCTACTGGGAGTTCTTCCGCGAACTGATACAGATGCCGAACCTGGGCGACGGCACCAGTCTGTTCGACGATGCCCTGTCCGAGCGCTCGGCCGCAGTGCGCGATCAACTGCTGGCGTTGCTGCTCGATGGCGACGAACAGCAGGCCCTGCGCGAGCTGGAGCGCATCAGCGACTACCGCCGCTACCGCCGCTACGACATCCTCAAGCACCCGGAAGGCAAGTCGCCGATCCGCCTGAGCGAATACGGCACCGGCTCCGGCGGCCAGCTGGAAACCCCGGCCTACATCATCCGCGCCGCGGCGGTAACCAGCGCCTTCCGCTTCAACGAGGGCGACAGCCACCTGCGCATGGTGATCGTCGACGAAGCCTTTATGCACATGGATGAAATCCGTTCGCGTGAAGTCATCGCCTACCTCACCGAAACCCTCGGCCTGCAGCTGATCTTCATCATGCCGACCAGCAAGGCCGGCCCCTTCCTGGAACTGGTCAGCAACCAGTTTGTGTTCAGCAAGGTGCCCAGCAGCCAGCCGGTCGGCGAGCTGAACACCCGCGTGCTGCTCGACCGACAGCAGCTCAACCGCGAACGCGTGGCCGAACTCTGGGCCCAACACCGCCGGGTGATCCGCCAGCAGGGCGCGCTGGAGTTTATGGAAGACGTGATCTGACCTGACGCATTGCGTTGTCGGCACCGTCGGCAACGCAATGCACCGGCAGATGCCAAACGCCGCACATTCATCCGAATAGTCGATTGTCCGACCCGCCATCGCCCCGCAGGATCAGCACAGGAACACCTGCAGCCAAAGGGAAATGGCATGTCCGGCAAACCCGCCGCCCGACTCGGCGACCCCACACAATGCCCGCAGACCGGCCACGCCAGCCAGCGCCTCGTCAGCGGCGCCACGGACGTACTTTTTGACGACAAGCCCGCAGCCCGCCTGGGCGACACCAGCAGCTGCGGTAGCCCGCTCACCAGTCAACTCATCGGCAACGTCCTGATCAACGGCCGCCCCGCCGCCGTACTCGACAGCACCGGCGCCCACGGCGACCGCGTTACCGCCGGCTCCCCGACCGTTCTTATTGGCAATCAACCCGGCAGTGTTGAAAGTGCTACCGCGCAAGCCATGATCCTCACCGGCCTGGTGCGCGCCCTGCAGGCGCTGTTCGACGCTCCGGTAAAACCCGGCGTCAGCAACGCCGTGCCACTGGAGCGCGAGGAAGAAGAGGAGGAAGAAGAAACCGAGCTGCCGCAGAAACAACGCATCACCCTGCGCGTCGGCATGTTCTTCGACGGCACCCTCAACAACCTGCCCAACGCCGCCCTCACCGCCCAATGCCGACGCGAAGACCTAGCCCAACTCGGCCCCGACGGCCTTGAAGCCGTTACTCGCTTCTGCGAAGCCCACGGTTACAGCGACAGCAATGGCGATGCGTTCTTCGATCAACGGCCGGATAACAGTTATGGGAATGAGTTGAGCAATGTGGCGTTGTTGTATGAGCTCTATCAAGACGACTCGCGCCAGCAACTGCCACCGGAAGCCACCCAGGCAAGCGTTAAGGTCTACATCGAAGGGGCTGGCAGCAAAGCCGGAGAGGAGGACGCCACTATGGGTATGGCGTTTGGGCAGGGAGAGACAGGGGTTGTTGAGCGCGTTGAGCAAAGTCCTGCCAAGCTGCTAAAGGTCCTCCGGGAGCTGGTCGCGTCTAGCCCGCAAATACTGGTTGAAAACATCGAGTTCGACATATTTGGCTTCAGTCGCGGCGCTGCCGCGGCTCGCCACTTTGCCAACGAAGTGCTAAAAGCCAACAACGGCGTTCTCGGCGCAAGCCTCGACCCCAAAGGTCCCGTTTTCTCTCCCGGCTTCTCTCTCGACACCAGCCTGACCATCAACTTTATTGGCGTATTCGATACCGTGGCAGCAATCGGCGACCCAGCTCAGGGCCACCTGAGCGTCGGAGACGACTATAACCCCGGCGTTAATCTGTACCTACCACCCGGCTGCGCTCGCAAGGTCGTACATCTAACCGCAGCCGATGAACACCGCCATAACTTTAGTCTCAACCGGGTAGACGAAGCCCATGAGGAACTGGTGCTACCCGGCGTCCATTCCAACCTCGGTGGCGGCTATCCAACGCTGTCCTATGAGCGCTTGGTGATCGGCAGACCGGTCTTCTTTCTCAGCAATCACTACCCATTGGACGGCCCAGCGCGCCAGCAGCTGATTCGCTCCCGTGCCTGGCGGGTCAGGCAGCAGGAGGAAGAACGCTTCCGCGCACGCGGGCTGCCCGGCGACGGGCACTTTGAGCGACATGAAGAAGTGGTTGGTAGCCGCCCAAACGCCAACGTGCTGCTGACTCTGTCGATTACTCGCAGTGTCAGAGGCGAGCTTTCACGTGTTTCCCTCAAGGTCATGCATGCCAAGGCGTCAAACTCTGGCGTGCCGTTCGACCAGATCAACGACACGGATAAGCGCTTCGCTATCCCGCCTGACCTTGGCCCAATCGCAGAAAAGGTGTTTTCCGCGTGCATGGCCGGACACAACCCGGATCTAAGTGACGAGGAAAAGCGCTTCCTGCATAGCCGCTATATCCACAGCTCGGCCAACTGGGTGCCGGTAAAAGGCTTTATGGCCAACAAGCCGCGCCATGGTTTCATCCGCGCCGTGTACCCAGACGAACCTCAGAGCGGATACCCAGTATGATCACCCGCGGCATAGCTCTGTTGACAGCACTAATCCTCGCTGGCTGCGTTCAGCATAAGAGAGTTGAACTCTTTCCCCCTAAACCGGACCTGCCGTACCGCGCTTGGTATGTAGGCTTGGGAGCGCCTGACTATATGGAAGCCTGGGTCGACGGCGTCGACCTGACAGACGTAAATGATCTGATGTACGAACGAGTGTTCGGTGGCGTTGCATCCACAAGCACACCGCCGGATAACCGGGGTGACGCTCACGGCTGGCCTAAGCGCCCCGGACCCGGCTCACAGTTCCCGATGTCAGGTATCGATCTCCCCGAGAAAATTACCGTGCGCTGGCAATCGCTTGCCGAACCGGAGGCATATCGGGCCTCGATAAACGTGCCGAAATGGGTGCGAGACGAAATGCGCACAGAAAGGCGCGCATTCTGCCGATTCGATAACGACTTTATCTTGGAGTACCGGTCGATCATCGCCATCGGTGTTGCACCGGGCGGCGTCGCAAAATTCTGGCTTATGGGTTCTTGCCTCGATCCAATGGAAATCGGGCGAGTCCAAGGCGAAGTAAACCCCGTCGGCCCCTACAACGGCACATCCAACGGCGAGTTCTACCGCCCACCCAGTCCCAACGCCCAGCACTATATCGACACCCACGGCATCCCGTTCGGCAGTTGGTAACCGCTGGGGTCAGCCCTTCTTGCCCGGACGCTGATCCTTGACCAGCAGCAGGTTGTTTTCCCGTCGCAGGGTGAACAGGCCAATACCTTCCACCAGCCCACTGAACTTGCTGTAGCCATAGTTGCGCGGGTCAAACTCCGGCATCTGTTTGGCCAGCTGGCTACCTACCGGGCCGAGATTGGCCCAGCCGTCATCGTCGGACGCCGCTTCGATCGCCTGCCGCAGCAGGCTGCACAGCTTGGTGTCCTGCCGCAGCTCCTGAGCCGAACGACGCTGAATAACCGTTTCGGCGTTCTCGGGATGCTGGGTAAAGATTTCGGTGTAGATAAAGCGGTCGCAGGCAGCAACAAAAGGCTTGGGCGTTTTCTGCTCACCAAAGCCATACACCACCTTGCCCGACTCACGCAGCCGCGCGGCCAGACGGGTGAAATCACTGTCGCTGGAAACAATGCAGAAACCGCCCAGATCTGCCGAATACAGCAGGTCCATGGCGTCGATGATCATCGCACTGTCGGTCGCGTTCTTGCCGGAGGTGTAGGCGAATTGCTGAATCGGCTGAATCGAGTGCTCCAGCAGCGACGCTTTCCACTTGCCCAGACTCGGCGTGGTCCAATCGCCATAAATACGCTTGACGCTCGCCACACCCAACTTGGCGACCTCGGCCAGCAGCCCTTCAACAATCGCCGGATTGGCGTTGTCGGCATCAATCAAAACGGCCAACCGTGTCGGTTCCATCTGTGCTGCCATGCGCTTCCCCTATCACGTCCCTGCGAAATCGCAGAGCCCCATCATGCTGGTGCCAACAACCATTAAGCAACCGCACACCAGCAATCGGCCTGCGCTTTGCGCTTTACCCTGTCAGGGCAAATGGCTATCGTTGAGCCTTCGCTCTACCCGGCACCGCAGCGCCGCGTAGCCGCAACAAGGACATCAGTACATGGACATGAAGTCGCTCAGCGAGCGGGACATTTGCACCAAGTTCATCACCCCGGCAGTGCAGCAAGCGGGTTGGGACATCCAGCGCCAGGTGCGTGAAGAGGTTTCCTTCACCAAGGGCCGCATCATAGTGCGCGGCAAACTGCATAGCCGTGGCGAGTCTCGCCGCGCGGACTACATCCTCTACCACCAGCCCAATCTGCCTATCGCCGTTATCGAGGCCAAGGACAACAAGCACTCAGTTGGCTCCGGCATGCAACAGGCGCTCGGCTACGCAGAAGCGCTGGACGTACCCTTCGTATTCTCCAGCAACGGCAGCGGCTTTCTGTTCCATGACCGCAGCGGCACTGGTAGCCAGGTTGAAACAGCTCTGAGCATGGAGCAGTTCCCCAGCCCCAGCGAACTCTGGCGGCGCTACTGCCAGTGGAAAGGGCTGGAGGGCGAAGCGCAGCAGCGCGTGGAAGCCCCCTATTACGATGACGGCTCCGGTCGCAGCCCACGCTATTATCAGATGAACGCCATTAACCGCACCGTCGAGGCCGTCGCCCGCGGGCAGGATCGCATCCTGCTGGTCATGGCAACCGGCACCGGCAAAACCTACACCGCCTTCCAGATCATCTGGCGCCTGTGGAAGTCCCGGCAGAAGAAACGCATTCTCTTTCTGGCCGACCGCAATATTCTGGTCGACCAGACCAAGAACAACGATTTCAAGCCCTTTGGTCAGGCGATGACCAAGATCGCCAAACGCCAGATCGACACCTCCTACGAGGTATACCTGTCGCTTTATCAGGCGGTAACCGGGGCGGAAGAAGAGAAGAACATCTACAAACAGTTTTCGCCGGACTTCTTCGATCTGGTGGTCATTGACGAATGCCACCGGGGCAGCGCAGCAGAAGACTCGGCCTGGCGCGAGATTCTCGAATACTTCTCCGGTGCCACCCACATCGGCCTCACGGCAACGCCCAAAGAAACCAAAGAGGTTTCCAGCATCACCTACTTTGGCGAGCCGGTGTACAGCTACACCCTCAAGCAGGGCATCGAAGACGGTTTTCTTGCGCCTTACAAAGTCGTGCGAATCGACTTTGACCGCGACCTGCAGGGCTGGCGACCGCCCAAGGGCATGAAAGACAAGAACGGTGAGCTGATCGAAGACCGCATCTACGACCTCAAGGACATGGACCGCGCCCTGGTCATGGAAGCGCGCACCCAGTTGGTTGCCGAAAAGATCACCGCCTTCCTCGCAGCAACCGATCCGTATCAGAAGACCATTGTCTTCTGCGACGACATCAACCACGCCGAGCGCATGCGCCAGGCACTGGTCAACCTCAACCCGCAGCGCGTTGCCGAGAGCCGCAAGTACGTCATGCGTATTACCGGTGACGATCAGGAAGGCAAGGCCGAGCTGGACAACTTCATCAACCCGGAGGCCCGCTACCCGGTCATCGCCACCACCAGCAAACTGATGACCACCGGGGTCGATGCGCAAACCTGCAAGCTGGTTGTGCTGGATCAGCACATCAAGTCGATGACCGAATTCAAGCAGATCATCGGCCGCGGCACGCGTATCAACGAAGAGTACGGCAAGTACTGGTTCACCATCATGGACTTCAAGAAGGCCACCGAGCTGTTTGCCGACCCCGCCTTTGATGGCGAGCCAGTGGTCATCTTTGAACCGGGTAGCGGCGAATCGCCCGTCCCGCCGGATGAAATAGACGATCCGGGCGCACCTCTGGCCGACCCAACCGATCCGCTCGACCCAGGTGAAGGCAGCGACGAAACAGGCGGCGGCGACGGCCCAAAGCGCATCAAATACGTCATCGACAACGTCACCGTCTCGGTTGTCGCCGAGCGCGTCCAGTATTACGGGCCCGACGGCAAACTGATTACCGAATCGCTACGCGACTACACCCGCTCCTGCGTCGCCAAACAGTTCGCCTCACTGGATGACTTCCTCAAGCGCTGGAGCAATGCGGAGCAGAAAAAAGCCATCATCGACGAGTTGGCAGCCCAGGGCGTCATGTGGGAAGCCCTGGCCGAAGAGGTTGGCAGGAAGCAAACCGCCCCGCTCGACCCATTCGATCTGATCTGCCATATCGCCTTTGATCAGCCGCCGCTTACCCGTAAAGAGCGCGCAGAGCAGGTGAAAAAGCGCGACTATTTCAGCAAATACGCCGGCGCTGCGCGTCAGGTGCTGGAGGCGCTGCTCGATAAATACGCCGACACCGGCGTCGAGCACATCGAAGACATCAAGATCCTGCAGCTCGACCCCTTCAGCCAAATCGGCTCGCCCATCGAACTGATCAAGGCATTTGGCAACAAAGCCGGCTATGAACAAGCCGTCCAGGACCTTGAAGCACAACTGTACAGCGCCTGACCGACCAGCATCCGAGTAGCCCCATGACCACCTCTCGCCCCCGCATCGTTCGCACGCCACTGTTTCCGACCTACTCGGAGGTCAGTGCGCTGCTCAAGGTGTTTCAGCACTACCGTAAAGCGCAGGTTCAGAGCCTGATCAAGGCGCTGCACAATCAGGTTGGCACGGTAAAAAACAACGTGGACTGGAGCAACCCCGATCAATGGATTAACGAGAAGCTACAAGGCGACGACCGCCAGCTGGCCACCGACATCTGGCAGCAAAGCCAGCGCAAGGTTAACCCGCGCCACATTTACGGCGCCTACCTGTTTATCGCCGGGTTCGACCTGCTGGACAATCACAGCAACGGCCTCTGGCAACTGACCGCCGCCGGCCAGGGCTTTCTCGATAACCAGCCGGATGTCGTCCGCCAACTAGACGAAGCAGAAGGCTTGCCCCAACTGCTGGCGATTCTGGCCACCTGCTCCCCCGCGCGGCGAGGTGACCTGCTGGAGGAGTGGTCCGAGTTTCTGCTGGAAAACTCCAACTACAAAACACCCTCGACCTTCAAAGACACCCTGAGCCGCCGCCTGGGCAATCTGGTCGAGCGTGGGTATGTGAGCCGGGAAGGCAACAGTTACAGCATTACCAGCAAAGGCGTAGACTACGCCGCGCCACAGGGCATCCAGCGCACACCCGCCGCGCACCATGGCGTCGCCAACGCGGTCAAGGCCTACAACGACACCCAGATGGCAGCGCTGCGCAGCCAGCTGGAAAGCATGGACCCGTATCGCTTTGAGGCCCTGATCAAGGACCTTCTGGAGGCCATGGACTACGAGAACGTCGTGGTTACCAAGCAGAGCGGCGACAAGGGCGTGGATGTAACCGCCGACTTCCAGTTCGGGATTACCGAAATCAAGGAAGTGGTGCAGGTAAAACGTCATCGCGGCAACCTTGGCCGCCCCGTGCTAGACCAGCTGCGTGGCGTGCTGCCACTGCACGGTGCCCTGCGCGGCACCATCATTACCATCGGCGGCTTTGCCAAAGGCTGCAAGGATGTGGCGCTGTTCCCGGGAGCGGCGCCCATCACCCTGATCGACGGCGACAAACTGATCGAGCTGCTGGTAAAGCACAACGTCGCCGTCAAACAAAAAAAGCTGACGCTGATCGAGATCGACGACAGCTACTTTCTGGATGAACCGGAAACCAGCATCACCGAGTAAGGAAAGCAGTACATGTCCATCAGCAGTACCATCAAATCCATTCAGGACATCATGCGCAAGGACGTCGGCGTCGACGGCGATGCCCAGCGTGTCGGCCAGTTGGTCTGGCTACTCTTTCTGAAAATCTTTGACGACCGCGAACAGGAATGGGAGCTGCTGGACGACGGCTATCGCTCACCCATGCCCGAGCGCTGCCGCTGGCGCAACTGGGCCGCCGACCCGGAAGGTATAACCGGCGACGAGCTGAAAGACTTTATCGACGGCCAGCTGTTCCCCACCCTGCAGAACCTGCAGGAATACAGCACCACGCCCGCCGCCTTTGTGGTGCGCAGCGTGTTTGAAGACGCCTACAACTACATGAAGTCCGGCCAGTTGATCCGTCAGGTGATCAACAAGATCCAGGAAGGGGTGGATTTCAACAAGGCGCAGGAACGTCACGCCTTTGGCGACATGTATGAACAACTGCTGCGGGACCTGCAAAGCGCCGGCAATGCCGGCGAGTTCTACACCCCGCGCCCGGTCACCGAATTTATGGTGCGCATGGTCGACCCCAAGCTGGATGAAAAGGTCATGGACCCGGCCTGCGGCACCGGCGGCTTTCTTACCTGCACCATCGAGCACAAGCGCAGCCACTACGTTAAAACCGCAGAGGACGAACGCACCCTGCAGGCCAGCATCTTTGGTGTAGAGAAAAAGCCTCTCCCGCACCTGCTGGCCACTACCAACATGATCCTGCACGGCATCGAGGTGCCCAACCAGATCAGGCACGACAACACCCTGGCCCGCCCGCTCATCAGCTGGGGGCCAAGCGAGCGTGTGCACTGCATCATCGCCAACCCGCCGTTCGGCGGTATGGAAGAAGACGGCATCGAAACCAACTTCCCCGCCGCCTTCCGCACCCGCGAAACAGCCGACCTCTTTCTGGTGCTGATCATGCACCTGCTCAAAGACGGCGGCCGCGCCGCCGTGGTACTGCCCGACGGTTTTCTGTTTGGCGAAGGCATCAAGAGCCGCATCAAGGAAAAGCTGCTCACCGAATGCAACCTGCACACCATCGTTCGCCTGCCCAACGGTGTGTTCAACCCCTACACCAGTATCAAAACCAACCTGCTGTTCTTCACCAAGGGCACGCCCACCAAAAACGTCTGGTTCTATGAGCACCAGTACCCGGCCGGCTACAAGAGCTACTCCAAAACCAAACCCATGCGCATTGAAGAGTTCGCCACCGAACAGGCCTGGTGGGGCAACGAAGCCGATGGCTTTGCCAGCCGCGAAGAAAACCAGTTCGCCTGGAAGGTCAGCCTGGACGAACTCAAGGCACGCAACTGGAACCTGGACTGCAAAAACCCACATGTGGGCGAGCAGATCAGCCACGACCCGGACGAACTGCTGCGCAAGTACGCCAGCCTGCAAGACGAAATCAGCGACCTGCGCGATCAGCTCAAGGCAGTGCTGGCCGAAGCCCTGGAGCGCCAGGCATGACCGCACTGCTCACCGACAACCTGCCACTGCTGGCTGGTGCGCCCAATGGCATCAAGAAGCTGCGTGAGCTGATTCTGGAGCTGGCGGTGCGTGGCAAGCTGGTGCCGCAGGACCCGAATGATGAGCCGGCGAGTGAGTTGCTAAAGCGGATTACCGAGGAAAAGGCGCGGTTGGTGGCAGAAGGCAAGATCAAGAAAGCAAAGCCTACAAATGCAGATTTAACCGAGATTTCCTACGAAATACCCTCTACTTGGGCAGTGGCCTCGTTGGGACAGGTTGTGGAGATCGTGCGCGGTATCACTTTCCCTGCAAGCGAGAAATCAAAAGAGCCTGAGCCCGGCCGTGTTGCGTGTCTGCGTACCGCAAACGTGCAAGACGAGATTGAATGGGATGACCTTCTCTACATTCGAGAAAGCTTCGTCTCTCGTCATGATCAGTACGTGGAAGCTCATGACATAGTTATGTCGATGGCGAACAGCCGGGAACTTGTTGGGAAGGTTGCACTGATCGGCGCTGAGCTGAAGCAAAAAACAACATTTGGTGGATTCCTCGGTGTTTTGCGACCGGTGCTAATCGAACCGCGATTTGTTATGGCATTGCTGCGTACCCCGCATGCGCGTAACGCTTTGATTGATAGCGCAAGTCAGACTACGAACATCGCAAACGTATCGCTGGGGAAGTTAAGGCCGTTACCGTTTGCAATCCCCCCCCTTGCCGAACAACACCGCATCGTCGCCAAAGTCGATGAACTGATGGCCCTCTGCGAACGCCTGGAAGCCCAGCAGGCCGACGCCGACAGCGCTCACGCCGAACTGGTACAAGCGCTGCTCAACAGCCTGACCCAAGCCAGCGACGCTGACGACTTAGCCCAAAGCTGGCAGCGCCTGGCCGAACACTTCCACACCCTGTTCACCACCGAATCCAGCATCGACGCCCTCAAACAAACCCTGCTGCAACTGGCCGTGATGGGCAAACTGGTGCCACAAGATCCTAATGATGAACCGGCCAGTGAACTGCTAAAGCGTATTACTGAGGAGAAAGCTCAGTTGGTGGCTGGCGGGAGAATCAAGAAGCAGAAGACGCTGCCTGAAATTGCAGATGAAGAAATGTCATTTCAGCTACCAGTAGGCTGGGAGTGGGTACGTCTCAACTCTTTACTGAAAAAAATAGGTGCAGGAAGCACCCCGCTAGGCGGGAAGCAAGGGTATGTCTCAGAGGGGATTAAATTCCTTCGTTCCCAAAATGTATGGAATGAAGGACTTCGTCTCGATGACGTTGCTCTGATACCAGAGGCGACTCACCAAAAAATGGCAGGTACCCATGTAGAAGCTGGGGACTTACTTTTCAACATTACAGGCGCGTCCATTGGGCGTTGCGCGATCGTTCCGGATGACTTTGATACCGGGAACGTAAGTCAGCATGTAACCATAATTCGACCAGTGGCCGGAGAGTTACGCCACTTCTTGCATGTAATCCTGACGTCTCAACTGGTTCAACAAACTGTCATGGATGTGCAAGTTGGCGTTTCCCGTGAGGGACTTAGCATTGGAAAGCTTTCCGTGTTCGTAATTCCATGCCCTCCTGAAGCAGAGCAACACCGCATCGTCGCCAAAGTCGATCAACTGATGACACTCTGCGACCAACTAAAAACCCGCCTGAGCGAGACCCGCCAACTCCACGAACAACTGGCCAGCACCCTGGTCGAGCAGGCCTTAGCGTAATGGCATACAGCAGGCCATGGAAGTCCTATGCAGAGCAACTGGAGCGGCTCAAATCGCGCGACTCCCGCAGTATGCTAGCCACCGCCGAAGCGGCTTATGAGTTGACCGCACCGTCGCCCCATGTCCAGGTTTTTTGACCATCTCAATTTTGATACTTAGTGAGTCTTGGTTACTTCCATAGGATGGCGATGGGTTAACTGAGAGGGCAAAAACATGCTGCCAACCACTACTAATCAACTGCCGACCTTAGGCTATATGCATAAAGTCGTGTGCGACTGCCTGGGCCTTTGGACCAGCGATGATCAGGGCATAACCTTCAATGTTTCTGCCACAGAAAAAGAGCGGCGCAGAGCGTTGCACCAGGCATTTGAAGCGATAAAAAAAGGCGATGGCTCGTACGGCTCTCTAAACGACCTGATCAGTCATACTTCCCAGCTTGCTCCAAAGGGCGCGCAAAAGGTCAAGAAAAACAGAACAATCAAGAAGTACGTTGACTGCCTAGCAAATGATGACTTTGAATCCATCAACGAATATATGGAATTGCGTCAATACATCCAAACGTTGATTGCTGAACGCTATTCGCATTGGGGCATATCCGAACTGGCGGAAGGCTTTTACATATCGGCGCTTGCCCATTACAGAGAGTTTGTCAGAGAGCACGCCTGCAATTCGCAACAACAGCATAGCTTTCAATGCTTTATCAGCCAGCACCTTCGCCCGCTAATCTCCTCGCTTGCTTGCACATTGCCAGCAGAAGATAGCTGGCCCGCAGCCAATCAAGACGAACGGTGGCCGTTAAGAGGGTTCGTTGATACGGCATGCAAAATTACCGGCATTTCACGGCACAAACTGCACCAGTATCACGAGTTTCAACTAGGGAAGCCAATCGGTGAAAAGGCCTGGAGTTGTGATTTGACCTCCCTGCCAGTCAATACTCGCTCGAAACAGGTAGTCGACCGGCTACGCAAGCCCAACAGGATGAAGTGGGAAACCTTCTATCCAACCGTTCAGCCGCTGGCTTATCAACTGCCGGAAGGCATTCAGGAACAGACATTCGCTGCACAAGCTTTTGTGGCAATGGTCACTCACAACCTGAATGGCCATGCATCTGATTGCCGCCCATTTGAGCCCCAAAGGCAAGCTCGTAATACGCATGGCCAGCCTGCGCAGCACTACAGAATCCCAAGCAGCGATTTTATTGATTTGAGACTCAACAACCTACCCGTCGACGAAGATGTCTGCGCCCAGCAGGCGCAAAACTATCAGTCGCTGCTCAACAGCATCAGGGGTTTACCTGGCGCACTGAATATCGCTGCGGACATACAGAACAGCCTGGAGCTAGTTTATCAACCTGAAAACAACCGGTTTACCGAAGGTGCCTGGCACTTAGCCTTGGACAACTACCCAAGCTGGCTCGACGAGTGGGACTACGCGAGGGTCGCCATGTCTAGGGGAGACAGTACTAAGGCCCTTGCGCACTTCACAAATGCACTTAAACAGGCAAAGTATGTGGCAGGACCGTTGTTTATCCCGTTTTACATTCAAGTCTGCGCATTCTGTAAATCCCAGTATCGTCTGCTTTCTCGACGTAATGAAGAGGAGCTATTTGACCGGTTCTACGATGGGCTGGGCAGCGCTGCCTCAAAATATGCACAGTTGTTGGGGTACACCCCATATTTTCAACGAGATCCAAAGACTTTGATTTCGCACAGCGTACTTCCTGTGAGAACCCGCGTGTTAATGGATAAAACTGACACCTTGGCAAGGAAATTAGTAAGGATCTTTGAGGCCAATGGCGAACCTTCTTAGCAACATCAGACCTAGCAACACTACCCCCGCATTGAAAAACCGGGCCTGAAGAATATACCCGGCACCCAACGCAGCTTCGCTTCACCTAAAAAACTAGCCTGACAGCCCTGCCCATTCCTCGGGGTCAGGAGCACTGCCGCCCAAAAAAGGAAACAGCCATGTTAAAAATCAAATTTGTAGGCGCCATCGAAGGCGTGAGTGGCTCATGCACTTGGCTTCATCACACGGAGTCTGACACGCAGTTTCTGGTGGACTGCGGGATGCACCAGGGCAACGAACGAGAAGAGTGGGCCAACCGGCAAGCCTTTCCCTTCCAGCCAGAACGCCTCAAGTACGTGCTACTGACACATGCTCACATCGACCACTGTGGCTTGCTACCCCGGCTGGTGCGCGAAGGTTTCACTGGCTTGGTATACGCCACCCGTGCGACCCGCGAACTCACCGAGCTGATGCTGCTCGATGCCGCCCGTCTTAGCGATATGTTTACCAAGCACGAGGTAAAGCAAATTCGCTGGAGCATCATTGACGACGACCTCGGTTTTAAGTGGGGCCGTAACATCCGCTTGGCTGAAGGCGTTTGGATGGCCTACCTGCGAAGCAGCCATATCCTGGGAGCATGCCTGATCAGTGTTGCCTGGAAAGTGGGTAACAGTAACCGTTCAATTTGCTTCAGCGGCGACATCGGCTGCCAGACGGATGAAAACGCCTATCTGCCGCTAATGAAAAGCGGCCAACATCCGTTCGCCGACACAGACTACATCGTAGTTGAGTCGACCTATGGGGGCCGCATTCGAGCAAAAGAACATCAAAACTCCCAGTTACGGCTGACAAGCTTGGCAGAAGTCATCACCCACACCCTGTTCGTTAAGGGCGGGAAGGTCTTGATACCGGCGTTCTCACTGCATCGCACTCAGGAGTTGCTGATGGACGTCTTGCACTGGATCAAGGTGGACCTGCCAGCAACAAAACATGCTCTTCAGGAGAATGATAAACACCGGTCAATCATCGCCAATGTCCATGCACCACTGGGCCGAGCGGTGACGCAGGTGTATGCAAACCACCTCTGCAGCAAGTCGCCCAATGGCAAGTTCAAATACCTGAACACCCAGCTATGTGAGTCACTGGCTATGGAGTCCGAAGAAATTCAAGCCACATTGCAAAGCCTTGTTGAACACGGCAGCGTCAAGGTGAGCGACGCGGGATGTCTGCGCATGACAAAACCCAAGACCTCATCCAATTTTGACGCTGATATCGTGATAGCCAGCGCGGGCATGTGCGACAACGGGCCGGTGGTGAGTTATTTGGATCGCTGGGGTAATGACCCACGCAACACCGTGATCCTCACGGGCTATCAGTCTGCCGGCAGCAAAGGTGCCGAATTGATGCAGAGGTCTACACCCACCCCCTCACCCATGGATAGCCTTAAACCCGGCCAAGCAGAAGTCATTGATATGTCGGCTTATTACTCTGCCCATGCGGACCAACAGATGCTGCTGGATTTTTTGTTCCGCACAGATGGCTTTGGCTGCAACAAAAGCGCAACAGTGCTCCTCAACCATGGAATCCCCAATAGCAAATACGCGCTACGCGACGCCATTAGCGAACACGCAAGCAGCGCCAAGAACCATGATCGCCGCATTAACAAAGTCATCATTGCAGACGCACGCTGGCTAAACCTCGACAGCGGTGAAGTAATTGAGGAGAGTCCCGGCGATGAGGCATTAATCAAAGAGATTGAGGCCTTACGGACAAAGCTCGAACTTCTTGCAGGGAGCCAAACAACCGATTTACCGCCACAGCGCTAACTCTATGCCTCCGGCATTATTCGGCAGGCTCTCTACTAGATGAACAGTGCAATTCTGTTCAGACGAACAACGCGACCTAAGTAACTCAGGTCGCGTTTCTTGCTTAACGCACCAACCCGCACAACTGCTCTACTCCTTCAATAATCGCCGGCGTCGGACGCACCAGCAGGTCGCTGTCGAGTACATGGAGGCGGTTGTGCTGCACGGCGGCCAGTTTGGGGAAGCGGCGCCAGTCGTCCAGCCAAGCTTCTGCAGTAACGCCCTGATCGGCCAGCGCGATGATGATCTCGGGGTTGGCGGCCAGCACGCCTTCGCGGCCCACTTGCGGAGCGAGGCCAGCAAGATCGGCGAAGACGTTGTCGGCACCGCACAGAGTCAGGACATCGGACAACAGCTGGTCACCGGCGACGGTGTAGAGCGGGTTGTCCCAGAGCTGCAGGAAGACCTTGGGCCGGGTTGCCGAGGGTGCAGCGCGGAGCCGGTCCAGCTGGGCGCGGAAGTCGGCCTCCAGCGCCTGCGCTTCGGCTGGCTGGTCGAGCAGTTCACCGAGCTGCAGGGTCATACTGGCGATGTCATCCAGCCGTTGCGGGTCAAACTGTTCGACGCGAATACCCCAGCCGCGCAGGCGCTCCAGCAGGTCGGGGGGATTGCCGGAGGTCCAGGCGAGGATCAGATCAGGCTGGACGGACACGATCCGTTCGGCAGAGAGTGTCTGATAGCTGCCGACGGTTTGCCGATCGCTCAGTTCGGCGGGCAGTTGACCGTCATCCAGTACGCCGACCAGCCGGGCACCGGCGCCCAGTTGCAGGGTCATGTCGGTCAGAAAGGGAGCCAGGCTGACGATGCGCTCGGCAGCCTGAACAGGAAGCAGGTTGAGTGGCAGCGCCAGCAGCAGCGCCAGCAGCCGACGCACTCAGTTGACCCAGGCAGCCGGCGGACGGTACAGCAGCATGGCGCCGAGGCTGACGATCACCAGCAGCACCAGCGGGATGGCTTCACCCACGCAGAAATAATGCACCAGTGCGATCAGCGCCGGCAGCGCGGCAGCGGCCAGTCCCAGACTCTGATTACGGTGCAATACGGCCCAGGCGCTGGCCGCTTCTGCGCTGTCACCCAGGCCTTCGGCGCGAATCAGTGTGCGTTTGTACAGCCGGAAGCGCCAGAGGGTCAGCATCAGGCTGGCCATACCAACGGTGAACAGCGGCACTGCGGCCTGATCGAACAGGCCGGTCCAGTCACCCAGCACCACCACCAGCAGGATCGGCAACAGCAGGACAGTCAGGCTGAGCATGCGCCAGACGCTGCGCAATGCACGCCAGTGGGGTTTGGGATCAAAGGTCATCGGACTCAGCCTCGGCTTCGGCCTGGTGCAGCTGGCCCAGCATGTGGCCCAGCTTGCCGGCCTTGGTTTCCAGATACTTGGTGTTGTGCGGATTCTTGCCGAACTGCAGCGGCAGTCGCTCGGCGACCAGCACGCCGAAGCCTTGCATGGCCTTGACCTTGCGCGGGTTGTTGGTCAGCAGCTTGAGGCTCTTGATGCCCAGATGATCGAGCATCGGTTTGCAGATGCCGTAATCGCGCTGGTCGGCGCCAAAGCCGAGCAGTTCGTTGGCTTCTACGGTATCGGCACCGCCGTCCTGCAGATGATAGGCGCGGATCTTGTTCATGAGGCCAATGCCGCGACCTTCCTGACGCAGGTACAGCAGTGCGCCGCGGCCTTCCTCAGCGATGGCCTTGAGCGCGGCTTCGAGCTGAAAGCCGCAGTCGCAACGCAGGCTGAACAGGGCATCGCCGGTCAGACATTCGGAGTGCAGACGGCCTAGTACGGGCGCGCCATCGGACACATCGCCCATCGTCAGCACCACATGCTCCTTGCCGGTCGCTTCTTCCAGGAAGCCGTGCATAGTGAATGTGCCCCACTTGGTGGGCAGCTGGGATGACGCAATAAAGGTGACTGTCACGCCGGTCTCCTGTACGACCTTTGCAAAAAAGGGGCGCTTATATTAGCAGGTGACGGACGCTCGGGCGATCTGCAAGACGCCTGGATAGGTCTGCTGAATGCGCAGGCCTGTGGTGCAGAGGGTCAGTACTTGCGCTCGAGCAGCAGCAGGTTGTCCTGTTCGTCCATCCGCACCCGGCTAAGCCAGCTCATGCCGAGCAGCACTTCGAGCGGAAAACGGCCTTCCAGCACCAGCGCCTGCACGTTGGACAGCTCGATGTCGCCAACCTTTACCCGCGCCAGCGTCACCTGGTAACCATCCACGGCACTGGAAGCTGTGGCGGCGCGAACCGGTGTGCCGCTGAGCGCGTAATCGATACCGAGACGACGCGCCTGCACCGAACTCATCGAGACACTGGTTGCGCCGGTATCGACCATAAAACTGACGGTCTGACCATTGATTGAACCGGCAACCCGGAAATGACCGCCTTCGCCCCGCGGAATACTGACCTGCTGGCGCTCAGACTGGGCAAAGCCTTCGGTGTATTCACGCTGCAGACCAAACTGCCGAGTCTGGCCGTCCACTCTCAGGGTTGCCGTCTGGCTGTCGGCGGCGATCAGCTCGACTCCGTTCACTGGCGGCTTGCCAACCCGCAGCATGTGGCGCTGGCCGTCGATATTGACTACCGCCGCATTGGCGAACAGCCCAACCACACGCACCTCGGTCGCTGCCGAAGCCAGCGAGGCCACGGCCAGCCCGGCGCCGAGCAGCAGAGCAGAGAGAGAAGCGATACGAGCCATGCGGTGTTTCCCTTGCGCGATGACGGACGAGGCTTACACCATAGCCAACAGGGTCTCGGCCAGCAACAGCACCAGCAGCGCCATGAACCCGGCGATAATGTCATCCAGCATGATGCCGAAGCCGCCGCCAACCTGACGATCAACCCAGCGGATTGGCCAGGGCTTCCAGATATCGAACAGCCGGAACAGGGCGAAGCCGGCCAGCAACCAGGGCCAGCCGGTCGGTGCCAGCCAGAGCGCAATCCACAGTCCGACGAACTCGTCCCAGACGATGCCACCGTGATCGTGCACGCCCAGATCCGCAGCGGTGCGGTGACACAGCCAGATGCCGAGCAGGGTCGACAGCACGATCACCAGGCCGTAGCCGGCAACCGGCAGTTGCTGCCAGACCAGCACAAAGGGCAGCGCCGCCAGCGTGCCCCAGGTCCCCGGCGCCGGGCGGATCGCACCGCTGCCAAAGCCAAAGGCCAGAAAGTGGATCGGGTTGCGCCATACCGAGGCTGGCGTCGTTTCGTGCGCGTCAGTCATCCGTGCTCCTGAAATGTTGATAGCCGCCCGGGCCATCGATGGGTTTCGGCCCCAGCCCGAGGTCCAGCTGAACCCCCTGCCCGCCCTGTACCTCGCCAATAACGCAGACCGCGTGACCCGCCGCACGCCAGCGCTCCAGCTGCGACCGGGCAGCACGCGGCAGGGTAAACAGCAGCACGTAGTCGTCGCCACCACGCAGCATCCAGTCGAGCTGCTGACGCTCGGACCAGCTGCGCAGGGCATCGGACATCGGCAGTTGCGGACCGTTGATCAGCAAACGCACACCACTGGCACTGGCGATGTGACCGGCATCGGCCAGCAGGCCATCGGAGATATCCAGACCGGCAGTAGCGACCCCGCGCAGCAGCTGCCCCAACGCGAGCTGCGGCAGAGGCCGCCAGAACCGGCGATGCAAGTAATCCTGGGCTGCCATCGGCAAGCCCGCGGGCAGCGGCTTGCCAAGCACAACCTCCAGCCCGGCAGCGCCATCACCCAGACTGCCGCCGACGCAGAGCAAGTCACCGGGACGAGCGCCGGAGCGGGTCAGCGCCTGCCCGGCAGGCACCTGACCGAGCACGGTGACGCCAATATTGAGCGGGCCACGGGTGGTGTCGCCACCAATCAGGTTGATCCCCGCGTCACGTGCGGCATCAGCCAGACCACTGGAAAACGCCTGCAGCCAGCCGGGCGTCGCCTGCGGCAAGCTCAGCGCGAGGGTAAACCCAAGGGGGGATGCGGCCATCGCCGCCAGGTCACTGACCGCTACCGCCAGGGCGCGATAGCCCAGTTCGGCGGCGGGACAGTCTTTGGGGAAATGCACACCCTCAACCAGGGTGTCGGTAGAAATGACCAGTTGCTGCCCGGCAGCGGGCTGCAGCACTGCGGCATCGTCGCCGATGCCGAGGACAGTGGCGCTGGCATCGACAGCCCGTTCCAGACGCTCAGTGCGAAAGTAACGGGCGATCAGATCAAACTCGTCCAGCGCCATGGCCGGTGGATCAGCGTCCCTTGCGGGCGGCACCGACTTCGGCCTTGCGCAGGCGCGGAGCCAGCTTGTCGAGGATGCCGTTGACGTACTTGTGACCGTCGGTAGCACCGAACGACTTGGCCATCTCGATGGCTTCGTTAATGACCACGCGATACGGTACATCGATGCGCTTGAGCAGCTCGTAGACGCCGATGCGCAGTACGCTCAGCTCAACCGGATCAACATCCTTGATGTCCCGATCCAGCACGCGACTCAGCTCATCGTCGATGTCACCGAGATTGCGCGGCACACCGGTCAGCAGCTCGTGGAAATACGCACTATCCACCTTGCTGAAGTCGTTGTCGGTGCGAAACTGCGCCTCGATATCAAACACCGGCAAATCAGCCATGTGCCAGGAGTACAGCGCCTGCATCGCCAGACTGCGCGCCTTGCGACGGGCCGACGCCTTGGGTCGGCCAGCTGCGGGGGAACTCTGCTGATCGTCCATCAGGCCTCCAGCTGCTTGATGACGCTGACCATTTCATACGCAGACATGGCCGCTTCAGCGCCTTTGTTACCAGCCTTGGTGCCGGAACGCTCGATGGCCTGCTCGATGCTGTCGACTGTCAGCACGCCAAAGGCAACCGGAATGCCGTACTCCAGAGATACCGCACCCACGCCCTTGACGCACTCACCGGCAACGTATTCGAAGTGCGGGGTACCGCCACGAATAACGGCGCCCAGGGTGACAATGGCGTCGTACTGCTTGAGGTCAGCGACTTTCTTGACCATCAGCGGAATTTCAAAGGCGCCGGGAACACGCACGATGGTGATGTCTGACTCCTTGACACCGTGGCGCTTGAGCGCGTCTACCGCGCCCTCTACCAGGCTTTCCACCACAAAGCTGTTGAACCGGCCAACGACCAGTGCATAGCGGCCTTGGCCAGTTACAAAATCACCTTCGATGGTACGGATAGCAGTCATGAACAGTCTCTCTGTATAAAGAACCGGCAGGGCTCTGGGCGCTGCCGTGAATCAAATGGGTGACGAAACCTACCTGCGCTTTCTCGCCAATGGGTCAGTCGCAGGGCAGGTATTCTACTACTTCCAGGTCAAAGCCGGATATGGCGTTGAACTTCATCGGGCTGGAAAGCAGGCGCATCTTGCGCACACCCAGATCGCGCAGGATCTGCGAACCGGCCCCAACGGTATTATAGGTCGAGGGGCGGCGTGCCGCCGCGTTGCCGGTCCCCAGGTTGCTGACGTGCTCCAGCAGCGCGGCCGAATCGACCTGATTGCCCAGCATCAGCACCACACCACGGCCTTCAGCCGCCACCCGGCGCATCGCTTCCTGCAGGCTCCAGCGCCCGGCCTCGGGTACCAGGAACAGATCGCGCAGCGGATCCACGTTGTGCACGCGAACCAGCGTCGGCTCTTCCGGCTCAATGGTGCCGAGCGTCAGCGCAAGGTGCACCAGGTCTTCGGTACGATCACGATAGGCGACCAGGTTGAACTGGCCCAGCTCGCTGCTCAGCACCTGCTCGTCGACACGTTCAACCGTGCGCTCGTTGAGCAGACGGTAGTGAATCAGGTCGGCGATGGTGCCGATCTTGATGTCATGCTGCTTGGCAAACTCTTCCAGCTCCGGGCGACGGGACATGCTGCCGTCGTCGTTCATGATCTCGCAGATCACCGCCGACTCGCCAAACCCGGCCATGCGGGCCAGATCGCAGGACGCCTCGGTATGCCCGGCACGCGCCAGCACGCCGCCAGGCTGCGCCATCAGCGGAAAGATGTGGCCGGGGCTGACGATGTCATCGGCGGTCGCATCCGGCGCGGCAGCAGCCTGCACGGTGCGCGCGCGGTCAGCGGCAGAAATACCGGTGCTGACGCCGACGGCGGCCTCGATGGAGACGGTAAACTTGGTGCCAAAACCGGAGCCGTTGCGCTGCACCATCAGCGGCAGCTTCAACCGCTCGCAGCGCTCCAGACTCATCGGCATGCAGATCAGGCCACGGCCGTAGCGAGCCATGAAGTTGATGTGCTCGGCCTGGCAGGCCTCGGCGGCCATGATCAGGTCGCCTTCGTTCTCGCGGTCTTCGTCATCCATCAGGATGACCATCTTGCCGGCGCGAATATCTTCGATCAGTTCTTCGATGCTGTTCAGTTTCATCCGGCCCTCCGGGGGCAGGTTATATCAGGACTTGAGGAAACCGTTTTCGGCCAGAAACGCCATGCTGATGCCGGAGGAGGTCGGCTCGGCGGCTTTTTCGCCCAGCAGCAGACGTTCCAGATAACGGGCGATCAGATCCACTTCCAGGTTGACGACGGTGCCGGGCTGGTAATCGCCCATGACGGTTTCCTGCAGGGTGTGCGGAACGATGTTCAGGTGGAAGACCGCACCTTCCACCGCGTTGACGGTCAGGCTGGTGCCGTCGACGGTAATAGAGCCTTTATGGGCAATATATTTGGCCAGCTCGGCCGGCGCCTCAACCCGGAAATGCCAGGAGCGGGCGTCCTGATGCAGGGACAATACCTTGCCCACCCCGTCAACATGGCCACTGACCAGATGACCACCCAGACGCGTGGTCGGCGTCAGCGCCTTTTCCAGGTTGACGCGGCTGCCCGGCTTCAGGCTAGAGAGCGCGGTACGGCGGATGGTTTCCTGGCTGACGTCAGCCCAGAAACCATCACCGGGCAACTCAACGGCGGTCAGGCAAACGCCGTTGACCGCGATGCTGTCGCCCAATTTGACGTCCCCGAGATCCAGCTTGCCGGTGCGCACATACAGACGCACATCGCCGCCCTTGGGCTGCATGCTCTGGATCTGACCAACCGCTTCGATAATGCCGGTAAACATGAATTGCCTCGCTTTCGCCGTTGCCGGTCAGGAGACCAGCAGACCCAGACCGTAGACAGCAATGAAACCGAAGGCAAAGGCCATCAGCAACAATCCAAAGCTGCGCAGGTAGGTAATGAATGTCAGGCCGGGCATCTTGCTCATGGCAACGATGCCGGCAGCGGAGCCAATTATAAGCAGGGAACCGCCTACACCGACAGCGTAGGTCAGGCCCATCCACTCGGCGACGCTCATCTGCAGGTCGGCTTTGAGCAGTGCAGCGGTCAGCGGCACGTTATCGATCAGAGCAGAGAGCATGCCCATCAGGAAGTTGGCCAGCAGGGTCGGCATAACGTCGTACAGGGCGGTCAGGTTCTGCAGCGTACCGATGTACTGGAGCATGCCAACCAGCAGCAGCACGCCGAGGAAGAACAGCAGCGTCTCGAACTCGATAACCCGGATGTATTCCAGAATCGGGTCGTTATCAATGTCTTCATTGAAAAACCGTGCAATCAAAAACATCAGCGCCAGACCGGTCAGAAACGTCAGCACTGGCGGGATCGCAAAGAACAGGCTGAGCAGGATGGTTGCGAGGATGGTCAGCAGGAACAGCGCACCGATTACCTGATCAACGCCACGCAGTTCGTGCAGCTGGCTCTTTTCGATAACGACCTCGTTGCCCATGCCGATCGACAGCAAAGCGGCCAGCAGCAGCACGGCCAGCAGCGCCGGGGCACTGAGCAGCAGCAGGTTGGTGATCTCGACCTTGTCGGCCATAAAGATCATCAGCGTGGTGACGTCGCCGGTGATCATCGCGACACCGCCGGAGTTCACCGCGAACACCACCAGCGTGGCGAAGCGCAGCATCTTGCGCAGCTCCAGATTGAGACTCAGCACCAGCGCCACCGACACCAGGGTGGCAGTGATATTGTCGGCGATGGAGGAAAAGACAAAACAGAATGCGCCGGTCAGAAACAGCAGCTTGCGCTCGGTAATGCGTCCGGGGAGGATGCGATAGATGACGTTTTCGATCAGCCCCTTCTTGTTGAGATAGGCGACGAAGGTCATGGTGGCCAGCAGGAACAGCCAGAGGCTGGCGATATCGGTGATGTTCTCGTTGAGTGCCTCCTGCACATGCTCCCGAACCGCATCGCTCGGCGCCGCGATAAACAGCACCAGCCAGGAAAGCGCCCCGAACAGCAGCACCACCTTGGCCTTGTTGACGTGGATGACTTCTTCCAGCACGACCCCCAAAAAGGCCACTACCGCCATGATCCACAGCAGTATCTGCACACTACTTTGCATTGTCTTACACTCTCAGGAAGGGAAAATCGGTCGTGCCGTGATGCGCCAGTCCTGGCCAATTGCGCGCATGTCGACGATGGCAACATCCATCGCCTCACTCATGCTTTCGAAGGGCAACTGCATCAACGGCCGCGCCTGACTTCCGAGCAGGCGCGGCGCCATATACACAATCAGTTCATCCACCAGCCCGGCACGCCAGAAGGCACCGGACAGGCCGGCGCCGGCTTCCACCAGCACCTCATTGCAGCCTCGCTCGGCGAGGGTCTGCAGCACCGCGTGCAGATCAACCTTGCCATCTGCACCGGGGACCGCCAGCAGTTCGCTGCCGGCAGCTCGATAATCGTCGGCCGCCTGCTCTGCACTGGTGCTGATAACCAGCGTTGGCCCCGTTTCACGGAAAAAGCGCTGATCGAGCGGAACCCGGCGCAGGCTGTCGATCAGCACGCGCAGTGGCTGGCGCTCGGCGGCGGCCGCCGCCTCGTCGGCCGGCAAGCCGAGTTCAGCGGCCCGCACGGTCAGCGCAGAATCATCCAGCAACACGCTGTCTGCACCGCTGACCACTGCTCCGCTGCGCGCCCGCAGGCGCTGCACATCAGCGCGCGCCGCCGGGCCGGTAATCCATTTGCTTTCACCGCTGGCCATCGCGGTACGGCCATCGAGGCTCATCGCCAGCTTGACCCGCACCCAGGGCAGCCCCTGCTGCATGCGTTTGATAAAACCGGGATTGAGCGCCTGCGCCTGCGCTTCCAGCAGCCCGCAATCGACCTCGATACCGGCTTCGCGCAGCCGGTTCAGGCCATTGCCGGCAACCTGCGGATTGGGGTCCTGCATGGCAGCCACCACGCGGCTGACGCCAGCCTTGACCAGCGCATCGGCGCACGGCGGCGTGCGACCGAAATGGCTGCAGGGTTCAAGGGTAACGTAGGCGGTTGCGCCGCGCGCCAAGTCGCCGGCCTGGGCCAGCGCGTTTACTTCGGCATGGCCTTCACCGGCCCGCACATGCCAGCCTTCGCCGACGATCCGGCCATCAGCAACCAGCACGCAGCCGACCCGCGGGTTGGGTTCGGTGGTGTAGACACCCCGCTCGGCGAGCATCAATGCCCGGCTCATCCACTCCCGGTCAGCCGCGCTCCACTCAGGCATCGGATTCGTCCTGATCGCGCCGAGCCAGACGCTCGATCTCTTCACGGAACTGATTGAGATCCTGGAAACGGCGATAAACGGACGCGAAGCGGATATAGGCGACTTCGTCGAGCTGTTTCAGCTCGCGCATGACCATCTCGCCGACAGCCAGCGCCTTGACCTCGCGCTCACCGGTCGCCCGCAAACGGTGCTTGATATGACCAATGGCCGCTTCGATCTGCTCGACGCTGACCGGGCGTTTCTCCAGCGCACGCTGAAGACCGGCGCGCAACTTGTCCTCGTCGAAGGGCTGACGCCGGCCGTCCTGCTTGATGACCCGCGGCAACACCAGCTCGGCGGTCTCGAAGGTGGTAAAACGCTCCTGACAGGCCAGACATTCGCGTCGCCGGCGCACCTGATCACCCTCGGCCACAAGGCGGGAGTCGATCACCTTGGTGTCATGGGCGCCACAGAATGGACAATGCATGCAGGTTTTCCCAGGTGGATAAAAAACGGCCTACATCTTACCTCTTTGTAGGCCGCGGATGAAATGTGTCATTACATTTCAACTACCAGATTGTCGCACCCGTCAGGGCACGGGAGCCGTCAGGTAACTGTCACGCAGCCTGCGCTTGGCCACCTTGCCGTTGTCATCCCGAGGCAGCACATCGACCAGCTCGACCCGCCCGGGCACCTTGTACCCGGCCATGTTGCTGCGGATAAACGCCTGAATGGCAGCTTCATTCAGCGCCGGGTCAGAGACAGCCACCACGGCCATCAGAGACTCACCGTACTCCGCGTCCGGGATACCGAATACCGCACAGTCGCGCACACCGGGCAGGGTGATCAGCACATGCTCGATTTCCGCCGGATAGATGTTCACGCCACCGGAGATCACCATGTCGGACTGGCGGTCGCAGACATACAGGTACCCGTCGGCATCGAGGTAGCCGATATCACCCACGGTTGCCAGATCGTCCAATCCGGCCTTGGCGCGAGCCGCTTCATTGTTCAGGTAGGTGAAGTCCGGCACCATCGGCTGACGCACATAGATCACGCCCGGCTCACCCACGCCGCACTCGCGACCGTCTTCGCTGACGATGCGAATCCGCGTGTCACCGATGGGCCGACCGACGCTGCCCGGCTTGCGCCGCGCCGACTGGGGGTCCTGCAGGGTGATCATGCCGGTCTCACTGGAGGCGTAGGTTTCAAAGATCACGTCGCCCCACCAGTCAAGCATCGCCTGTTTAACGTCCGGAGCGCAGGGCGCGCCGGTCGAGGCAACAAAGCGCACGGACGAAATATCGTACTTGGCCCGCACCTCGGCCGGCAGACGCAGCAGGCGGACGTACATGATCGGCACCAGATAAACGGTTTCGATCCGGTGCTGTTCGATCAGCGCCAGCGTCTGCTCGGCGTCGAAGCGCGGCATGACCACCAGTGTTTCGGCCTGCTGGATCGCCTGCTGGGCATAGGACGTGGGCGCGCTGTGATACAGCGGCGCGGTCACCAGCGCGCGGGTGCCCGGGGTAATGCCCCAGGCAATCCGGCACAGCTCACGCATATGCTCGGCCATCTGAGCGCGCGCCTCCGGCGGTGGCGCCAGCCGTACTACCCCCTTCGGGCGCCCGGTGGTACCCGAGGTGTAGGCCATGTGCGCCCGCGGCGTGCGCTCGGGACCGTCGTAAGGCGCTTGCTGCGCCAGCCAGCCTTCGTAGTCACGCGCATCCTCAGCGCCGGCACCGACCACCAGCACCTGCACGCCCGCCGGAATCGCGCCATCCAGCGTGGCCAGCAGATCAGCCTCGACAATCAGCACCTTGGCCGCCGAGTCGTTCAGCAGGTAGGCCACCTCATCGCCCTTGAAGTGCCAGTTGATCGGGCAGTAGAAGCAGCCCGCGGTCTGACAGCTCAGGATCGCATCAATAAACGCCGGGCCGTTACGCAGCATCACGGCGATGACATCGCCATCCTCGATACCCATTCGGGCCAGCCCACCGGCCAGCCGCAGCCCCCGCTGCGCAACCTGCTCCCCGTCGCGGCGCAGCTCGCCGCAAACCAGTGCAGCAGTCATGCCTTGCTGCCAAACGGCTGGGTAATACGCGCCAGGCGCGCCTGCGCATCGTGATACTCGCGCTCCAGCTGGCTGACCGCCTCGGCTGTCGAAGTGACTGCAGCAATGCTGCCAACACCCTGCCCTGCGCCCCAGATATCGCGCCAGGCCTTGCTCTTGCTGCTGCCACCGGAACCGAACTTCATGCTGCTCTTGTCACCTTCAGGCAGATTGTCCGGGTCCATGCCGGCATTGACGATACTGGGCTTCAGATAGTTGCCGTGCACGCCGGTAAACAGGTTGCTGTAAACGATATCGTCAGCCGTGGTATCGACCAGCATCTGCTTGTAGGCCGCATCGGCATTGGCCTCATGGGTGGCGATAAAGCGGGTGCCCATATAGGCCAGGTCCGCGCCCATCGCCTGCGCCGCGAGAATCTGCTCACCCTTGGTAATCGAGCCGGACAGAATGATCGGGCCATCGTAGAAGGCTCGGATTTCCGACACCAGCGCGAACGGGCTGAGCTGACCGGCATGGCCACCGGCGCCGGCACACACCAGAATCAGACCATCCACACCCGCTTCAATCGCCTTTTTGGCGTGCTTGACGTTGATGACATCGTGGAACACCAGACCGCCGTAGCTGTGAATCGGGCCAACCACTTCATTGGGTGCGCGCAGGCTGGTGATGATGATCGGCACCTTGTACTTCACGCACAGCTCGACGTCGTGCTGCAGGCGGTCGTTGCTGCCGTGCACGATCTGGTTGACCGCAAAGGGCGCTACCACCGCATCCGGGTTCGCCGCCTTGTAATCCGCCAGCTCGCTGGTAATGCGCTGCAGCCACTCGTCCAGCACTTCGGCCGGGCGCGCGTTGAGGGCCGGAAACGAGCCGACAACACCGGCCTTGCACTGGGCAATGACCAGGTCGGGGTTGGAGATGATAAACAGCGGCGAGCAGATGACCGGCAGGCTCAGATTACCTTGCAGCACGGTGGGCAGACTCATGGTTCGATTCCTTGTAGTTGTGATTGGACGACTATAGAAGCCTCTACTTTGATCTACAATGCGCACACACAATGCCCAAACTGTTTACCAATCGGCAACAATCATGGATATCAAAAGCCTGCAGTACTTCAGTGCCATCGTCGAAGCCGGCGGCATGAGCGGTGCCGCCCGCCGGCTTGGTACCTCGCGCTCGCATATCAGCCGACGTCTGAAGGCACTGGAGCAGGATCTGCAGGTGCAGTTGCTGCGCCGCACCACCCGGCGGGTCGAGCCGACCCAGATTGGCTGGGCACTGTACGAGCACGCCGCCCGCATCAGCCAGGAACTGAGCGCCCTGCAATCAACGGTCGACAACCTCGGCCGCAACCTGCGCGGTCACCTGCGTCTGAGCGTGCCCTCCGCGCTGGGCCAGCAGATCATCGGCCCGCTGCTGCTGGAATTCGCCGACACCTATCCGGATGTAACCCTGCAACTGACCTTCAGCAACCGCATCTTCGATCTGGTCGCCGAGGAAATTGACGTTGCCATTCGCGTCACCAACACCCCGCCGGATACGCTGGTGGCTCGTGATCTGGGTCCCATCGACTGGGTGCTGTGCGCCAGCCCCGGCTACCTGCAACGTGTCGGCAGGCCACAGAACCCGGAAGACCTGCTGCGCTGTGACGTGGTGAGCGTCAAGGTGCCGGATCTGCGCCTGCCGCTGGAGCTGTCCGATGGCAGGCACAGCCAGCAGCTGACCCTGCGTCCACGCCTGCAGACCGAAGACATGCTGTTCCTGCGCCGCGCCGCGCTGCAGGGGCTGGGCTGCGCGCTGCTGCCCTACTACGCAGTGCGCGAGGAGCTGAATGCCGGCAGCCTGACAGCCGTGCTGCCCGACTACCGCGCCCGGGTCGATGCCTGGGGCGATCACCTGTATCTGCTGACCGCGCCCAACCTCTATCCGACCCTGGCCACCCGGGCGCTGATCGAGTTCCTGCGCACCCGGCTGGCCGACATTCCGCTGACGCCGCAGCATCCGGCAGCGGGTGAAGTCGCTACAATACCCGTCTGATTTCAGGAAGCCGACCATGACCCTCGAAGCCCTTACCGCCGAACTGCACAAGGTTCTGCCCGACGCCGCGCTTGTGCCGAGCCGCCTGCCGGGTCTGCCGGAACTGGAGTTGTGGCTGCTCGATCCGAGTAATCTGGACCGCGCCTTCGCCACTGACGAAACCCGCCGGCTGCTGGAGCATCCGCCCTACTGGGGCTTCTGCTGGGGCAGCGGCCTGGCCCTGGCACGCTGGGTGCTGGACAACCCCGAACAGGTACGCGGCAAGCGGGTACTGGACTTCGGCGCCGGCTCCGGCGTGGTTGCGCTGGCCTGCCGCATGGCTGGTGCCGAACAGGCCATCGCCTGTGACCTGGACCGGCCCGCACTGCTGGCCTGCGCCCTCAACGCCCGACTCAACGACATGCAGATCGTGCTGTCCGATGACTACTTCGCCGTCGAAGGCGAGATCGATCTGCTGATCGCCGCAGACGTGCTCTACGACGTCGACAACCGGCCACTGCTCGACCACTTCGCCGAGCGTGCAGACAAGGTGCTGATCGCCGACTCCCGGGTACGCAACCTGAGCCACCCGCGTTACCGGCGCAGCGCCATCCTGCCGGGCCGCACCTGTCCCGACCTGGGTGAGCCGCTGGAGTTTCGCGACGTCAGCCTGTATCAGCTCAACCCTTGACCTTGGCGCCAGCGCCACCATATAAGCCAGACTCGACATCACCGCAGCGGAATAGCCCATGTCATCGCCTTACCTGTTCGACGCCACCACCGATACCTTCGATCGCTATGTACTCGAAAACTCCTTCCATAAACCCGTGCTGGTCGACTTCTGGGCCGACTGGTGTGCGCCCTGCAAGGCGCTGTTTCCGGTGTTGGAGAAAATTGTCGACAGCTACGAGGGGGAACTGCTGCTGGCCAAGGTCAACTGCGATGCCGAGCCCGGTCTGACCGAACGCTTCGGCATTCGCAGCCTGCCGACCGTGGTGCTGTTCAAGGACGGTCAGCCGGTCGAAGGCTTCGCCGGTGTGCAGCCCGAGGGTGCGATTCGCGACTTGCTCGCGCCGCACGTCAACGAGCCCACTGCCGCAGCCGAAGCGCCGGAAGAGGATCTGGCCGCTCAGGCGCAGGCGCTGATCGACGCCGGTCAGCCGCAACAGGCCATTGCCCTGCTGCAAGCCGCGCTGCAGGCCGAAGCCGACGATGCGCTGCTGCTGGTCCTGGCCCGCGCGCTGCTGGCCGATGGCCAACTGGATGACGCCGACAAGGTGATCAACGCCGTCCAGAACAAGGACAGCCACAAACAAGCCCTGAGCGCGCTCAAGGCCCAGCTCAGCTTCGCCCGTCAAAGCGCCGGCTTCGCGCCCCGCGCCGAACTGCAGGCCCGCCTCGACGCCGATGCCGCCGACAGCGAAGCCCGCTACCAGCTGGCCCTGCTCGATCTCACCGCCGGCCACAGCGACAACGCGCTGTCGGCCCTGCTTGAGCTGCTGCAGCGTGACCGCAGCTGGAACGACGGCGCCGCGCAGAAGACTCTGTTGCAGGTGTTTGATCTGCTCGGTGGCGAGCATCCGCTCACCGTGCAGTACCGCCGCAAGCTCTATCAGGCCCTGTACTGATCGACCGCAGGCTCCCGAGTCGTCGCAGCCACGCGGCCGGGAGCCTCAATTCAGGGTTGCCTTGGCGAAAAAATGAAATAAGATAACGTTTTATTTAAAGCCGGAGTCCAACCATGCGCCGCACCCTGCTTGCCCTCAGCATCGCCCTGTTTTCCAGCCAAGGCGCCTTTGCCGAAGACCACCAGCACGCCAGCCTCGGCGCCCACGAGCACGGCGTTGCCAGTCTCAATCTGGTGGTGGATGGCAATCTGGTGAGTCTGGAGCTCGACAGCCCCGCGGCCAATCTGGTTGGCTTCGAGCACGCGCCAGGCACTGACGAGGATCGCGCCACCGTCGCCCGCGTCAAAGCGGCTCTCGAGCAGGCCGACACACTGTTCAGCTTCTCCCCGGCTGCCGGCTGCACACTGCAGCAGGTCGAGCTGGAAAGTCCGCTGTTTGCCGCCGACGAGCACGAGCATCATGACGAGCACGCACATGGCGAACATGAGCACCATGATGACCACGACGATCATCACGACCACGAACACAGCGCACATGCCGATATCGAGGGCCGCTTTGACTTCAACTGCTCGTCCCCCGAGCGACTTGAAGCGCTGACCCTGCCGTTGTTCAATAGCTTCCCGGCGATGCAGCGCATTCAGGTGCAGGCCATCACCACCAGCGGCCAGCGTGGCGCCGTGCTGACCGCCGACCAACCCACGCTGTCACTGGACTGAAGCCGCCATGAGCAAACCTCTGCTGCAAGTCACTGACCTGCAGTTCGCCTGGCCGGGCCAGCCAACCTTGCTGGATATCCCGGCGTTCAGCCTGCAAGCCGGCGAGCGGCTGTTTCTCAAGGGCCCGTCCGGCAGCGGCAAGACCACGCTGCTCGGACTGCTCGGCGGAGTGCACCAGCCGCAGAGGGGCGAGATCAACCTGCTGGGCCAGTCACTGGGTCAACTCTCCGCCCTGCGCAGAGACCGCTTTCGCGCGGACCACACCGGTTACCTGTTCCAGCAATTCAACCTGCTGCCGTATCTCTCGGTACTCGACAACGTCACCCTGCCCTGTCGCTTCTCCAGCCTGCGCCGTGAACGCGCGCTGCGTCAGCAACCCGATTTGAATACCGCTGCCGGGCACCTGTTACGCGAGCTTGGCTTGAGTGACATCACGCTGCAGCAACGCAGTGCCAATGCCCTGTCGATCGGCCAGCAGCAGCGCGTGGCCGCCGCCCGCGCCCTGATCGGCAGCCCCGAGCTGGTGATCGCCGACGAGCCGACCTCGGCGCTGGACGCCGACAGCCGCGACGCCTTTCTCAAGCTGCTGTTCGACGAATGCGCGCAGATGGGCAGCAGCCTGCTGTTTGTCAGTCATGACACCAGCCTCGCCACGCGCTTTGATCGCGCCCTGTCACTGGCCGAGTTGAACCGCGCCAGCCAGCCGGAGACGTTCTGATGTATCTGCTGCGCCTTGCCATCCAGAGTCTGGCCAACCGCCGTTTTTCCGCGCTGCTCACCGTCATTGCCATCGCCCTGAGCGTCACCCTGCTGCTGGCCGTTGAGCGGGTTCGCACCGAGGCTCGCAGCAGTTTTGCCAGCACCGTCAGCGGCACAGACCTGATCGTTGGAGCCCGCTCGGGCTCGGTGCAGTTGCTGCTGTACTCGGTATTTCGCATCGGCAACGCCACCAACAATATCCGCTGGGACAGCTTTCAGCAGATCAGCCAGCAGCCGCAGGTCAAATGGGCAATCCCACTGTCGCTCGGCGACTCGCACCGCGGCTTTCGCGTGCTGGGTACCAGCCAGGCCTACTTCGACCATTACCAGTTTGGTCGCGACCGCAGCCTGAGTTTCAGTCAGGGGCAGCCATTTGCCGATCTCTACGACGCCGTGCTCGGCGCGGACGTGGCACGCGAACTGGGATACCAGCTGGGTACCGAGATGGTGCTGGCCCACGGCGCCGGTGCCGTCAGCTTCGTCAACCATGCCGACAAGCCCTTCAAGGTTGTTGGCATCCTGGCCAAAACCGGGACACCGGTCGACCGCACCATCCACGTCAGTCTGCACGGTATCGAGGCGCTGCACGTCGACTGGCAGCAGGGCATGCCGGCCCGCGGAGCCGGTCAGATCAGTGCCGAGCAGGCGCGTGAGCTGGACCTGACACCGCACGCCATCACCGCCTTCATGCTCGGGCTCAACCGCCGCATCGACACCTTTGCGCTGCAACGCCAGATCAACGAGTTCAGCGGCGAGCCGCTGCTGGCGATCCTGCCGGGCGTTGCCCTGCAGGAGCTCTGGAGCCTGCTCAGCGTGGCCGAAAAGGCGCTGCTGCTGGTCTCGGTGTTCGTCGTGCTGACCGGGCTGGTCGGTATGCTCACCGCCATCCTCAGCGGCCTGAACGAGCGCCGACGCGAGATGGCCGTGCTGCGCTCGGTCGGTGCCAGACCGCTGCACATTTTCAGCCTGCTGTTACTGGAAGCGGTGAGCCTTACCCTTGCCGGCATCGCCCTCGGGCTGGGACTGCTGTACGCTGGCATCGCCGTTACCGCCCCCTGGCTGGAACAACAATACGGACTGTTTATGCCACTGAGCTGGCCGACCCGCAGCGAACTGACGTTACTGGCCTGCATCGTCGCTGCCAGCGTGCTGATGGGCTGCATTCCGGCCTGGCGCGCCTACCGTCAGGCACTGCTCGATGGCCTGTCCATTCGTCTTTGATTTCTGCAGGAAGCCTGATGCGCCTGACACACTTGTTTGCCCTGACCCTCAGTCTGCTGATCCTGCCGGCCGAAGCCGCCCGAGAGCTCAGCTGGGATGACCTGGTACCCGCCGGTACCGGCCACCTGTACGGCATGCCGCCGGCACAGCACAACGGTTTGCAGTCGGAAGATCAGGCTCCAGCCAATCCGCTGACTCAAAGCATGGCGAACGCACCGACCGTCGCCGAGCTGGACGGCCAGGAGGTCAAGCTGCCGGGCTATGTGGTGCCATTGAATGTAGACCCCAACCAGCGCGTTACCGAGTTTCTGCTGGTACCTTACTTCGGTGCCTGCATCCACGTACCGCCTCCGCCGTCGAACCAGATCGTGCTGGTCCACAGCGAAATCGGTATTGCGCTGGACGCCACCTGGGTACCGTACTGGATTACCGGCAAGCTGCGGGTTGAGCAGAGCGAAAGCGAACTGGCCAGCGCCGGTTACCGGCTGGAGGCCAGTGCGATCGAAGAGTTTGTCTACTGACCCATACCCAGCGCCTGCTGCGCCGCTGCCCTCAGGCTGGCAAGCTGACGACGCTGGGCGGCACTGGCGGGCTGAATCCCCTGAACCATAGCAAGCACGTCCTGCCACTGCGCCTGCTGGTAGTGCAACCAGGCCACCTGCAGCCGATCCGCTGTTTGCCCGGAAGCGCCAGCTACCTGTTGCCAGACTTTCAGCGCCTGCGGGTAATCCCGCGCCGCCTGCCACAACTGCGCCAACTGGCGCTGTCGCTCCAGCGTCGTTTGCAGCAGGCGCTCACGGAGTAGCTGTTCGAGTAATCGCGCTGCCTGCCATGGCGCGCCCGCACGGGCGTGCAGGGCAATCAAGCTCTCCATGTCAGACGCCTGCAGACCGACGCCGGCCAACTGCGCGAGCCGCATGGTCGCCGCCGCCTTGCCCTGTTCACCGGCCAGACTCTGCAGACTCGCCAGTTGGCGCCAGCTGGCGGCGTTTCCGGGGGCACGCTGCAGGAGCACCTGTTGCCAGCGCGCCGCCGCTGCGTAGCGCTTGAGTTCGTAATTCATGCCAACCAGCAACTGATACCAGCTGTCGTCCGCCGCCGGGCGCTCGCGTACCACCTGCTCTGCCAGCGGCAGTGCCTTGTCGAACTGCCCAAGCTGGCGATACGCCTGCACCTGCAACTGACGGGTAGCATCACTCGGTGGCAACAGCGCCAGCTCAACCGCCGCCTGCTGATAGCGCTCCTGCTGCAGCAACAGCCGCGCCAGATTGGCACGATCCTGCGCCTGCGCTTCGGCACCCAGCGCATCCTGCTTGAGAGTCTCGCTCAGCCAATGAATCGCGTGCTCGGGGTCGTTAGCGTCAATCGCCAGGTAAGCCAGCCGCTGCTGCAGCAACGCCCGCTCAAGACTTCCCTCCGCGCTCGCCGGCAGAGCGGCCTGCAACTGCAGCCGGGCGCCGGTCGTATCGCCGCGCTGTTCAGCGGCCCGAGCGTCGTCCAGCGCCTTGTAGACGGCAGGATCAATCTGCGCAGCCGACAGTGGCGTTGCCAGCAGCAACCAGCCAAACAGCCAGCCACGCATCAGTGCTTGCCCTCAAGGACAAAGTTGAACACCTTGGTAGCCTCCCGTGCGACCGGTACGCCGTTCTCCTGCCGGGGTACAAAGCGACTGCGACTGATTGCTCGCCGAGCCGCACGATCAAACACACCGGGCGGCTCCGAGGCGATCACCTCGATATCCTCCACCCGGCCTTCGGCATTGACCGTGAACCGCAAGGTCACAGAACCCTCGATTCCGGCCGCCGCCGCCCGCATCGGGTAGTCCGGAGGCACTTCACTGAGGGGCACCAGTTCCTCGGCACTGCCCGCCACAGCGCCATGGGCAGGCGCCGCCGCTGCTGGTGCACTGACCGCAGCCGAGGGCCCGACGGCAGCCGCCTCCAGCGGAGGTAACACCGGGGCAGCGCTGAGGCGCAGGTCCGCCTGCAACTGTGGAATTTCAATTTTCAGTTCAGGGGCTGGCAATGGCGGCGCCTCAACGGCAGGCGGCTGCAATGGTGGACGCTGGGGTGGCGTTGGGCGCTCCGGCACCGCTTGCTGCGGGTGATGCTCATTGCGGCTGTCGGCAACGCTGCGGGTGACGCCGATGCGCACCAGTTCGCGCTCCGGCATCTGCGCCCGTTCAGGTGGCGTCACCAGCGCCAGCATCAGGCCAAACAGCGCCAGGGCGACCAGCAGCGCCAGCAAAAAGCTGCCGATCAGCCGCATCACTGTCCTGCCGTAGCGGCGAGCGCCACGTCACTGACGCCTGCCAGCCTGATCTGATCCATCACCCGCACCACGAGGCCGGTACGGGCATCGCGATCAGCCTGAACGACCACCGTGCTGTCCGGCTGATCGACGCGCATACGCTCAACCCCGGCACGCACCGCACGAATATCGACCGGCTTGCCGTCCATCCAGATCTCGCCATCGGCGCTCACCGCGACCAGGATGCTGGCGCGCGGTTTGCTCACCGCGCTGTCTGCACTCGGGCGCAACACGTCAATGCCCGCTTCGCGCACAAAGGAGCTGGTGACAATAAAAAAAATCAGCATGATAAAAACAATATCGAGCATCGGCGTCAGGTCAATACCCGCTTCGTCTTCGCTACCGGCGTGATGTCTGCGCATGCGCATCAGCTGCTCTCCTAATCCTGCTGCAGGCGGTCGGACAGACGCTGCAGCGCACGCCGCGACTGCTGATCCAGTCGCGCCAGACAAAACAGACCGCTGATCGCGATCACCATCCCGGCCATGGTCGGCACCGTCGCGCGCGATACACCGGCGGCCATCGCCCGGGGGTTGCCATTGCCACTGAGCGCCATCACGTCAAATACCTGAATCATGCCGCTGACCGTGCCCAGCAGCCCGAGCAGCGGACACAACGCGATCAGCACCCGCACCAGCGGCAGAAACCGGGTCAGTTGTGCCTGCGCCTGCGCCAGCCAGGCGGTGCGAATATGCTGCGCCGCCGCGCTGCGCCGCTCACCGCGCGCCAGCCAGCGTTGCTGCAACGCCCGCGCCTGCTGCGGAAACACCAGCGCCAGATACCAAAGCCGCTCCAGCATCAGCGTCCACAGCAGCACAGTGGCACCCAAAATGGTCCACAGCACCCAGCCGCCACTGTCGAGGAACGCCAGCAGGCGCCAGAGCAGATCAGTCACGCGACTCTCCACCACCCAGATGCAGCGCGATCAGACCGGCACTCTGCTGCTCCAGCAGCTGCACCAGCGCTTTGCTGCGCGCCACCACCAGGGTATGCAGAAACAGCAGCGGAATGGCTGCCAGCAGACCCAGAACGGTGGTTACCAGCGCCTGGGAAATGCCGTCTGCCATGAGTTTCGGGTCGCCACTGCCGTACTGGGTAATAGCCTGGAAGGTGGCGATCATACCGGTCACGGTACCCAGCAGACCCAGCAACGGTGCCACCGCAGCGAGCAGTTTGATCAGACCCTGCCAGCGTTCCAGCGCCGGCGTCTCGCGCAGAATGGCCTCATCCAGCTTGAGCTCAAGGGTGTCCAGCTCCTCCAGTCGCGGCTTGCTGCCGATCACGCTCAACACCCGCCCCAGCGGATTGTCACTGCGCAGCGCGTCCAGGTCATCAATCTGCCGATCCACGCCGCGCTGCACCCGCTGCAGCCAGATCAGCCGCGCCAGCGCCAGCAGCACGCCCAGCACCCCCAGCGCCACAATCACATACCCCACGATGCCACCCTGCGACACGCGCGTCAGCAGGTCCGGCGTGCGTTGCAGCTGGGCGATGACCTGACCTCGGGCGGGATCGATCAGAATATCGCCAGGCACCTCACGGGGCGCGAGAAAGTCGGCAACCAGCCCGCTGCCACCCGGCTGACGGGCGGCCAGCTGCAGGCTGTTGGACTCGGGCTGATACAGCAGATAACCCGGTTCGGAGAGGGCAACAAACGGGCCGACCAGCACCACCGGAGTCGCCGCGCTGCGGCCCTGGCGATCAACCACCGATGCGCTGATCCGGGCGACCTCGCCACTGGCGGTCATATCCTGCTGCAACCGATACCAGAACTGCTCGAGCGCCTCGACACTGGGGATTCTGCTGCTTTGCGCCAGCGCCTCCAGCTCGTCGCGCCGTTCGGGAAAACGGCTGTTGAGCTGCGAGCCCTGCCACTGCCCGAGGGTATCCCCGGCGCTCTGGCGAACAACCCCGAACAGCTCGCCGAGATTGCCGCTGCGCTGGGTCAGCTCTTCTCTCAGTGCAGCCAGCTGCTCACCCTGGGCCTTGAACTGCGCATCCAGCTGATCGGCCCGGGCCTGGGCCTGAGCCAGCCGCGCACGCGCCTGCGCCAGCCGCTGTTGCTGCTGATCACGCTCGCGCAGAAACTGCTGCTCCCGCGCCTGCATCGCTGCCTGCTCGGCGCTGCGGGTATCACGGATGCTTTGCAGCAGGGCGTCCTTGTCCAGTGTTTGTGCCTGCACCAGCGGCGCGAGTAAACAGACAAACAGGAAAGCAAGCCACTTCATGGCGCCACCTCCACACTGACCTGCGGCATCGGCAGACGCAACATCTGCGGCGTCTGCTCGTTGCGGGCAATCGCCATCCCCTGGTCCAGCGCACGCCGATAGCTGGACGGCAGCGCCTGCCATTGCCCATGGGCGGCGTCCCAGTAGCCCTGCTGCCGACCATCCAGACTCTGGAAGAACAGCATCAGCCGACCAACCCGCAAAAACTCGACAACCCGCTGCTGATCCCCTTCATTGAGCGCGCCACGCCAGGCCTCCAGCGTGCGGCCGTATTCACTCTCGATCTGATAGGCCTCCAGCACCCGACGGTACAATTCCGCGATGCTGACATCGGGGTCAACCAGCAGGGCCTGCAAACGGGCGACCCGCTCCTCCCGTTCATCCAGCAGGAAGGGCAGATCCAGAGCAATAAAGGCATCCAGCGATTCGATCATGCGCCGGATCAGCGGCAGCATTTCCCGCTGGGTGTCGGCGACGCTGTCGATCTGCTGTTGCAGGCTGGCGATCTCGTCTGCCTGGCTCGCGACCAACTGTTGCATTCGCTCGCTGTAATCGATCAGGGCATCGGCCTGGGTCACGGCGTGGCGATAAGCCTCCAGCGCGGCGCGGGTTGCCTGATCCAGCTCATTGATACGCTGCTGCGCCGCGACCGCATCATCAACAAGCGCCTGACTCTGCTGCTGCGCCTGCTCAAGAGACTGCTGAGCCTGCAGCGTCAACGGCAATGTCAGCAGCACCACCGTCAGCCATAATGGTTTCATCCAGCGTTCCTCGAACTCACCGGCCACCTGAAGACGGCCAAAGACAGCCATTGTCAGTTTTGTTGGCAGTGCGGGCAACCGTGACCTCAGTCACAGCCTGCGGCAGCCTGCCGCACTCAACTCTGCCAGCAACTTGCTCCAGATCAATAGTCGTTACTGCGCTTGCTCGTACAGTTGCACCTGTCCAACACACTAGGAGACAGAACATGTCAGCTTTCGCATCCCGCCTCGGCCTTGCAGCCCTTTTCGCCCCTGCACTGCTGGCCGTTTCGGTAACCGCTCAGGCCTACCAGGCAGGCGACGCCATCGTTCGCGTTGGCGCGGTTGCCGTTGACCCGCAGGAAGACAGCAGCAACGTGACTCTCAATGGCGCTGATATCGGCACCGATGTCGGCGTCGACAGTAACGTCCAGCTGGGTATCACCGGCACATACATGCTGACCGAGCATGTGGGCATCGGCATCCTGGGCGCTACGCCGTTCGAACACAGCATCAACCTGAACGGCGTGGGCAAACTGGCTGACATCAAGCACCTGCCACCGACCGTCACCTTGCAGTACTTCCCGATGCACAGTGCTTCCAAGCTGCAGCCTTACGTCGGTGCCGGTCTGAACTACACCACCTTCTTCAGTGAAGAGTTTACCAGCGCCAACAAGGCCGCCGGTTTCAGCAACCTGGACCTGGATGACTCTATCGGTCTTGCCCTGGAAGCCGGCGTTGACTATCAGATTGGCGAACGCCTGATTCTGAACGGCGCCATCTGGTACGCCGACATCGATACCGAAGCCTCTTTCGAGCTGAACGGTAATAAAGGCAAGGTTGACGTCGAAATCGATCCGATGGTCTACATGGTGAGCCTGGGCTACAAGTTCTAAGCCCTCCTCCCGCACTCACGGCTGCACTTTCCCCTGGGATCCTTGTGATCTCAGGGGATTTTTTTATCCAGCAATTCGGGCAGGCCGATGCGCCAGGTGCGCGGCTTGATACCAAAGACATGCAGCAGGCGACGACCGCTGAGCACCGCGTTGCGCGGTTCGACTGCCGCGGCGGGCTGGGTCTCGAAGGCAACCGGCTCAATGCCCGGCTCGCGCTCGATTCGCCCGCAGGAAACCAGTTCCTGAGCCAATGTCCGGGCGAAGCTGATCCAGCTGGCCATTTCTCCACTTGCATAGTGATAACACCCGTACAGCTGGGCGTTGCAGTCCAATTGCTTGAGCGCACTCAACACTACCCGCGCCATATCCGCCACGGGAGTCGGGTTCCCCCGCCACTCCTCGGCCAGTACGACGGTCTCACCGCTGCACAACTGACTGATAAGGCGCTGCAGCAGGCCGCCTTCGGACGAATCCAGAACCCAGCTGAAACGCAGCAGCAGATGACGGGAGCAGCACTGCTCCAGCAAGCTGTCCAGCGCAGCCTGCTGTGCCCCGTGCAGACCAATTGGCTGCAACGGATCCTTCTCGGTGTAGGGCTGCCCCTTGCTGCCGTCAAACACACGCGTATTGGAGAGCATGCACAACAGCAGATCACGCTGCCGGCATTCCGCAATCAGTTGCCGGGCGAATGCCGTATGCTGATCCAGCGCTTCGGCAGTGGGTGCCAGCACCTGAAACTGCTGGTGGTAGAACGCCAGATCAACAACCGCATCCGGCTGCAAAGCATCCAGCCACCCGGCGATAGCAGACGGTTGCCAATCGGCGGGCTCCTCGTCCAGCGTAAGAAACTCAATGTCTTCCGCTGCCGCCTGCACCGTCAGTGCGCGCCCGAGGAGTGACGACTTGCCCAGCAGCAACACCCGCATCCGCATGCTTTGTTGACCCTTGATCCTGATAACCCGAGACAGCCTGTATTGTGCAGTCTCAGGCCAACGACGTCACCTGTGGAAACTCAGGTATAGGTAATCAGGTCACGGTGCTGAAGGTTATCCAGGTGCGGAACGCTGTTGAAACTGCTCAAGCGCATGTTGTGCTGATTGAATACGCACTGAATGATCGCGGTGTTGCGGGTCTGCAGATTCAGCTCGACCATGGTCCGGCTGGGCGCCTCGAGCAGTTGTCGCACCAGCATGGCAATAGCGCCGCCAGAGCTCACAGCCAGCACCTTGCTGCCCTTGTAGTTGGCCATGATGTGCTCACGCACCGAAAGGATACGATCCTCGAAGCTCGCCCAGGTTTCCGGCAGTTCCCCCTGCAATTCGCCTTCGGACCAGAGCACGATGCCCTGCTTCAGGCGTTTGAAAAAATCGGCTACGGTCGGCTTTTCCGGCAAGGCCTGCTCGGGGTGCTGAGCGAGAAAGGCGTGCAGAATCGAGTGAAAGTCGAACTCGTTCAACTCCGGAAAGACCTGAAAGCCGCTGGCCTCAATCCCCATGCCGGCGCAGATGCCCTCGGCCGTTTCGCGGTGGCGCACCATGTCACCCGTCAGGATGTGATCAAACTGCAGCTGCTGGGTCGCGAAGTATTCGCCCAGCATCCGCGCCTGCTGATGCCCCTTTGGTGACAGCTGATCGTAGTTGTCGCTGCCGAACGACGCCTGACCGTGACGAACGAAATACACCTCTGACATGTTGCTCTCTCTGTGCTGGAGTGATTGGGCAACCCGCTGCCCGGCATCATCTGCGACACAGGAGCTTTCACGAGCCATAAAAAAACCCGGCAGACCGGGGATACAGGATCCTAGGTCATGCCGGGTTGCGGCGACAGCTACATTCTAGAACGGAATGTCATCATCAAAGCTGTCGTAATCCGGTGCCGACTGCTGCGGCGCGGCCTGCTGCGGCTGCGCGGCGGCCTGCGGCTGGGCCGCGGGACGCTGCGGGCGGGACTGGCCCATGCCCTGTTCGCCACCGCCCTGACGGCTGTCGAGCAGCTGCATCTGACCGCCCATGTCGACCACAACCTCGGTGGTGTAGCGCTTGACGCCGTCCTTCTCCCACTCGCGGGTCTGCAGACGACCTTCGACGTAGAGCTTGGAGCCCTTGCGCGCGTACTCGCCAACCACCTCGGCGATACGGCCAAAGAACACCACACGGTGCCACTCGGTACGTTCCTGCATCTGGCCAGTCTGCTTGTCCTTCCAGCTGTCAGTGGTTGCCAGGGTGACGTTGGCGACTGCGTTGCCATTGGGCAGGTAGCGCACTTCCGGATCACCACCGACATTACCGATCAAAATTACCTTGTTGACGCCTCTGGCCATTCTACTCTCCTGATATGCCTGGGTGATCAAACGGGTGCTGCGACCCGGTCCAACGCTTCACGATCCAGCAGTTTGCTATCGACTTTCAAGTAGGCAGCCGATTCGTCGGCAACAATCACGACGTCGGTCACACCTGCGACAGCAAGCAGGCTGGCGGCCAGGCCTGCGTCTCTGATGCGATCAGAGGACACGGCCAACCGGTAACTGGTTACGTAAGGCGGTTCGCGCATGGTAACACCAATAGCCAGCCACGACAGCGCCAGCAGCGCGCATCCGACGAATACCCCGCCCAGACCAAAATGGGCGAACAGCCAGCCGCCAAACATGCCACCCAGTGCCGCCCCGGCAAACTGACTGGTGGAATACACGCCCATAGCAGTGCCCTTGCCGCCTGCCGGGGCAATCTTGCTGAGCAACGACGGCAAGGTCGCCTCCAGCAGGTTGAAACCGACAAAGAACAGGATGATGCAGGCGACCAGCCAGGGCAGCGAAGCCTGGGTCAGCCAGAACAGCGGCTGGACCAACACCAGCAAGGCCACCGCACCCAGCAGCACTCTCTTCATCTGACGCTGCCTTTCGGCGTAAATAATAAACGGCACCATACCGAAGAACGACAGCAGCAAGGCCGCCAGATAGACCCACCAGTGCTCTTCCTTTGGCAAGCCGGCCTGCTGCTGAAGCGCCAGCGGAATCGCCAGAAAGGTCGCCATCAGAATGGCGTGAAGGCAGGCGATGCCGTAATTCAGCCGCAACAGTTCAGAATTGGCGAGCGCCGGTCGCAGGGCACCGCGCACAATCCCGGCATCGCGGTGGTGAAGCACCTGCTGCGGCGTCGGCACGACCAGCAGCACCAGGCCAATACCAACGATCGCCAACATCGAGGTCGACAGAAAGACGCCGCCCAGCCCGGCGATGCCGGCAACGACCGGCCCGGCCACCATCGCGACGGCAAAGGCCAGGCCGATACTCATGCCGATCATCGCCATGGCCTTGGTACGGTGCTGTTCACGGGTCGAGTCGGCAACCAGCGCCATGACGGCGGCTGCGATGGCACCCGCCCCTTGCAGAATCCGCCCGGCTATAACCTGTTGAATGCTGTCCGCCCCTGCCGCCAGCAGGCCCCCAGCCGCAAACAGCACGAGACCGAAGATAATGACCGGTTTGCGCCCGATCCGATCGGACAGCATGCCGAAGGGAATTTGCAGCACAGCCTGGGTCAGCCCGTAGGCACCGATAGCCATGCCAATCAGCAGCGGCGTGGCCCCCTGAAGTTGCTGGCCATAGGTCGCCAGCACCGGCAACACCATAAACAGACCCAGCATGCGAAAGGCAAAAACCAGCGCCAGCGAGATCGAGGCGCGGCGTTCCTGCGGACTCATCGAGTCAACCTGATGCATGACAGCTCCGGGTAAAAGCGCGGATTTTATCATGCCTTTCCGGTGACAGGGACGGCCATGCAAGTGGACGCATGAAGACGGCCGAACTTTGCCGCCACACCGGCGCAGGCCGTATACTTCTCCGCTTTGTCGGCTGCGAGGTGAGAGTACTGTGGATACGATCCAGATACGGGGTGCACGCACACACAACCTGAAGAACGTCGACCTTGATCTGCCACGCGACAAGCTGATCGTGATTACCGGCCTGTCAGGCTCGGGCAAGTCGTCGCTGGCCTTTGATACGCTCTACGCCGAGGGCCAGCGCCGTTACGTCGAGTCTCTATCGGCCTATGCCCGGCAGTTCCTGTCGATGATGGAGAAGCCGGACGTCGACCACATCGAAGGCCTATCGCCAGCCATCTCGATCGAGCAGAAGTCCACCTCGCACAACCCGCGCTCCACCGTCGGCACCATCACCGAGATCTACGACTACCTGCGCCTGCTGTTTGCCCGCGTCGGCACCCCGATGTGCCCGGACCACAACCTGCCGCTGGCCGCCCAGACCATCAGCCAGATGGTCGATCAGGTGCTGGCCATGCAGGAAGGCAGCAAATTGATGCTGTTGGCACCAGTCATGCGTGAACGCAAGGGCGAACACCTGGCCCTGATTGAAGAGCTGCGTGCGCAGGGCTTCGTCCGCGCCCGCATCGATGGCCGCATCCACGAACTGGATGAGGCGCCGGCGCTGGACAAGAAGCGCAAGCACACCATTGAGGTCGTGGTTGACCGCTTCAAGGTCCGCGCAGACCTGCAGCAGCGTCTGGCCGAGTCATTCGAGACGGCAATCAGCCTGGCCGACGGCATTGCCATCATCGCCCCGATGGAGGGCGAGGACGGCGAGGAAGTTACCTTCAGCGCACGCTTTGCCTGCCCGGAATGCGGCCACTCGATCAGCGAACTCGAACCGCGCCTGTTCTCCTTCAACAACCCGGCCGGCGCCTGCCCCGGCTGTGACGGTCTGGGCGTGAAACAGTTCTTCGACGCCCGTCGCCTGGTCAATGGCGAGCTGACGCTGGCCGAGGGCGCCATCCGCGGCTGGGACCGCCGCAACGTCTATTACTTCCAGATGCTCAGCTCACTGGCGGAACACTACGGCATCGATCTCGACCAGCCGTTTGAAAAGCTGCAGGAGCCACACCGCAAGCTGATCCTCAGCGGCACCGGCAAGGACAACGTACCGTTCCGCTACCTCAACGATCGTGGCGACGTGGTGCGCCGCGAGCATCCGTTCGAGGGCATCCTGCCGAACCTGGAACGCCGCTACCGGGAGACCGAGTCCCAGAGCGTGCGCGAGGAACTGGCCAAGTACCTGAGCACCCAGCCTTGCCCCGATTGCCACGGCACCCGTCTGCGCCGCGAGGCCCGCCACGTGATGATCGACGGCCGCAACCTGCCGGGCGTCACCACCCTGCCGGTTGGCAGCGCCGCAGAATACTTCGAGCAACTGACGCTGGAGGGCAGCCGCGGCGAAATTGCCGAAAAGATTCTCAAGGAAATCCGTGCCCGTCTGATGTTTCTGGTCAACGTCGGCCTCGACTATCTGACCCTCGACCGCAGCGCCGATACCCTGTCCGGCGGCGAGGCCCAGCGTATCCGTCTGGCCAGCCAGATTGGCGCCGGCCTGGTCGGCGTGATGTACATCCTCGACGAGCCCTCGATCGGGCTGCACCAGCGCGACAACGAGCGCCTGCTCGCCACCCTGGTGCACCTGCGCGATCTGGGCAACACGGTGATTGTGGTCGAGCACGATGAAGACGCCATTCGGCTGGCCGACTACGTCGTCGACATCGGCCCCGGCGCCGGTGTACACGGAGGTCAGGTCGTATCAAAAGGCACGCCGCAGCAAGTGATGGACGACCCCGCCTCGCTGACCGGCAAATACCTGTCCGGCAAGGTCAAGATAGCGGTGCCAGCTGAACGCACCCCGCTGCGCAAGGACTGGCTGCGCCTCAAGGGCGCGTGCGGCAATAACCTGCAGAAGGTCAACCTGGAGATCCCGGTCGGCCTGCTGACCTGCGTGACCGGGGTATCCGGCTCGGGCAAATCGACACTGATCAACAATACCCTGTTCCCGATTACCGCGACCGCACTGAACGGCGCGACCACGCTGGAGACTGCACCCTACGACAGCTTCGACGGCCTGCAGCACCTGGACAAGGTAGTGGATATCGACCAGAGCCCGATCGGCCGCACGCCACGCTCCAACCCGGCAACCTATACCGGACTGTTTACGCCGATTCGCGACCTGTTTGCCGGCACCCAGGAAGCCCGCTCGCGCGGCTACAAGGCAGGGCGGTTCTCCTTCAACGTCAAGGGCGGACGCTGTGAGGCCTGCCAGGGCGACGGCCTGATCAAGGTCGAAATGCACTTTCTGCCGGACATCTACGTACCCTGCGACGTGTGCAAGAGCAAGCGCTATAACCGCGAAACCCTGGAGATCAAGTACAAGGGCAAAAACATCCACGAGGTACTGGAAATGACCATCGAGGAAGCCCGCGAGTTCTTCGATGCCGTACCAGCGATTGCCCGCAAGCTGCAAACGCTGATTGATGTAGGCCTGTCCTATATCCGCCTTGGCCAGTCCGCTACCACGCTGTCAGGTGGTGAAGCGCAACGGGTCAAACTGGCCCGCGAACTGTCCAAGCGCGACACCGGCAAGACGCTCTACATCCTCGACGAGCCGACCACGGGCCTGCACTTCGCCGATATCCAGCAATTGCTCGACGTGCTGCACCGACTGCGTGACCACGGCAATACCGTGGTGGTTATCGAGCACAACCTGGATGTGATCAAGACCGCCGACTGGATCGTCGACCTTGGTCCGGAAGGCGGCTCACGCGGAGGCCAGATCATTGCCACCGGCACCCCGGAACAGGTGGCAGCAGAGCCGGCATCCCATACCGGCCGGTTCCTCGGCCCGCTACTGGAGCGTGACCGGGCCTGATCCTACAGTTGAAAATGTGCGACCAGCTGCAGCTGACTGCCCGCCAGCCGCTGCAGCCGCTCGCCGCTGACGCGGGTCTGCACTGCGGTGTCCCGACTTTCAACTGTCATGTCCTGTAACCGGTGCATATGCTGGTTTACGTCCGCGGTCGTTGCGGCCTGCTGCTCCGCAGCCGTGGCGATCTGAAACGCCAGGCTCTGAACGGAATGCAGCGCACCGTCCAGATCTCCGAGACGGCCCAGCACCAGCTGGGTTTCCTGCTCGAGCGACTGTGCCTGCGATGACGCGGCCTGCATGCGATCAAGCGCTTGCAACGAGGACTGATCCAGGGCACCGACTATAGTGACCACCTCCTCGGTAGCAGTGCGGGTACGCAGTGCGAGCTGACGCACTTCATCGGCAACCACCGCAAATCCCCTCCCCTGCTCCCCGGCGCGGGCAGCCTCAATTGCTGCGTTGAGTGCGAGCAGGTTGGTCTGCTCCGCAATACCGTTGATCACCTGCAGCACAACGCCAATCTGCCGACTATCATCGGCAAGGGTTTGTACCACCGTGTCCGCGCTACGCAGACCGCCGAGTAGCTGATCCTGACGACTGATCATCTCTTCCAGCGTGTTCTGCATCGCCCCAAACGCCTTGCGCGCTCCGGCAGTCCGCTCGGCACTAGCGGATGCAGAGCTCGCGATTTCCTGTACGGTTGCCGCCATCTCGTCCACAGCAGAGACGACCATTTCTACGGCGTCTTGCTGCTGCTCCAGTCTGGCACTGGTACGCCCCGCCGCATCAAGAATGTCATCACTGGCACCACCAACCGCCTCGCTGGAAGCGCGCAACTGCTGAACCACACCGCGCCAGGCCGCCGCCATCTCCTGTAACGCCTGCAGCAGCCCTCCGGAGTGCGCCTGCCTACCCGCAGAGCGAAGCTCACCTCTCGCCAGGCTCTCTGCGAAGCTGACCATGTTCAGCGGCTCATCGCCGAGCGGGCGCATCACACTACGACTGACCAGCAACGTCGCCAGCAATACTGCAACGACGGTAAAAACCCCAAGCAACAATACCTGCCACATCAGCGCACGCACCGGCGCGAAAGCCTGCTCGGAATCCACTTCGGCGATCAGCGCCCAGCGCTGACCGTCGAACTCGACAGGCGCAAAGGCTTTTAACGCCGTAGCCCCATCAAGGCCGGATTCGCTCAGGCGTCCGCTCTGCCCGGCCATGGCCTGTTCGATCGCAAGGCCACCAAGCGCCTGCCCCTCCCCGGCGCGCCGGTCCGGAAAGCGCACCGAATCGGAACGCAAACGTCGATCATTGCCCACCAGATAGGTCTCACCCTTGTCACCCAGACCCTGGCGTTCGTGCATCAGTTCATTGAGCGGACCTATCGGCAACTCAAGTACCAACAGCGCCTGTAACAGCCCATCAGCTCCAATTGGCGCGACCAGGTACTGTACCGAGTCTGCACTCAAGGGGTCGGAAACCAGGTCGCCAATGTGAATTCGTGGATCTGACAACCCCTGCGCGACGGCGCCACCCAGCGGTGTATCTGCCCACTCAGAATCAGTCAGTAAAGCCTGATAGGCAGGACCGCGGTTAACACTGAAGAACACCAGCCCATCGGGGCTGACCAGCTTCAGATCCCGATACCCGTAGGCTTCGATGAAATGTTCAAAGGTAGGCTTGTCATAGCTGCTGGCGCTGACCAGCGCGACTGCATCCAGACCAAGGTAGCTGTTGCTCAGCGTACGACTCAGGGTATCGAGCTGATTGCGCCGCTGCGCCCATCCATCCTGCAGCTGACGCTGCTTGATGCTGGCAACCGCCTGAAGCGTGTTGAGGGTCTGGTCTCGCAGCGCGTTACTCGCCTGCGAATACACGGTAGCGGCCATTACGGCCACCGGTACCAGACCAACGAGCAGGTAGGTTATTGCCAACTTGAAACGCAAGGACATGGGGCACCGCTCCGCATAGATGAATTCCACGGAACGGCAAGCAAGAATCGTGCAACTTAATTTACACAGCGTAAAACATAGCCGACCATCAGCCTGAGAAAACGCCTATGGTTGACCCCGCCCTGCGCAGAGCACCAGCGCCATGCATTCGAGGCCACTCATAGTGCAGCAGGCTGGTCTGCAGGCACAAAAAAACCGGCCTGAGCCGGTTTTTTTGTAGCGCTGATACTTACTCTTCAGCTGCAACCGCTTCTGGGCGGTCAACCAGCTCAACGTAAGCCATCGGGGCAGCATCACCAGCGCGGAAACCGCACTTGAGGATACGAACGTAGCCACCCGGACGGGTTGCATAGCGCTTGCCCAGGTCATTGAACAGTTTGCCAACTGCAGACTTGCTGCGAGTACGGTCAAACGCCAGACGACGGTTGGCAACGGTGTCTTCCTTGGCCAGGGTGATCAGCGGCTCGGCAACGCGACGCAGCTCCTTGGCTTTCGGCAGAGTAGTTTTGATCAGTTCATTCTCGAACAGCGACACAGCCATGTTCTGGAACATAGCCTTGCGGTGTGCGCTGGTCCGACTCAGGTGACGACCACTTTTACGATGACGCATCTCTCAATTCCTCGGTGTCGAGACGATCAGGCCGAAACCTTATCGTCCTTCTTCAAGCTTGCAGGCGGCCAGTTGTCCAGACGCATACCCAGAGACAGACCACGAGAGGCCAGAACGTCTTTGATCTCGGTCAGAGACTTCTTGCCCAGGTTCGGGGTCTTCAGCAGCTCTACTTCGGTACGCTGGATCAGATCGCCAATGTAATAGATATTTTCGGCCTTCAGGCAGTTGGCCGAACGGACAGTCAGCTCAAGATCGTCCACCGGGCGCAGCAGGATCGGGTCAATCTCGTCTTCCTGCTGCTCCACCACCGGCTCCTGGTCACCCTTCAGGTCAACGAAGGCAGCCAGTTGCTGCTGGAGGATGGTTGCAGCGCGACGAATCGCCTCTTCCGGGTCCAGAGTGCCGTTGGTCTCGAGATCGATGACCAGCTTGTCCAGGTTGGTACGCTGCTCGACACGCGCACTCTCCACCACATACGCAACGCGGCGTACGGGAGTGTAGGTGGCGTCCAGCTGCAGACGACCGATAGAGCGGGTCTCGTCCTCATCGGACTGACGCGCATCGGCCGGCTCGTAACCACGACCACGAGCTACAGTGAGCTTCATGTTCAGTTCGCCGTTGTCGGACAGCGTGGCAATCACGTGATCCGGGTTGACGATCTCGACTTCGTGGTCCAGCTGAATGTCGGCGGCAGTAACAACGCCCGGGCCTTTCTTGGAAAGGTTCAGGGTTACCTGGTCGCGACCGTGCATGGTGATCGCCAACCCTTTCAGGTTGAGCAGGATCTCGATGACGTCTTCCTGAACGCCTTCGATGGCGCTGTACTCGTGCAACACGCCGTCGATTTCGGCCTCTACCACGGCGCAGCCGGGCATGGACGAGAGCAGAATGCGACGAAGCGCATTGCCCAGGGTGTGACCGAAACCACGCTCCAGCGGCTCAAGAGTAATCTTGGCACGTGTGGGCGAAGTTTCCTGAACGTCAATGTGACGCGGTGTTAGAAACTCGGTAACCGAACTCTGCATGTGGGGCACCTTTATGCTGTCTGTCGCTTACTTGGAGTACAGCTCGACGATCAGGTTTTCGTTGATGTCGGCGTACAGGTCGCTGCGTGCAGGCAGGGCTTTGAAAACGCCTTCTTTCTTGCCAGCGTCTACTTCAACCCACTCCGCACCACCGCGCTGAGCAGCCTGCTCCAGAGCGCTGTTGATGCGCAGCTGGTTCTTGGCCTTTTCACGGACAGCAACTACGTCACCCGGGGAAACCAGGTAAGACGCGATATTGACAGTCTTGCCATTGACACTGATGGACTTGTGGGATACCAGCTGGCGTGCTTCAGCGCGAGTGGCACCGAAACCCATGCGGTAAACGACGTTGTCCAGACGACGCTCGAGCAGTTGCAGCAGGTTCTCACCGGTAGCGCCCTTCAGACGGGCTGCTTCCTTGTAATAGTTGCGGAACTGACGCTCCAGAACGCCATACATACGACGGACTTTCTGCTTCTCGCGCAGCTGAGTACCGTATTCCGAAAGACGACCGCGGCGCTGACCGTGAACACCCGGAGGGGTTTCCAGTTTGCACTTGGAGTCGAGAGCGCGCACGCCGCTTTTCAGGAACAGGTCAGTACCTTCGCGACGAGACAGCTTGCACTTGGGACCAATATAACGAGCCATTTTACCGTCTCCTGATTAAACGCGACGCTTCTTGGGCGGGCGGCAGCCGTTGTGGGGAATAGGGGTGACATCGGTGATGCTGCTGATCTTGTAACCACAAGAATTCAGTGCACGAACTGCCGACTCACGACCCGGGCCGGGGCCTTTAACGCAAACGTCGAGGTTCTTCAGGCCATACTCAAGAGCAGCCTGACCGGCGCGCTCGGCAGCTACCTGGGCAGCAAACGGAGTGCTCTTACGGGAACCACGGAAGCCGGAGCCACCGGAAGTTGCCCAGCTCAGGGCGTTACCCTGACGGTCAGTGATGGTGATGATGGTGTTATTGAAAGACGCGTGGATGTGGGCGACCCCATCAACGACCGTCTTTTTTACTTTTTTACGTACACGAGCAGCTGGCTTAGCCATATCTGTAGATTCCCTCGCAATTACTTACGGATCGGCTTGCGCGGACCCTTACGGGTACGGGCATTGGTCTTGGTGCGCTGACCGCGGACCGGCAGGCCACGACGGTGACGCAGGCCACGATAGCAGCCGAGATCCATGAGGCGCTTGACGTTCATGTTGATCGCGCGGCGCAGATCGCCTTCGGTGTTGCTCTTGGCGACTTCATTGCGCAGGGTATCAATCTGCTCTTCGCTCAGATCCTTGATTTTGACACTGGGCTCAATGCCAGTGGCGGCACAGATCTGTTGTGCCTTGGTCTGACCAATACCAAAGATATAGGTCAGAGAGATAACAGTGTGCTTGTTATCCGGGATGTTGACGCCTGCAATACGGGCCATCCAATTTACTCCGTCTGACAGCTACCTGACTCAACCCAAAGAGGTTGCTCGAAAAAGGGTGCAGTAGGGTAGCGCTAACAAAAATAAAATTCAACCACCTGGCCAAAATTTGGCCAGGTGGCGGTTATCCTGAGACGTAGTCTTAATTCAGAACCGGGAATTAACCCTGGCGCTGCTTATGACGGGGCTCAGCACTGCAGATTACACGTACGCAACCGTTGCGACGGATAACCTTGCAGTTACGGCAAAGCTTCTTGACTGATGCTGCAACTTTCATAGCCGACTCCTATAACCCGAAGACTCAGCGGAGCATGCCGCTGCCGTAACCTTTCAGGTTAGATTTCTTCAAAAGAGACTCGTACTGCTGAGAAACGAGGTGCGATTGTACTTGGGACATGAAGTCCATAACAACCACAACAACGATCAGCAGCGATGTCCCACCCAGATAGAAGGGCACATTCGCCGACACCACCAGGAACTGCGGCAACAAGCAGACAGCGGTCATATACAGGGCCCCGAACAGGGTGAGGCGAGTCAGAACGCTATCGATGTAGCGAGCGGACTGCTCACCGGGACGGATACCCGGAATGAACGCGCCGGACTTCTTGAGGTTTTCCGCAACATCCTTCGGATTGAACATCAAGGCTGTGTAGAAGAAGCAGAAGAAAATAATCCCTGCACTAAACAGAATGATATTCAGCGGCTTACCCGGTCCAATGGCCTGAGCCAGGGTTTGCAGCCATTCCATGTTGTCACCCTGGGCGAACCAGGTACCCAGCGAGGCCGGGAACAACAGGATACTGCTGGCAAAGATCGCCGGGATCACACCTGCCATGTTGACCTTGAGAGGCAAATGGCTGGTCTGCGCGGCGAATACCTTGCGACCTTGCTGACGCTTGGCGTAGTTGACCGTAATTCTGCGCTGGCCACGCTCGACGAAGACGACGAACGCAATCATGGCAATAGCCACCAGGCCAACACCAATCAGCGCGAATATGTTGATGGTACCCAGACGGGCACCTTCGAAGGACTGTCCAATGGCTGCCGGCAAACCGGCAACAATGCCGGCGAAAATCAGCATCGAGATACCGTTACCGATACCTCGCTCGGTGATCTGCTCACCGAGCCACATCATGAACATTGCGCCAGCAACAAAGGTAGTAACAGCCACAAAATAGAAGCTGAACCCTGTGTCAAAGGCAACGCCCTGACTGGCCAGACCAACGGACATACCGATGGCTTGTATAAAAGCCAGCACCAGCGTCAGATAACGCGTGTACTGACTGATCTTCCGGCGTCCGGACTCCCCTTCCTTCTTCAACTGCTCAAGCGACGGGGTAACCGCCGTCATCAGCTGCATGATGATGGATGCAGAGATGTACGGCATGATGCCCAGAGCGAAGATACTCATTCGCTCCAGGGCACCGCCGGAGAACATGTTGAACAGGCTAAGGATCGTCTCTGAATTCTGATTGAACAGATCGGCCAGACGATCAGGGTTTATCCCGGGAACCGGAATATGCGCCCCGATACGGTAAACGATGATCGCGAGGAACAGGAAGCGCAGGCGCCCCCAGAGTTCACTCAAGCCACCTTGATTCATTCCAGAAAGAGCGCCTTGCTTAGCCATTTAGTCCTCGATCTTGCCACCAGCTGCTTCGATCGCTGCACGAGCACCTTTGGTGACGGCCAGACCTTTGACGGTAACCGCTTTGGTTACGTCGCCGGACAGGACGATCTTGGCTCGTACAAACTTGTTGCCAATTACGTTGGCATCTTTCAGCGCCTGCAGGTCAATGACCTCAGCGTCAACTGCGTTCAGTTCGCTGGTGCGAATTTCAGCAGTGACCATAGCCAGTTTGGAAGTAAAACCAAACTTCGGCAGACGACGGTGCAGCGGCTGCTGACCACCCTCGAAACCGGGGGCAACGGTGCCACCGGAACGCGAGGTCAGACCCTTGTGACCGCGGCCAGCGGTCTTACCCAGACCGCTACCGATACCACGACCGACGCGCAGCTTTTCACGGCGTGCACCCGGCGCGGAACGCAGATCATTCAGTTTCATGTCTTATTCCTCTACCCGAACCATGTAGGAGACCTTGTTGATCATCCCACGAACCGACGGAGTGTCTTCGACTTCGACGGTGTGGCCGATGCGGCGCAGACCCAGACCCTTAACGCAGGCCTGGTGCTTCGGCAGACGACCAGCGACGCTCTTGAACAGAGTCACCTTGATTTTTGCGTTTGCCATGTCCGCTTACCCCGTGATGTCTTCGACGGTCTTGCCGCGCTTGGCCGCTACAGACTCGGGAGACTGCATCGACTTCAGACCCTTGTAGGTAGCCTGAACGACGTTAACCGGGTTGGTGGAACCGTAACACTTGGCCAGTACGTTGTGTACACCAGCCGCTTCCAGGACGGCGCGCATTGCACCACCGGCGATAACACCGGTACCTTCGGACGCCGGCTGCATGAACACCTTGGAGGCGCCGTGAGCTGCACGAACGGGGTACTGCAGGGTGGTACCGTCCAGATCAACCTGGATCATGTTACGACGTGCCGCTTCCATCGCCTTCTGGATGGCGGCAGGCACTTCACGTGCCTTGCCGCGACCGAAACCAACGCGACCCTTGCCGTCACCGACAACAGTCAGCGCTGTGAAAGCGAAGATACGGCCGCCTTTTACTACTTTGGCGACGCGGTTCACCTGAACCAGCTTCTCGATGTAACCTTCGTCGCGCTTTTGATCGAAATTAGCCATAACTCTACCCTTAGAATTCCAGCCCGCCTTCACGAGCGGCGTCGGCCAGCGCTTTTACGCGACCATGGTACTTGAAGCCGGAACGGTCGAAGGCGACCTGAGTTACACCGGCGGCCTTGGCTCGCTCAGCAACCAGCAGACCTACCTTCTTGGCCGCTTCAATGTTACCGGTAGAACCGGCACGCAATTCAGCATCCAGAGTGGAGGCGCTGGCCAGCACTTGGCTGCCATCTGCCGAGATAACCTGTGCGTACATGTGCTGCGAAGAGCGGTACACGCAGAGACGAACGGCTTCCAGTTCGCGCAACTTCAGGCGCGTACGGCGAGCGCGACGGAGACGAATAACTTTTTTATCGCTCATTTGCTATGCCCTACTTCTTCTTGGCTTCTTTACGACGCACTACCTCATCGGAGTAGCGTACACCCTTGCCCTTATAGGGCTCCGGACGACGGAAATCACGAATTTCCGCTGCTACTTGACCAACCAGCTGCTTGTCGATGCCTTTGATGATAATGTCAGTCTGGCTGGGGGTTTCAACAGAAACACCCTCAGGCAGCTGGTAGTCGATCGGGTGCGAGTAACCCAGTGCCAGGTTCAGAACCTGACCCTTGGCCTGCGCCTTGTAACCAACACCAACCAGCTGGAGCTTGCGCTCAAAGCCCTGGCTGACGCCAATGACCATATTGTTGACCAGGGCGCGGGTGGTACCGGCCATGGCCATGTTCAGGCTACCGGCGCGCGCTGCGAAACGCAGCTCACCGTCTTCCTGAACAACTTCAACAGTCGGGTGCAGGTTCAGACTAAGAGCGCCCTTGGCACCCTTGATCGACAGTTCCTGACCGTTCAGTTTTGCTTCTACACCCTGCGGCAGTTTGACAGGGTTCTTAGCGACGCGAGACATCGTGACCCCCTATCAGAATACGGTGCAGAGAACTTCGCCGCCGATACCGGCAGCGCGAGCAGCGCGATCAGTCATCACACCTTTATTGGTGGAGACGATGGAAACGCCCAGACCACCCTTGACCTTCGGAAGCTGGTCAACGGCTTTGTACTGGCGCAGGCCAGGACGGCTTACGCGCTTGAGCTCTTCAATTACCGGCTTGCCTTCGAAGTACTTGAGTTCGATAGACAGAGTGGGCTTGACGTCGCCAACTACTTCGTAGCCTGCAACGTAGCCTTCTTCCTTAAGTACCTTGGCGACAGCCACCTTCAGCTTTGCCGAAGGCATGCTGACGCTGGACTTCTCAGCCATCTGGGCATTACGGATACGGGTCAGCATATCTGCCAACGGGTCCTGCATACTCATGGGCTATGTGCTCCTGAAACTGAGTAATAAAAGTCTGGTTTACCAGCTGGCCTTGACCAGGCCGGGCACATCGCCGCGCATTGCTGCTTCACGCAGCTTGATGCGGCTCAGTCCAAACTTGCGGTATACGCCGTGCGGACGACCGGTAACGCGGCAGCGGTTACGCTGACGGACCGGGCTGGAGTCGCGCGGCAGTTTCTGCAGGGCAACTTGAGCTGCCCAGCGATCTTCAACGGAAGCGTTGACGTTACCGATGGTGTCCTTGAGAGCTGCACGTTTTGCAGCAAACTTGGCAACCAGGCGGGCGCGCTTGGCTTCACGGTTCTTCATACTGACTTTTGCCATTGTCCTGACTCCTAGTTACGGAACGGGAAGTTGAACGCGCGCAGCAGCGCACGACCTTCGTCGTCGGTTCGCGCAGTAGTAGTCAAGGTGATGTCCAGACCACGCAGGGCATCGATCTTGTCGTAATCGATTTCCGGGAAAATGATCTGCTCCTTGACGCCCATGCTGTAGTTGCCACGACCGTCAAAGGACTTGGCATTCAGGCCACGGAAGTCACGAACGCGCGGCAGGGAAATCGACAGCAGACGATCCAGGAATTCGTACATCTGCTCGCGGCGCAGGGTAACCTTTACGCCGATCGGCCAGCCGTCACGAATCTTGAAGCCTGCAATGGATTTGCGAGCATAGGTCACGATGCCTTTACGGCCGGTGATCTTCTCGAGGTCAGCCAGTGCGTTCTCGATGACTTTCTTGTCACCAACAGCTTCGCCAAGACCCATGTTCAGGGTGATCTTGGTGATTTTCGGCACTTCCATCGCATTCAGACCCAGTTCAGCCTGGAGTTTCGGAGCGATGGTAGTGCGATAGGTTTCTTTCAATCTCGCCATGGTAAGCACCTAGATTCTCAAGCGTCGACAGCTTTTTGGGTCGACTTGAAAATACGAACCTTCTTACCGTCTTCGACCTTGAAGCCGACGCGATCGGCCTTGTTGGTCTCGGGGTTGAAGATTGCCACGTTGGAGACGTGGATCGGCGCCTCCTTCTCAACAATACCGCCCTGTGCACCAGCCATCGGGTTCGGCTTGGTGTGGCGCTTGATAATGTTGACACCGGAAACCAGCAGGCGGGCATCGTCACCAACTTTCAGGACTTTGCCGCGCTTGCCCTTGTCTTTACCGGCAATGACGATTACGTCGTCGTCGCGTTTGATCTTTTGCATGACCGGGCTCCTTACAGCACTTCGGGCGCGAGGGAAACGATCTTCATGAACTGCTCGTTACGCAGTTCACGAGTCACCGGCCCAAAGATGCGGGTACCGATCGGCTCATTCTTGTTGTTGAGCAGAACGGCAGCGTTGCCATCGAAACGGATCAGCGAACCGTCTGTACGGCGTACGCCGTGACGGGTACGCACGATGACCGCGTTGAGCACCTGGCCTTTCTTTACTTTGCCGCGCGGAATCGCTTCCTTCACGGTCACTTTGATGATATCGCCAATGCCGGCGTAGCGACGGTGAGAACCGCCCAGAACCTTGATACACATAACGCGACGTGCACCACTGTTGTCAGCCACATCCAGCATGGATTGAGTCTGAATCATAACTTTCTCCGACCCTTAAATAATCCGCTAAGTTGCGCGGGCTTAAACTTGCGCCGCGCGCTCGTCGATCTGAACCAGGGCCCAGCTCTTGGTTTTGGCCAAGGGGCGGGTCTCACGAATGGTCACCAGATCGCCGATGCGGCATTCGTTGTTCTCGTCATGCGCCTTGAGCTTGGTAGAGCGCTTCACGTACTTGCCGTACAGTGGGTGCTTTTCCTGACGCTCGATGAGCACAGTGATGGTTTTATCCATCTTGTCACTGACAACACGGCCAGTAACGGTACGAACTGTTTTGTTCTCGGCCATGATCAGTTACCACCTTTCTGATTGAGCACGGTCTTGACGCGAGCGATGTCGCGCTTTACCTGGTTCAGCAGATGCGTTTGACCGAGCTGACCGGTTGCTTTCTGCATGCGCAGGTTGAACTGATCGCGCAGCAGGGTGAGCAGCTGTTCATTCAGCTGCTCAGCAGATTTTTCACGAAGTTCTGTCGCTTTCATTACATCACCGTCCGCTTAACAAAGGTGGTAGCGAGAGGCAGCTTGGCTGCGGCCAGTGCGAATGCTTCGCGGGCCAGCTCTTCGGAAACACCTTCAATCTCGTAAAGGACCTTACCCGGACGAATCTGGGCCACCCAGTACTCGACGTTACCCTTACCTTTACCCATACGTACTTCAAGAGGCTTCTTGGAGATGGGCTTGTCCGGAAAAACCCGGATCCAGATTTTACCGCCACGCTTAACGTGACGAGTCAGGGCGCGACGAGCCGCTTCGATCTGACGTGCAGTCAGACGACCACGACTTACGGCTTTGAGAGCGAACTCACCGAAGCTCACCTTGCTACCACGATGCGCCAGACCACGGTTGTGGCCGGTCATCTGCTTGCGGAACTTCGTACGCTTAGGTTGTAACATGTGCGTACCCCTTACTTAGCAGCTTTTTTCTTGGCCGCGACGGCTTTGGTTTCTTCCTGGAGACCACCAATGATCTCGCCTTTGAAGATCCAAACCTTCACACCGATCACACCGTAGGTGGTGTGGGCTTCAGCCGTCGCGTAGTCAATGTCGGCACGCAGGGTGTGCAGCGGCACACGACCTTCACGATACCATTCGGTACGGGCGATCTCGGCGCCGCCAAGACGGCCGCTAACCTGGATCTTGATACCCTTTGCACCGATGCGCATGGCGTTCTGTACGGCGCGCTTCATGGCGCGACGGAACATCACACGACGCTCGAGCTGCTGAGCAACGCTTTGTGCAACCAGGGCACCGTCAAGTTCCGGCTTGCGGATCTCTTCGATGTTGATGTGCACCGGCACGCCCATTTGGCTGGTCAGTTCCTGACGCAGCTTCTCAACGTCCTCACCCTTCTTGCCAATCACGATGCCCGGACGAGCAGTGTGAATGGTGATGCGGGCAGTCTGGGCCGGACGCTGGATATCAACGCGGCTGACAGAGGCACTTTTCAGTTTGTCCTGAATGTACGCACGTACCTTCAGGTCAGTGTTCAGATAGTCTGCGTAGTTGCGACCGTCTGCGTACCACACCGAAGTGTGTTCTTTAACGATACCGAGGCGAATGCCTACCGGATGTACTTTCTGACCCATTTGATCGACTCCTACTTGTCAGCAACCTTGACCGTGATGTGGCAAGACCGCTTGACGATGCGATCAGCGCGGCCTTTGGCACGCGGCATGATGCGCTTCAGAGAGCGACCTTCGTTAACAAACACGGTGGAGACCTTCAGGTCATCCACGTCTGCGCCATCGTTATGCTCTGCGTTGGCGATCGCCGACTCGAGCACTTTCTTGATGACGGCAGCGGCCTTCTTGTTGCTGAATGCCAGCAGGTTCAGGGCCTCATCCACCTTCTTACCGCGGATCTGGTCGGCGACCAAACGCGCTTTCTGGGCAGAGAGTCGGGCGCCCTTATGAGTAGCGGCTACTTCCATCTTCTAACCCCTTAGCGCTTGGCTTTCTTGTCTGCTGCGTGACCACGGTAGGTACGCGTAGCAGAGAATTCGCCCAACTTGTGACCGACCATGTCTTCGGTAACGATAACCGGCACATGCTGACGACCGTTGTGTACAGCGATGGTCAGACCGACCATCTGCGGCAGAATCATCGAACGGCGCGACCAGGTCTTGATCGGCTTACGGTCGTTCTTTTCAACTGCCACTTCGACCTTCTTCAACAGGTGAAGATCGATAAAAGGACCTTTCTTCAGAGAACGCGGCACTGTCGTATCCCCTCTAATTACTTGCTGCGGCGACGGACAATCATCTTGTCAGTGCGCTTGTTGGACCGAGTCTTGGCACCCTTGGTCGGGAAGCCCCACGGGGAAACCGGATGACGACCACCGGAGGTACGACCTTCACCACCACCATGCGGGTGATCTACCGGGTTCATGGCAACACCACGAACGGTCGGACGAACACCGCGCCAGCGCTTGGCACCAGCCTTACCCAGCGAGCGCAGACTGTGCTCACCGTTGGACACTTCACCCAGAGTCGCACGGCATTCGCCAAGGACTTTGCGCATTTCGCCAGAGCGCAGACGAACGGTGACATAGGCACCTTCGCGAGCAACCAGCTGGACAGCGGCACCAGCACTGCGAGCTACCTGAGCGCCTTTACCCGGCTTCAGTTCGATCGCGTGGATAGTGCTACCTACCGGGATATTGCGCAGCGGCAGAGTGTTACCGGCCTTGATCGGCGCATCGGCACCGGAGACCAGTTGATCGCCAGCAACAACGCCTTTCGGGGCGATGATGTAGCGACGCTCACCGTCGGCATACTTCAGCAGAGCAATATGAGCGGTACGATTCGGATCGTACTCGACGCGCTCTACTACAGCGGGGATACCGTCCTTGTTACGACGGAAGTCCACGATGCGGTAGTGCTGCTTGTGACCGCCCCCACGATGACGCGTGGTGATGCGGCCGTTGTTGTTACGACCACCAGACTTGCCTTGCTTCTCTACCAGAGGCGCGTAAGGAGCACCTTTGTGCAGGTCAGCGTTAACGACCTTGACGACGAAGCGGCGGCCAGCGGAAGTAGGTTTACATTTAACAATAGCCATGATGTACCCCTGTCTTATTCAGCGCTGGCGAAGTCGATGTCTTGACCGGGCTGCAGGCTGACATACGCCTTTTTCCAGTCATTACGCTTGCCCAGGCCGCGAACGGTTCGCTTGGTCTTGCCTTTTACATTCAAGGTCGATACAGCCTTGACCTTGACGTTGAACAGTTGCTCAACGGCTTTCTTGATTTCCAGCTTGGTCGCAGTAGTGTCTACCTTGAACACGAACTGGTTGCGGCTGTCAGCCAGCACAGTTGCCTTCTCGGAAACATGCGGGCCAAGCAGTACTTTGAAAATGCGCTCTTGGTTCATCCCAGCATCTCCTCGAACTTCTTAACAGCAGGTACGGTAATCAGCACCTTGTCGTAAGCGATCAGGCTAACCGGGTCAGAACCCTGAACGTCGCGAACGTCGACGTGCGGCAGATTGCGCGCTGCCAGGTACAGGTTCTCATCAACGCCGTCGGTAACGATCAGCACATTCTGCAGATCGAGATCCTTCAGCTTGCCGGCCAGAGCCTTGGTCTTCGGTGCATCAACAGAGAAGCTCTCGACGACAACCAGACGATCCAGGCGTACCAGCTCGGACAGGATGGAGCGCATTGCACCGCGATACATCTTGCGGTTCAGCTTCTGCTCGTGATTTTGCGGACGGGCAGCAAAGGTAGTACCACCGGAGCGCCAGATCGGGCTACGGATAGTACCGGCACGGGCGCGACCGGTGCCTTTCTGACGCCAGGGCTTCTTGCCGCCACCGGAAACGTCGGAACGGTTCTTCTGCTGCTTGGTACCCTGACGAGCACCAGCCATGTAAGCAACAACGGCCTGGTGAACGAGGGTCTCGTTAAACTCGGTAGCAAAGGTCAGATCGGAAACTTCGATCGCATTTGCACCAGCTACATTCAGATTCATGGTAACTCCCCCTTAACCCTTGGCCTTGACCGCCGGGCGAACAACGACGTCGCTGCCGGTAGCGCCAGGCACGGAGCCCTTGATGAGCAGCAGATTGCGCTCAGCGTCTACGCGAACGACCTCGAGAGTCTGGACGGTTACCTGTTCGGCACCCATGTGACCAGACATCTTCTTGCCCTTGAATACACGGCCCGGGGTCTGACACTGACCGATGGAACCGGGTACACGGTGGGATACCGAGTTACCGTGAGTAGCGTCCTGGCCGCGGAAATTCCAGCGCTTGATGGTACCGGCGAAGCCTTTACCCTTGGATTGACCAGTTACATCCACCTTCTGACCGGCTTCGAACAGGGCTACAGTGAGCTCTGCCCCAGCTTCATACTGGGAGCCGTCTTCAATGCGGAATTCGCAGACCTGGCGACCAGCCGCAGTGCTGGCTTTGGCAAAGTGCCCAGCCATCGGCTTGGTAACGCGACTGGCGCGACGCTCACCCACAGTGACCTGAATAGCTTGATAGCCATCAGTTTCCAGGGTTTTAACCTGAGTGACGCGGTTCGGTTCAACTTCTACAACCGTAACCGGAATGGAAACACCATCTTCAGTGAAAATGCGGGTCATACCGCATTTCCGGCCGACTAAACCAATAGTCATTTTGTAAACCTCATGAGTGCACGGGGCTATTACCCGCTATGGCCGCCCAACACAGGGCGTTACACGACCTTTAGCCCCCGTTTTGGGGCTATCAGCCGAGGCTGATCTGAACCTCAACGCCAGCGGCAAGGTCCAGCTTCATCAGCGCATCGACAGTCTTGTCGGTGGGCTGAACGATATCCAGAACCCGTTTATGGGTACGGATTTCATACTGATCGCGCGCGTCTTTGTTGACGTGCGGAGAAATCAGTACGGTAAAACGCTCTTTGCGCGTCGGCAAAGGAATCGGACCACGCACCTGAGCCCCAGTACGTTTCGCGGTATCCACGATTTCCTGGGTAGACTGATCGATCAGGCGATGGTCAAAAGCCTTCAACCGAATACGAATCTGTTGGTTCTGCATTTGACCAGAAACTCCAAGTAACTGTTTTCAGGCACACCCAACTGCAGGTACGCCTGTCCAAGGGAGGCGCAATTCTACTGATGCGCACCCCCACTGTCAACCAAAAGACAAAAGCCCCCGCTAGGCGGGGGCTTTGCCTTTCACCTCAGATCATTATTCGATGATCTTGGCTACTACACCGGCGCCAACGGTACGGCCACCTTCGCGAATCGCGAAGCGCAGACCGTCTTCCATTGCGATCGGAGCGATCAGGGTAACGTCCAGCTTGACGTTGTCGCCCGGCATTACCATTTCAACGCCTTCCGGCAGTT
>Ga0208300_100113_pt1 | contig 90171 bp, 86 predicted proteins | sample 23_taG_FD_184096 | JGI IMG/M metagenome (GOLD analysis project Ga0208300, IMG submission 184096) | Marine viral communities from Cariaco Basin, Caribbean Sea - 23_WHOI_OMZ (SPAdes) (version 2) | ecosystem: Environmental > Aquatic > Marine > Oceanic | place: Caribbean Sea: Cariaco Basin...
GAGTGTGATTGCGTACGAGTTGCTGATAACGTTTAATAAGTCTCGTATCTAGGGTCATTTTCTCTATACCATACTGCGCTATTTTATCAAATTTATGCTCACTGATAAATTGTGTAGATACCTATGCACTTCAGGGGGTGGATATAAGGCGACACACACTGTCGTGATTAGTACTTAAAGTATTGCAAGTTAAAATTAACCTCGCCATACTAACCCTATGAAAACCCTCAAACTACGCATCAAAGACAAACACGTAAACCAGCTAAACAAACTAGCTGGGAGTGTTAACTATGCGTGGAACTATGTTAATGCGTTAAGCTTTGAGCATTTAAGACGCACAGGTAAGTACTTTTCGGCCTATGATTTAAGCCAATACACCAAAGGCAGTGGTGAGTATTTAGGCTTGCACTCGCAAACTTTGCAAGCCATTAACGAGACTCATGCCAAGTCTCGTAAACAGTTTAAAAAAGCCAAACTCAATTGGCGAACCAACCGTGTGGATGCCAAACGCAAATCACTTGGCTGGATACCTTTTAAAAAGTCTGCTATCAAGTATCTTCGTACAAGACAAACAGGAAAGAAAGCACTTAAATCAACCATACAGCTATCGCTCTGTAAAGGTCAAAAGGTAATCATAGACGTATTTGATAGCTATAATCTAAGCCTATATCAAATCAATACGCTTGAGATAGTGCAAGACAGCCGTAATCGTTGGTATGCCTGTATTACCGTCAAAGACTTTCCTAGACAAGCAAGTGGTAAGGGTAGCGTTGGTATTGATTTAGGCTTAAAGCAGTCTGCTACCAACTCAAACGGTGATAAGCTGACAACTAAACAAACTCAAAAATGGGCGAATAAGTTAGCAGTCGCCCAGCGTGCAAACAATAAAAGCCGGGTAAAGGCAATCCATGCCAAGATCAAAAACTCAAGATTAGATGCCATACACAAATTCACCACCAAGCTAGTTCAAAATAATGCTTTAATTGTGGTTGGTGATGTTGAATCACGCTCATTTACCAATTCGATGACCAAACTGGCTAAATCAACATACGATGCAGGATGGTTTGAACTCAAAAGACAACTGGAATATAAATGCAAGCATGCAGGTTGTCAGTTTGAGATGGTAAATGAGAGTTACACTACCCAAACCTGTTCGCACTGTCTTAAAATAAGTGATAGTAGTCCAAAAGGTAGAGCAGGTCTTGGAATAAGAGGATGGAGGTGTGCTGAGTGTGGCACATGGCATGATAGAGATATCAATGCTGCTAAGAACATCCTTGCGGTCGGGCTTGACCGTCTAGCTGTAGGAATCCCCTCGGTTTAGCGAGGGGAGGAAGTCAAGTTAAATGATAGCGCTGTTAGATAACAACAAGGGGTAGCACCGCTTATTTAAGCTCGTCTTCTTGCTGCTCAAGTCGGGCTTGCAGCTTTTGTTGTTTGCGTGCTTCAATCACGTCATTAACGTCTGCACCAATATGGACTTCGCCGCGCTGCTTGGCCAATTGGATCTGACGTTGACGCTCACGAAAGCGGGCACGCTGTTCTTCAGTCGCTTTATCGATGCAGTGCGGGCAAGACTCCCCTTTGACATAGGCAGGATGCTGCTTGTCTGCTTCGGTGATGGGCATGCGGCAGGCATAGCACTGATCGTATTCGCTTTTTTGTAGGCTGTGATTGACTGCCACGCGATTATCAAATACGAAGCAATCGCCTTCCCACATCGACTCCTCAGCCGGTACTTCTTCTAAATACTTTAAGATACCACCTTCTAAATGGTATACCTCATCAAAGCCTTGCTCACGCAAATAAGCAGTAGACTTTTCGCAGCGAATACCACCGGTACAAAACATCGCTACTTTTTTATGTTTGCTTGGGTCAAGCTCATTTTTTACGTATTCTGGGAACTCACGGAAGGTTTCAGTTTTTGGATTTACTGCATTTTTGAACGTACCGATTTGGACTTCATAATCATTACGAGTGTCGATTAATAATACATCTGGGTCGCTGATTAAGTCATTCCATTCGCTAGGTTTTACGTAGCGCCCAACCGATTGTAGCGGGTCAATGCCTTCTACACCCATGGTAACGATTTCTTTTTTGAGTTTTACTTTGGTGCGAAAAAATGGCTGCGTATCAGTGAATGACTCTTTATACTCTAAAGCGCCGATAGCAGGAATGTCTTGAATATAAGCAAGCACGGCATCAATACCAGCGCGGTCGCCAGAGATAGTGCCGTTAATGCCTTCAGAGGCCAATAATAAAGTGCCACGCACGCCCTTATCTAGCATGAGTTGGCGCAGAGGCTCACGGTAGTTTTCATAGTCATTAAAGCGGGTAAATTTATATAAAGCAGTGACAACGATGTTGTTGGTTTCTGTCAATGTGGCTGATGTGGTCATAATTTTCTCCTGCCGTCTAAGTCGTAAACCTAGTGCGTGATTAAGTCAATGCGCTGTGCAATGACGTGATAAGCTTAATTTATATACCATTAAGCAGTGTCATGGCCACATGCTTTAAAACATGTGACCTGATAAAAAAGGATGAGTCATACCCAGTACTCTATAATTGAGGACAGTTTATAACAATAAAAGCGCTATTTTCATAGCGCTCTTGATGCTGACTAACTGATTTTTTTAGTCAGTGGTTTTAGGTCAATATTGGTAACACCTGTGGCCGTTTAAGTGGCCAAGCTACAGAATTAGTCATTGGCCGGTGCGGCTTTGTTCTCTGTAGGCTTAGGTTCAGCTTTGGGCTTCTCAGCGGGTTTGAGAGCAGGTTTTGGCGCTGCTCTGGTACTGCTGGTATCGGCATTGGTACTGCTATTACTGTTGCTGTTATTGTTGCTATTGACCGGCTTAGGGGGTTCAACCGGTTTAGGCGGCTGCCTTTCAATCAAAGAGGCTCTTGGTGGTCTGACAACACCGTCTGTGACCTTTTGATTGGTGATACGAGCATCGCTGCCGCTGCCAGTAGCACCGGCCGTGGTGTTGTCATTATCATCGGATAAATTAATCACCTCTTGTTTTGCGGTTTCTGATTTGGCTTTATTATTGACACTAACCCACTGATAAGGCACAGATTTTAACGCAGTGCGCATATAATCTACCCAAATAGGTAGGGCAGCCACACCACCATATTCGCCTCGACCTAGCGTTGAGGGTTGATCGAAGCCCACCCATACAATAGAGACTTGAGTGGGGTGGAAGCCGGCAAACCAAGCATCCTTCATCTCATTGGTCGTCCCTGTTTTACCACCGACATCTGTACGGCCTAAGGCTTTGGCTCGAGTGCCCGTTCCTCTTTGAATAACGTCACGCAGCATGCCCGCCATCTCATAAGCCACATTTGGCTTTAAGATACGTGGGGCTTGGTCAGCCACTTGATAGGTAATCGGCACAGGCTTCAAGCGATCAGATTGTGGGCCAGCATCATAGCGGATGGCTTCAATGGCTGCTTGTAATGACGCTTTGCTATTTTTTGGTTTGGCCTTGGCGTTATCTGCCTCATCCTCTGCGCCGTCATCCGCTGAGTCTACAGTTTCGGACTGAGTACTATCCGCGACTTGTAATAGCTTAGGATCTTCTGCTAGCGCTTTTAAGGCCAATTGGTGTAATTTGGCATCGGCTTCGGCCTGCTTCTCATAATCTTGTTTTAGCTTAGCATTGAGTTTTTGTAGATCATTGTTAAAGCATAATGCGCAAGCACGTTGTGGGTTGGCCAAGTACAACAGCTTATTGTCATAATCATAAATTTGATCAATAAAGTACGGCTGAATGCGGTGACCGCCGTTGGCAAAGGCGGAATACGCAGTGGCCATCTGTAGAGGCGTTGCTTGACCTGCCCCTAAAGCAAGCGATAAGGTGGTGGGTAGCTTGTCTTTATCCAAACCAAATTGATCTAATAATTGACGTGCATCTGAGGTGCCAACGGCTTGTAATAGGCGAATAGACACTAGGTTACGTGACAAAATAAGGCCACGGCGAATGGTCATATCCCCATAAAAGCGGTTATCGGAGTTTTTGGGCTGCCAATCACCAATACGCAGCGGACCATCTGAAATCATACTGTCGGGACGATAGCCTTTTTCTAAGGCCGCCGCATAGTTTAAAGGCTTGATGGTTGAGCCGGGCTGACGCCAACCTTGAGTGGCTCGGTTAAATTTACTATAACGGAAATCAAAGCCACCAACCAAGGCTTCAACCGCACCAGTCTCAGGGTCGAGCGCAACCAAGCTACCTTGAACTTTGGGTATTTGAGTTAAGCGCCAAGCGGTTTTATTTTCGTTGGCAATTAAACGCACGATATCGTCTTTTTTGACAAGATCTGAGGCACTGTTAGGGTAGCGTCTGATGCGATTGGCATCTAAGTATTCTTTGGCCCAGCTCATGCCTGACCAAGGTACGGTGACCACTTCGCCATCTGCTAACTCAGCCTTAAAGCTGCGGCCGCTGACCTCTACTACCTTGGCCGGTACCATATTAGAATACGTAGTGAATTTGGATAAAGGTTCACCATGTGCTTCCACACCGCGCCAGCCGTGACGACGATCATAGCCAATCAGACCTTTTTTAATGGCGGTATCTGCCGCTTTTTGGTCTTCACTATCGACAGTAAGCTTAACACGCCAGCCGGCATTGACCACCTCCTCGCCATAGCGATCTACCAAGGTGTGGCGGGTCATCTCTGCCAAATAGGGCATGTTCACATCCAGCTGCTCTTTGTACAAATGCACGCCGATGGGTTCTTTGACGGCTGTGTCATGCTGAGCTTGGGTGATATAACCAAGCTCTAACATGCGGCCCAAAATCCAGTTACGTCGCTCAAGTGCTTCTTCAGGATTTGACACAGGGTTGTTTTGTGACGGTGCTTTAGGTAGACCGGCTAAGGTTGCCATCTCAGCGATGGTTAGCTTATCGAGCGATTTACTGTAATATTTTTTGGCTGCCGCACGAATACCGTAGGCGCCTTCACCCATATAAATCTTATTAACGTATAAGGTTAAAATCTCTTCTTTGCTCAGCTGATCTTCGATACTACGCGCCAGATACAACTCAGTTAGCTTACGGCTAAAAGTACGCTCGGGGCTTAAAAAGTAGTTCTTAGCTACCTGCATGGTAATGGTAGAGCCACCTGTCTGACCGCCGTCTTCTGTAATAATTTCAGTAATGGCACGGCCCAAACCCTTAATACTAATCCCGCTGTGCTCATAGAATGAAGAGTCTTCTGCTGCCAAAAAGGCATTAATAAAATTCTTTGGAATGTCATCATAGGTCACCGGTAATGACATACGATTGCCGTATTGGCCGATTAACTTGTCATCTTTACTATAAATCTGCAAAGGCATCTCAAGATTGGTGCTTTTCATCTCAGAGATGCTGGGCAAGTTAGGCGTGATGTACATGGCCATCCCATAAAATCCAATAGGGAATGCCAGAACCAAAATGAGGGCCAGCGCTACGATGGCCAACAAAATGGACACAATATAATGGATAAGACGAGAGTTAGCAGACGATTGAGGCATAGTGACTCTATTAATTAAAAACTGAAATATTAGACATAGAAGACCCCGCAAAATTAAGCTTACCTATTGATATCACTGATTATTTATCGGTTTATCAAATGGGCAGTAGGCGCAAATTGCAAGCTTATGACTACGCTTATGGCTACAATTATAAAGCAAATTATAAAGTAAATGAGCGATATCTTATAGACCTAACATTAAAACACAGAGTCCGGCTCGCTTCTACCAGCGGCTGTAGACGTATTTTGGCTATAAATACCACGCCCTTTAAATGGCAGTACTGAGATTAAGGGGTCAAAGCTGAGGCGTATTTTTGCCCAATAGTGTAGCCTAAATTGAAAGTAGCCATTGTCGGCACGTTGTTAACATACAGCGCAATAAGCATAGGAGAGGGTATGCCTTTTTGATAGCTGGTTTTGCGCCCTAATTTTGACAAAAATCTAAAATATTTAGTTAATTTAAATTAAAAATAAATTGACAAAGTACTTTTAAATAATTAGGGTTAATAACCCAAGAAGGCTATGCGCGATAAGGAGAGGCAGTTTGCGATTAGGGTTTTTTATGGCAAAGCCTCAGGCTTGGCTGGGTGTGACAATCAGCAATACGGCGGTAACTTTGGTCGAAATTTGCCATCATAAAGGTCACACTCAGCTGTTAGGCTATGCCATTAAGACGTTACCACCAGGTGAGGTCATAGACAATCAAATCGTAGACTGTGAACAGATGGGTGACCATATTGCGCATCTGGTGCAGCGCATAGGCAGTCAATCCAAACAAGCTGCCATAGCTTTGCCTACTAGCTTGGCACTGACCAAAATAATTGAAATGCCTGCGGAGCTGACAGAAGATGAGATAGAAGCGCAAATTCATATCGATGCTGATCAGCACATTCCCTATCCTTTATCACAAGTCTGCCTAGATTTTCAGATTCAAGGTCCGGCTGATACTGATGACAGTATGCAGCAGGTACTTTTGGTTGCTGCGCGCTTAGAGCACGTTGAGCAGCAAGCGGATAGCCTTACCTTTGCACAGTTACAGCCGAAGGTCGTTGATTTGGAGTCACACGCCCAGATATGCGCTTTTCAATTGGCTTGGGATAATTTATCTGTTCATAAGCCAAACAACTTGACACCTAACAACTTGGCGCCTAATCACTCATTTGCGCCAGCTAATACGCCACAGACCGTGGCGCTTATTGATATTGGCGAGAGCCGCACCACTTTTTATAGTCACCAATCAGGACAATTGGTCTATCAGTCCCAGCAGCTGTTTGGCGGCGCTCAATTGACTCAGGCCATTGCCAATCAGCAGGGTATAGACTTGTCGCAGGCCGTGATAATAAAGCACGATTTAGCGGCATACATCACTTGCCAGCAGCAGGGCAGTGGTCGGCACAAGCATTCTCACAAGCATGCAGATTTGACCAAGGTTTATACGCAGTTTGTCGCTGATTTAGCGGAGCAGATCACCCAAGCTTTTGACGCTTATGCTGCTTTAGCACCGGCAGTCGTCACTGAGCATATTATGCTGTGCGGCGGTAGTGCACTTTTGCCTGATATCGAGGCGATGCTAAAAGACCAGCTAAGCTGTGAGGTCAGTGTGGCCAATCCATTTGGACAAATAAAAGTGTCTGATCAAGTCGATAGGGATGAGTTATATGCCGAGGCGCCTAGGCTAATGAGTGCTTGTGGTCTGGCACTGCGTTGTCAGATGCAAAATCAGGCATATCTGTGAGCCATATTAATTTATTGCCATGGCGTGCCAAGCGGCGTGCTCACCATAACAAGCGCTTTAGACAGATGGTAGTCATAAGCATTTTAGCAGCGGTGGTCTGCTGTATTTTGGTGTGGGGACATTTTTATCAAGCACATGCCAAGCAGCAGCATCTTAATAGTCAACTGGTGCTCAGCAATGCTCAGTTAGAGGCGCAGATTGCCAGCAGTGAGGTGTTACAGCAACACCAACACACCATACGCGCTCAGATAGAGCTGCTCAATCAACGACAAAGTCAGCGCTTGGCATTATCTGTGCTCTGGCGTGACATAGCAAAAGCAGTACCTGAAGGCTTATATCTGACTGGTATCAAAAGACAAGGCAATTTATTGAGCGTTACTGGAAAAGCCAGCACAGCCCAGCAAGTTACTGATCTGATGGCGGCTTTAGAGCGCAGCACTTGGCTGCATCAGGTACAAGTGCAGCATATTCAGGTGGCCGGCGCGGATGCCATTAAAGAAGATGAGACCATCAAGATATTGCCCGCTGCGAACATGGATTTTGTGATTAGCAGTCAGCACCGTCCGTCTACTAAGTAAGGAAGCATTATGAGCCTAGCTGCTCGCGTCAAAAAAACAGGGCAGGTTAAAGGGCGCATTTGGCCACTTATTTATCAAATGCAAAGCCTAGATACCCAAAACTATGGTAGCTGGCCGAGGTTCGTTAAAGTTTTTATTATTCTGCTTATCACACTGAGTATGGCTGTGATTAGCTATATGCTACCGATTCGTCAGCAGTTGGCTCGTATTGAGGCGGCGCAAAATCAACACCAGGTTTTATTGGCCGCCGCCAATGAAAAGCAGCTTAAACTTAAGCAGTTACCTGACAATGATGCCCAGATCCAAGTATTACAGCAAGGCTTTATTGAGCAGATACAGCGCCTTGGTCTGCTTGATAGCTCCGATAATTCACAACCACAGAGTTTAACAGGTGAGGCTGTAGAGCCATCATTTGCTGAGCGTCAGATGGCAAGTGGCGCAGCGCCCTCAACGCTACTACAACAAATCACTGAAGCGGGTCGCAGCAATCATATCGTGTTCAAAAACTTAGCCTTGCCTACGCAGTCGGTGGCTCACAAAGACTCTGATAACCGCTCGGATCAGCTGATGCCAGCAGACACAGTAGATGCTGCCAATCCCAGCTCTAATAAGGATATCTCCCCACAGGTTAGGACAGCAGCCACTGCCGAAAAGCTGTTTATTGAGCAGCCTATGACCCTCTTAGCCGTGGCCGAATATCAGCAGTTAGGAGGTTTTTTGGCGGATTTAGCGTTGCTACCTAAGCTGATAGTGGCACATGAGTTTGAATTAACACGATTAAAGACCGGTAGCACCTTACAGCCGCAATTGTCTTTGAGGCTACAAGCTAACGCTTATGTTTTGAGCGCTGAGACTCAAGCTAAGCTTGGCAATTTAGCCTTAAATAGCCTGTCAGACTCAGATAATCCTAAGACAACTCGTACAAATAGGTCGCATACCGATAAAACCCAGACAAATTCTTTGCCCTCCATTGTCTATCAGACAGCATCTAACCGTGATCCTTTTGGATTTAAGTCCATATTAGTTAAACACAGCGCTGTGCCAGATGTGACGGTAGTACAGGCTGGCAAGCCGGCAGCTAACCTTGACGTAAATAAGGCAGATAACCTGACCAATGCAGTTATCCCGCCAGCTGTGTGGTCAGGAGAGGGCGGCGGCCGCATACGCCAAGCGATGGAATATTATGGGCTATCTCAGTTGACCTATCGCGGGATGATGGGGTGGGACACTGCCACCACACAAGGTCTGGTGCAGCGGCCAGATGGGGTGATTACTGCTATAAAAATAGGTGATTATCTGGGACTGCATCAGGGCCGAGTGGTAGAGATTACGCCCACTCATCTTAACTTGGTAGAAACGGTGCTCATCCCAGAGACCGGTAAAACCAAGCGCAGTGTCAGTTTAATCGCCCCCTTTTAGCTAGATACAAAAGCACAATCTTGCTTTGAGCGTCACTTTTTATTATGCCCTTTATTAGGAACAGCACATGATGTTTTTTAGGCCTGAGGTTTATCAGCTACGGCTCAAATTTAGGGCAATGCAAGCGCTCACACTGGGGGTGACTGTCAGTCTTAGCAGCCAAGCACCAGCGGCAACTTCTGCACTCATCAATGTGCAAGAGCAGCCAGATATTGTCACTGCTAAAGCGTTCAACTCTTTTGCCGCGCCTTATCAGATTGACTATCAGCGCCTGTCTGAAAATCAAGAGATGCTGCAGATTGCATTAGATAATCCGGACACCCAGATTGAGATTAAGCGCCAAGGCAATACATTACTAGTGCGCTTAAAAGGGGTGACAGCCTCATCAGCACACGGGTCAATGCCTGTACTTGGCCAGAAGCTCACTGGGTTATTACAACGTATAGAGGCCGATCAGCGCGGTAAAGACACTTGGCTTATCTTCACGGTATCCAAAGATTTTGAGTATCAAAGCTATCAATTAGATAATCTCATTAAAATCCAGATTCAGCCGGTCAGAGCAATTCAACAAAATACTGTCACCCCAAAAATATATAGCGGCAAACCCATTTCGGTGGACTTTCAACAGGTTGAGGTGCGCAGCGTGCTGCATCTGTTATCTCAATTTACCGATACCAATATTGTCGCCACTGATCAAGTAACAGGCAGCTTAATGCTCAATTTGGTCAATGTGCCTTGGGATCAGGCGTTAGATATTATCCTTACCAGTCAGCAGCTGGGCAAACAAACCCAAGGTAATGTAATTTTGGTTGCGCCACTGGCACAGATGGCCAAACAGCGGGCCCAGCAGTTAGCCATTGAGCAGCAGTCTCAAGCACTGATGCCACTGCGCAGTGAGTATATTCGGCTTAATTATGCCAAGGCAGCAGACCTACAAGCCTTGATTATTAAAGCCAGTGGCAGCCCTACACCTACCCCTGTGGCCATGCAACATCTACCGGCTTCAACGGCTGTCGCCAATGCACCCTCAGTTTTACCCGCTGTAGTAACACGCTTGAACTTGCCTGTCAGTAGCCGCTTGCTATCGAGCCGAGGGGTGATTGCAGTAGATGCGCGTACCAATACTTTAATTATCAAAGATACCGCTGATAGCCTGTCCAATATTCACGCTTTGATTAAGCAGATAGATATCCCAGTGCGTCAGGTAATGATTGAGGTCAGAATGGTTAGTGCCACCGACAACTTTAGCAAAGAGATGGGGATTAAATGGGGGTTGTTATCAAAAGGAGTGGCGCACAATGATGATCTGTTAGTGGGCGCAAGTGATCAAACTTTGGCTGATTTAAAAAGCTTTAGTGCTCCAAATACCGCTTATAAAGGCCGTAATAAAAGTCGAGCGGGATACGCTATTACTCGCCCAGACAATCTTAATGTCGACTTAGGGATTAGCAATCCGGCCGGACGTATTGCATTTGGTCTACTTAGCATGTCAGATTTGATGATTGATTTGGAATTATCGGCGATGCAGGCTGAAGGCCGTGGCGAAGTTATCTCTACCCCTAAGATACTGACTTTGGACAAACAAACGGCCACTGTATCTTCTGGAACCAAAATCCCTTATCAAAGTGAGTCAGAAGGCGGTGGTACCACCACTCAGTTTGAGGAGGCCTTATTGAGCCTACAGGTCACGCCTAGTATCACGCCAGAAGACAAAATATCATTACAATTAAATATCGAAAATGGCCGGCCCAATCCTGTCGGCAATGGGGTGATATTGATAGATACAGACCGATTAAGCACCAGAGTAACTGTCGGTGATGGTCAAACTCTGGTACTGGGCGGTATTTATCGCAATCAGATTTTTAATAATACCCAAAAGGTGCCTTTTTTTGGTGACTTGCCTTATATAGGCCGCTTATTTAAACAAGACTTGCGCCGTAATGACCAACAAGAGCTGCTTATCTTTGTCACCCCTAAGCTGATGCAGCTGCCCTAATATCAATGTAGTATCGATTTAGTATCGACCGGCCGCCATAAACATAAAGGAGCTTAATAAAACTGGCTGTGTTAAAGCAGTAAGGCTTTTGGCTGTGTGGGCAAAGCGTAGCGGTGCAGCTTTAAAGTGTGGTCAAGGCTTGGGCGAGTTGCTATTATTAACAGCAATAATACTTTTTAAAACGCATACAGCTAACTGGGACTAAACCTATAAATGCCTGTATAATCCGTGAATTTATGTGAGAGATAATAATGCAATCGACATTGCCGTCATTATTTATTGTAGGCCCTATGGGAGCGGGGAAAACTACGGTTGGTAAGCTGTTGGCAAAACATTTGGGCCGAGATTTTATAGACAGTGATCACTATATTTGTGAGCAGACAGGCGCCGATATTCCGTGGATCTTCGAAAAAGAGGGCGAGACGGGGTTTCGAGAGCGTGAAGCACGTGCTATTGCTGAGCTGACAGCTTTGCCCAATGTGGTATTGGCGACAGGTGGCGGGGTAGTGATGCAGCCACAAAATAGAGACAATCTAACCAAGCAAGGTATTACCATTTATTTGCGCGCCAATGTGGATGTACAGCTTAAAAGAACCGCCAAAGATAAGTCGCGTCCTTTATTAAATACCCCCAATCCTCGAGCGGTGCTGCAGTCTTTGTTCGATGTGCGTGACCCGTTATACCGCGAAGTGGCAGATATCGTGGTGGAGACCGGTGATGGCTACCCACGCTATATGCTCAAAAAAATCATAGAAGCGTTAAAGCAGCATTATCCTGAGCACATGAAATCCTAAGTCTATAAACCCTTAGCGGAAAAGCGATAAGCGAGTCTGTCTTCTAGTTAGTAAGCGTATTGATTGCCCAGCGTATTGATATTAAGCCTAAAATGGATGTTGAGAGTCTTATGAAAGCAAATTTAGTCGTCCACACCCAAAGCCATGATTATCCCATCATTATCACCAGTCAGTGTGATATGGCCAAAGAAATTGCGCCTTATATCAAGGGCAAACAAGTGATGATAGTCACCAACACCACAGTTGAAAAGCTGTATCTAGCAGACTTGGTTGCGGGGCTAGAAGAGGACTTTGAGGTAATGAGTGTGGTGCTACCAGACGGTGAGCAATACAAGACTCAGCAGTATATTGATACCATTTATGACGCTTTGATGGACAACCACTGCAGCCGTGACGTGACCTTGGTGGCCCTAGGCGGTGGGGTGATTGGCGATATGACCGGCTTTGCTGCGGCAAGCTTTATGCGCGGGGTGAATTTTATCCAAATCCCAACCACCTTATTGTCTCAAGTGGATTCTAGTGTGGGCGGTAAAACAGGTATTAATCATCCAAAGGGTAAGAACATGATTGGCGCCTTTTGGCAGCCACAAATGGTGCTGGCTGATATGCACACCTTGACCACCTTGCCCCAGCGTGAGTTGTCAGCGGGTATGGCTGAGGTGATCAAATACGCGCTGATTATGGACGAGACGTTTTTAGATTGGTTAGAGGACAATATGGCCGCTTTAATGGGGCTTGATAAAGTGGCATTGGCAGAAGCGGTGGCGCGCTGTTGTCAGTACAAGGCCGATATCGTGGCACAAGATGAGCGCGAAGCGGGTAAGCGGGCACTGCTAAACTTTGGTCATACCTTCGGTCATGTGATTGAGACCCATGAGGGCTATGGTCAGTGGCTGCACGGCGAGGCAGTGGCTGCCGGAATGGTGCAGGCCGCTCAGCTGTCGCATAAGATGGGCTGGATAAGTGAGGCGCAGCTGCAGCGTATCTGTGCGGTGTTGATATCGGCCAAGCTGCCCACACAGCCGCCTAGCATAGATACCCAAATTGCCCTTGACTTAATGCAGCACGATAAAAAAGTTAAGTCAGGACAAGTTAGGCTGATTTTGTTAAAATCAGTGGGTGATGCCGTCGTTACTGCTGACTTTGAGCCTAAGCTGCTTGAAGAGGTGCTTGCAAGCTGCGTACCTAATTAAACAGCAGTTAATGACAGCACAAGGACTCACACAGTATAATAGTGTGCGTTTGATTCATATGATTTAAGTTTAATTAACTATTTCAATATCTCTTTATTGACTGGATTTGCTCTATGGCAATCACAAAAAGCTCATCTTCTAATATGCCTCAAAAAACCAAAAAGCGGCTTGTGGCTAGCGTGTGGTTGATTACGGCTTTATTAGTCAGTGCAGCCGCCCTAGCTTTATGGATGTTCAGTGCCGCGCCTGTTTTTGATGATGAAAAAAAGGCCGAAACCGAGGTGCCTCCTGAAGCAATCGCCTCAAAAATTGATCAAGTAACTCGTATCGATAAGCTTAATGAATTGAATGCCGATGTCAAACCTATCTCATTTGATGCTTTAGTGCGAGATTTACGTGATTATCCGCCTGAGTTTAAAGATGCCAAGTATTTAAAGAAATTTAAGGGTAAATGGACCGTTCAGGTGATGGATGTGTCTGAGCACGAGATTATCACCGACTACCTTAATTCACGCAAAGACCGTCAAAAATTCGCCTATTTCCGCTATCGTGATTCAAACAATCAGCCGCGTTATCTGCTTACCTATGATGTGATGCCAAGTGAACAACTGGCTGTTAATGCGGCCAGTAGCGTTGATTTTGATTTACCGGCTAACGTCCAAGTAATCCCCGAAGAGATCTCTGGGTACTTAACGGTCATTGAAAACTATGAGCTGTCGGCGCCTATTAAAGACCTATCTCGCAACCGTGCCCGTCAGGTTAAGCTACAAGCTACTCGCAGCGAAATTGCGCCACGTCGCCGCATCGTTAGTGAGCCACAATCGAGCAATAATAGCAGCCAAGCACAAAGTCAAAGCAGCGACAGCAGCGGCACTAATAACAGCAGTGCTCGCCCAAGCAGTGACATTAAAACCTCGAATAATACCAACGACACGCTATCGGTACAAGAAGAGCGCAAAGTCGTCAGCCCATCAGAGGGTAATATTCAGCCAAGCGTTGAGCCGACTCCACCAAAAAACAATGCCAAACCCAAAGAAGAGGCTGCAAAACCAAAAGCAGAAAAACCAAAGCCAGAACCCACTAAGCCTGCCGAGGCCAGTAAAAACACTCAAAAATCTGGTAATGACAGTATTAAGCAGCTCATCGATGAAAAAACTGAATAGTTTTTTGGCGATGACATAGCCATTATCTAAGGTACTCTTGAAATCATAGAGTACCTTTTTTTTGTCTGGTTTTTGTCTGGTTTTTATCTGGTTTTTATCAATAAAGCTTAGGCAGTTAACAAAGAAGTTATTAAATCACCCCATAATCTTGGCGCATAACAGGGCAGCTAAAAACAGCGTTATAGTGCGTGGCTAAGCTTTATTGATAAGGCGATAAGGTTGTGATTTGTCTAATTGATTAGACAGTAAAGGCACACAATAAGACAACTAACCAAAGTTTTTCTAATGGTGCTTATAATAAAAAGTTATTACTTAATAAAGGTTTGGCTACAAATAAAATGTGAAGAAAAATATAATTCAATCCATAAATTTCACTGGATTTTATAGTTATGTTTCTCTAATATGGGTTATACGACGTTTAGCTAGGTTATCGTAGGTATTTATTTTAATGATAGTGAGTATTACTATTTTTATCTATATAAAGCGATTGCTAGGCTCGGTATAGACCATTATTTTTAACGTTTTTGCGATGGTCGATAACTGCCTTGTGGGTGTGATGAAGTGTTGCCTATTATCCTAATTTCATCGTATTCATCTAGGTTTGGAGTGACTGTTTTGCCAATATATTATTGGTTAAATAAGAATCCACAAAGCGTTATAGTCATTAAGATATAGATAAACAGTGAGTTAATTATTGCTACTCTCTATTTTTTGGCCCATTTCCTAACACAGCTGTGTTATCCATCCTGACAGTTGTGTCTATCTCGAATATTCATTTAGTGGTGCGTAACTGGCATCACATAAATAAAGGACACGCCATGACCCAGAATTTTATAGCCAATCCTGCAACATTAGACCACGCTCAGAACCACACACAACCCCCCGCTATAGACACCCCCACCTATCTTGCTTCTCCTGACGATTTCACCGATAACTGCGGCTTTGGCCTAGTTGCTCACATCGAAGGCAAACCCAGCCACCATTTAGTAAAAACTGCCATTCATAGCTTAAGCTGTATGACCCACCGTGGTGGTGTAGCCGCTGATGGTAAAACAGGCGATGGGTGTGGCTTATTATTGGCCAAGCCAGTTGACTTCTTCCATACCGTGGCCTCAGAGCTTGGCCTTGAGCTCGATGAAAACTTCGCTGTCGGTATGGTGTTTTTAAATCTAGATGAAAAGCTTGCTGCACACAGTCAACAAGTATTGGACAAAGAAGTGGCAGCCCAAGGCTTAACGGTTGCCGGCTGGCGTGATGTGCCGGTAGATTTATCCATTGTGGGTGAGATCGGCCGTGAATCTTTGCCGCAGTTTAAACAGATTTTTGTGAATGCTCCTAGTGATTTAAGCGTTGAGGATTTTAACCGCAAGCTGTATGTCGCCCGCAAAAAAGCTGAGCTTGCACTGACCGATGATGAGCTGTTTTATGTGACCTCATTAAATTGCCAGACAGTCATTTATAAGGGCCTTGTTATGCCCTCTGACTTGCCTGCCTTTTATAGTGACTTGCAAGACAGCCGCCTGCACTCGCATATTGTGGTGTTCCATCAGCGCTTCTCAACCAATACCTTACCGCGTTGGCCATTGGCTCAGCCGTTTCGTTATTTGGCACACAACGGTGAGCTAAATACCATTACTGCTAACCGTAACTGGTCTGTGGCACGTACGCCAAAACTTGAAACGCCAAAGCTGCCAGAGATTACTCAGCTACACCCGTTAGTGAACCGTACCGGCTCTGACTCCTCAAGCCTTGATAACATGCTTGAGGTGCTTATTTCAGGGGGTATGACCTTGTTCCATGCGATGTCTATTTTGGTGCCACCCGCTTGGCAGAACGTGGACAGCATGGACATGGACTTGCGTGCCTTTTATGAGTTCTACTCGCAGCATATGGAGCCTTGGGATGGACCGGCAGGTCTGGTGATCCAAGATGGTCGCTATGCGGTGTGTATGCTTGACCGCAATGGTTTGCGCCCGTCACGCTGGGTCACCACCAAAAATGGCTACATTACGGTTGCTTCAGAGATTGGGGTTTGGGATTATGATCCCAATGACGTGATTGCCAAAGGCCGTGTTGGGCCTGGCCAAATGCTGGTTATCGATACCTTAAATGGTGAAGTACTAGACGATCAAGTTATCAGCAATCGCCTAAAAAAAGCGCACCCTTATCGCAAATGGCTGCGTGAAGAAGCCACCCGCATCCGTGATAATGAGCAGATAGAAGAGAAGCTGCTTGAACAGGGTGTACTCGGTGAGCCGCTAAAAGCGCTACAAAAAATGTTCAACATTACTAATGAAGAGCGCACTGAGATTATCCGTCCCAATGCCGAAAATGGCCAAGAGCCGGTGGGTTCAATGGGAGACGATACCCCTGTTGCGGTGCTGTCTAAGCAAGTACGTAACGTAGCCGACTTCTTCCGTCAGCAGTTCGCTCAGGTCACCAATCCCCCGATTGACCCCTTGCGTGAGTCTATCGTGATGTCATTGCAAACCTGTTTGGGTGCAGAGACCAACATCTTTAACCCAACCCCTCGTGATGCGCACCGTATTATTCTGGCCTCACCCGTGCTGTCACCGAGCAAAATGCAGCAAATTGAAGCCTTGGAGGACCCCGCCTTTTTAAGTCAGCGTATCGACATCAACTATGATGAGTCGTTAAGCTTAGAGGTGGCAATTAAGCAAATTTGTGAACAAGTTGAGCAGGCGGTTTTAGCCAAAAAGACCTTAATTATCTTATCAGACAAAGGCATTGAGAAAGGTAAATTGCCCGCCAATGCTATTTTGGTCACTGGTGCTGTGCATCATTACCTAATCGAAAAAGGTCTGCGTACCGATGCCAACTTAATTGTAGAAACTGGCGTGGCGCGTGACTCACATCAAGTGGCAGTCTTGATCGGCTTTGGTGCCACGTGTGTGTATCCGTACTTGGCCTACGATGTCATCTCAGATTTAGTGGCGTCAGGTGAATTGTTGGGCGATCCACTGCAAGCACGTGCCAATTTACGCAAAGGCTTGGATAAAGGGCTGCTTAAAATCTTATCTAAAATGGGTATTTCAACCATTGTCTCTTATCGCGGCGCGCAACTATTTGAAGCCGTTGGCTTATCAGAAGAGATCGTTGAGATGTGCTTTAAAGGGGTGCAAAGCCGTATTAAAGGCGCCACCTTTGAAGACTTGACCAAAGACCAAGCGTTATTGGCCAAAAATGCCTTTAGTCGCCGCACCCCACTAGACCAAGGTGGTATGCTCAAGTTTGTGTTTAATAAAGAGTATCACGCATTTAACCCAGATGTGATTAACACCTTACACAAAGCGGTACGCACTGGCGATTATGAGAATTACCGTGAATACGCCAACTTGGTGAATATGCGCCCTGTGGCCACCTTGCGCGATTTGTTAGCCCTTAAATCAGACAACCCCATTAGCGTGGATGAAGTTGAGGGTATCGAGGCAATCTTGCCACGCTTTGATTCAGCGGGTATGTCATTAGGGGCATTATCCCCTGAAGCGCACGAAGCAATTGCGATGGCGATGAATACCATCGGCGGCCGTTCCAACTCCGGTGAGGGCGGTGAAGACCCTGTGCGTTATGGCACCATGCGTAACTCAAAAATCAAACAGATTGCATCAGGTCGCTTTGGGGTAACCCCAGCTTATCTGCGCTCAGCACAAGTGATGCAGATTAAAGTGGCTCAGGGTGCAAAACCGGGCGAAGGCGGGCAGTTGCCAGGGGGTAAGGTCAACTCGTTAATCGCTCGTCTACGCTATTCAGTGCCGGGTGTCACTTTGATTTCACCCCCACCACATCATGATATTTACTCTATTGAAGATTTGGCACAGCTTATTTTTGACTTAAAGCAAGTCAACCCAGAAGCCTTAGTGTCGGTCAAATTGGTATCGCGCCCAGGCGTAGGCACCATCGCCACTGGTGTGGCAAAAGCGTATGCAGACTTGATTACCGTCTCAGGATATGACGGCGGTACAGCAGCATCACCTTTGTCCTCTATTCACCATGCCGGCTCACCGTGGGAGCTTGGCTTGGCCGAAGCGCATCAGTCTTTGCGTGTTAACGGTCTGCGTGACAAAGTACGGATGCAAACCGATGGGGGCTTAAAGACAGGTCTTGATGTGGTCAAAGCGGCTATTTTGGGGGCAGAAAGCTTCGGCTTTGGTACCACGCCTATGATTGCGGTGGGCTGTAAATACCTACGTATCTGCCATCTAAACAACTGTCCGACAGGGGTTGCCACTCAGCAAGCACGTCTGCGTGATGAGCACTTTATCGGTGAAGCTGAAATGCTGATTAACTTCTTTAAGTTTGTCGCCACCGAGACCCGCGAATGGCTGGCCTTCTTAGGCGTACGTACTATGGAAGAGTTGGTAGGCCGTACAGATTTATTAGAGCTGTTAGAGGGCACTACCGATCAGCAGCGTAACCTAGATTTATCGCCGCTACTGCGCACTCATCCTGCCGCAGAGGGCAAACCACATACTTGCCAAGTTGAGCGCAATGAGCCCTTTGATAAAGGCTTACTGGCTGAAAAAATGGTCGATGATATGATTTTGGCCATTCGCCAAGGTCATGGCGGTACTTACAGCTATCAAGTGGGCAACTGTGACCGCTCAATTGGGGCACGTATCTCAGGTGAAATTGCTCAGGTGTGGGGTAATTTAGGCATGTCAGATAGCCCCATCAAGCTGCACTTGGCGGGTACCGCGGGTCAAAGCTTGGGCGTGTGGAACGCAGGTGGACTTAATATTGAGCTTGAAGGCGATGCCAATGACTATGTGGGCAAAGGCATGGCAGGCGGTGAGATTGTTATTTATCCGCCCAAAGGCTCAACGTTTGCCTCACAAGAAACCGCCATTATCGGTAACACCTGTTTGTATGGTGCCACCGGTGGTAAGCTATATGCTTCAGGAACAGCGGGTGAGCGCTTTGCGGTACGTAACTCAGGCGCACACGCCGTTATAGAGGGCGTGGGTGATCACTGCTGTGAATATATGACAGGTGGTGTGGTCACGGTACTGGGTAAAACCGGGCTTAACTTCGGGGCAGGTATGACCGGTGGTTTTGCCTTTGTACTCGATTTAGATAACAGCTTCTTTGATCGTTGTAATCATGAGCTTATTGACTTGCATCGTATCTCAAGCGAGCAGACCGAAGAGCACCGCATTTATCTAAAACAGATTATTGAAACCCATGTGGAGAAGACAGGCAGTGCTTGGGGCCGTCAGATTTTGGCTGACTTTGAGCATTATGTGCGCAAAGTATTCTTGGTGAAACCAAAAGCCGCTAATATGGCATCATTGCTGCATAGCACCACCGCAGATCCACAATAAGGCAGCGCTAAGCGAAGCCATAAGCTGTGGTCTTGATAGATTAAGGCCACAGTGCTTAACCGATAATTGCTTGACTTTTACCCCGTATATTTTGTCCAACTGAGGGTAGCCACCCCCTCGTGCGGCAGGTTTTGCGTTTAGTAGATGATTAACAGCAGCCTTTATTTGGCCATAATTGTCCTAAATGTAATACCAACTTAAGGAGACAAAACCCTAATGAAGCGTATTAATAACAATTTTCAGTTTTTGGACGTGCCCCGTCGTGAGCCTGAGAAAAAAGACATCGTCACCCGCTCTACCGAATTTGTGGAGATTTATAGTCCCTTTGAGGCGACTGAGGCGGCGCAGCAAGCCCACCGCTGCTTAGAGTGCGGTAACCCTTATTGTGAGTGGAAGTGTCCGGTACATAACTACATTCCTAACTGGTTAAAGCTTGCCACTGAAGGTCAGATTTTCCAAGCGGCTGAGCTTTGTCACCGCACCAACACTTTACCTGAAGTGTGTGGCCGTGTGTGCCCCCAAGATAGATTATGTGAAGGCGCTTGTACTTTAAATGATGGTTTTGGCGCTGTGACCATTGGTAATGTCGAAAAATACATCAACGATACGGCCTTCGCCCTAGGTTGGCGCCCAGATATGAGTGATGTGCAGTGGACGGATAAAAAGGTGGCCATTATTGGTGCCGGTCCTGCTGGTCTAGGCTGTGCCGATATTTTGGTGCGCGCGGGTGTGAAGCCTGTTGTGTTTGATAAACGCCCTGAAATTGGCGGTTTATTAACCTTTGGTATTCCTGAATTTAAGATGGAAAAACAGGTGATGCGCAATCGCCGCACAGTATTTGAAGGCATGGGTATTGAGTTTCGCTTAAATACCGAAATTGGTACAGATGTGACCATTGATAAGCTGTTAGAAGACTACGATGCCGTGTTCATGGGCATGGGCACGTATACTTATATGCGAGGCGGTTATCCAGGCGAAGAGCTATTTGGGGTGTATGATGCCCTAGATTACTTAATTGCCAACGTCAATCGCTGCAATGAGTGGGAACAAGATCCAAGCCAGTACATCAACCTAAAAGACAAAAAGGTTGTGGTGTTAGGCGGCGGCGATACCGCCATGGATTGTAACCGTACTGCCATCCGTCAAGGTGCTGAGCGTGTGGTCTGTGCCTATCGCCGAGATGAAGCCAACATGCCAGGCTCGCTACGTGAAGTAAAAAATGCCAAAGAGGAGGGGGTTGAGTTTTTATTTAACCGTCAGCCGACTCAGATTGTGGGGCTAAATGGCCAAGTGACCGGTGTGAAAGTAGTGACCACTCAGCTGGGCAAACCAGATAACCGAGGTCGTCAGCGTCCTGAGCCCATTCCCAATTCAGAAGAGATTATTGAATGTGATGCGGTTATTATGGCCTTTGGCTTCCGCCCAAGTCCTGCTGACTGGTTTGAGCAAAGCGCAGTTAAGATTGATAACTCAGGGCGCGTTTTGGCGCCTGAAGAGCAAGCCTTTAAGTTTCAGACCAGCAACCCTAAGATTTTTGCTGGCGGTGATATGGTGCGAGGCTCGGACTTAGTAGTCACTGCTATTTGGGAAGGTCGTGAAGCGGCCAAAGGCATCTTGGATTATCTAGAAGTGTAATCCAGCAAAGGCGCTAAGCTCACTGTTAAGCTGTTTATCAATAAAGCCCTACTTGTTAGGGCTTTATGCTGTCTGGCGATTATGAGCTAACTTTAACGTTAACTCTAGCTATGACATTATGAGTTAACTGCGAGTAAGGCTCACCGATAACGCACCGACCAAATAAACTCAATAATAGGATAAAAAACAGCAGATAAGTCAGCAAACAGACAGCATAAAGAGTAGCTTAATAAAGCCGTTCCGCTTAAAAAGAAATTGTGCAGTGTCTGTAAAGCTGAGCAGATTAAGGGCTAAGAATGCCCAGTGCCTATGCTAAAATTAGCGCAGATGTCGTCAGCTACGGCACCTTTTTAATACCTTAAACTATAATGAGATTATAATTATGCCATCAAGAAACTCAGGAGAGAGACCAAAAACTGGCGAGGAAGCCCTGCAGTGGTTAAAAGTTGGTAATGACCGCTATGTCAAAAGCTTAAATAACCCTGGAAATGCGGTCGCCACGCGTCATGAGCTGATCTCAGAGCAAGATCCTTTTGCCATTATTCTTGGCTGCTCAGATGCCCGTGTGCCGGTTGAAATTGTATTTGACCAAGGCCTTGGTGACTTGTTTGTTATTCGTGTTGCTGGTAATGTGGTCGCACCTTCCCAAATTGGCTCTATCGAATTTGCTGTTGAGAAGTTTGATACCCGTTTGGTTGTGGTACTTGGCCATTCAAATTGCGGCGCGGTGACCGCTTGCGTGGATGCTTTGATGAACCCAGAGCAAAACTATACCACCAACTTGCAATCTATCGTTGATCGTATTCGCCCCAGTGTCTATAACCTACATGAGTTGGCTACGGCCAAAGGTGGTGAGGTAGATAAACAAAAACTTATTGATAGCTCAATCAGTGCCAATGTGCGTATGTCTGTGAGTCAATTAAAGCATGCCTCACGCCTACTTGAAGACATGAACCGTACCGGTGAGCTGCTCATTGTGGGTGCCGAATACAACTTAGATACCGGTGAAGTTGAATTTTTGCCCATGTAAGTTTTTGCCCCGATAAATAGTATAGGGTAACCGGCTTGATTCAAATGCCTTTTAGGCTAGGTAGTCGTGATACTAGATACTATTTTTATCAGTGATGTATTTGATATAAAGGATGTAATAATGTCTGTTAATTATGTTGACCAACCCAAAGGCTCCGTTGTGGTAGATGGCGTACAGCCGATTGCTGCGGCAACCACAGGTTATACTTTTAACCACACCATGCTACGGGTTAAAGACCCCAAAGCGTCGCTTGAATTTTATACCGGTGTGCTGGGTATGACGCTTTTGACGGTAAAAAAATTCCCAGAAATGGCGTTTGATTTGTACTTTTTGGCCAAATTAACCGATGACGAGCTTGCCAATTTGCCAGAAAACGAAGAATTAGCGATTTATACTTTCCGTCAACGTGGTATTTTAGAGTTGACCCATAACTATGGCACCGAGACCCAGCCAGGACGTATTTATCATGACGGCAATGCTGAGCCACAAGGTTTTGGTCACATTTGCTTTAGCGTCCCTGACTTAACTGCCGCCGTAGAGTGGTTTGATAAAAACAACGTAGAGTTCAAAAAACGCCCAGAAGAGGGGAAAATGAAGAACGTGGTGTTTATCAAAGATGTTGATGGTTACTGGATTGAAGTGGTACAAGCTGATCTTATGGGTTAATAGATTGTACAAGTGCATACTGTGCCTCTAAAGCGTTATAAACTTAACACGTTTTATCACCGGTCGCCGTAAAACCACCCACTTCAGGGGGTGGATATAAGGCGACAAGGTTGCTACAATCAATCAGCTATTAAGTTAAACCATCTACAAAAAACAGCTAAGACAAGTATAAATTGCGAGTACGCAGTGTCTTGACTGGTAGATGGTATTCCACACACACCCTCAAACTAGCTCGTGTCAACAGACAATCTTAACGGTAGGGTTAGTTTGAAATAAGAATCTTAGATGCAAGGTGTGAATTGCAAGGCGGTAGCCACCTCTAAGATTTGCGGTCGGGCTTGACCGTCTAGCTGTAGGAATCCCCTCACTTTAGGGAGGGGAGGAAGTCAAAAAGGTCACAAAGAGGTATTAACGCCGGTTTTGCTAACAGTAGAACCGGTTTTTTTTCACTCAAAATTAACCGACTAATAAAAAACAGTCCTAAAAACTGCCTCAAAAAAGCGTTAGAATTGAAGAAAGCCGCTTAAATTGCCCAATAGGAGTGCTATGCCACAGCTTGATAGTGTCAGCGATAAGATTAACGAATACCAGACCATAGCATCTGCTGCCAATCAAATGGTGAATGACTTTATCGTACGGCTGCCTTATTTTATTGTGGCCTTAGCGGTGCTGCTGCTGTTTTGGCTGCTGTCGATACTGTTCAAAAAGCTTGTCACTAAGCTATTATTAAAGACGCACACCCACCGTAACTTGATCAGGGTTTTTCAGCGTATTGGTGGCGCACTCATTATCTTCGTGGGGGTGATGGTGGCCATGGTCATTGCCATCCCTGGGTTCACGCCTGCCAAATTGGTCGGTGCGCTGGGCATTGGTTCGGTGGCCATCGGTTTTGCCTTCAAGGACATCTTCCAAAATCTGTTGTCCGGTATTTTATTGCTGCTGTCTGAGCCCTTTCGTATCGGAGATCAGATTGTCTCAGGAGACTATGAAGGGACGGTTGAAGACATTAAGGTACGTGCGACCACCATTCGCACCTATGATGGGCGACAAGTGGTCATCCCCAATTCTCAGCTGTATACCAGTGCATTAACAGTGAATACGGCGTATAAGCGTCGCCGGTTAGAGCTGACGGTCGGCATTAGTTATCAAGATGATATTAATGAGGCGAAAGCTGCGATACTAGAGGCATTAAAGCAGTCTGAGACCGTCTCTAAGTTGGCTGAGCCTTCGGTGGTGGCGACTGAATTTAGTGGCTCAAGCATTGACTTGAAGGTGCGCTGGTATATCGATGATGGGACACAGGCCAATAAGGTGGCCTCTATTCATGAAGTGATTGTACAGACAAAATCACATTTGGATGCGGCCGGGGTCAGTATACCTTTTCCGATTCGCACCTTGGATTTTAGTGATGCCTCAGCCCAAGCTTTAATAGACGACATGGTAAGCGCCCAGCAGGTGTCACAAAGCTGCGCTCATAAAAGCAGCCGTAAGTGAATTTGAGCGACGCCCCATACGTTAGACCTAACTTATGGGGCGGCGCTCATTATTTGGTTACAGGCGCTTTTTAGGCACAATCTTGCTGCAATAAAAGGGCAGCTTACTTGGCTTTGAACTCTTGGTGACAAGACTTGCAGCTTTCGCCTAATTCATTAAAGGCGGGCTGCACTTGATCTGCTGTGGTCGCACTTTGCGCCACAGTGTTTAGGTTGGTTGCGGCTTGTTTGAATTTTTCTGCTGCGGCTGTAAAGCCTTCTGGGTTCGACCAAACAGTCGTGTTGGCGCCACCCACTGCCGCTTTGTCTTGGAAATGTTGCCAAGGGGTCAAGGCATCATCCGCCAAAAACTGGGTATCTTCTTTAAACTTAGCAGCATCAAAGCTTTGCGGAGATTTAATCATGCTCTCCATTGAGTCTTTGGTATCTTTCCAGTTTTTCATGGTGTCTTGACGTGCGCTCACATCTGAGCTTACGCCGCCTGAGTTACAAGCGGATAGGGCTAAGCTTAAGGGCAATAAAGTGGCTAGCATTAAAGATTTAATCGGCATGGCTGTCTCCTTGCTGTTGTTGTTTTAACGTAAAGCTCCCTACTTATATTTCTTTTTAAAATGCTTATAAGCAATACCTAAAAATGCGCGGTTCAAAAGTCATGGGGTATCAAGTAGATTGCATAGGGCTAATACTAGCAAAGAATTTTTAAATTGCTCAAGTCAAATGTGGATATATTGTTAACAAGGCACGGTAGGCTTATTTATTAGGCGCACAGTCTATAGGGCCAGCCAATCACGCGGTTTTAGATAAAAATCTGTAAGCTCATATTCAGGGGTGCCAGCCTCTGGCTCATAACGATACTGCCAGCCAGTCAGCGGTGGTAAGCTGACCAAAATTGACTCAATGCGTCCATTACTTTGCAAGCCGAATAAAGTACCCCGATCATAAACCAAGTTGTACTCTACGTAGCGGCCACGGCGATACAGCTGAAACTCTCGTTGCTGCTCGGTGTATGGCAACTGTTTGCGCTTTTCAAAAATAGGAATTATGCCATCTAGATAACCTTGGCCGACCGCTTGCATAAATTTAAAGCAAGTCTCAAAGTCCCAGCCGCGGCTTTGGGTATTGACGTCATCATAGAACAGACCACCCACGCCGCGCTGCTCATTGCGGTGGCGCAGATAAAAATAATCGTCACACCATTTTTTAAATTCAGGATAAATCTCTTCACCAAAAGGCGCACACAGCTCATGGCATACGTGATGCCAATGCACACAGTCCTCTAGGACAGGATAAAAAGGGGTTAAATCAAAGCCGCCACCAAACCACCAAATCGGATCTTCGCCTTCTTTTTCAGCGACAAACAAGCGCACATTAGCATGGCTGGTAGGCACATTTGGGTTGCGCGGATGCACCACAAGTGACACGCCCATGGCCTGAGCTTTACGGCCAGCAATGTCAGGATGGCGAGCAGTGGCGGTGGCAGGCAGGTTGCTGATATGAATGTGGCTAAACATAACCCCCGCTTTTTCGATAACCGCACCATCGGCCATAACGCAAGAGCGACCACCGCCGCCCTCAGGACGTTGCCAATCATCGGGCACAAAAGTCGCTGAACCACCGCCGTCGATTTCTTGTTGTTCTAGAGCTTGGCAGATATTGGCTTGTAACTGAATCAAAAAATCACGTACACGCTGAATGTCCTTGGCAGTGGGGCTATCAGGATTATCAACAATTGGGGCGGCATTATTGATGCCAGTGTTGGTTAAGCTCATACCATGCTCCATTAAGTCAGGGGTAGATTTATATCGCTCGCAAAAATAGTAACTGAAGTATTATTGCTCCGAGATGGGCTTAAATACTAAAGAGGAGATGTCATTGTTCAAATGATGACCCATGCGCTCACGCTTGGTGGCCAAATAATCCACATTAAAAGGATTAAGTCCCACTACCAGCGGAATGCGCTCCACCACCTCAAAGCCTAAGTCTTCTAGATAGCTGAGTTTATCTGGATTGTTGGTCATAAGACGCAGCTTGCTGATGCCCACATGATCGAGCATGGGCTTACACATTTCATACGTTCTGGCATCAGCGGGTAGGCCAAGCAACAGGTTGGCATCGAGTGTATCGTGACCTTGATCTTGTAGTGCATAAGCTCGGATTTTATTGGTCAGTCCAATACCGCGCCCCTCTTGACGCAAATACAAAATAGCGCCACATCCTTCTTGTTGTATGGCCTGCATCGTTGCATTTAGCTGGGGACCGCAGTCGCATTTTAAAGAGGAAAAAGCATCACCAGTTAGACACTCAGAATGGATACGCACCAAAGGTGGTAGTTTCTCTTTATTGGCTACATCATCAGTGTTATCAGTCGGCAAGCCGCAAGTGAGCATAACATGCTCTTGGCCTTCTGCATTCTCAAACACGTGGATATCAAATTGACCATGCGCCGTTGGGAGACGGGCTTTACTGATGAATTTATAAGGAGAGTGAGTTTCGTTTGTTGAAGGTAGTTGAGACATTACAGACCTAAAGAGTCATATTCGTGAAGGAGGAGTGAGTTAGGTTGATATATCAAGGCAAACCAAGCGCTTTAGGGCTTAATCACCCTGCATTGTCAAACAAACTGCGATTAAAAACATAGAAAATTCACACAGCCAGTCCGATGAATAAAGCGCTAAATGAAAAAAAATGCTATTATGCCATACTCTTAATCCCGATACAGTGTTGGCGTCAGTGAAGCTTGGCTGGCTTACAAGAGACCTACCAAGCGGTTAGTCGCTGGTCCACTATAATTATTCTTTTGATTAAGACGGTATGGTGTCGCTATACCATTATAACTTATCATAGGGAAGTAAATGACGGCAGATGCCTAAATATCAAGTCTTAAAATACAGACTGCCGCAATAATGACTACTGGAACGGGTTTTAATCTGTGCAGAAGATGCATAGGTCTGATATCTTATCAATGTACGCCAAAATGGTGCACATGTGTCAAAAGACAGATAATTATTTTATACCCATATTCACTCACACTGATGCTCCGCTTAAGGTTGTGGTACTTTTATATCCCAGCATAAGCAATTTTAATATTGAGTTGAGTTATCTCAATTCGATAGACAGCGTCTATACTAAGATTAGTAGGTTTTGTAAGGTCTATGCAGCAATATTCTAACTCCACTACGCCCAAGCCTGCGCCCTCGCAACAAATGGACTCAACCTCTGAAGATAACAGTGTTGATATGGCCATTTCGGATGCTGTGGCAAAAAAGCCGGCAGCCATGCGCCTATTTAGTGCAATTCCTACAACACGTCCTACGACCCCTTTATTAGATAGTATAGAGTCTCCTGCTGATTTAAAACCCTTATCTCAGGTTCAGTTGCTTGTTTTAGCAGATGAGTTACGTGAATACTTGCTATATTCTGCCGGTCAAAGCGGCGGACATTTTGGTGCAAACTTGGGGGTGATTGAATTAACCATCGCTTTGCATTACCTATTAGATACCCCAAAAGATAAGCTGGTCTGGGACGTCGGTCATCAGGCCTATGCCCATAAAGTGTTGACTGGTCGTAGAGATCGTTTGGCCACTATTCGCGCCAAGCAAGGTCTGACTGCTTTTCCTGAGCGTCAAGAGTCTGAATATGATACCTTTGGGGTAGGCCATTCTTCTACCTCGATTTCAGCAGGCTTAGGCATGAGCTTAGCGCTGCGTCACCTCAAGTCAGATGCCAAAGTCGCTTGTGTGATTGGTGATGGCGCCATGACCGGTGGTATGGCTTTTGAAGCTTTAAATGATGCAGTACAACAAGACGCTGATTTATTGGTGGTTCTCAACGACAATGACATGTCGATCTCTTGCTCAATTGGGGGCTTTTCGCGCCACTTGGCCATGCTTTGGGAATCAGGCTATCAGGTAGATATTACGGCAGGTGGTAAGCCTAAGCTGACGCATCGTCCTGAGATGCCTTTGGCGGATCGCCGAGCACGTCACAGCGCCATACGCGATATTCCCCAAGTGGCTGATAACTTATTTAAAGCCATTGGCTTTACCTATTTTGGCCCCTTTGATGGTCATGACTTACCTGAGTTACTAAGGGTGCTTGAGCGTGCCAAAAACGTCTCAGGGCCGGTACTGGTCCATGTCTATACCACCAAAGGTAAAGGCTTTATCCCCGCTGAAGGCGATCCGGTAAAATACCATGCTATTAGCAAATTACCCGAAAAACTAGAGCCCAAAGCTGCCGACGCTCAAGCCAACTTCGAAAAACAAGCATCTGTCCAAAGCGCCCCAACTCAGTTGACTAAGAAAAAATACTCTGATGTTTTCGGCGACTTTTTATGCGATAAAGCGGCAGTAGACCCAAAGCTGATTGCCATTACCCCGGCTATGGAGTCCGGCTCTGGTATGACGGAGTTTGCACAGCGTTATCCTAAGCAGTTTTTTGATGTGGCGATTGCTGAGCAGCATGCCGTGACTTTGGCAGCGGGTATGGCCACTTTAGACGTTAAGCCTGTGGTCGCGATTTATTCCACTTTTTTGCAGCGTGGTTATGATCAGCTGATTCATGATGTGGCCTTACAAAACCTAGATGTCACTTTCGGGATTGACCGGGCAGGCTTGGTCGGGGAAGATGGGGCGACCCATGCAGGCGTGTTTGATTTGGCTTATATGCGCTGCGTGCCAAACTTAATCGTTGCCACCCCAAAAGATGAACATGAGTGCTACCAATTACTCAACACATGCTATGAGTATCAAGGCCCAAGTGCGGTACGTTACCCTCGTGGTACCGGCCCTGGTGCCACTATTGTTAAACCTGCTCAGTGCTATGAGGTCGGTAAAGGGGTGATTGAGTCGACTCATCATTCAGACTCAAGCGCTCAGCCTGAAGTGAAGATTGCGCTACTGGCCTTTGGACCCATGGTCACTACCGCTGAAGCGGCGGCGCAAAACTTAATCGCTGCCACCGAGCTTGGTGCCATTACTGTGAGCGTGGTAAATATGCGCTGGGTTAAGCCACTGGACACCCAGCTGTTAGATGAGCTGTTGGCGCAAGGCTATACTCATATGGTAACTTTAGAAGAGCATGCAGTCATGGGCGGCGCCGGCAGTGCGGTTAATGAGTATTTACTCAATCACACCGCGTGCATCCAGCAGGGCGTGCGTATAAAAAATATTGGTATTGCTGATGAGTTTATCGCGCATGGTAGCCATGAACAACAATTGGCCGAATGTGGCTTAGATGTGGCTGGCGTTACTGCTCACCTGCAGGCGCTACTTGCGGTAAAATAAGCGGTATGACCTGCTTAAAAATAGGTTTTAACCTCAATCACAAAATATGGGCCACGCTTGGCCCCGCTGTTTTTTCTGCTTCTTAAATCAACACCACTCAACTGAGTATTTCAGCTGAGTTTTTAACCGCTTTAGTCGAGCAAATAGGAAAATTATGGAACCAATGGTCGTAATAGCAGCCCGCGCTGCTGAAAAAGTCGGTGCTGAGCTATTAAAAGCGCATCAAAACCGCCACAAAATTGAATTCGATACCGAGTCTAAAGGCCTTGAAGGTCTTGTCACTAAGATTGACCGATTTAGTGAAGAATTGACTATCGAAACTTTAAAATACAACTATCCCAATCATTCGTTTTTGGGAGAAGAGTTTGGCTTACAAGAAGGCCAAGGTAGCGACTCTGAATGGTGCTGGATTATCGACCCACTAGATGGTACGCACAATTTCGTACATGGCGTTCCTCATTTTTGTATTTCTATTGCAGTGCAGCATAACGGCGTTACTGAACATGGCGTTATTTATGATCCTATCCGTGATGAGATGTTCTCAGCCAGCCGTGGTAAAGGTGCTCGTCTAAATCAGCGCCGTCTGCAAGTCAGCCAACGCAAAACCATCGAAGGCGGCTTATTCACGACAGGCCACCCGCTTGAGCGTCAACGCGGTGATCAAGTGGTCTCTTATGCCAAAGAGCATTTTGCTACGTTACAAAAAATCGCTGAAGAAGGGGGGCAAGTTCGCCGTCTGGGCTCAGCAGCGCTAGATTTGGCTTATGTAGCCGCCGGCCGCTTTGATGGTTACTTTGAAATGAAGTTAAAGCCTTGGGATATCGCTGCCGGCGAACTGTTGGTCAACGAAGCGCGCGGCGTGGTAGTGGATCATAATGGTGCTCACAAAGCGATGGAAACGGGTTCTATTTTTGCCTGTAACGTTAAACTGTTAAAGCCATTAATGAAGATGGTTGTGCCGACTTGGGGCGATGCGGTTCGTTAAGACAAGATTTAGTCTGATTAAAGCCCATAGATCATTATGATTTATGGGCTTTTTTAAACCAATAAATTTGGTTTATCACCGGTCGCCGTAAAACCACCCACTTCAGGGGGTGGATATAAGGCGACACACACTGTCGTGATCAGTACTTAAAGTATTGCAAGTTAAAATTAACCTCGCCATACTAACCCTATGAAAACCCTCAAGCTACGCATCAAAGACAAACATGCAAACCAGCTAAACAAACTAGCTGGGAGTGTTAACTATGCGTGGAACTATGTTAATGCGTTAAGCTTTGAGCATTTAAGACGCACAGGTAAGTACTTTTCAGCCTATGATTTAAGCCAATACACCAAAGGCAGTGGAGAGTATTTAGGATTGCACTCGCAAACTTTGCAAGCCATCAACGAAACTCATGCCAAATCTCGTAAACAGTTTAAAAAAGCCAAACTCAATTGGCGCACCAACCGTGTGGATGCCAAACGTAAATCGCTTGGTTGGATACCTTTTAAAAAGTCTGCTATCAAGTATCTACATACAAGACAGACAGGCAAAAAGGCACTTAAATCAACCATACAGCTATCGCTCTGTAAAGGTCAAAAGCTTATCATAGACGTATTCGATAGCTACAATTTGTCTTTGTATCAAATCAATACGCTTGAGATAGTGCAAGACAGTCGTAATCGTTGGTATGCCTGTATTACTGTTAAAGAATATCCAAAACAACCATGTGGAACAGATAGTGTAGGCATAGATTTAGGCTTAAAAGAGTCTGCTACCACCTCAAACGGTGACAAGCTGACAACCAAACAAACGCAAAAGTGGGCTAAAAAGCTTGCAATAGCTCAAAGAGCGAAAAACAAACAGCGTATCAAAGCGATCCATGCCAAAATCAAAAACTCAAGATTAGATGCCATACACAAATTCACCACCCAATTAGTTAAGGATAATGCCTTAATTGTGGTTGGTGATGTTAAATCACGCTCATTTACCAATTCGATGACCAACCTAGCTAAATCGACATACGATGCAGGATGGTTTGAACTCAAAAGACAACTGGAATATAAATGCAAGCATGCAGGTTGTCAGTTTGAGATGGTAAATGAGAGTTACACTACCCAGACCTGCTCGTGCTGTCTTAAAATAAGTGACAGTAGTCCAAAAGGTAGAGCAGGTCTTGGAATAAGAGGATGGAGGTGTGCTGAGTGTGGCACATGGCATGATAGAGATATCAATGCTGCTAAGAACATCCTTGCGGTCGGGCTTGACCGTCTAGCTGTAGGAATCCCCTCGGTTTAGCGAGGGGAGGAAGTCAATAATATCAGTTAAACACAATGGTCTTGTTACCACTGACAATCACTCGGTTTTGTACATGCCAGTTTACTGCACGTGCCAGCACATTACGCTCCACGTCACGGCCAATAGCACGCAGCTCGGTTACCCCTTGACGGTGAGTAACTCGGTGTACATCCTGCTCGATAATCGGGCCTTGATCCAGATCGGCGGTCACGTAGTGCGCTGTGGCGCCAATTAGTTTTACCCCTTTGTCAAAGGCTTGGCGATAGGGGTCGGCACCGACGAAAGCTGGCAAGAAGGAGTGGTGGATATTGATAATCTGCATGGGCCAACGACTAACGAAGTCTTCAGACAAAATTTGCATGTAACGCGCCAATACCAGTAAATCATTACCAGCCATAATCTGATGAATTTGTTCTTCAGCCTCGGCTTTATTATCTTTGGTGACTTGTATGTGATGAAAAGCAATACCAAAGTTTTCTACCGCTTGGCGTAGATCATTATGGTTGCTGACTACGCAGGTAATATCACAATCTAATAAGCCACGCTGATGACGCCATAATAAGTCGAGTAGGGCGTGGTCAAATTTTGAGACCAGTATGCCCACTTTGGTCTTAATCGCATTGTCATGCAAGCGCCACTGCATCTCATAACGTTTGGCCACTGTGTGCGAAAAACTGGCCTCGAAGTTTTCAATAATCTCACTTAATCCAGCTAAGGCGAACTCTAGGCGCATAAAATACTGGCCGCCTTCATGTGCGGTTGAGTATTGGTCTAAAGTAATGATATTAGCGCCATAACGATGGATAAATTCAGAGACGGCTTGGACGATGCCAGCTTGGTCTTTACATTTGATTAATAGAGTGGCGGTGTCAATGGCAGGGTTTAGGGATTGTGTATTTTTTGACATGAATAACTCACTAAAAAATAAGATGAAAAAAAGCAGTCAATCACTGACTGACCGCCTGTTCTAAAGGTTTGTAATGAAGATATTGATGTTGTTAAAGGTATTAAAGGGTCGCGCCATTATAGCAGGTACTGGCGTGCAGTGAATTGACAATAAGTCAATCAATCAGAGAGTTACGCCTATAAAAAAAGACCTGCCATATAAATATGACAGGTCTTTTCAATATATGGTCGGAACGGCAGGATTTGAACCTGCGACCACTACACCCCCAGTGTAGTGCGCTACCAGACTGCGCTACGCCCCGATGGACTGCTATTTTACTTAATATTAGAAATTTTGCAAGGGGTTGTATGCATTATCCGGCCATATATGTTGCAGAAAAACAAAAAGGTAGGCCATAAATCATGACCTACCCGGTATAAAATGCTTTTAGATCACCTGTTGTGTCATAAGTGATTTAAGTATTACCCTAAAATCTCTTTTAGAATCTGGTTCACTTGCTGCGGGTTGGCTTTACCACGGCTGGCTTTCATTACTTGACCGACTAGACCGTTAAAGGCTTTCTCTTTACCGCCTTTATATTCATCAACCATGGCTTGGTTGTTAGCAATGACCTCTTCCACGATGGCTTTAATAGCGCCAGTATCCGTCTCTTGCTTTAAGCCTTTGGCCTCGATAATCTTGTCTGCTGCATCAGCCTCATTGCCGCCTTCACCGTCATATAGCGCAGTAAATACTTGCTTGGCCAACTTACCTGATAGGGTATTGTCATTAAGACGTTTTAGCAGACCAGCCAATTGTACTTCGCTAATGGGCGAGTCGGTAATGGTCTTGTCATCTTTGTTTAAGGCGCCAAGTAGGTCACCCATAATCCAGTTGGCGGCCAGCTTAGCGTGCTCAGTACCCACTGTGGCTAATACGCTCTCAAAATAGTCTGCCAATTCACGGCTATCGGTCAAGATGCGGGCATCATACTCTGATAAGCCAAGCTCAGTGCTAAAGCGCTCACGGCGCACCACAGGCAGCTCTGGCATGCTGGCACGAATGGCATCTACCGTCTCTTGCTCGATACGTACTGGCAATAAGTCAGGATCTGGGAAGTAGCGGTAATCGTCCGCGTCTTCTTTGGTACGCATGATGCGTGTTTCATCGGCCTCTGGATCATACAGCATGGTAGCCTGGACGACTTTTCCGCCATCTTCAATGATGTCGATTTGACGCTCGATTTCACGTTTGATCGCATTTTCGATGTTACGAAATGAGTTTAGGTTTTTAAGCTCAGTACGGGTACCAAACTCTTCGCCCGGCTGACGCACAGACACGTTACAGTCGCAGCGGAATGAGCCTTCTGCCATGATGGCATCTGAGATATCAAGCCAAGTAACCAGCTGATGAATGGCTTTAATGTACGCCACCGCTTCGCTGGCTGAGCGCATGTCAGGCTCAGAGACAATTTCAATAAGCGGCGTGCCAGCACGGTTTAAGTCCACACCAGTCATGCCGGGTACCGCGTCATGCACTGATTTACCGGCATCTTCTTCTAAATGGCCACGGGTGATGCCGATGCGTTTGGCATATTCATTCTTCTGGCCTTCATTAACGATAACATCAATGTAGCCTTTACCGACGATGGGGTTTTCCATCTGGGTAATCTGATAGCCTTTTGGCAGATCAGGGTAGAAGTAGTTTTTACGATCAAAAGTATTGAGCAGACCCAGCTCAGCGTTGACGCCGATGCCAAATTTCAAGGCACGCTCGATAAGCCCCTCGTTTAATACTGGTAATACGCCAGGCAAGCCTAAGTCAACGATATTGGCCTGAGTGTTGGGCTCATTACCAAACTTAGTGGGCGAGCTTGAGAAGATTTTACTGTCGGTATTGAGCTGACAGTGAATCTCGATACCAATGACCACTTCATAGCCATCGATTAATAACTCTTTGCGAATGGGCTGATGGGTGGTGTTGCTTTCAGTGATAGCAGTCATTAGATGCTCTCCTGTGCAGTAGCAGATAGCTTAGTGTGATGGTCAGTGTGTTGTTGGAAGATATGTGCGGTTGATAATAGCTTGCTGTCATCCCAGTGGTTGCCAATCAGCTGTAGACCAATAGGTAAGCCTGATTCGGTGAAGCCCGCTGGCATGCTAATGGCAGGTAGACCGGCAAGGTTTACGCCGATGGTGTAGACGTCACCTAGGTACATGGTCACCGGATCTAGGGCGGCATCTAGCTTATAGGCTGCCGTAGGCGCAGTAGGACTGGCAATCACATCACACTTCTCAAAGGCGTTTTTGAAGTCTTGTAAAATCAGGCGGCGAACTTTTTGTGCCTTGGTGTAATAGGCATCAAAATAGCCGGCTGATAGTGCATAAGTACCCATCAAGATACGGCGCTGTACTTCCACCCCAAAGCCTTCAGAGCGTGAGCGGGTATATAAGTCAGCCAAGTCTTTAGGGTCCTCACAGCGGTAACCAAAACGTACGCCATCAAAGCGTGATAGGTTCGATGAGGCCTCAGCAGGGGCCAACATATAGTAAGTGGCTAGAGTAATTTCAGGGTCAGTGATGTTCACCTCGACAATGGTGGCACCCAGCTCTTCATATTGCTTTAAGGCGGCGCGAACGTTGGCATCCACTTCCGCGTCTAGTCCTTTACCGAAGTATTCTTTGGCCACACCGATACGTAGACCGGCAAAAGGCTTGTCAGCGTCTGCTTGTGCGGCGGCCGATTGTAAGTCTGCCACATAATCAGGTACATCACGCTTGATGGAGGTCGCATCACGGGCATCATGACCGGCCATGGGCTGTAATAAATACGCGCAGTCTTGTGCTGAGCGGCCGAACGTACCGGCCTGATCTAAGCTTGAAGCGTAGGCAATCATACCAAAGCGTGACACACGGCCGTAGGTAGGCTTAATACCGGTTAAACCACAGAATGAGGCTGGCTGGCGAATAGAACCACCTGTATCACTACCTGTTGCAAAAGGCACGAAGCCGGCAGCCACGGCAGCAGCAGAGCCACCAGATGAGCCACCAGGCACACGGCTTAAGTCCCAAGGGTTATGCACGGCACCATAGTATGAGCTTTCGTTATCTGAGCCCATCGCAAACTCGTCCATATTGAGTTTACCTAAGCACACAGCGCCCGCTTCACGGATGTTTGATACGATAGTGGCGTCATAAGGGGAGCCGAAGCTGTGTAGTATCTTTGAGCCTGAAGTGGTCAATAGTCCCTTGGTACAGAACAGATCTTTGTGCGCCATAGGCAGACCCAGTAAAACTGAGTTATCGCCTGCGCTGCGTCTGTCATCGGCTTGTTGTGCCGCTTGACGGGCGCCTTCTTCATCGATGGTAATAAAGCTGTTAACTTTTTTATCTAACGTATTGATACGCTTTAAAAAATGATCGGTTAATTCGACACTGCTAAAGTGCTGGTTCTGTAAGCCATCTACCAGTTTTGCAATGGATAAGTGATGTAAATCAGACATATTGGGTGTCCATATTGAGTAATTAACTAAGTAATCGGTTAAGTGAGTAATAGGGCATAAGCCATAAAGTCAGTTAAGCGTCTGGCTGTTGTTGTTTTATGTCACGTGTGCCAGCGCTTGATAGGCGGCTATGGCGAGTTTGTATGCTAAGCGGGCTATTTTATTTTTTACCCCTAGCAGACAGACAAAGCTAGCAGCCAAGCTAAATGCTATTCAATGACCTGAGGTACTAGATACAAGCCTTGCTCAACGGCTGGGGCGATAGATTGATTCAATTCACGGTCGATATCTGGATTGGGGATATCAGCACGCAGCTCTTGAGCCGCTTCATGAACGTTGGCTAATGGTGTTAAGCCTTCGGTATCGACACTCGATAGGGTATGCATCATGGCTAGGATTTTGTCGATGTCTTCTGCGAAGTTTTGCGCAGTTTCTTCATCGACGGCCAGACGTGACAGCTTGGCTACCTCTAAAATATCGGCTGTGCAGATTTTGTCATCACGAAGATTGCCGATGGGCGCTTGTGGATTTTGGATTGGGGTAGTCATGAAACAAAGCATCCTTTTTTAGATTAGTTAATAAAAATAATTAAGACAATCAATGGGGCAATACATTAAGGCATTAAAGATACCGCAGACAAATACGCTGCTGATAAATATAAGGCTCAAACTCAGTTAAAAAAGCGTGCTTGCCCGTGTATTTATTCCTAAGCAGGCTTGCGGGTCACTACAATCATGAAATTGGCGGATATTATAAAGCAACTGGCAGTTATTTTCAGTGGTTACCTTGTGATAATGGCCAGTGGCTAAAGCGCTAAAGTGAGATAAGGCGGATACTGATGACATGAGCCATCTATCAATAAGCAGGGTCATAAACGACGGTCATACCCCAAGCTTAGGCGGTTGGCAACAGGTTTGACATGAGATGTTGCAAATTAGTGTACTGTATAAAGATGAAAAGTTAGAGATTGACATGATTTATCGACAATTAAGCGCTATAATTTGCACCACTTGAATATTTGACGAACCTTTTTAGGTTTTTCCTTGTCGTCATACTTAACTTTAGTTAAAGTGTGTGCTTATATCTGCTCGGCAATATCTTAGAATATTTTTTAGTAAATCAAACTCACTTATTTGAGAGCCAATCTTAGCGAATTAACGGCTGATGATGACGGCTTCTCTTTAACTCGCAATACGCTGGAAACACGATACATGAACCCGTTTGGATTTCTATCTAACAATATCGCCATTGACCTTGGTACTGCCAACACATTGATTTATGCGCCTGGAAAGGGTGTGGTTCTCGACGAGCCCACGGTAGTGGCTCTGCGTAGTAATCGCACTCAAAATCCAACGGTAGCTGCTGTCGGCATCGATGCAAAGCAAATGCTGGGTCGTACACCGGACAATATCACCGCCATTCGCCCGTTAAAAGATGGGGTTATTGCAGATTTTGAGGTCACTCAAAAAATGCTAAAACACTTCATCAATAAAGTAAAAGCGCGTCGCTTTTTGGCTCAGCCAAACGTTGTGGTTTGTGTGCCTTGCAAATCGACCTTAGTTGAGCGTCGTGCCATTCGTGAAGCGGTATCTTCTGCTGGCGCCAACAAAGTCTTTTTATTAGAAGAGCCGATGGCAGCTGCCATTGGTGCAGACCTGCCAGTGCATGAAGCCAGTGGCTCTATGGTTGTGGATATCGGTGGTGGTACCACTGAGATTGCCGTCATCTCATTATCAGGCTGCGTCTATGCCGACTCTATCCGTATCGGCGGCGACATCTTTGATGAGGCGATTATCACGCACGTTCGCCGCAATCATGGCTGCGTCATTGGTGAAACCACAGCTGAGCGTATCAAGCAAAGCGTAGGCTCGGCCATTGATGAAGATGCCAAGCTTGAAGTTGAAGTGCGCGGCCGTAGTATGGCTGAAGGGGTGCCTAAGACCTTAACGGTGACCTCTGAAGAAGTTCAAAAGGCATTAAGCGACTCATTAACCGGTATTGTTAGTGCGGTAAAAACGGCACTAGAACAGACGCCACCTGAATTGTCATCAGACATCGCTGAGCGTGGTATCGTGTTAACCGGTGGCGGCGCTTTGTTGCGTAACTTTGATAAATTATTGTCAAAAGAAACCGGTCTACCGGTTACCGTTGCAGAAGACCCCTTAACGTGTGTGAGCCGTGGCGGCGGTGCTGCATTAGCATTTATCAATAATAAAAGTCTTAATATGATTTTTGTGTAGCCGATGAGTTTATAAATTTAATATGCCAACAAGCATCTTTGCTCAGTACAGTCTATCGTTACGAAAAACAGCGGCCGTGTTATTGGTCGCTATGATTTTGATGTTACTGGATAGCAAAAACCCTGACTGGTTCACACCAATCCGTGATACCAGTCATTCGGCCATGCAGCCTATTTATCAGATGTCTGTGCTGCCAAGTTTTGTGAGTCACTGGGCAGATGGCACTTTGATGAGTAAAGAGGCGCTGCGTCGCGAAAACGTACAGCTGCATGCCCAATTGTTGCATGCTCAGGCCAAACTACAGCAGCAGGATTATGTGTTGGCCCAAAACGCACGCTTGCAAGGCATCTTGTCGACGACCAAGCCGGATCAATATGATTTGAATTTGGCACAGGTTATCGGCACAGATACCAACCCCCTAAAGCAGATTGTGGTGCTGAATAAAGGCAGCAATGATGGGGTGGAAGTCGGTCAGACCGCGATCGATGAAAATGGCATCTTGGGACAAATTATTAATGTGTATCCCAATACCAGCCGTTTGTTATTAATCACTGATGAATTGCAGTCAGTGTCAGTGACAGTGCGACGTACCGGTCAGCGTGCTATTGTTTCAGGGGAGGGCACGCCAAGCTCCTTGAAGCTGGATTATATATTTAAGACCTCAGATATCCGAGTCGGCGATGAGCTCATATCATCAGGGCTTGGTGGCCGGTTTCCAGCTGGATATCGTGTGGGCCGTATTGAATATATTAATCCTGAGCAAAATGATAATTTTATGAATATCGAAGTAACGCCCGCAGCTGATTTTGTGAACAGCTCGTATGTGCTCATTATGCAAGACAGCAAGCACTCTCCGCGTTATTCCGATGACAGCTTTACCGGGTCATTAGAGCTTACTCAGGCCCCGTATGTGCCCCCAAGCCGTCCTATTGATGAGCCTTAGCCTGTCTAAGCTGGTCTATGGCAGGCAGCAAGCTCGTCGTTAAACACTAAGCCAGATGACTTGGTGTTTATCTTAAACTAAGCCCATGGCACAGTGTGTTTGTGGGCTTAGTGTTTAGCAACCCTGTGTCTTTGGTTCAAAAACTAGGTGATTTTGCTACATTTTTGAATTAAGATTTTGAACTTAGGTTTCTTAACAGGCGCTACCGCAATTATGATCAAGTCTCCCTTAAGCCCGTTACAATCTTTGCTGTTGGTTATTGCAAGTTTTGTGGCGGCTTCTGTCGTTAATATCTACCCGCTTAGTTTGGATGCCTCGAAGCTACGGCCCATGGCACTTATTATGGTGCTTATTTTTTGGCTTATCTATAAACCGCGCTATGTGGGGGTGGTGACCGCTTTTGCCATTGGTATTATCTCAGACTTGTTGTTAGATACCCGCTTAGGGCAGCAGGGATTTGCGGCAGTGATTATGGCGTTTTCGCTGCGTTTTGTTGGGCAGTATATCAAGCAAGTTAATCTGCCCGTTGCTTGGACGGTGGCGACAGGGGCACTTATCGTGTTTCAGCTGACGTTATGGATTGTGCAATACCTGACCCAGAACATATTTTATGCCAGTGCAATTTTTAGCTTATTGGTCAGTGTCATTAGCTGGCCGTTGGTATTTTTTGGATTGCACCGTTTTATCAACAAGTATTCATAGCCCTAAGTGCATAACCAGTCATACCTTTAACATACCAAGTGCTGTCTGTTTTGTGCGCTCACTTTTAATCATTCATTTAATATGGATAACCCAGCCGATATTATGATAACTGTTGTTCTTGCCTCGACTTCACCGCGCCGTCAGCAGCTGTTGGCTATGGCTGATCTTGACTTTGTGATACATAGCGCTGAGGTAGATGAAACGGTGCAAGCCGGGGAGAGCCCGCAAGATTATATCGTGCGTATGGTGGGGGCGAAGGCTGTAGCAGCGTGTCACAGCTTGGTATCACAGATGCCGATAAAGACAGCATGCACTGAGCGTCAGCTTTTTTTGGTAATTACCTCAGATACCATTGGTGTCTTGCCTGATGGCCGCTCTATTTTGGTGAAGCCCATTGATAAAGAGGATGCCTTTAGGATGTGGCAGCAGATGTCTGATACCGAGCATGCCGTATGGACTGCGGTACAGTTAACCTTGATTGATGAGTGCGGGCAGGTTGTATTAACCGATAACTTACTTGAAAAAACAGCGGTAAAATTCATTGCGCTCAATAAGGCGGCGATGGAGGACTACTGGCGAAGCGGTGAGCCTGCAGACAAAGCCGGTGGGTATGCCATTCAAGGTAAAGGCGCCGCATGGGTGGAGCGCATTAATGGCAGCTACTCTAATGTGGTGGGTCTGCCGCTGGCGCAAACCTTAGCTGCTATTAAACGTATGCAGCAACAAGCGGCTGACTTATAATATCTAGGCACTCATAAGATAGGCTGCCTAACAATAACTTGGTGCAAGATAACAATTTATCAAAGTCAGTGGTACACTGAGAGTCCTAACGTTTTGAGTGTCCTGAACTTATCAGCGTATCATTCATTTATAGATTGTCATTAACTTATAATAAGATAAAAGGTCTGCTATGTCAGAAGAGCTACTCATTAATGTCAGCCCAATGGAATCTCGAGTCGCTGTTTTAGATAACGGTGTGGTTAGTGAGGTTTATATTGAGCGGCATAATAAGCTGGGTCTGGTTGGCAATATCTATTTGGGTACTGTGGTGCGTGTTTTGCCTGGAATGCAGGCCGCTTTTGTTGAAATTGGCCAGTCTCGTACCGCCTTTTTGCATGTTAATGATATGCGCCGTATTGCCCGTCCTGCCCCTACGGCAGACAAGGCCCCTGAGATACGTCACAACACTAAGCAAGAACCGACCGTATTAACCAGTATGCCAGTAGATCGCTGTGAGCACATTGCTGAAAATGTGGTGACGGCAAGTGACACCATGGCATCTGTAATAGCAGAAACTGAGCCCGCTATGGAGGCTGACCCGTTGTCTGCGAAGACAGAAATTGAGGCGGGCAGCTTACGCGAAAAAAAATCGGCTTTAGCAGATGAGTCCGACAATCTAAAAAATGATCTGCTCGATAACGCGCTACTTGAGATTGACTCTCCCGATATGGTGGGTAACGCCATTACCAAAGCCGATACCAAGCCCGCTGCAGTCAAAGAGCGTCAGATTATCGAGCCGCCACGTCATGAATTAATTCAATATCGGCTGCATGAAGGTCAAAAAATACTGGTACAGGTCACCAAAGACCAACTCGGTACCAAAGGCGCCCGTCTTACCACCAATATATCCTTGCCATCGCGCTATCTGGTATATTTGCCCTCCAGTGAGCACATCGGTATCTCGCAGCGCATCGACAATGAAGAAGAGCGCCACCGTTTAAAGACTGAGCTTGGCGCACTGATGCAAACGGTCAATCTTACCGGCGGGCTTATTGCTCGTACCGCCGCAGAGCGGGTACCAGTGGCCAAGCTAGAAGAGGATATCTACTATCTAGTACAGCTATGGCGCACCATTCAAGCGCGTAAAGAAGCCTCAGCGGGTAGTGGTCAAAGTGCGGTGCTGATTTATCAAGAATTGTCGCTTCCACTGCGCTCTATCCGAGATTTGGTGCATCCAGATACCGAAAAAGTCATTGTCGATCACGAAGGTATGTACAATGAGGTGCGTCAGTTTGCCAAAGAGTTTGTGCCTTTTATTTATCCACGTATCCTGCCTTACAGTGGCGAGCAGCCTTTATTTGATGTGCACCGGGTTGAAGAGGATTTGCGTGATGCGTTAAAGCGCCGAGTAGACTTAAAATCGGGCGGCTACCTGATTATCGATCAAACCGAGGCAATGACCACCATTGATGTCAATACCGGCTCTTTTGTGGGTGGCCGCTCGCTTGAGGACACGGTATATAAAACTAATTTGGAAGCCACTCATGCTATTGCCCGTCAGCTTAGACTGCGTAATTTAGGCGGCATCATCATCCTTGATTTTATTGATATGCTCGAGCAGCAGCACAAAGATGATGTGTTAGAGAACTTACAATATCAGCTGTCACAAGACTATGCCAAAACCAAAATTACTCAGGTCAGTGAGCTTGGACTGGTCGAGATGACCCGCAAGCGCACACGTGAGTCATTAGAGCAGCAGCTTTGCGAGCCATGTAAGACGTGTGAGGGTAAGGGCTTTATCAAGACAGCAGAAACCGTTTGTTTTGAGATTTTCCGTGAAATTATGCGCTGTGCTCGGACTTATAACTCACCTAAGAAGTTTACGGTGGTGGCGCACGCTTCGGTAATTGACTTGCTACTCTCATCTGAAGCAGACACAGTCGCTGACTTAGAGTATCTTTTGGGCCGAGTTATCACGTTTGAGGTGGAGAATTTATATACCCAAGAGCAGTATGATATCGTCTTAGATTAGTTGCATGCTAAGTGCAAATTATTTTAAGCGGTTGCTGGCTTTTTTAAAGACAAGCCTAAGCGTTATAAACTGGTTGTTTTTTAGACACTTTAGCCCTGCTATCGCCTGACTATCAGATAAGTTTTGGTTAATTTATAGTCAAATTAGACACCTAAAATAGGGATGTTATTAAAATGTAAAAAGGGCGTAATAACCCCAAATATATGGCGATAAACACCAATAATATACTTGCAATTGGCTGTCAGCTATGTATAATACAACCCACTGAATTTATATGAGCGTTCCAAGTAAGTGTGATCAGATACGGCAGCGTATTGAATAGTAAACACTTGTAAAGCTTGACGTTAATACAGCCAAAGCATCGTTTTTGGCACTAATTTCAATCTTCTTTGCTACCTTCTTATATAGAAATGGTGGGCAAGGATTAAACTTATTTTGTTTTTTGAATTGTCTCATGTGATTAATCTCACGATTTGACCAAAAAATAAATCATTTATATAACGGCTATTTGTCATTTAACGTTCACCATTTGGGTTATCGTTGATGATAAAACCATTTATTAGGAGCTTGCTGGCATGGCTAACCAGAGAATCCGTATCCGACTAAAGTCTTTTGATCATAGATTGATCGATCAGTCGGCACAAGAGATTGTCGATACCGCAAAGCGCACTGGTGCGCAAGTTTGTGGTCCTGTACCGTTGCCTACTCGCATCGAGCGTTTCAACGTCCTAACCTCGCCACACGTCAACAAAGACGCGCGAGATCAGTACGAGATTCGTACTCACAAGCGTATGCTTGACATCGTGCAACCTACTGATAAAACAGTAGACGCATTGATGAAGTTGGACTTGGCTGCTGGTGTAGACGTTCAAATCGCATTGGGTTAATAAGTACGTTTCTATAATAATACGTACTGATTAATATAGAGCGACATACTAACAATTACCCAGAATATTAATTGAAGATATAAAGAGGTTTAACATGGCGATCGGTTTAGTCGGTAAGAAATGCGGCATGACCCGTGTCTTCACTGAAACAGGCGCTTCTATCCCTGTAACGGTTGTTGAGGTCGATGCAAACCGCATTACTCAAATCAAAACGAATGACACTGACGGCTATCAAGCCATCCAGATCACCACAGGTGAGCGTCGTGACAGCCGCGTAACAGCAGCACAAAAAGGTCACTTTGCTAAAGCAGGCGTTAAAGCCGGCCGCGGTGTGTGGGAATTTCGTGTTACAGAAGAAGAACTTGAAGGACGTGAAGCGGGTAGCGAAATTGCTGCTGACCTATTTGAAGCAGGGCAACTTGTTGATGTTACAGGTCAAAGTAAAGGTAAAGGCTTCCAAGGTGGCGTAAAACGTCATAACTTTAGTATGCAAGATGCTACACACGGTAACTCAGTATCGCATCGCGTATTGGGTTCTACAGGTCAGAACCAAAGCCCAGGTAAAGTTTTCAAAGGTAAGAAAATGCCAGGGCAAATGGGTAACAAACGTGTTACCGTTCAAGGACTTGAAGTCGTGTCAGTAGACGCTGAAAAAGGTCTTCTCGTCATTAAAGGTGCCATTCCAGGTGCCAATGGTGGCGATGTCATCGTACGTCCGTCAATCAAAGCCTAAGCAAGGGGATTAACGTGAATTTAAAAACTGTTACAGGCGCAGCGGTTGAGCTGTCTGACACGGCATTTGGTCGTGAATTCAACGAAGCCCTCGTTCACCAAGTCGTCACTGCTTATTTAGCAGGCGCACGTCAAGGTACCCGCGCACAAAAGACTCGTGCTGAAGTTTCTGGCGGTGGTAAAAAACCATGGCGTCAAAAAGGTACTGGCCGTGCACGTGCTGGTTCTACTCGTAGCCCAATTTGGGTTGGTGGTGGTCGAGCGTTTGCTGCCAAGCCACAAGACTGGTCACAAAAAGTGAACCGTAAAATGTATCGCGGTGCGATGCAGTGTATCTTAGCTGAATTAGTTCGCCAAGACCGTCTAATTTTAGTTGACAGCATCACTGTGTCAGCGCCAAAGACAAAAGAATTAATTAGCAAATTGGCAGAACTTAATGCACCACGTGCATTAATCGTGACCAATGAAGTTGATGAGAATCTATACTTAGCTGCCCGCAACATTCCACATGTGAATGTTCTAGGTACTAACGAAGTGGATCCAGTTAGCTTGATTGCGTTTGATAAAGTCATCATGTCTGTTGACGCAGCGAAACAATTTGAGGAAGCACTAGCATGAACAACGCAAGACTTTATCAGGTCTTAAAAGGGCCTGTGTTCTCAGAGAAATCTCAGCTGTTAGGTGACTCGTTAGGTGTTCAAGTTTTCAAAGTTGATAACAATGCCACCAAGCGTGAAATCAAAAAAGCAGTCGAGTTAATGTTTGAAGGTGTGGAAGTTACTAAGGTAAACACCTTAAATGTTAAAGGTAAAACAAAGCGCTTTGGTCGCACTGTAGGTCGTCGTAATGACTATAAAAAAGCCTATGTGACTTTAAAAGCTGGTCAAGATGTACAAATGGCTGATGCTGGTGAAGAGATTGCAGATAATGCAGCTTCTACTAGCGAAACAGCGAACAACGAATAAGGATACAAATCATGCCTATCGTAAAAGCAAAGCCAACATCACCAGGTCGCCGTTTTGTTGAAAAAGTGGTGCATCCACACCTTTACAAAGGTCGTCCGCATGCCCCACTTGTTGAAGCACAAGGTAGATCAGGTGGTCGTAATAACAATGGTCGTATTACATCACGTCACATTGGTGGTGGACACAAGCAACACTATCGTATTATCGACTTCAAACGTACTAAAGACAATATCCCAGCAACGGTAGAGCGTATCGAATACGATCCAAACCGTACTGCACATATTGCCCTTCTTAAGTATGCTGATGGTGAGCGTCGTTATATCATCGCTCCTAAGAAACTTAAAGTTGGCGATACAGTATTGTCAGGTGAAGCGTCACCAATCCGTCCAGGTAACTGTTTACCTCTAAAAAATATTCCTGTTGGTACTACCATCAGTAATATTGAACTAAAAATCGGTAAAGGCGCGCAAATGGCTCGCTCAGCTGGTGCTTCAGTTCAGTTACTAGGTAAAGAAGGTATTTACGCAATCCTACGTCTACGTTCAGGCGAGACTCGTCGTGTACACGTAAATTGCCGTGCCGTTATCGGTGAAGTTTCAAACACTGAAAATAACCTAAAATCACTTGGTAAAGCAGGTGCATCTCGTTGGCGTGGTGTTCGCCCAACGGTTCGTGGTACTGCGATGAACCCAGTAGATCACCCACACGGTGGTGGTGAAGGTCGTACAATGGGTAAACATCCAACAACGCCATGGGGTCAGAAGACTAAAGGTCTTAAAACGCGTTCTAACAAGCGTACTGACAGTATGATCATCCGTCGCCGTCGCGCCAAGAAGAAATAAAGGAAAATTTCATGCCTCGTTCATTGAAAAAAGGTCCATTCATTGATGCGCATCTGTTTGCCAAAGTAGAAAAAGCTGTAGAGTCAAACTCACGCAAGCCTATTAAAACTTGGTCACGTCGCTCGATGATTCTGCCACAAATGGTTGGTCTAACAATTTCTGTTCACAACGGCCGTACACATGTACCGGTTATCATTAGTGAGCAAATGGTTGGCCATAAACTAGGTGAATTTGCCCCGACTCGCACTTATCGCGGTCATGGCTTTGACAAGAAAGCAAAAAAATAAGGTGCTCACTATGGAAGTAACTGCAAAATTACGCGGTGCCGCCATTTCGGCACAGAAAGTTCGACTTGTCGCAGATGAAGTTCGTGGTAAGTCTATTGAGCGTGCTTTGGATATCCTTGCGTTCAGCAATAAAAAAGGCGCAGTATTCGTTAAGAAATGTCTTGAGTCTGCTATCGCAAACGCTGAACACAACCACGGTTTAGATATCGATACGCTTAAAGTATCAACTATCTATGTGGATGAAGGCATCACGCTAAAGCGTATCCTACCACGTGCAAAGGGTCGTGCTGATCGTATCAGTAAACGTACCTGTCACATCACTGTTAAGGTAGGAGAATAACTCATGGGACAAAAAGTACATCCAATCGGAATTCGTCTTGGCGTTGTAAAAAAACACAATGCTAACTGGTATGCAGACCCAAAACAGTATTCTGAATACCTACTTAACGATCTTCAAGTACGTGACTATCTTCGTAAGAAGCTAGACAATGCTATGATTAGCCACATTATGATCGAGCGTCCTACTGGCGCAGCTAAGATCACAATTTCAACGGCTCGTCCTGGTATCGTTATTGGTAAAAAAGGCGAAGATATTGAGAAGTTACAAAAAGAATTAACCAAAATGATGGGCGTACCTGCTCAGGTTAATATCGAAGAAATTACTTCTCCAGATTTAGATGCTCGTCTAGTTGCTGAAGGTATCGCCAGCCAACTAGAGCGCCGTGTTATGTTCCGTCGTGCGATGAAGCGCGCCGTTCAAAACAGCATGCGCTCTGGTGCTCAAGGTATTAAAGTAGAACTGTCTGGTCGTTTAGGTGGTGCTGAAATCGCTCGTACTGAGTGGTATCGTGAAGGTCGTGTACCTTTACATACGCTACGTGCTGATATCGATTATGCATCAGTTCGTGCAGAGACTACTTACGGAACCATCGGTGTTAAAGTATGGGTATTCCGTGGTGAAATTCTAGATGGTATGGATAGCGTTTATAATCCTCCTAAAGAAGATAAGACTCGTGCGCCAAAACGTCGCGGCCGTAGTAACAGCAACCGCCGCAATTCAGACAGAGCAAACACAGATAGAGGTTAAGCTATGTTACAACCAAAACGTACCAAATTTCGTAAAATGCATAAAGGGCGTAACACGGGTTTAGCACATCGTGGTAGCACCGTTGCATTTGGTCAGTTTGGCCTAAAATCAGTTGGTCGTGGTCGTATGACAGCACGTCAAATTGAAGCGGCACGTCGTACCATCACTCGTAAAGTAAAACGTGGTGGTAAGATCTGGATCCGTGTATTCCCTGACAAGCCAATTACTAACAAACCATTAGAAGTTCGTATGGGTAAAGGTAAAGGTCCTGTTGAGTACTGGGTATGCGAAATCAAACCAGGTAAAATGCTTTATGAGATCGAAGGGGTTTCAGAAGAGTTAGCCCGCGAAGCGTTCACGCTTGCAGCAGCTAAGCTTCCCTTCAAAACTACCATTGTTAAGCGGACGATAATGTAATGAAGATCAGTGAATTACGAGACAAATCAGTAGAAGAGCTGACTGGATTACTAGATGAGAAGCAACTTGATGCTTTCCGTCTTCGTATGGCAAAAGCCACCGGTCAACTAGGTAGCACCCACGAAGTCAGAGCCAATCGCCGTGCGATCGCTCAGATCAAGACTTTGATTAATGAAAAACAAAGAGGCGCCTAATGAGTGACGATATTCAACAAACCGAAGTTTCGGGCACAGGTGTAGGTATTGTTACTGGTAAGGTTGTCAGTGACAAGATGGACAAGTCCATTACAGTATTGATTGAGCGTAAAGTTCGTCACCCACTATATGGCAAACAGATCCGTCGTTCTACAAAAATTAAAGCCCATGATGAAAATAACGTCTGTAAAGAAGGTGATGTGGTTCGTATTATTGAAACCCGTCCTATCTCTAAGACTAAGTCTTGGAAATTAGTAGACGTTGTGGAAACAGCGGAAAAAATATAAGCAAATTGCAATTGGCATTAATTACTGGTAGAATACGTCCCCTTGTGGTGACTTACCAAATTAGTGAGTACTTCATGTGATTTTTATAATTGCATGAAGTTATTCACCAGTATAGTTATTGCCTATTGTATATGATTGGAGTAACGCGATGATTCAGACTGAAACAATTCTGGAAGTTGCAGATAATAGTGGTGCACGACGTGTACAGTGTATTAAGGTTCTTGGCGGTTCACATCGTCGTTATGCCTCTGTCGGTGACATCATTAAAGTATCTGTTAAAGAAGCAATTCCACGTGGTCGTGTTAAGAAAGGCGATGTAATGAATGCTGTGGTTGTACGTACCAAAAAAGGTGTACGTCGTCCAGATGGTTCAGTACTTCGTTTTGATGACAACGCTGCTGTATTGCTTAACCAGAATAAAGCCCCGATTGCCACTCGTATCTTTGGGCCGGTAACTCGTGAACTACGTGGTGATCAATTCATGAAGATTGTATCACTAGCACCAGAAGTACTGTAGAGGTAACCCATGGCTAAATTACGTAAAGGCGACAATGTCATTGTTATTGCTGGGAAAGATAAAGGCAAACAAGGCACTGTGCTAGCGGTAAAAAATGACCGTATCAAAGTTGAAGGCATTAATATTGTAACCAAACACCAAAAGCCAAATGCGGCAACTGGTGCTGAAGGTGGCATTGTTAAGCAAGAAGCATTTTTACATATTTCAAACGTCGCAATTTTTAATGCGCAAACCCAAAAAGCTGATCGTATTACTTATCAGTTTGACGATGAAGGCAACAAAAAACGTGTCTATCGCTCAAACGGTGAAGTAGTGGCGACTGCGTAAAACACTAAGGGTGTAATAGCAATGGCTAGATTAAAATCACTATACAATGACCAGTACAAGCAACAGATCAAAGATGAACTAGGCTTGGAAAACGTCATGCAAGTACCAAAAATCACCAAAATTACTCTTAACATGGGTGTTGGCGGTGCTTCACAAGACAAGAAGCTTTTAGAAGGTGCCGTAGCGGACATGACTGCAATTGCAGGCCAGAAGCCGGTAATTACTAAAGCTCGTAAATCTGTCGCTGGCTTTAAAATTCGTGAAGAATGGCCAATTGGCTGTAAAGTGACACTTCGTGGCGAGCAAATGTATGAGTTTTTAGATCGTCTCATTGCTATTGCTATCCCACGTATCCGTGACTTCCGCGGCTTTTCACCAAAAGCATTCGACGGTCGTGGTAACTACTCGTTAGGTATTAAAGAGCAAATCGTTTTCCCAGAAGTTGATTATGATAAAATTGATCGCCTTCGTGGGCTTGATATCACTATCACGACATCTGCTCAGGATGACGAGCAGGGTCGCGCACTGCTTAAAGCATTCGGCTTCCCATTCAAATAGGAATAAAGCATTATGGCAAAAAAGAGCATGATTAATCGCGAATTAAAGCGCGAGAAAATGGTTGCTAAGTATGCTGAGAAGCGTGCAAAGCTTAAGGCAATCATCGGCGATGTTAATGCAAGTGATGAAGAAAGAATGGAAGCCATTCTTGAACTTCAGTCTCTTCCACGTAACTCGTCTCCAGTAAGACTACGTAATCGTTGTGGTGTAACTGGCCGTCCTCATGGTTACTTCCGTAAGTTTGGTTTATCACGTAACATTTTACGCGAACGCGTAATGCAAGGTGATGTTCCAGGCGTTCGTAAAGCTAGTTGGTAAGGGAGTAATACTATGAGTATGCAAGATACAGTTGCTGATATGCTAACCCGTATCCGTAACGCACAAATGGCACGTAAAGTTTCTGTTGCTATGCCAAGCTCAAAACTACGTAAGTCAATTGCTGACCTACTGGTTCAAGAAGGTTACATCGCTTCTGCTGAAGTAACTGACGAAGGCAATGGCAAAGCAACACTAAGTATCGAATTGAAATACTTCGAAGGCAAGCCTGTTATCGAAGTAATCAAACGCTACAGCCGTCCAGGTTTACGTCAATACCGCGGTAAAGACGCTATCCCATCGGTACAGCAAGGTTTAGGCGTTGCGATTGTTTCTACCAGTAAAGGTATCATGAGCGATCGCGCTGCTCGTGCTGCTGGCATCGGTGGTGAAATCATCGCATTTGTTGCTTAAATCATAATTTGTATTATTTAACTTTTTAAAACATTATTAATCAGGTATAATGGGCGCCTTTATTTAGGCCCCAAGTTTTGATTACTAATAAAAAGCTTAAGTAATATAGAGCTGATTATTTAAATTAACAGGCCTAGTGCCTGTTAATTTTTTCATAATCATTCGTTATTTATCTGTTATTAAGGAATATTCCTATGTCTCGTGTGGCTAAAGCCCCAGTAGCACTGCCTAATGGCGTAAGTGTTACTTTGAACGGTCAGCAGGTTGAAGTTAAAGGCAGTAAAGGTACTATGTCTTTACACCTGCATGATTTGGTCGAGCTAAAACAAGAAGATAGTCAACTGATCTTATCACCTGTTTCTGACTCTAAAGAAGCTTGGATGCACACTGGTACTATGCGTTCAACTTTGAATAACTTCGTTATCGGTGTTTCTGAAGGTTTTGAAAGAAAACTTCAGTTGATTGGTGTTGGTTACCGTGCACAAGTTGCGGGTAATAAAATCACCCTAAACGTAGGTTACTCACATCCAGTTGAATACATCCTTCCTGAAGGTGTAACTGCTGAAACGCCAAGCCAAACTGAAATCATTTTAAAATCAAATGATAAGCAGGCACTAGGTCAAGCTGCTGCGAAAATCCGTGGTTATCGTCCGCCTGAGCCATATAAAGGTAAAGGTATTCGCTATAGTGACGAGCATGTGGTTCGTAAAGAAGCTAAGAAAAAATAAGGTGAAATGACATGTTTGATAAAAAAGCTGCTCGCTTACGTCGAGCTAAAAAAACACGTGCCCACATCCGTCATTTGGGTGTGCATCGGTTAGTTGTTAACCGTACTCCACGCCATATCTATGCTCAGATCATTTCTCCAACTGGCGGAGAAGTATTAGCACAAGCCTCAACGCTTGACGCTTCATTACGCTCTGGCGCTACTGGTAACGTTGACGCAGCTGCTGCTGTAGGTAAACTTATCGCTGAACGTGGAACATCTGCTGGTATCACTAAAGTTGCTTTCGACCGTAGTGGTTTCAAATACCACGGCCGCGTTAAAGCATTAGCTGACGCCGCTCGTGAAAATGGATTGGAGTTTTAATCATGGCTAAAGTAGAACAAAACGACGGTTTAGTAGAAAAATTAGTTTCTGTTGACCGTGTATCGAAAGTTGTAAAAGGTGGTCGTATCTTCTCATTCACAGCATTAACTGTTGTTGGTGATGGTAATGGCCGTGTTGGTTTTGGACGTGGTAAAGCTCGTGAAGTTCCAGCTGCTATTCAAAAAGCACTTGAAGCTGCAAAACGCAACATGATCACTGTTGATCTTGATGGCGCTACTTTACAGCATCCTATTATTGCCCGTCATGGTGCAAGTAAAGTATACATGCAGCCAGCTAACGAAGGTACTGGCGTAATCGCCGGTGGCGCAGTACGTGCTGTACTAGAATCTGCTGGTGTAGAAAACGTATTAACTAAATGTTATGGTTCAACGAACCCAACTAACGTAGTACGTGCAACATTCAATGGTTTACGTGATATGTCGTCACCTGAAAAGGCGGCTGCAAAACGTGGTAAATCTGTAGACGAAATCTTGGGCTAACCATTATTTAGATATTAAAGTAGGTGAGTTACGATGAAAACAATGAAAGTTACTCAAATTAAATCTGGTGCCCATCGCCTCAAGAGCCACAAAGCTTGTCTTATGGGCCTTGGTTTACGCCGTATTGGACATACAGTTGAAGTTGAAGACACGCCTTCAACCCGTGGAATGGTGAATCGCATCAATTACATGGTTAAAGTGGAGGAAGCGTAATGGGACTTAAATTAAACGAATTATCACCAGGCGTAGGCGCCAAAAAAACTGCACACCGTAAAGGTCGTGGTATCGGTTCTGGCCTAGGCAAAACTGGTGGCCGTGGTGTTAAAGGTCAAAAATCACGTTCAGGTTCAGGCGTTCGTCGTGGATTTGAAGGTGGCCAAATGCCATTATTCCGTCGTGTACCAAAATTTGGTTTCACAAGTCAAATGGCATTAACTACTGCTGAAGTTCGTCTGTCTGAACTGAACAAGATTGACGGCGACGTAGTAAGCGTTGAGACTTTGAAAGCGGCAAACATTATCCGTCATGACATGAAACGTGCGCGTATCATCCTATCAGGCGAGATTACTAAAGCTTATACATTCAAAGGTGTTAAAGTAACTAAAGGTGCTAAAGCTGCTATTGAAGCTGCCGGCGGTACTGTTGAAGTTACTGAGGGTACTGAGGAGTAATTTAGATGGCTAAGCAATCTGCGCCTACCTCTGCAATTCCGATGAACCCGCTCGTTTTTATTCGTAAATATGATGAGCTATGGAATCGTCTGTTATTTTTGATAGGGGCGCTGGTTGTCTACCGTTTAGGTTCACATATCCCAGTTCCTGGTATTAATCCGGTTAGCCTAGCTGACTTATTCTCTCGCAATGAAAACACCATCTTAAGCATGTTCAACATGTTCTCAGGTGGTGCTTTAGAGCGAATGTCAATTATGGCTTTGGGTATCATGCCTTACATCTCAGCTTCTATTATCGTACAGATGATGTCGGCGGTACTACCGTCGCTTGAAGCTTTGAAAAAAGAAGGAGAGGCCGGTCGTCGTAAGCTGAACAAGTATACGCGACAAGGGACTCTCTTTTTGGCATCTATTCAAGCCATATTTATGTGTACCGGATTAATCAGTCAAAACCTGACTTTATCCTCAGGGTTAACCTTTTATATTCCTGCTGTGAGCTCTCTTGTAGCAGGCGCCATGTTCTTGATGTGGCTTGGTGAGCAAATTACAGAACGCGGTGTGGGCAATGGTATTTCAATGCTTATTTTTGCAAGCATTGTATCCAGTGTGCCTAGTATGTTAGGTCAGTCTTTCGAAATGGTCAAAAATGACCCTCAAAGTCTGATTGTACTGCTGATATTTGCGGTATTAGGCATTGCAGTGACTGCAGGTATTGTGTTTATTGAACGAGCACAGCGCCGCATCCCTGTTAACTATGCGCAAAAACAGCAACTAGGTCGTAAAATTTATGCCGATCAGCAGTCGCATTTGCCGCTGAAGATTAATATGGCCGGCGTTATCCCAGCGATTTTTGCCAGCGCTTTATTAATGTTCCCAGCAAGTCTGGGGCAGTGGGTAGGTAACTCTGCCGATCCTAGTACATGGCAGCAAATTCTACAAACCATGTCATTAGTTCTCGCACCGGGTCAGCCATTATATTTGGTTTTATTTGGTGCAATGATTATTTTCTTCTGTTATTTCTACACGGCATTGGTATTTAGTCCACGTGAAGTAGCAGAGAATTTGAAACGTAGTGGTGCATACATTCCTGGCATTAGACCCGGTCTGCAAACTCAGCGTTATCTAGATCACGTATTAAACCGCTTAACCTTCATTGGAGCGATTTATATGACGGCGATTTGTTTAATGCCAATGCTACTACAGTCTTCATTTGGCATACCATTCCACTTAGGTGGGACATCACTTTTAATTATGGTAGTCGTGGTTATGGATTTCATTTCACAGCTACAGGCTCACTTAATGACACATCAGTATCATGATCAAACACTGATTAGATAGGTCTTAACTTTATCCTTAAAATCGCTAAAAAGTGTTTGTTCAATAGGAGAAAATTATGAAAGTTCAAGCATCTGTTAAGAAAATTTGTGGTAGCTGTAAAGTAGTTCGCCGTAAAGGTAAAGTACATGTTATCTGCAAAGCAGAACCACGTCATAAACAGCGTCAAGGTTAATCAGTAATTTTTGAGTATTTTAGACACGTTTAGAATACTATTTACGAATTAAACTTGAAAAATAAAGGCGGATGAGCTATCATCCGCCACTTGCCGTCGTTTACTAACTTTTATTTGGCTTTTGGCGTTAAAACCAGTCGACCAAAGACAAGATACAGTAAATGGCAAAATCTGAAACATAAGTCTCAAGATTATTTTTAATATAATAAAGACTCATTTTTCATAACTGGAGAGAAATCAATGGCTCGTATTGCCGGCGTCAACATCCCGGATAACAAGCATGCAGTGATTTCATTGACTTATATTTTTGGTATTGGCCGTACTACCGCTAAGAAAATCTTAGACACGGTTGGCATTGCTCCTACTACCAAAATCAGTCAATTAGATGACGCACAGCTTGATGCTATCCGTGCAGAAGTTGGTAACTACATGACAGAGGGTGACCTACGTCGTGAAGTTTCAATGAATATCAAGCGTTTGGTCGATTTAGGTTGTTACCGTGGCATCCGCCATCGTCGTAACTTACCTGTAAGAGGTCAAAACACGAAGAACAACGCTCGTACTCGTAAGGGTCCGATTCGTTCAATTAAAAGATAATTAACTTAGGAAGCTAAAAGATGGCAAAAGACACCCGTGGTCGTAAAAAAACGGCACGTCGTTCGGTATCCGAGGGCGTAGCCCACATTCATGCGTCTTTTAATAACACCATTGTAACGATTACTGATCGTCAAGGTAATGCATTGGCTTGGGCCACCTCAGGTGGACAAGGCTTCCGTGGTTCACGTAAATCTACACCATTTGCAGCCCAGGTTGCAGCTGAAGTTGCTGGTAAAGCAGCTCAAGAAACTTATGGTGTAAAAAATGTCGATGTTCTGGTTAAAGGTCCAGGACCGGGTCGTGAGTCTGCGGTAAGAGCTTTAGGTGCATTAGGTTATAAAATTAACAGCATATCTGATGTAACCCCAATCCCACACAACGGTTGCCGTCCGCCTAAAAAGCGTCGCGTATAAACTATTGTTGCCGTATATTGTGCCGAACGTATTGGCAGATATACGGTGTGTGTATTAAGACGAAATTACCGTTACAAGTTACTATTAAGACGTAACTCAAGGAGACACAAGCATGGCCCGTTATATTGGTCCAAAATTAAAGTTGTCGCGTCGTGAAGGTACTGATTTACAATTAAAATCAGGTGTTAAGCCTTATGACGTTAAAACTAAAAAAGCAGGTCGCGTACCTGGCCAACATGGCAACACTCGCAATAAAGCTTCTGAATACTCGTTACAGCTTCGTGAGAAGCAAAAAGTTAAGCGTATGTATGGCGTTTTAGAGCGTCAGTTCGCTAACTACTATAAAGAATCTGCACGTGCTCGTGGCGCAACTGGTGAACACCTATTGCAAATGCTAGAGCGCCGTTTAGACAACGTTGTATATCGTATGGGCTTTGGCTCAACTCGTGCAGAAGCACGTCAGTTAGTAAGCCACCGTGCGGTTATGATTAAAAAAGCTGGTCGCGATGAGTTTGTTCGTGTGAACATTCCATCAATCCAAGTTCAAGATGGTGACGTTATCGCCATTCATGAAAAAGCGAAAGAACAGTTACGTATTAAGAATGCTATCGAACTTGCCACTCAACGTGGTATCCCTGAGTGGTTAGAAGTTGATCATAGCAAAATGCAAGGTACATTTAAGCAAGCTCCAGATCGTATTGATCTACCTGCAGAAATCACCGAAAGCTTAATCGTTGAATTGTATTCTAAATAATCGCTAACAATAATTTGATTAACTAATCGAGGTGACAATATGATGCTAAATGCTACCGAGTTTCTGACCCCTAATGCCATTAATGTGGATGCGGTTGACGAAACCAATGCAAAAGTCACGCTCGAGCCGTTAGAACGCGGCTTTGGGCATACCCTAGGTAATGCCCTTCGTCGCATTCTTTTATCTTCATTGCCTGGTGCAGCGGTTATTGAAGCAGAAATCGAAGGAGTTGATCATGAATATTCAACTCTTGAAGGTCTGCAAGAAGACGTTTTAGATTTATTGTTAAATCTAAAAGGTCTTGCGATTACTATGCACGATCAAAATGAAGTGTTTTTAACACTAGACAAAAAAGGTCCTGGCATTATCACTGCGGCAGATATCGAACTGCCACACAATGTTGATATTGTTAACCCTGAATTGGTTCTAGGTACGCTAGGTGACCGTGGTCATCTAAAAATGCGCTTACGTGTGGTTATGGGTCGTGGTTACGAGCCTGCTAACCTACGCCGTGAAGATGGTGACACGAAGGCCATTGGTCGCTTGAAATTGGATGCTAGCTTTAGCCCAGTTTCACGTGTGGCTTATCAAGTTGAAAATGCTCGTGTTGAACAGCGCACGGATCTTGACCGTTTGATCATTGAACTAGAAACCAATGGCACGATCGATCCTGAAGAAGCAATTCGCAAAGCAGCAACTATTTTGCAGCAACAAATCTCTATTTTTGTAGATTTAGAAGCAGAAGAAGCGCCAGAGCCTGTGAAAGAGAAAGAAGAGGTTGACCCTGTACTATTACGTCCAGTGGATGACCTTGAACTAACGGTTCGCTCAGCCAACTGTTTAAAAGCTGAAAACATTTACTATATCGGCGATTTGGTTCAGCGTTCAGAGACTGAACTGCTTAAAACACCAAACCTTGGTAAGAAATCATTAACCGAAATTAAAGACGTTTTAGCGTCTAAAGGTCTTGAACTGGATATGCGCCTAGAAAACTGGCCACCAGCAGATCTACGTGTTGATGACCGTTTTTCTTACCGTAGCCGTTAAACTATTAAGGATATTTGACCATGCGACATCGTAAGAGTGGAGTTAAGCTGGGTCGCACCGGCAGCCATCGTAAGGCAATGTTCCAGAACATGACAAACTCTCTGTTTGAGCATGAACTGATCAAAACAACATTACCTAAAGCTAAAGAGCTTCGCCGTGTAGCTGAGCCTCTAATTACTTTGGCAAAAGAAGATTCTGTAGCCAACCGCCGTTTAGCATTCAGCCGTATGCGTAACAAAAATATGGTTGGTAAGTTATTTGGTACATTAGCACCACGTTATCAAGCGCGCCCAGGTGGATACATCCGTATCATCAAATGTGGCAACCGTGATGGTGACAATGCGCCAATGGCTTATGTTGAACTGGTAGACCGCGACTAATTTTTATTGGTTGTTGGCCAGTCCATCTGCTACAAAAAACCTCAGTAGCTTTATAAATTCTGTTTTACATAATTTATAAAGTAGCTGGGGTTTTCTTATGTCCTAAAAAAAGCTTATATTTGTCCTAAAAAAGCTTAGGTTGTCCTCACTGACTTCAAATACTCGATGTAGACACCAAGCCTAAAGACATGAATAAAAAATAACGGACTAACATTAATTAGTCCGTTATCTCAATTCTAGCGTTAACTGTACCCTATATCATCTTTGATCTACACCATTTTACTCAAGAATTTGACTGGCATCACCAGCACCTTGACGCACTAATTGTGGGGGGAAGACAGTCATATCCACTATGGTGGTCAGCTTGGTGGTTAGCACACCGGCGTTAATCATGACATCAATATTATTACCTAGCTTGTCTTCAATATCGAAAGGATCATCTAGTGCCAATGGGGTAGAGGGCAAGATAAGCGAACTGGTCAAAATCGGTTCACCCATAGCCTCTAGCAGCATCTGCGCTATCGGGTTAGAGGGCACACGAATACCAATGGTTTTTTTCTTGGGATGCGATAACTTCTTTGGCACATCTTTGGTGGCATCTAGAATAAAAGTGATTGGCGCGGGAGTGGACGCTTTTAACAGCTTAAACTGCTGATTATCTACGGTAGCGTAGGTGGCAATTTCGCTTAAATCTCGGCACAACAGTGTAAATTGATGCTTATCATCGAGTTGACGAATTAAACGCAGCTTCTCAATGGCCTCTTTTGAGCCAATTTTGCAGCCAAAAGCATAGCTGGTATCAGTAGGGTAGACGATCAGCTGATCACGGTTTAATGCATCCACAGTTTGGCTGATAAGTCTGGGCTGAGGGTTTTCGGGGTGAATGTATAAAGTTTGCATAAGATGCCTCCTGATAACTAAGGTCAATCCTGATGCTGCTTTGAGCTTGCGATACAGGCTGCATTGTAGCGCCTTTAGAATCGCACAGTTAAAAGTTAGCCATTATGACCCTAGACTAGGTTATTTATAATTGTCTAATGAGTTAAATTGGGCAATTAATTAGTTGGGTGTCTAAGCTATAGTATCATGACACAAGTAGGCTAGAGCTGTTAACAGTATTTTTGCATCTTTGGGCAGGGTTTGTGGGGCGTTAAGGTAACTGAGCGCTTGGTTATAAACGTCAATAGCAAAAGTGCTCTGACTGGTATCAAAGTTGGCATGTAGGTTGTCTTGTGAGACCCGAAAGCGTCGTTGGCACATTAGGCTAAGTAGGCATTCTATAGCTTGCGGCTTAATCTCTACTTGCTCAAATGCATGCTGCTGGGCTTCTGTACGCCCATCGGGGGCATACCAGTAGCCAAAGTCGGACAACGTGCGTCTGCGGGCACCTGCCAAGCTCCAGTGACTGATTTCATGTAGAGCGCTTTGAAAAAAGCCATGTGCAAACTCGATACGTGCAGGTTGTCCATCAACTGAGGGAAAATACTCAGGCTCAAAGTCGCCGCGTACTAAGGTGACGTTTTGAGTGGCAAATAAAGTATTAAATACAGCAATAAGCCAGTCCACCTTCACAGCCTCTATCTGCTCATCTGTTAGATTGACCAAATTAAGTGTTTGCTGCGTAATGTGTTGCCATTGGGATTTGAAACGAGATAATGCTTTAGGCATAGTACTTGGCATCTCTTGCATCAGCGTATTGGCCAAAGCGGTTATGGGTAGGTCACAAAAATTAATCACAGACATGGCTTTAATGATCCAAAGAAAATGGCAAGCGGCTATTTTAGCAAGTTAATTGCTGCTGACAACCTTATCCTCGCTTAGCAATGAGCGATATCATTTTAAAAAAAGAGAGAAGTATGACAAAATACACCAAGGATACTAAATCCACTAACTTAACGGATTTGAACGTGAGCAATAATACTGAAAAAAGTGCACAGCAGTTACCTAATCACGTCAATTTAGAGAAGTGGGAAGATGCCGGCTATGTTTGGTCCGGTAGCATTACCCCACGTCTGCTAAAGCGATTGGTAGATATTGTCCCTGAAGACTATCAAGATAAGCCCATTGACTTAAGATGTGAGCTGAAAAAACAAGGTCAGCTATTGACCTTAGAGATGCAGTTCACAGGTGATATTTGGGTGACGTGTCAGCGCTGTCTTAATCCACTGAACATCGATGTCACTCACGATGCGCAGCTGATACTATTACAGCGTGAAGAGCAAGAAAGCTTGGTGGATGAGTCCGATGATTATCTGCTGCTAGAGGAGCTGCTCGCCGATCAGCCTGAGAATAAAAAAGGCGATCGCCTGCTACCACTAAAAAAACTGGTCGAGGATGAGTTGCTGTTAGATGTCCCTTTATCTGCCAAACATGATGATTGTGAAATGGCAGTAGAGCAGGTCGGTGAAATTATCGAAGAGGAGGCAGAAAACCCGTTTGCCGCACTCGAAGCACTCAAAGGTAAGCTTTAAAACTTGATCTTAGCACGTGCTCATCTGATTGATTAGATCTCGTAAAACTTGCAAAGTGAATACCCCTTTATTTTATGGAACAAAGCGAGTATAATCTCTCGTTTATTATTCCCAGATTTTAAACCTATTTGATTTTTAATAAGAGTTGCTCTTATTGAGGTCAATAGAGAACTCATTTTGCTAAGTGAGCTTATTGTATTTTAGATAAATTTTTATTTAAAATATGGCGCTCACCGCCAAAGCATATTTTAAAATAGGAGCAAGACCCATGGCTGTTCAAAAAAGTCGTAAAAGCCGCTCACGCCGTGATATGCGTCGTTCACACCACCATATGGAAGTTGCTGAGCTAAGCATCGATGCTACCACTGGTGAAAAACATCGTCGTCACCATATGACTAAAGATGGTTTTTACCGTGGCCGCCAATTGTTTAAAGCGAGTCAAGAAGACTAACTCATAATCATTTTAAATGATTATGGTTAGATATAAGAGCTAAGCCTTACTAATGACCCTTTTATCATTAGTGGCGCTTGGCTCTTTTTTTATGAGTATATTTAGGGATAAGAAGGCTTATAATGTCACTAAAAGCGTCGCAAGCAGTTAAAAAACAAGGTCAACTGGATGTGCCTAGTCGCATTGCGGTTGTTTTTCCTGGGCAAGGTTCACAAACTGTCGGTATGCTAAATGAGCTGAGCGAAGCGTATCCTATCGTCAAAGAGACGTTTGCTGAAGCGAGTGAAGCATTAGGGTTTGATTTGTGGGCAGTGTGTCAAGATGAGGCTGAATTAGGTAAGACTGAGAACACTCAGCCTGCGTTATTAACCGCGAGTATTGCCGTTTGGCGTATTTTGCAACAAAACACTCAAATTGAACCTCTATTTTTAGCAGGGCACTCTTTAGGAGAGTACAGCGCCTTGTGTGCTGCGGGCTCAATTAGCTTTGCAGATGCTGTAAAATTGGTTCACGCGCGTGGCCACTTTATGCAGCAAGCTGTGGTAGGGGTTGATACTAAGATGGCTGCTGTACTTGGCTTAGATAACAGCCAGGTGATTAGTATCTGTGAGCAAGTAGAGAGCAATAATGATGACACCATCGTGAGCGCTGCCAACTTCAATAGCCCAGGTCAAATCGTGGTTGCGGGCAACTCTGAAGGTGTTGATATCTTAAGCCAACATATCCAATGTATGGGCAAGCGTATAGTGCCGCTCAAGGTGAGCGTACCTTCGCACTGCGCATTGATGCAGCCAGCCACAGAAGCCTTGGCAGAGAAGCTGGCCGAATGCAAATTTGAGCTGCCAAGCATTTCTGTAATTCAAAATAAAAACGCCATGGAAGAAAAAACAATCGCCGGTATAAAAAAGGCGTTAACTGAGCAGCTTAGCCATCCTGTGCTATGGACTCAAACCATGCAAAAACTGGCCGATAAACACATCAATTTAATCATTGAGTGCGGTGCAGGCACGGTTTTGAGTAATTTGGCAAAAAGACAAGACACGCCTATTGCCACTTATCCTACTGATAAGCCAGAGCGACTCGCTAAGCTTTTTGATAAGTTAAATAATGAGGATCTATAATGAGTCGTACAATCACTTTAGTTACAGGTGCCAGTCGTGGTATCGGTAAAGCTATTGCCAAGCGTTTTGCTAAGGAAGGTCACTTTGTGATTGGCACTGCCACAACCGCTGAGGGTGCTCAATCGATTGATGAGTACTTACATGATGCTGGCGGTATTGGTCGCAGTTTGGATGTGACCAATCAAGAGAGTATTGATAAATTATTTGAAGAAATTGAAAGCGTTTATGGTAGCGTACAAGTATTGGTCAATAACGCCGGTATCACCCAAGATGGTCTGCTCATTCGTATGAAAGATGAAGATTGGGATAAAGTGGTAGACACCAACTTAACCTCAATTTACCGCATGAGTAAGCGGGCAATGCGGGGTATGATGAAAGGGCGCAAAGGTCGTATCATCAATATCACCTCAGTTGTGGGTCAGATGGGTAACGCCGGTCAAGCCAACTATGCGGCTACCAAAGCCGGTGTAGAAGGCTTTAGTCGTACTTTAGCCCGCGAAATTGGTTCACGTCAGGTGACCGTTAACTGTGTGGCACCAGGTCTTATTGAGACGGATATGACCGATGAGCTTGATGAGCGCCTACTTAATTCTATGTTAGATGCGGTTCCTGTGGGACGTCTGGGCCAGCCTGAAGATGTTGCTGCTGCCGTCTCTTACTTAGCCAGTGATGAGGCGAGCTATGTAACTGGCGCTGTCATTCCTGTCAATGGTGGCATGTACATGTAATATATGCAGGTAAATTGTTAATTAATTAGAATTACGCCGACACTTTTGCTATTATAGGCAACAGATGTACACTTTAGATGAAAGTGGTCGCAATAATTGATAATATAGTGACCCCTATCTAGTAGATCGATGCTAAAGTTCAATGCTTGAGCGGCCACTACAGGTGAAAAGTTTAAGCATTGCCATTATTAGAAAATTTTAAATTACCAATCAGGATGGAGACTCCTATGAGCGAAGAAATTGAATTAAAAGTAAAATCAGCTGTAGCCGAACAGCTAGACGTGAATATTGAAGACATCAAGAGCGATTCTTCATTCATTAACGATCTAGGTGCTGACTCTTTAGACCTAGTTGAACTGGTAATGAACTTTGAAAATGACTTTGATATCACTATCCCTGATGATGATTCAAGTGAATTAACCACCGTTCAAAAAGCAGTAGACTATATCAAGTCAAAATTAGAGTCTTAAGCTTTAATTTGCTGTCAATGACTCGGTTATAGAGGCATTGATAATAAAAGACCATGTACGTCACGTACGTGGTCTTTTTTTTGGTGTATTGTTTATGTGCTCAGGCGGCACGCCATTTGTAAGTAATAAAATTTAACAATTAGCTACATTGAAATAGTAATAAATCACAAGGGCAGTGGGTATACTTTAAAAGTGGAAGTCACAAACCAAAATACACAATATTAAAGACTCATTGTTTGCTGCGCTGCTTAAGGTAGTTATCAGTCGGTACTGCCTACTTGGCTGAGATGTGCCTTAGACTTGAGCTAATAATTTTATTTAAAATAATATGTGGCAAATAATATAATCAATAATTTTTAGGAGAAATTCATGGGAATTTTTAGTTTTGCAAAGGATATCGGCGATAAGATTTTTAATCGTGATGATGCCAAAAAAGAAACAGAATCACACGCAGATGCTAATGCAACCCCAGCTGCCTCTACTGAGCCATCAGCACAGTCAGTAGCTAACTTGCTATTAAAGCGTATTCAGCAGCAAAACCTTAACATCACTAATTTAAAAGTTAAGTATAACGCCACTACAGATACCGCTGAAATCAGTGGTAATGCAGAAACTCAAGCAGACCGTGAAAAAGCGATCATCGCTATTGGTAACGTTCAAAACGTTGCTAAAGTTATCGATAACATCGATATCAAGCAAGATGCGCCTGAATCTACGATGTACACTGTAAAATCTGGTGATTCTTTATCTAAGATTGCTCAAGAAGTGTATGGTTCTGCGAATGAATATAACAAGATTTTTGAAGCTAACAAGCCTATGCTAAGTAGCCCAGACAAAATCTACCCAGGCCAAGTACTTCGTATTCCTAAGCCTTAATCTGTTTAATAGCTAAGCTTCTCTATCTAAGGCCCTATATTTAAGGTCCTATATCTAAGGTGCTATAGCTAACAGACTACAGGAAAACGTAGAAACGCTTAAGCCAAAAAGCCACCAACAACAGTTGGTGGCTTTTTTAGCTTCAAAATAAACACAAATAAACGCTTAAGTGACCTGTCATTGTTTATGATATTTTAAATTCTACATTGGGCCACAGACTTATCAGTTATGACGTTGATGAGTGAAGCTTAGCCAGCTGCTCCTTAATGGCCCAGTGAATGTGCTCATCTAATACCTCACCGTGCTCGCCTAAACGAGAGTTAAGCTTTTCGATGTGCTTGGCATGATAAGGCGCATTACCGATACCAATAGACAGATTACGCAAAAAGTTCACATAACCGGTGCGGCGCAGTGGGCTGCCCTCGGTGCTTTTTAAGAACTGCTGCTCGCTCCACTGCCACAGCTCAATTAATAAGCTGTCATCTAGATTATGGCGGGCATGAAAGTCGTCAATAGGGCTAATTTGAGCATAACGATTCCAAGGACAAATAAGCTGGCAGTCATCACAGCCGAAGACTCGATTACCAATCGCCTTACGGTATGTCTCGTCAATGATGCCATCATGCTCAATGGTTAAATAAGAGATGCAGGCACTGGCTTTAAGCTGATAAGGGGCGACAATCGCCTGGGTGGGACAAATATCTATACAGGCACTACAGCTACCGCAGTGAGCGCTAACCGCCGTATCCTCTGGCAGTGCTAAGCTTAAAAACAGCTCTCCTAAGACAAAAAATGAGCCTGAGTCTTTATTAATCAACAAAGTATGTTTGCCCGTCCATCCCAGTCCTGCCGCATCGGCTAAAGGACGCTCAAATATCGGTGCTGAGTCACTAAAGGGACGAAACACAAAAGGGCTATCTACGCCAATATCCAAGTGTTGCCACTGAGGAAGCATGGCTTCAATATTTTGAGCCAGTTTTTTTAGACGCGAGCGCATGGTTTTGTGATAGTCACGTCCTCGGGCGTAGCGGGCAATAATGGCATGATTGGGGCGCAGGTTATCTTCAATACGGCGCGGTGCGGGTGCCGCCTCTAGATAATCCATACGCACTGATATGATGGTGCGTGAGCCCTCTACCAACAGCGCAGGATTGGCGCGCTTATCATGGTTGCTCTCCATAAAGGTCAGCTGTCCGTGATGTCCTTTCGCCAGCCAGTCACGCAGACCTTGCATTTGTGCTTCAAACAGCGGATTGTCAACGCTAATAAAGCCGCAGTCGGCAAAGCCTAACTTGATTGCCTGCTCACGAATCCACCGCTTGACATCGATGGCATCTTGAAACTCATTGGTCGGTATGGACGCATTTTTGGCAGTTGGCATAGGCGCTGTGGCAGAGGCTGGGGTAGACGACGAGGAGGACATAATAAGACACAATACTCAAAGCTCAATTAAGGGGGTATGATAAGCTATAACTACCCAAATATAAAACCTAAGCTGCCTTGGAGTCTTACTGATATGTCAAAGCAATCTTATTGTGACGCCGCTGCGCGTAGTATTCAGTCTATTCAAGCTAATGATGCGCTAGTCCCCTTGTACAGCCCTAAGCAGGTATATGGCATAGAAAAAGCGTGGTTTGATGCCGGTAATGACAGCTATGCCCTAATGCAGCAGGCTGCTTGGCAGATTGCTCACTGGATTTACCGCACTTATAGTAAGGCCGGTGATAAGCTAAAGATAGGGGTGTGGGTGGGCCGTGGTAATAATGGCGGTGATGGCTGGCTGGTGGCTGATTATTTGACGCAATTAGGCGCGCAGGTCGCTGTCATTGAAGTGGGGCCAGAGGTCAGTACCGCTGATGCGCTTTTGGCCAAGCAGCAGGCTACAGCGACCTTAAATAACAACAAGCAAGTAATACAGCAGACATTCACCGGCCATTTAGCGAATCAAACAAGCTTTGCTAAAGTTTGTGAACAATCCGAGTACTTAAGCGCCGATGTCTATGTGGATGCCTTATTTGGTATTGGTCTAGACCGAGCGCCTCAGTCTGCTTATGCCGATGCCATTCGCTATATCAATGCAGCCAAGCAGCACAATCATCGCTTACAAGTGGTCAGTGTGGATGTACCAAGTGGCGTGGTCTCAAGCACAGGTGAGGTCTTCGATGAGCAGGCGGTGAGGGCAGATATTACCTTATGTTTGGTGGCTCGCAAAGTAGGCTTGCACCTAAAAGATGCTATGGACTATACCGGAAAGCTGGTAGATCTGCCGCTGATACCCACAGTGTTGGGCAAGCTGCCACAAGCTTGGCTACAACATCACGCGCAGCCGTTACCTGCGCGTGATCACAATACCCATAAGGGCAGCTTTGGTCATGTACTTATCGCTGGCGGTAATCAGGTCGACGGGTCTCAGGGTATGGGTGGTGCCGCTATTTTATCGGCCAGCACAGCCTTTGCCACAGGTGTGGGTAAGCTGACGGTGGCTTGTCATAAGGCTTTTCATGGCAGTCTAATAGGCGCTGTGCCTAATGCCATGAGTTTAGACTTGCATGATGCCTCAAGCGTAGAGTCTCTTATTGCGCAGTGCGATACTTTGGCAATAGGTATGGGGTTTGGGCGAGATGAGAGTAGTTTTACGCTGTTTGAGCGCTACTTGCGTACCGCTTTGCAGCAGTCCATTGCCCTGATCATTGATGCCGATGGTTTGTATCATTTGGCCAGCTTGGCTAAGCAGGCTCCTGAAATTATTGATCAGCTGATTGCGCATGCTAAGACTCATGAGGTCTGGTATACACCGCACAGTGGTGAGGCAGGGCGATTGCTAGATATATCGGCTGATGAGATAGAAAAAGATCGACTGGCGGCCATCACGCAATTGGCCAATAAATACAATGGCAGCTGGCTGCTCAAAGGTGCAGGCTCATTGGTACTACATAAGGGTGAAATACGAGTCTGTGCAGCGGGCAATGCGGGAATGGCAACGGCTGGCATGGGTGATGTATTGTCTGGGCTGGCCGCAGGGCTACTGGCGCAATCGGTACTGCCTAAGTCTTCTCGCACCCTCATACAAGCGGTCATGATTCATGCAATGGCTGGTGATGTACTTGAGCGCAAAAAAGGAGTTTGGGCGCTACAAGCCAGTGACATGCCGCCTGTAGTAGGACAGATTATGCAGCAGTTAACCCAAGCTCAGTAGCACTGTGAATATAAGCGCTTATATCGTCCAATATGTTGGCATAGCCAGAGCAAGGGGATGACTTGTAAAAACTAGCAGTACTGTGCCAATAGTTGCTCGGTATTTTCTCGCTTTAGCTCAATCATAGGGGCGGTTAGATAGACTCTTTGGCCAGTAGCATTGAGCGTATATACCTCATCGCCTGTAGTTAAGTGCATTAAATTAACTTGCAGCTTTTTACATTGGGTCTGAATGGTTGGGTCCAAAGTCTTGGGAGGGTGAGGGGCTTGGTTGTTTTTTGCAGTGGTGCTGCCTGAAGATGACAATAAAGGTGCAGTAAAAGACGACTTAGGCTGGGTTGACGTATTGGTCTGAGGCGGCGCGACAGGGGCGGAGAATTGACCTGGCTTACTGGGCCGGCCGTCACCTCTCATCTGTATGATTTCAACCTGAGTGCCTCTGTCAGGTGCAAAGTTAGGTGCAAATTGTGAGTACTTTACCTCACCAAATTCTCCCGTAGTTTTATACACCGGTATGGCCCAAGCTGGCAGAGCAACACCTAGGCCAAGCGCCGCCACACTTACTCCATATATGAACGTCCCATTTAACAGTGGCTTGGCAAGCCTATCGTGCATATGGATCCATGGCACAGCCTTAAATAAATACATAAGCACGGTTTATCCTATATAAGCTAAGCAGTGGCAGGCAATAAGCAGTGGGACGCAGTAAGCAACAAGATATAAATTTTAACCAAATCATCAGGTGACAAATGATTAGTAGCGCTTGATACTCTTGTCTTTTGAAATGGTTTCTTGATGAATAGGAAACTGGCTGTGCTCAGTGACTGACTTTCGGTCATTAAAATAGTGATGCAAAGTGCGTTTTACCGCTTCAAAGGCGATGTCATCCCAAGGAATGTCTTTTTCTTCAAATAAGGCACACTCTAAGCTTTCAGGCCCGACGCCATATTTGCCGTCTTGCAACTGGGTCAGATACAGCACATAGATTTGACCGATATCAGGAATGTCATATAGACAGTACAAGTGCGGGTGTGTTGCCACAGCGTCAGCTTCTTCCACAGTTTCCCGAGCGGCGCCTTCTGCCATGGTTTCGCCAATCTCCATAAACCCTGCTGGCAAAGTCCAATAGCCATATCGAGGCTCAATGGCACGGCGGCATAGCAGCACCTTATCTTGTGAGATGACAATGGCGCCACAAATAACCTTAGGGTTTTCATAGTGAATATAATGGCAGTGTGGGCAGACCAAGCGCGGGTTGTGGTCGCCGGCAGGAATTTTATGCTCCGCTAACTGGCCGCATTGCAAACAGTACGCCATAGGGCAGTCCTTATTTTTGAAATTAATCGATTACTTATTATTTTAAGCCGCATTTTTAGCGCTTGCTTTGTTAAAAATGAGCAAAAAACAGGCTGGCTACTGATACGCGTTATAGCATTTATCATACATAATTACTAAGGCCAATCTATCATCAAGATAGCATATTTCAGCATAATACGTTAGTCTAACCCTACACTCTTATTTGTTGGTTTACTGTTTATCGCGCCTTATGAAATCCTCTATTGAAACGCTACTTGTACCACAAAATCTGTATCAAAATGAGCACTCACCACGCTTTGAAGAGCTTGCGGTGGTGTTGCCTGAGCAGGTCATTCACCCTAAGCTTAGGCAGCTGGTTGAGAGGGTACAACAGCACACATTGCATGCCACCTTTAAGCAAGACATAGCGGACACCAAGGTTCACACTCAGGCGCAGTTGGCGGCGCACTTCCAAGGCAACTCTCAAGATAATGCCCGTGCTACTGAGCAGGGCAAGTCTGCGCATAATCCGTCTCACTCTACAACAACTGATGCTGCAGTTGATGGCATACAATCGGTACTCAAAAAGGAGGTGGCCACGGTCAAGGGTGGCGCACACACTAAAAATACCGAGTTGTCATCAGGGGAAATCACTCGAGCCCAAAGGATTTTAGATAAGCTGGTCACCACTGACAATGCAGATGCCGCAGTTTTGGTGGTTATTACCAACGAGGCGCATCCTAAAATGCTGCTGACTCGGCGTGCTGCCCACTTAAGCAGCCATGCCGGAGAGGTGTCTTTTGCGGGAGGAAAGCACGACACAGGTGACGGTAATAATGTGGTTACAGCACTGCGAGAGGCCTGCGAAGAGACTGCTCTACCACCGAGCAAAGCACAGATTGTTGGTCAATTACCAATTCAGGTATCCAAAAAGGGACTGGTGGTGCGTCCTATCGTAGCTTTGGTGGAGCCGCCCATTACCTATGTGCCTGAGCTGGGCGAGATTGCTCGTATTTTTTGGGCTGACTTTGAGACGCTAATCGAGCAGCCCACCACAGACCACATTTTGCCTTATACCATCAATGGCCAGACCCTTAATATAAAGACACCCAGCTGGCGTGTAGATGGTGAAGTGGTGTGGGGGCTGACCGGTCGGGTGCTGGCTGGTTTACTACAGATCGGTTTTGATCGCGAAGTGACTTGGTATTATGAGCCGGTTGACGGCTCTGATTAACCCATCAAACTCTCATCTTCATCTTGAATCTGCATATTTAGCCTTTATCTTTGCCCGTTAAACGGATGGTGCCTGTGTAGATATTGCGCGGCTCTACGTATCCTTGCTGCGTGGTGTTTATGGCTAAGCTGCCATCCGTATTTATCCCCGTTACCACGCCGTGAATCACCACTGTATCTGAGTGTTTATCTTGGGCGCTTTGTGGTTTGTTCGCTTGAGTGGTTTGAGCAGATAAAGGTGGCTGCTCAATAATGATTGGTCTGCCAGCCAGCACATTGACTGCACTATAGTCTTCAATAAACTGTGTCAGGGCGTAGCTTTGTTGTGAAAACTGTTCAAATTGAGCCACGGCACGCAGCAAGGTGGCACTCACAGGTATATATAAATCCTCAGCACGCGGTAAGTGGCCGTGAGCGTCTGAAGGCAGGCTGTTATGGCCGCTGTGAGCATTATCCTTATTGGCTATGTGGGTTTGTTTATAATTTTGGGTTTGCTTAATAATCTGAGTTAGGCTAATGGCCTGATAATCCATGCCTTCTTTGGTGCTGTCACTTAATACAGGCGCAGCCTCGATATTCATACCAACCCCAATAATAACGCCGGTAATCTTATTGTCTGTCACCACAGGCTCAATCAAAATCCCCGCCAATTTATGAAAACTGGTATTGCTTTTATCAGCTGCGGTGGGCGTCTCACCAGCGCTGAGAGACTCAGTGTCATAATAGCCTATGTCATTGGCCCATTTTACCCCGACTATAGGCAAGCCTAGACTGCGGCGCTGACGATTGAGGTTTTGCAGCACTGGCAGGCGGGTGATGTGCAAGCCGACCACCAAGGATAATAGGCCAGACAAAGACGATTGTAAGGGGTGATACAGCGATAGATAGATATTGCCAATAGGTGACTGCCACGTTCGGGTACGCTGGCCACGGCCGGCAGTTTGCATACTGGCAGTGAGTAGATAGGGGCGAGTTTTGTCAATGTCACCATTGGCAAGTTGTTGCATAAGCTCGCTATTGGTAGAGGGGCTGACGGCAACGTGACGGTGTATTAACGGCTGATTGGCGCCTTGATTTAAGACAGACTGTGAAGCAAAGGGCATAACTTGGCCTACAAAATAAATTTAAGGGGCTAATGTGTGAAATCGGATTTTCAGGGGTTGATAACTGGCGAACAAATAAGGGGAATATTAGCACAGCTGCCCCCCAGCTTGCCGATATGTTGCGCTGCATTCGGCTTATTTTATTGATTTTCAAAATTGGTGTTTTGTTATACTGACCCTGCAGGTAAGTTTAAGACTCATTAACTGTGATTTGCTAAGTATTGAATAGGTATCGGCAAAGCGCACAAGGCAGGAAGAAACAAGTATGATGATACTGTGGTTTTTATTGGCAGGAACCTTTGCAGGCGTGTGTGCCGGTCTATTCGGTGTGGGCGGTGGTATGATTATTGTGCCAGCACTGGTGTGGATGTTCACCGCTTATGGCTATTCACCCGATATCATTGCGCATTTGGCAGTGGGCACCTCACTGGCAACCATTATGGTTACCTCCATCAGCTCTTTGACCGCACACCACAAGCGTGGCGGTGTGCGCTGGGAAGTATGGAAAAATATGGCCATTGGTTTGGTCGTCGGCAGCTTACTTGGTGCAGCAGTGGCTGATCAAATGAATGGCTTAATGCTACAAGCACTGATTGGTGTGGCAGCGCTGCTGGTGGCCTTTAAGATGCTGTTTTTGTCCAATAAAGAAAATTTAGGTCGTCCTCTACCTTCAGCACCGGTTCAAATTGGCGCCGGCTCTGGGATTGGTATGGCATCCGCAATATTCGGTATCGGCGGTGGCAGTTTGACCGTGCCTTTTTTGACATGGGCAGGCTTACCGATGCGTCAAGCGGTAGGCACATCAGCCGCTTGCGGATTACCGATTGCCCTGGCGGGTGCGGCAGGCTTTGCTTGGTTTGGTCAGGACGTGGTAGGCTTGCCTTCTGGGGCCATCGGCTTTGTACATGTCACCGGATTTATTTGTATCTCGATCGCCAGCTTTATCACCGCTAAACTGGGCGCAAAATGGGCGCACCAATTACCGGCTGCTACCTTAAAAAAGGGCTTTGGTGCACTCTTGGTAATCGCAGGCAGCCAGTTGTTGTGGTCAGGCCTAAAAGGCATGGGTGTTATTTAGATAAGCACAGCGCAAAACCTGAAAAATCACCGCGTTTGCGGTAAAATAGCCGCGCTCATTTGGCTGATAGACAGCTACGTTTTCTCCTTCTTATCTTTTAACTTATTATGCGGCCTTCATGCGTTTAAAATCTCTTAAATTGTCCGGCTTTAAATCTTTTGCCAATCCAACCACTTTTAGCTTTCGCCATGGCATTACTGCCATTGTGGGGCCTAATGGCTGTGGTAAATCTAATGTGATTGATGCCATCCGCTGGGTTTTGGGCGAGTCCTCTGCCAAGCAGCTGCGTGGTGGGGCAATGAGTGATGTTATTTTTGCCGGTACTCAGAATAAAGCTGCCAAAAGTCTGGCCAGTGTTGAGCTAACCTTTGAGCATACCCAAGATGAGCAGACCGGTATTCGCCATGAGCTCAATTTATATCATGAGCTGTCAGTGCGCCGCCAGATTAATGGGGAGGGTAAGTCGGATTATTTTATCAATGGTACCCGATGCCGCCGCCGTGATGTGGTCGATGTATTCTTAGGCACAGGCTTGGGACCACGCAGCTACTCGGTGATTCAGCAAGGGATGATAGGGCGTATTGTCGACTCAAGCCCGCTACAGTTGCGTGAGTTTATTGAAGAGGCCGCGGGGGTGTCACGCTATCAGGCCCGCCGTGAAGAGACTCAAAAAAAGCTGCTTAGAACCCGAGAGAATTTAGAGCGCTTACAAGACATTGAAGCTGAGCTGAGCCGTCAGAAGAAAAAGCTGGCCAAACAAGCTGAGAGCGCCACCCACTATCAGCAGTTGCAGCAGCAGCTAAGTGAAGTCAAAGAGCAGCTGGGCACGCAGCAATTGTATCAAGCCAAAGCGGCACAAATGCAGCACAAGGCTGAGCAAGAGCAGCTGACTAAGAGCCTTGAGGTGCAGCAAGCTCAGGACAGTATGCTGAAACAAAAGCTGGCCAAAGTCAGTGCGCGTCTGGCTGAGGAGCAGTGGCTAAAAGATGAGGCGCGTGATAGCCTGCACCAACAAGATTTACAGCGCCAGCAGGTTGAGCATCAACTCAAAGAGCTGCACTCTAGCCTCAGTCAGCTGGAAGGGAAGTTACGTGCCAATGCCGATCGGCAGCAAAAAATACAGGCCAGTATGTTGGCCACCGAGCAAGACAATCAAGCACAAAATGAGACCTTGACCGAGTTAGCCCCTGAGCTTGAAGCCCTGCAAGTACAGCAGCAGCAAACGCAGGAAAAATATGCGCCGCTGCAGTCGGCTTGGGAGGCAAGCAATACCAAAGTGGCTAAGATTGAGGCGGACAAACGAGAGGTTGAGCAGCGTCTTGCGCTTGCCAAACAGTCTGAATCTCGGCTCACGCTGGATTTGTCCAAATGGCACAACAAAGATAAGCTATGGCAGCAAGAGGCAATAAAATGGGGAGTGCGCCCAAGCGGTGATACCCTTAGCGCTACTGACGCAGAGGTGACATCAGCCCCAGTTTCGCAGCCGTTAAATGAGCAGATTGCTGGTATCGATAACCAGCTTAAAGGCTTAGCTAAGCAGCAAGAGGTTATTGAAGAGCAGTTAGAGACTAAGCAGCCAATTTTTAATCAATTAAAGCAGACACAACACCAGCAGCAATCACAGCTTGCCCAGTTAGAAAAGCAGCATGCCAGTCTGATGGCAGAATATGACACGTTGCATGCCATTGTTCACCCCAAAAAGCCGGCCAAGTTACCCTCAGCGCAGCCGACAGATGGCGCTCAATCCGTTATGGCTGCAGATAACAGTACGGCTAACCGCTCTTTAGGACACACGCTTGGGCAGCTTTCAGCATTACACGAGCAGATTAAGCTGACCGCCGCTGGCGAGCCTTATGCCCAAGGCTTGGATAAATGGTTGGCGTTTTGGCTGGATGCGGGGATACTGCCGGCCACCGGCTTTGGCAACGATAACGGCCATGCAGGATTTATTCAGTGTCTGCTGTCTGATGACAGCTTTGATAAGCTTAGTAATAAGCGCCAAAGTAAAGCAGATAAAAGCGCTGCAATGCCCCCTCAGAGTGTGTTATTTGAGGGCAGTACTGCATCAGAGCATCAACAGCAAGACTTGCCACCTGATTTACGGCCCTATTTAAAGCCTTTAACTGAGCTGATTGCTGCGCCCAAGCTTAGACTGTGGCAGCATACTTATTTGTATGTGAAAGAGCATAAGACAGATGAGGGCGCGACAGACCTAGCACTGGACTTAGATAAAATCGCAGTGCTGCTGCACAGCATGTCTGCACCTATAATAATATTAACGCAATCAGGATGGCTAATCACTCGAGTCGGCGCAGTGCATATCAGTAAGCTTGATAAAAGTGGACAACATCCGTCATTTTTGAGCATTCGCTTGCAGCAACAACAGCGTCTGGCTGTACTTGAGGCGCATTTAAATGAGACAGAAACCCAAATTGAGCAGCTTACTAACACCATAAAAGCACAGGCTCATAAGCAAGAGCAGCTGTCTGTGGTTATTGAAGAGCTGTTGGCACAATTATCTGCCTCAGCGCATAAGCGCCATGAACTACAGCATCAAAGAATTACCTTGGTAGCCAAACAAGAGCGGCAAGACAGCGAGCAGCAGCGCTTACAAGCACAGCGAGATGAGCTGGATACTGAACAGCAAGAAATCCAAAGCGCTCAGTTGGCATTAAGCCAAAAAATTGACTCAGATAACAAGCACTTACAAGCCTTGATGCCAGAATTAAAGGCGGCAAAACAGCAGCAGCAACAGCTAGAGCTAGAGCGCCAGCAAGTCAGTCAGCAAGAGCGTGACAACAATGACAGCTTACGTCAATTACAGTTGCAATACAGCCAAGCACAGATTGCTGCCAAGCACAGTGCGGCGCAGTTACAGCAGTTTATTGAGGACAAGCAGCAGTTAGAGCGCAGTCAGCAAAAGCTTATCCAAGACCAAGATAAGCTGCAACAAAAGCTGCCACAATTACAAGTCCAGCAACAAGCAGTCAGCCAGCAGCACCATGAGCTGAAAGTGGCCTTAGATGAGCGCCAAGCGGTAATTGGCAGCTTACAGAGTGACGTTGAGGCGCATCAAGCCCGCCGTGATGACTTAGAATCGCACATTCAGCAGCTACAAGATAAGTTATCGCACAGCATCACTCAAGTGGCCATTGCTAGTGAGCGTATCAAAGAAGCCAGTGAGCGATTAAAGGGGTTAAACACACAAATTAGCCCCTTGGCTTTACTGACCGATTATATTACCCATGGGCGCAGTGTGTCAGCTGCCAAGCTAGAAAAACTGCAAGCGGCAGAAAGTCAGCTAACGGCTAAGCTTAATAACATGGGGCCGGTAAACTTAGCCGCCGCAGCCGAGCTGGCTGCTGTAGATGAGCGTCTGCTTCCGCTTGAGCAGCAGATTAATGACATAACAGCCAGTATGGATACTTTAAGTGAAGCCATTGCCTCTATCGATGGCAAAACCAAAACCTTGTTCTTACAAACCTTAGACTCGGTTAATGAGTCGCTCACTCAGCTGTTTACCAAGGTGTTTGGTGGTGGTCAGGCCAGTTTAACCTTAATCAAAGACGATGAATTGGGCGTAGGGGAGCAGTGGCGAGCAGGTCTTGAATTGATGGCGCAGCCCAAAGGTAAAAAGAACAGCCGTTTGGCAGTATTGTCTGGTGGGGAGAAGACATTAACAGCGCTAAGCCTTATTTTTGCTATCTTTAAGCAGCATCCTGCACCATTTTGTGTGCTCGATGAGGTGGACGCACCGCTTGATGATGCTAACGTGGTGCGCTTTACCAATTTGATTGCTGATTTAGCTGATGAGGTGCAGTTTATTTTTATCAGCCACAATAAATTGGCAATGCAAATCGCCGACGAGCTTAAAGGGGTGACCATGCCGCAAGCGGGTATCTCAACGCTGGTGAGTGTCAGCCTAGAAGAGGCCGAGCAGTATTTAGAGCCTTCGGCTTAACGATTTATAGACATTGAAAGTTACATTGGCTAAGTAGCAACTACCAGATGCTTCAGGGTAAAATTAAATAAAACATAAGCCAAATAAAAAGTTACCCATTGCTCGCAGCGGTTGATGACGGGCAGGGTTAAGCGTGCTAGACTAATAGCGTTTTTTCTACCTCAATTTTAGGACACGTACATCATGACCACCGTAGACTATATTTTAATTATCATCGCTGTTGTTATTATGGTGGTAGGTCTGTATATGATTATTCGCGGTATTTCTGCTCGCAAAAATAAAGCCCACGCTCAGTCAATTATGCGTGATAAAAATGGCATTCCTATTATTCCGCGTCATGAGCGCAAGCTGGTAGAAGAGCCGGAAGCTCTAGAAGCAGGTGAGACGGTTATTGTGCCAGATCGCGAGCATTTTCAGCCGGTTATTGCTGATAATGCCCCTGCCGCTGAGCCGCAGCCTAATCATTTAGATAAGCCAGCTGAGACTGAGTTTGTACCCACAGCACGCACCACTCACACTCAGTCAGCTGATATGATGCCGCATACGCCTGCCGCCTCCCATCAATTTACCAATACCACTGACAGTCCATTGACCAATCCGCATCTAGCCGCGCTAGACGATGATGGCGAAGATGACTTGTTTTCAAGCTTGGCCTCAGCGACCGAAAAGCTGATGCCGGTTATTGAGACCGCTCAAGAGTCTGAGTTCTTGGACAACAGCCCCATGCTTGATCAGCATCTGTTGGCAGAAGCAGACCAAGATCAAAACAGCCCGCTTAATCACGCACAAGAAAATATCAACATCACTTTAGTGCCCAAAAACAGCTATGACACTATTGATGGTAAGACCATTTTGTCTATAGTATCGCAATACGGCCTAAAATATGGTGCCATGAATATGTTCCATCGTTATGAGAATAAAGATGGCTCGGGTATTTTATGGTTTAGTATGATGGGGGTGACTCAGGACGGTATTGCGCCCTTTGATTTAAACTTGTTGCCCACTTCTCGTTTTAATGGTTTGGTGTTGTTTTTATCGCTGCCACATCCTAAAGCGACTCAAGGCTTCGACACCATGATGAGTGTGGTCAATTTAATCTCTAATGATTTAAATACCTTGGTGCTTGATGAGAATAATGACATCTTAACCCGTGAGCGTAGACAGCAGCTACGTGCTCAGGTCCAAGAGTATCAAGCTGCGTATCAACAGGGTTAATTGATCGCTATTTTAAAGACAGAAAATTAAGATGGCCGTTAAATAAAAAACGGTTAAATAAAAAACCGTGTTCTCACAAGAGCACGGTTTTTTATATTGTGGATGTTAAGTTTGAGAAAGTGCAGGGTACTTAGTGACGCAATAACCAAGTTATTAGCCCAGCTTATTGACTAAATGTAGGGGCAAATGCTTCATGGCTTTACCCACCAACATCCAAGGCAGGGCAGGTACGCAAGCTTCTTCAACACCTGATTCGATCGCGGCGACTAAGGCTGTGCTGCCGGTTTGCTCATCAACTTCAAAGGGCAGCTTAGGTGCCCCTTCATTGATTTCGGTGCGAATATAGCCAGGATAGATTGTGGTCACTTTGATAGGTAGCTTATCGACAATCATTTCAGCTCGGATACCTTCTGCTAAGTGAGCCAGTCCTGCTTTACTGGCGGCATAAACCGTTAAGTGCTTGGGCATACCACGCATGGCGGACATACTAGATATGGCGACTAAGTGACCCAGGTTTTGTGCTCGGAAGATCTGCATCGCCGCTTCACACTGAGCCAGTGCTGAAATAAAGTCAATCTCTGCGGTGCGCCGGTTAATATGAAAGCGGCCGGTACCTACTCGGCGGCCTTCACCGACACCGGCATTGACGATGACTTTATCAATTTGTCCAAACTGTGCTTGAAAGGCCTCAAATACGCTAAATACTGCCTCATAGTCGCTCACGTCCAGTGACTTAATCTCAACACGGACGCTAGGGCTGTTGGTTAGTATCTCTGCCTTTAAGGCCTCAAGACGATCTGTGCGGCGGGCACAAAGCGCTAAGTTATAGCCCAGTTTGGCAAAGTTTTTGGCCATACCTGCGCCAATACCTGAGCTGGCACCGGTGATTAAAATTGTCTTATCTTTACCGACTTGCTGCTTGGTTAACTCAGCCAAATCTTGGTTTTGTAATAAGGATTTGGTTTGTTGTGCCTTGTGCTGCAAGGTGCCCATAATCCCTTGTTGTAGACTGCTAAATAAAGTGTGTTTCATAGCTATCCTTGTGATTTGTTAACAATGTGTGTCGAATCATTATCTTGTGCGGCTAAGAAATAGGGCTTAGTGCCACGTCAGCAAATCTTGTCCCTGTTGATACAAATGACTGTGCTCGTTGAGTGACAATAACCTAAGCTTTGGCGATGTATCAGATGGAGTAGACTTAACCACCACCGAGGTAACGCCTGTGTTAATCAGGCTGCGATTAATGCTGTAAGCGGTGGCACTGCTTTGACCGAGTAAATGGGCAGTAATAGCAGCAATCACCCCACCTGAGGTAAAAATCAAAGCAGTGTTTGCTTGCTTGTGCTGGGTAAGCTCAACCACGTGCTGCAAAGCCTGCTGCACCCGCTGATTAAACTGTGGCCAACTTTCTAAATACTCCTCATCATGGTCGCCACTATGCCAACGCAGCATGGCTTCATTAAACAGCTCCGCCAAGCGCACTTTGGGCACAGGGGCACTGGCAATGGCCGTCAGTAGACCGACTTCAGTGCTAAACTCAGGGTTGTATTTAACAAACACATCGGTATGATTAAACTCGTTAAAGCCTTCGATCAGGGTCGGTTGAAGCTGTGCAGCATCTGGATAACCGGCTTGATAAGCGCTTAAGAAATGGGTTGCCGAGTCTTGTTGACGCGATAAGGACCCCGTTACAATCGCATCAATTTTGCGCTGGGCTTTGGCATACTGGCTTCCTAAGCACGCCGCTTGTTTGGCGCCAAGCTCAGATAGCTGATCGTAATTTCGTTGACCAAAGGAGGCTTGGCCGTGTCTGGCAAATAGCAAGGTAGTCATAAAGTCCCATATATCAAAATCAAAATAAATGTAGAGCAAGCTTTAAAGGATAAGGCAGGGCTACTTTAACCACTGCTTGGCCAAAGATTGAATGGGCGCAGGTAGTTTGCCACTGTCTATTATCCGAATGGCCTCGTGCTTGGCGATAAGCTTTAAAGCGCGCGCATGAATGGCGTGGATAATAAGCCAAAAATCTTTAAAAGCGGGGTTATCAGTCTGCTTATTGTAGTAACGATAGTAGATTTGCTGAGCGATACCAGCCAGACGGAACAGACCGAATACCTCATAAAAAGCCCAGTTGCTATCCGCCATGCCAGTCTTGTTCAGATAGTATGTCACCACCTCTTCTCGAGTCATCATCCCCTCTAGATGTGTGGGCTGACGGCGAGACTGACGCATGATTCTATTGTCATCTTTTTGTACCCAGTAGGCCAGCGCACTGCCTAAGTCCATGAGCGGATCGCCCAAGGTAGCCATTTCCCAGTCTAGTACCCCGATCACTTCAGTGGGGTTGTCAGGATTTAACACCACATTGTCAAAGCGCCAATCATTGTGAATCACACAAATACGGCTGTCTTTTGGCAGATTGCGTTTGAGCCATTGACGCACCACAAAGAAGCTTGGCACATTGGGGGTCTTGGCTTTTTTATACCGCTTGTCCCAGCCGATCACCTGACGCTCGCAGTAGCCTTCACCTTTGCCCAGCGCCGTTAACTGAGGATTTTGTTTGTAGTCAATTTGATGTAGCTCGATTAAAGCATCGATGACATTGGTACATAGCGTGCGAACTTGAGCCGGCTGTAAGGTGATGGCTTTGGGCAGGTTGGCGCGTGGAATAATACCGATTAAGCGCTGCATGACATAAAAATCGCAGCCAATCACCGAGTCATCGGTACACAAAGCAATCATTTTTGGCACGTAAGGGTAGTCGTCCTGCAACGCTTGCTGCACCTTGTACTCACGCACCATGTCATGTGCCGACTTAGCCTTAGTGCCGGCAGGTGGACGGCGTAGAATTAAGTCCATGTTGGCGTATTGTAGTCGATAGGTCCAGTTAGAGGCACCGCCTGAAAACTGAGTAATCTGCGGCTCACCTGCCACCTCAATACCTTGGGTGCGTAGCCAATTGCTGACCGCATTACCATCTAAGGTCTCAGAAGCGCGTACTTTGCCCGCTTGATCAATCACTGAGTTTTGGGCAGTGGGCTTGGCTTCTGTTGAGGCTGTTGACTGGGAGTTTGAGGAGGTGGGAGTGGCATCTGTGGTGCTCATAAAAAGTCCTTTTGTCTATGGCAAAGATAAAAAATTAGTTAGGATAACGCAGCGGTAAAACTTAGCCCAAGCGGTAGATGACGCCGCTTGGCTGTATATTAGGTGATTAAGAACAAGGCGATTTCTTTTATGCCATAAGGCTTAGCCGAGCTAAGGCTTAGCTTTAGGGCGGCCGTAGCCCAATTTCTTTAATTCAAGTTTGGCAATCATGGTCTTGTGCACCTCATCGGGACCATCGGCCAAGCGTAAGCTGCGTGCTTGAGCATAGAATCTTGGGAGCATGGTGTCTTGGCTGACGCCCATACCACCGTGGATTTGCATCGCCATATCGACCACTTCTTGTAGCACCGTTGGTGCCACCACTTTGATGGCTGAGATTTCAGTTAAGGCCGCTTTTACCCCTTTTTCGTCCATCTTTTGTGCGGCATAGAGGGTAAGCAGGCGAGCTTGGTCAATGCTGACTCGAGCCTCAGCAATGCGCTCCATATTACCGCCAAGTTGCAAAATGGGTTTGCCAAAACTGGTACGGCTCATGCCACGATGAATGGCCAGCTCCAGTGACTTCTCAGCGGCGCCAATACAGCGCATACAGTGGTGAATACGGCCAGGGCCAAGGCGACCTTGGGCAATCTCAAAACCCATGCCTGGGCCGCCGATAATATTGCTTACCGGCACGCGTACATTATCGAATACTACCTCACCATGGCCGTGCGGTGCATCATAATCACCAAACACTTGTAGCATGCGCTCAATCTTAACCCCCGCAGTGTCTAGCGGCACCAGTACCATAGAATGCTGATGATGGCGGTCTTTGCTGTCATCAGGGGTGTGAGCCATAAAAATAACAAAATCCACATCAGGATCACCGAGGCCAGATGACCACCATTTGCGGCCATTTAGGACAATATCATCGCCATCAATAATGGCAGTGGCTTGCATATTGGTGGCATCACTTGAGGCTACGGCAGGCTCAGTCATACAAAATACAGAACGGGTTTCGCCTTCCAAAAGAGGCATTAAAAAGCGCCGCTTTTGTGCCTCATTTCCATAGCGCCATAACAGCTCCATGTTTCCGCTATCAGGGGCGTTGCAGTTAAAGATATTGGGAGCAATGAGGCTACGGCCGGTCAATTCGGCGATGGGGGCGTATTCGGTCACAGACAGGCCAGCGCCTAAGATGTCATCGGGTAAAAACATATTCCAAAGCCCGGCCGCTTTCGCCTGTTTGCGCAGAGTATGATACTGCTCAGGCCACTGCCAGCTTTGCCAGTCGCCACCAGGATTTAGCTTATGACAACGCTGCCAGAACTCATCTTCAATAGGTTCGATTTGGGTTTGGATAAAATCTTTGACACGGTTATAAAAGTCTTGTCCACGCGCACTGATGTCAGGCATCATAAAATCCTTTTTATGTGAAAAATAGGGAGAGGATAACAAAATAAAGCCTTGAGTCTTAATACTTTATAATTGACCACTTGGTTAGTTTATCACTAATGGCGCTATTTTTTAGAGTCACTATTGACCGGTGGGTGTTTGATTGACTGCCGTTATATTTTTCGATATATCCCTGAAAAGTGCAGGGTGGATTTATTGGCTTTAAGCGGTATTTATTGGCTTTTAGCTCGGCAGCAAAGGTGCAAAATTGGTATCATATGACCACTCAAATATTTGAACCAAATGAAACATTAAGCGCAAAAATGCAATTAAAATAAGGCCCGCTCTATGACTCAAAACACAGCAGACACTCATGCCTCAGCACAAGCTCAAGAGGTCATTGCAAAAATGCGTACCTTGATCGCACAGGTGCGTAAACACAACAATGCTTACTATGTGATGGATGAGCCGACCATCAGTGACAATGAATATGACCAGTTGCGCTTAAGTCTCATTGAGCTTGAGGAGCGTTATCCTGAGTTAACTCAGCCCGACAGTCCAACGGCTAGCGTGGGCGACAATCCTCTGCCATCATTCTCCCAAGTGCAGCATGACATTGCTATGCTGTCACTGGGTAATATTTTTAATTATCAAGATTTACAAGAGTTTATGCGCCGGGTCAATGACCGTCTAAGTGATGCTGATCGAAATCCTGAGTATGAGATTGAGATGAAATTAGATGGTTTGGCTGTTTCATTAAAATATCATAACGGACAATTTGTGCGCGGCGTGACTCGCGGCGATGGTCAAATGGGCGAGGACATTACCCAAAACGTGAAGACCATCAATAACATTCCACTGGTGATAGAAGCGGCGCAAGATATTGATGTGCTTGAGGTGCGGGGCGAGGTACTGATGCCAAAAGCAGGCTTTAAGCGCTTAAACCGTTTGGCAGAAGAAAATGGTGATAAAACCTTTGCCAACCCCCGTAACGCAGCAGCAGGTAGTCTACGTCAATTAGACCCAGCCGTGGCTGCCAGTCGTCCTTTGGCTTTTTATGCGTATTCGGTGAACCAAGGCTTGCCTGAAGCGATTACTTTGCAATCGGCGGCTTTGACCTGGCTTAAGCAGTTAGGCTTTACTGTTAGTGACTTTGAACGGGTAAAAACAGCCCAGCAAGTTCAAGACTACTATGAGTCGATGATACAAAAACGGGCAGATTTAGCCTTTGAAATTGATGGGATGGTTATTAAGGTTGATGACTTAACGCTACAAAGTCAACTGGGCGCATTATCACGTGAACCGCGCTGGGCCACCGCCTATAAGTTCCCTGCTGAAACGGTGATGACCACACTCAATAGTATTGAATGGCAAGTGGGTCGTACCGGTCAGCTGACTCCAGTAGGCAAGCTTGAGCCAGTGCAAGTGGGCGGTGTGACGGTCAGTAACGTGACCTTGCACAACTTCGGGGAAATCCAGCGCCTTGATGTGCGTGCAGGTGATACCGTCAGCGTCCACCGAGCGGGCGATGTGATACCTAAAGTGACTCGGGTATGGCATGATTTGCGCCCTGAGGGTACCTCGGCGGTGACGCTGCCAACCCACTGTCCTGTATGCAACTCACCTGTGGTATTGCCAGAGGGTGAAGCCTTGGCACGCTGCACCGGTGAGCTGTTTTGTCCTGCGCAGCAGCAAGAGGCACTAATTCACTTTGTATCACGTAAAGCGATGGATATTGATGGGCTTGGTGAGCGCTGGTTAATCAGTTTCTTTGAGCATGGCATCGTCAAAACTGTGGCCGATATTTATCACTTAAATGAGCATGCTGATGAGCTGGTTACTCTAGAAAAATTGGGCGAGAAGTCCGTTAGCAATATGTTGCGCGCCATTGAAGAGAGTAAAAAAACCACACTGGCGCGCTTTATCTATGCGCTAGGCATTCGCGGTGTGGGAGAGACCACAGCACAGAATCTGGCACAATATTTTGGTGATTTGCCTGAATTGATGGGTGCCAGCATTGACGCCTTAGAGGCCGTACCTGACGTGGGCCATATTACCGCTGAGCTTATTTATAATTTCTTCCGTGCTGAGCATAACATCGAAGTCATTAACGCATTGCAGCAAGCTGGCGTGTATTGGGATAAGGTAGAGCAGCAGGCCTTAGACAATCTGCCCCTTGAGGGCCAAACGTGGGTGATAACAGGTACCTTGGTCGCCAGCGGTATGTCACGCGATGATGCCAAGGCGCATCTGCAAGCTTTGGGTGCAAAGGTCTCAGGCAGCGTATCGGCCAAAACCTCGGCATTATTGGCCGGTGAAAAGGCAGGCTCTAAGTTGACCAAAGCGCAGAGTCTGGGGGTGCGTGTGGTGTTAGAGGATGAGTTCTTAAAGATGATTGGGGCGTCATGACACCACACTCATCCATTTAATAAAACAAAATGACGAAATCAATTTAAAAACTCAATCAAATTAGTAGCACTTTAGGCGCATAAAAGCGGTATCATAATGCGGTGCACGTCTGTTCTATAAACGATTATCAGACGTGCTTTTTATTATTGAATATTCTCAACTTGTTAACCTGACAGTTCATTTAACTGGCCCAGGAAAAGGATGTTTTATGCAATACGATGTTATTGTGATTGGCTCAGGAATGGTAGGCACTTCAATTGCTTGGCACCTACAAAAGAATAATTCTAAAGTGCTGGTTTTGGACAAAAAGGCGCCCGGTGAAGAGACCTCTTATGGCAATGCCGGTCTTATTCAACGAGAAGCTGTGTATCCTAAGGCTTTTCCAAGACAAATGAGTGAAATCTTAAAGGTACTGCCCAATACTCGAACGGATATTCGTTATCGCTGGTCAGCTTTGTTTAATTATCAAAGCGCTTTATATCAGTATTGGACCAACTCAACGCCCAACAAACTGACCAAGATTGAAGATGAATGGGCCACTTTGATTGAGCATTGCACCAGTGAGCATGATGTGATGATTCAAGCGTCAGGTGCGGATGACTTAGTGCGTAAGGGTGGCTGGTTTGAAATTTATCGTACCCAAGAAAAATTCGATTACGCCATTAAACTGGCTGAAAGAGCGGCATCCAAAGGTGTTCAATATAAGCTATTAACCCCTGAAGAGCTAAAAGCATATGAGCCAAATGTTAACTTTGATGAGTTCATTGGTGGTATCCACTGGCAAAACTCTTGGCAGGTCAAAAACCCAAGCCGTTTGGTAAAAACTTATGCAAAAAGCTTTGAGGCCATGCAAGGTGAGATTAAGCAAGCCAATGTGAAGACCATCGAGCAAAACGATGAGGGTATCTGGCAAGTAACCGTTGAAAATAACTCAGGTGAGATGGCCACGTATACCAGTAACCATGTGGTGATTGCAGCCGGCCCTTGGTCGACTGAGTTGACACGTCCTTTGGGCTACGATTTCCCATTGTTCCCAATGCGCGGCTACCATCAGCACTTTAAGGTAGATGAAGCCAACCGTATTGGTCACAGCTTATTTGATGCCGAAAAAGGCTATTTAATGGGGCCTATGGATCAAGGTATTCGCATCACAACGGGTGCGGAGATGACCACGCTCAATGCACCTAAGAACTTCGGTCAGCTTGAAGCGGTATTAAAAATTGCCAAAAACGTCCTGCCGTTAGAAGAAGCAGTAGAGTCAGAAGCTTGGTGCGGCTCACGTCCTTGTATGTCGGATATGAAGCCAGTCATTGGTCCTGCGGCTCGTCATCCTAATCTATGGTTTGCCTTTGGTCACGCGCATCAAGGCTTTACACTTGGCCCAGCTACCGGCCGCTTGGTACAAGAGATGATCAACGATAAGCCATTGTACGTGGATGCCACACCTTTTAGCGCACAGCGTTTTGGTAACTAATCATCACTTTACTGGTATTATGTTATCTATTTTAGTTAAGGTATGATCTTTAGCTGATAGGCATTATAAATAAGCTGGCAGAGGGAGCCTCTCTTTGTCAGCTTATTGCCCTTTTTTAGTGATGTTGTTCAAGTTTTATGATTAATTAACCCTAGGTGACCCTTTATTTATGCAAAAATTACACAGCAACCAGCGCATGAGCAAAATTGTTATTCATAACGAGACCATCTACTTATGTGGACAAGTAGGTAACGCTGAGGATGATATCTCTGCACAAACCCTAACCTGTTTAGAGAAGATTAAAGCACTACTAGAAGAAGTGGGTAGCGACAAATCAAAAATCTTATCTACCACAGTTTGGCTAAAAGACATGGCTGACTTTGCGGCGATGAATGCGGTATGGGATGAGTGGTTTAGCGATGTGTTGCCACCAGCTCGTGCTTGTGGCCAAGCGGCTTTAGCCCGTCCTGAGCTATTGGTCGAGATGATTGTCACTGCTGCCGTTTAAAGGTACTGAAGGTATCAAATAGCCATAAAAAAAGACAGCCAATTGGCTGTCTTTTTTTATGGGCGATTATGGGCAATGACTTAGAGGGGTTTGCTCACAGTGACCTTGATAAGAAGCCCCTTTTATACCGTATAAGCTCTGAGCACAGCCCAAGACTTAATGCGCTGCTGTGTTACTGGCAGCGTCTGCCTTGCCCTCTGGGCTTGGCATAATCTCAATAGGCAAAATCAGCCCGCGAGCGAACTCATGCTTAATCACATAGTCGTACTCGCTGGGGGTAACATTGGGGGTGGTATACACAATCAGCTTGGCATCTTTTTCTGAGTAGCTGTGTGAAACGTAGCTGTCAGCCAACTGATCCAGCAGTTTTTCTAATGGCTCATTGCTGGCCATGCCCACAGTTAGACTATGCTGCGCCTGTTCAGGAGATATGCCAGAAAATTTGGCTTGAGCCTGAACCGCATCGCTGTCTAAAGCAAAGGGATACTTAAAGCTTTTGGGGTCGACCGCTTGCTCACCGGAATCTAGCGCACGCCAGTTAATCTCTAGAGGCTTGTCTTGAGTGGACATCATAGGCTGAGTGTCAGGGTTATTTTGTGGCTGCTGCGCGGTTTGCTCATTATTATCAGTATTGGTGTCTGTTTTTAATTCAGTCTTTGATTCAGTGTTATCCGTAGAGGCATCGGCTTTAGTCTTGGGTGCTTGATTACAGCCGGCAACCACCATGCTGCAACCAATAAGCATAGAGAGCAGGGCAGGCTTGAAGCGGGATATAGCGCTGCTGTAAGGCAGTAAGGTATCAAAAGAGCGGGTCATAAATTACATCTCAATAAGAGGGCAGGCGATGCAGCTATCTGTAGGTTATAAGGTGGATCCAATAATCACAGACAAAGGCTGGCTCCTGCCGGTGTGTGTTATGGGGAATTAGTTTAGCGCCTCAGCCAAACTGACCAGTTTAATAAATTCAGTACGGCTACCACTGCTGTCGATCGGGCTTTGAGCGCCGCTTTTGGCCAGTCTTTGTAGTTGACTATAGCTTAAATCATTCACATATTTACTGCCAGTGAGCAGCTGACCATAGCCTGCCACTGCTAAGGCAAAATTGGTATCGGCTGACGCGGCAGTTACTCTATTGGCGATAGGGAAGGACAAGAGCTGCGACTTTTCAGCTTGAGGCGCCTTGTAGCGAATTTTTAAAAACCCAAGTTCACGGTTATTGCCACTGACTGCTGCGCTGTTTTGGTAACGGCTTGGTTCTAGTAAACCTTTTTGCCCCACAGGAGTCACCTCAAATAGCGCCACCACAGATTTTCCTGCGCCCAATTCACCTGCATCGACATTGTCATTATTAAAATCCTCTTTGGCTAATACTCGGTTTTCATAGCCAATCAAGCGCCATTCAGAGACAGCAGCAGGATTAAAGTCAAGTTGAATTTTAACGTCTTTGGCCACGGTGTTAAAGGTAGCAGACATCTCATCGATAAGTACTTTTTTGGCCTCAGACAAGCTGTCGATATAGCTGTAGTTGCCATTGCCGTTATCCGCCACTTGCTCCATCATGTGATCGTTATAATTGCCTTGACCAAAGCCTAAGGTCGATAATGAGATGCCCTTATCCCGATTACTGCGGATAATTTGCAACATGTCTTTGACACTCGATACCCCCACATTAAAGTCGCCATCAGTGAGCATCAAAATGCGGTTAATGCCGTCTTTTTTAAAGTGCTCAGTAGCTTGTTGATAAGCAAGCTTAATAGCCGCCTCACCATTGGTTGAGCCGCTGGCGGTTAGGTTATCAATGGCATTTAGGATTTTTTGGGTCTGATTGCCTGGGGTAGAGGGCAGCACAACCTTTGTGTTACCGGCGTAGGTGATTAAGGTGATGCTGTCTTGGGCACGTAGCTGTTTGGTGAGCATTTTTAAGCTGGATTTCGCCAGTTGCAGCTTATCTTCAGTGTCCATTGAGCCTGATACATCGACCAAAAATACCAAGTTGGCCGGTGGCTGTTTTTGTTTAGCGGTTAATAGGTCTTCGGCTTTAATGCCTACTTTGACAATTTGATTGGTTGGGTGCCAAGGAGAATTGACCACTTCTGTACTGACTAAAAATGGCGCATTGGCCTGTTTTTTGGCTGCTGTAAAATCGTAGTTAAAGTAATTAATCAGCTCCTCTACCCGCACCGCATCTTTAGGGGGCAGTTGGCCTTGATTCAAAAAGCGGCGTACATTGGCATAGCTGCCGGTGTCGGTATCGACGCTTAACGTTGCAAAGGCTTGCTCTGAGGTGGCATTGACCGCATTAGGCTCAATTTCAGCATAATTTTCTTGTTGCTTTGGTGCCATATAACCTTGTGAGGGGGGCGGCATGATGCGTGCATTCGTTGTCATTTTGCTCAATTGGCGGGACTCAGCCATGGCTGGGGTGGCCATGACCACCACTGGGGCAACAGCATCCGCTTGAATGCTTTGCTCTGCTGTCTCCAAAGTTGTGGTGCTGGCTTTATCGGACACAGGCGTGATTTTTGATTGTGGAGCACAGGCTGTGATGACTGACAAAGACAGTACACTTAGGAGTGGCCAAACTTTGGATGTAGCATTAGGGTTGGCGGTGCAGGGTATATGAGTTGTTGAGATGTTCATAAACTGTCCTTGTTAGAGGCGAAATACATTAAAGCCATTAGGGTTTAGCGCCTTCTTCATCGTGTTCATGGCTCATGATATAAATAATTGGAGCCTATGATATAAATAAAATGTTAATAATTGTCGGCTTAGTGCTTAAATTAACCTGCACTGCTTACAATCGCAATATGGTTTTCATTAGATTACGAGATAAACTAAGCATTAACAGTAAATATATGTTGAAATAAACCCAATACGAATTTTTATATTGTATTTAAATCTGTGTCTTGGTTATTTATGATAAAAGCTTGTAAGGCGCGTCAGGGGCTTTTATGAGCTTTATGGCTGAGTAAGTATAGGCAATAAGGATTTAAATACATCATAACATAGGTAATAACTAAGGAGATTTTATGGCAGGTGGTAGCTTACTAATGCTGCTCGATGATATTAGCGTGATTATGGATGATGTCTCGGTAATGACCAAAGTGGCGGCCAAAAAGACCGTGGGCGTGCTGGGGGATGATCTTGCGCTAAATGCTGAGCAGGTAAGCGGGGTCAAGCCTAGCCGTGAGCTCCCTGTGGTCTGGGCAGTAGCAAAAGGCTCCATGATAAATAAGTTTATCTTGGTACCTGCTGCGCTTCTCATCAGCTACTTTGTGCCGTGGCTTATCACGCCTTTACTTATGGTGGGTGGCTTGTTCTTATGTTACGAGGGTGCCGAAAAGGTTATTCATAAATTTTGGCCAAAGCTGTTGCCCCATGATGAAGAGCAGCAGGCGCGCATCCATGCCAATGCAGATGACACTGTGGACTTGGTTGCGCTCGAGAAGCAGAAAGTAAAAGGTGCCATTCGAACTGATTTTATCTTATCGGCTGAAATTGTGGTAATTGGCTTAGGGACGTTAAGCGCCGCCAATTTATTAGACAAAGCGATTGTGCTGTCTGTTCTAGCCATTGGGGTTACCATTGGTATTTATGGCCTAGTGGCAGGTATTGTTAAGATTGATGACTTGGGGCTGCACATGATGCAAAGACCAGGTGCAAGTAAGATAACCCAAAAAATCGGTGAATTCTTATTGTCAGCGGCTCCCAAGCTTATGAAGTTTTTGACCATCGTAGGCACTATTGCCATGTTCTTAGTCGGTGGTGGCATCATCGTACATGGTATCGGTTATCTACACCATGCGGTAGAGGACATTGCACACTTATCTGGTGTATTTGAAGGGTTATCTACCAATCTATTAAATGGTGCCATAGGTTTTGTCATTGGGGTGGTGCTGTTATTTATATTAACTGCCATCTCAAAAATGCGCGGTGACGCCCACTAAGATTATCATCAAGACGCCAGCTCTAAACCAAAAACAAGACTCAACAAAAAGGCCACTTAATTTATTAAGTGGCCTTTTTGTTATTAGGGCGTGTTGAACATTCATAATTTGAGCCAGATATAAGCACAAGCAAGAGCGACCGTATTTTCATAACTTTGCTTGAGCTTATCAAACCTGGTGGCAACCGCCCTATACTGCTTTAGCTTAGCGA
>Ga0208300_100114_pt1 | contig 89125 bp, 78 predicted proteins | sample 23_taG_FD_184096 | JGI IMG/M metagenome (GOLD analysis project Ga0208300, IMG submission 184096) | Marine viral communities from Cariaco Basin, Caribbean Sea - 23_WHOI_OMZ (SPAdes) (version 2) | ecosystem: Environmental > Aquatic > Marine > Oceanic | place: Caribbean Sea: Cariaco Basin...
AGTAAATTAACGGTTCCTGCAGGCCGGTTTTGCGAGACCAGCTAAAGTGTAACAGGGCCAGTAAAACAACCAGGTAAATGGTGTTATGCAGGGATTGCCAGCGATTGGCGCAAAGCAGAAGTAGCTGGTCAATAATCTGTTGCGTCCGCAACTTGTCTGAAGCGGGCTTCCGCAAAAGTTATGTCCAACGTCCGCTAAACGCTCATAGCTGCCTGTTAGATTGAGTCTAAACCTATCCATCGAAACTGTGAGATCAGATATGAGCACTACATCTAATATAGGTGTGTCACTTCCTATAAAGAAAGGAGGCACACCGTAGCTCGTATTTCCGTGATTAGCGTTATTTAAATCGATTCGGCAGATGAGAGCTTTGCTTAAGACCTTCAACTTCATCTTCAACAGGCTTTTCGAGCTTTGACACCGCGTAGGCCACGCCAAAGCCCAAACAACTTCCCACCAAAACATCTGATAAGTGATGCGCGTCGCGCTTAGTCCTCGACTTTCCTATGACTGCTGTAGCAGCTAGGCCTGCCGCCGACGCTAACAATAAAGGTCCAGAACTACGAGGTATTGAACCAGCCACTGCGGCTACTGCTGATGCATGTCCTGATGGCATAGAGTTAAATTTGTCTTTCAATGCGGGGCCTTTTATCTCAGGGCTGCTCTCTGCTCTTGGGCGCTTTCGTCCAATCAAACGTTTAAGCCCTGCGTTAAATAATCCCGCCACTGAAGCTGATAACGTCGACTTTAAAAGAAAGCGCTGCACCTTTGGTGCATGCGTCATCTTAGATAGCGCGTAAGCAGAACCCGTAATGGCGACGACAGATGGAGGTGTTGTCGCCTTGCTCAAAGTGCTTGATGTTATAAAGTTCTCTTTATTTTGCGTTGTATTAGCGCTGGGCTTGTTCATTTTTCGCAGTGCTCGATACGCAAGTAGGCCTTTAATTCCTGTGGAAGCTAACATAAAAATCCCTCTTAGATAAAGTGATGGACTATTGAGGAAAGTTCTTGCCGTGTACAACATTGAAGCCACGTGGCCAAAACATGCTGTAAACGTAGAAAAAGAGCCGCACGTGCGGCCCTAACATCACTTAGTCATTACTCTTCAGAACTATCACTTGAGTTACTTTCAAACTTACTCTGATAACGCTTAAATTCCGTACGCGTAATTAATTCATCGTCATTTGCGTCAATATTATCAAAATCACGCGTTAAACCACTTCGCGAGGCTTCAGCTTTAGTAAGCTTACCGTCGCTGTTAGCGTCCATCATCTCAAATTTACTGCGCGCAATGACCGCTTCATCTGCGATAACCGTATTATCGTGAACAACAGTATCTTCAGCGACTTTGTCAACGTTTGTCTTTTCTAAGTTTCCGTTAGCCTTCAACTCAGTCTTAGCTCGTAGTTCGTGAGTCAGCCTTTTGTCTTTCGTCGCGGCAACCACTTCATCGACATCAGTATCAACTTTAACTTCCGTTTCCATTGTACCTTCTGTACCCATACTCTCTTTCATCGATTTTACCGTTGCAAGCACGTCGTCATCGAAATGTTGAGGGTGCTTCGTTACATGAGCATTGAACTCTTTAATTGAAAGCTGCATGTCTGAATTGGTATCAATTTTGGAAAAGTGCGCATAAATCTCATCGTCGTCAGCTTCTTCTCGTGAAATATAGCCGTTGTCATCGTTATCCAAATCGGCAAATGTGGTGTCTATTTTTTCGATACCATTGCCGGCAAACGCGGCAGTAGAAAGTGCGGCGCTGATTAGTGTAGCAATTGTTAATTTTTTCATATCTAACTCCTTGGTTTTTTGGCCTCCATACTGCTTAAAAACGGAGGAGAGTATTCACATGGAGTTATTCACAGCATATGCCATTTCAATAAAGTTTTTTTAGATCATTGGTTTATGTTTTTTGAAAGGTTGAGTGACGACAGGCGGAATTGTGAGATCTATAGAATTTTCTGAAAAAGTTACTCGCTATTTTTGACAAAAATGGAACACGTTAAGCGGAGAATATTGTAAATACGAGCAACAATCGACCTGCCTTATTTCAAGCAGCGAATTTTGTTAAGCATAAAGCCATTAGGTTTCGAATGAGTACTCAATGTTTATTGCGGTAAACGTTCAAATTTTGTAATGGTTTCTAAGCTTTCTTCCCACGCAGCTTTGCTTACGCCGAAGATATGTGCAGTAGGTTTAATCAGTAGTTTCGTATCCAGACACCCAGCGGGTACGGCTAGAATGTCACCGAGTTGAGTACACGGAAGGGCTGAACCACAAATTTTACAGAAACTTTTGCTATGACGCGTGTTCTCGAGCGTGAAGTTGACTACAGCGTCAACACCCGATGCCCAAGTTAATATAGCCGAACTTGAAAACAGGTTGGCTGCGAAGGCCGAACCTGTATCCTTTTGACAATGTTTGCAGTGGCACAGATAAAAACTGTCAAAATCACCCTCAATTTTAAAAGTTACCGACCCGCACAAACAAGACCCTCTGTAATTGTTCATCAAAACTCCTTTTTTGTGAAATAACACCATTTAAAGCACTAAGACTGCTACTGTCTAGCAAGCCAATCGTAAAAATGCGCCACGCCCGCTTCTAAAAACGGTTCTATGGGGCCGTGTTCTTCTTCGCCTGATAAATAAAGTGCTCGTCGACCTTTTTCTAGCAATAGGCAGGCTTTTTCATCTTCTACCGCTGTTTCCATATAGGCCGCTTTTTCCGCTGCAAAGTAGTCTGGCATATCTTTATAAAGTGCTTCGGGATAATAAAATTCAACGTGGTTTACACATGCGCCGGCACCTTTGGGATAAATCGTGCTGACGACAATAATATCTGGGTACCACTCAATCATAATATTAGGGTACAAAAAGCACCATATTGCGCCAAAGCGAGGAAGTGTTTGCCCAAACCGTGCTATTAATGCGTCTTGGAACTCTCTGTAACGCGGTGTTGTGCGCTTGGTAAGCTGGTCGCCTAGCCCAACTTTTTGAACTGAAAAATCATCGCCAAACGACCATTCTAAATCATCGGGTTTAACAAACTGGCGAAGCCCAGGGTGCATGGAGTACACGTGATAGTTCTCTAGATAGATTTCGATGAATGTCTTCCAGTTAAATTGATATTCCGTGGTTTCAGAACCGGCGTAAAAGTAATCGGTAAAGTCGATATAGTCCTCAAGCCCAAGGGCAGATAAGACCATATTAGGAGAGCGCCCTCGAAATAGAAGACCGTTCCACACTGACAGTGATTCCTTTTTCAACTGACCGCTAGGGGCATGCTTAAAGTGGGGCGCACCTTTAAGCTGGCCTGTATTGTCATAGCCCCAGCAGTGAAGTTTACAAACTATGCTGCGTGCCCGGCCTTGCCCTTCAAGAAGTTGAGCTTGTCGATGTAAGCAAACATTGGATATAAGTTCATAATTCTCACCTTGATTAAACAACGCATAACGGTCGCTAAAGTGAGGCAGTACTTGATAGCTAAACTTCTCTGGCACCATTAGGGAATGGCCCGCATAAGCAAGCCCTCGAGAGAATGCCTGCTCGACTTCCTGCCGGCTTTCATCAGCATCAAAGTAACTTTTTATAGAAGGATGGGTAACGATTTTCATAGTTTAAAACGGGTGCTAAAAACGCAGTGCGTTGAGTCGAAATAATATAGGCGCTATGTATCACTGAATTGCTTAAAAAAATAGCAATATTTTATTTAAAGCACTATTTTTTTTAAAATATCGGAGTAGAATCCGCGCACCTTAATTTCGAAGTGATTTTCATGGACATTGGCTTCCATCACCTTGAAGAAAAGCGTCTATTAACGCTTTCTTTTTATATTGCCGGCGCATTTGTCGTTATTGCGTTTGGTTTTGCCATTTTAACGAGCTCAGGCGCTATTTTATTTGATGCTGCTTACTCGTTAATTGCTTTTGTCATGTCAATGCTAACGCTTAAAGTGGCCAATTTGGTTCAACGTCCTGACGATGACCGGTTTCACTTTGGTTACACGGCAATTGAACCTACGCTAAACATGTTTAAGTCGCTTATTATCATTGCCACGTGTGTGTATGCGGTCGCGAGCTCTGTTCAGAGTTTATTAGCAGGTGGGCACGCAGCTGAGTATGGTATTGGTATGGTCTACGGTGTTGTGGCAACGGTTGGCTGTTTTAGTATCTCTCTGTACATGCGAGTAAAAGGTAAGCATTTACTGTCCGACTTAGTAAAAGTGGATTCTCACACTTGGATGATAGACGGCGTGCTAAGTGCATCCATCTTGTTCGCTTTTATTTTGGCCTACGCGTTAGAGTTGACGGAATATAGAACGCTGTCGCCGTACGTTGATCCTGTTTTATTGATTATTCTTGGTTCGGCAATGTTGCCGGTGCCTTTTAAGATTTTGCGTGAAAGCCTTAATGAAGTAATTAACAAAGCGCCGCCTGAAGCTATCTCGGCGGTAATCGAGAAAAAATTCAAAAAAACGTTGGCTGACGTACCGTATGAGCATGTGGAGGTGCGAATTAGTAAGCGGGGTAGGGATGTTTATCTGCTAGTCCATATTATTGTGGATGATGCATTCTCGTTTGCAACGATCAGTGAGTTAGATGAAATTCGACTGAAATGCGAAGCAGAGATGCGCGAGTGGGACCCAGCAATTATCATGGACATCTTGTTCATCAAAGATCCTGAACTAGCAGAGTAATGATATAGGGTGAATATGATATTTCTCGTATTCACCCCTTGCGTGGCTGGCAAAATTCTCCAAATTTTCCGATAATCAAGTCTTTAAGCTAAATGAAGATGTGATGGAAACGCGACTTCCGCTATATAAAAAGCTGCTGGTGATGTACAGAATAGAGCCGGGGTGTTTAGGGCCGCAAGGTACAGACTACGTCGAAGAGTTTTGTGTATTCGCTAAAAAGCGGCTAAAAGACAAACACGGGCATTGCTTGCGATGGACGATTAAGCCGCGCTATGACAAAACACTACCTGAGTTGGAGTTTCAAATAAAAAACGGAGTGGTTTCGCGTGACAATGCCGCTAAGTACATGGATAGCTTCAACATTGATATTGACGCATTTGAAGAAGAGTTAGAAGAGTCGCTGGCAGATTTGGTTGACGCGTTTTTCGAACGATAAACCGGTGCTGCTTAAATTAACTTTCAGCGTTTTAACTGTAAGATTCAGGCTGGATTAGATTGTAATCAAGCCTACTTAATTAAACTTCTCCTCAGGTACGCTTGGAAATGTTTCAAAAAGCGGAGGAGAGAAAAAGTATCCTTGCTGTTTTACTATATTTAATTCCGCCAATGTATCTCGTTCAGCTTTGGTCTCTACACCTTCAGCAAGCACATCTATGTTTAGTGCTGAGCAAAGCTCGGCAAGTGCCTTTACTATTAACGTTTTCCTATTGCTTGTATCTATGTCACGAATTAGGCTCATATCAATCTTGATACTGTCTGGGGCGAGTTTAGCTAACCAGTCTAAATTGGCAAAGCCCGAGCCGAAGTCGTCAATAGCAACCTTAAAGCCGATTTCTTTATAATAATCGATAATATTTTGAAGGTGAGCAGTGTCAGCTATTTTTTCTTCTTCAACCACTTCAAACGTAATTTGCTCCCTTGGAAAGCCATATTTATCAGCTGCGGCGAGTGTGGTGCGAATACAAATGTTAGGTTTATAAACAGCCCCGGGCATAAAATTTATGCTTAGCCGCTCTTTAATCTTAGCTTCTGCGGCTAATGCAATGGCCTTAACTCTGCAAGACTGGTCAAATTTATAAACGTTTTGAGCTGTGACCTGACTTATAACGGTGTGAGCAGGCTCATTATTTAGCCCTCTTACCAATCCTTCAAAACCAAACGTGCATTTTTGTGACAGGTCAATAAGAGGCTGAAACGCCATGGTAAAGTCAAAATCAAGTGCTTCTCCATTGAGGCAGCCTTCACACGACAGTTCTCTCGTTTCTTGCTCTTTGATGTATATGGGAAGTTCTGACGCTGAAATGCCGCTAAAATTCATGAGGCCCACTTGGTAAGGAATTAATGAAGTGTAACTTGACATTACAATTATCACACTTGTTAAGGCAAGTAGCAAGGTAACTGTTTGATTCGACGATGAGACTACTCGGAGTAGTAATTCTCGTTTGGGTAGCTGCAGTCTTATCGGCGATAAGTTCATTTCAGCGCTTATAAAAATTAGGAAGTAGACTGGAGCTAATTGCGTGGTAAGCGCAATTTAATACTTTCTTGGTATAAAAAGGGGCATAAAAAAAGCCTCAACGCATACGTTGAGGCTTCCATACTAATCCCACTGTTGTATTAGTTTAAAGACTTCAGCTTTTGATAACCTTCAGCTTCCAGTTCGTCATTTACGCACTCCAGTACAAACACATCTTCTGGCTTGCCTTTAGTGCCTTCTTCTTCAGCGATTTCTTTGCAGAACTGGGTTAATTCCGCTACCAGCTCTGCAGGTGCTTCGTCTGATGCAGCTGCAATTACAGAGAACGCCATTGCGCTTAAACCTACTAAGCCTAAACCTATAAAGCGTAAACCTTTCATAATTACCTCGTTTAATAGTTGAGTGTAAACATTTACGAGCTGGATATTGCGCCTAAGTGTTAAGATTAAAAAGCTAATTTTTTTGTTCTAGAAGACAAATTCTTTTCATCAAAAATTTAACAATTGTTTTGACTCTAAAAGGCGTCAGGTAGCAAATGCTGACGCTAAAATGAAAACCTTTAATGGGCATTCCATAGGCTTTTTGGCATAATGCGCCGCTTAAAGTAGAAAAGTAATGACAGCGCCTAAACCATGCCCACAATAAATAACGTATTCTCTTCAGATGGCCTCCTTGCAGGTGCTATCAAGGGGTTTGTACCTCGTGAAGCTCAAACTGAAATGGCAAAGGCGGTTAAGCGCGCTATTGATACCACTGGTAGTCTAATAGTAGAGGCCGGTACAGGAACGGGAAAGACTTTCGCTTATCTCGCTCCGGCATTGTTGAGCGACGGAAAAGCCATTGTTTCTACAGGGACTAAAAACTTACAAGAGCAGCTATTTCACCGCGACTTACCGCTGGTAAAAAAGGCCCTAGGCAGCAAGCGAAAAACTGCACTGTTAAAAGGCCGTTCAAACTATCTTTGTCTACACCGTGTAGCGCAGCACAGCGGCAACTCTACGCTGGTTGAAAAAGAGGTATTGGGTCAGCTTTCAGAAGTGAAACGTTGGTCTAGTACTACGAAAACAGGTGATATGGGGGAGCTTAAAACTCTTCCCGAAGATGCCCGTGTTTTACCGCTGGTTACCTCTACAGTGGATAACTGCTTGGGCCGCGATTGCCCAGATTATGAAGATTGCTACTTGGTAAAAGCGCGCAGAAAGGCGCTGGATGCTGATATTATTGTGGTAAACCACCACCTTTTCTTTGCTGATATGGCACTGAAAGACACAGGGTTTGGCGAACTTATCCCAGAAGCTGATGCGATTATTTTTGATGAGGCTCATCAAATTCCCGATATTGCCAGCGATTACTTTGGCGAGTCACTTTCGACAAGACAAATTCACGATATTGCGAAAGATATCACGCTGTTGTTTAGAACAGTGCTAAAAGATGCTGGGCAGCTAGATAAAGCGGCTGACAAATGCAGGATGATTGCCTCTGACTTACGGTTATTATTCCCAGATACGGCTGAACGCGGCAACTGGGCTGAGGCGTTAGACCGTGACGACGTGCGCATGCAGGTGGGCAAGCTGTCCGAAGCGCTGGGTGTACTGCATGAAGTGTGTAAGCTACATATTGGCCGCGATAAAGATTTAGACAACATGTACGAACGTGTTGTGGCTGCAAGAGAGCAGTTAGATGCGTTAAGCGACAATAAGCAAGAAAATGTAAGTTTGTGGTATGAAACTACTCAGCGCCACCTTATTATGCATTTAACGCCCTTATCAATTGCCGCTAAATTCAGACGTTTCGTATCATCGCCACCGCGCGGGTGGATTTTTACCTCGGCAACCTTAATGGTAAACGGCGGTTTTGATCACTTTCAGCGCCGCATGGGCTTAGAAGACGCAGAAACGTTAGGATTAGATAGCCCGTTTAATTATCCTGAACAGGCTATGCTGTGCGTGCCCCGCTATTTACCAGAACCAAACAGCTACGCTATGCGCGAAACTTTGCTAGAAACAGCCAAACGGCTAATCAAAGCAAGTCGCGGGAGATGTTTCTTGTTGTTTACTAGTCACGCTATGCTTCGAGAAATTGCGCAGAAGCTAGAAGATGAGATAGATAATCCGCTACTGGTGCAAGGGACTACCACCAAGCAAGCATTGCTGGATGCGTACCTTGCAGATGAAAAAGCGGTATTAATGGGCACAGGCGCGTTTTGGGAAGGAGTAGACGTACGCGGCAACGACTTGGTTTGCGTGATGATTGATAAGCTGCCCTTTGCGTCACCTGATGACCCGCTGCTTCAAGCGCGTATGGAAGATGTAAAAAAACGTGGAGCAAACCCGTTTGGTGTTATTCAAATTCCCCAAGCTGTTATTACGTTAAAGCAGGGCGCGGGAAGACTCATCCGAGATCCTTCAGATAAAGGCGTGCTGGTTATATGTGACAATCGATTAGTGACGAAGCCTTACGCCAAAACCTTCGTCGGAAGCTTGCCAGATATGAAAAGAACAAGAAGCTTGGACGAAGTGGAAAAATTTTTAGCCGGCATTGATGAAGCCTAAGTTAAAGCACTGAAAAAGCGGTTAACGTGTATTACGCCATTAGCCCCGTTTTCAGCTTATATGAAATAAGAGATAAACATGAACATTTTAGCTATAGACACCGCAACCGAAGCTTGTTCGGTTGCGCTTCAATTCAAAGACACCGTCATAACGCGTTTCGAGATATGCCCTCAGCAGCATAGTCAGCGACTTCTTCCTATGGTCGATGAGGTGTTAAAAGAAGCAAAGGTTTCGCTGGGCGACCTAGATTTACTGGCTTTTGGTCGAGGGCCAGGCAGCTTTACCGGTGTTCGCATAGCAACGGGAATGATTCAAGGTTTAGCGTTAGGAACAGGCTTAAAGGTAGCGGGCGTGAGTACGCTTGAAGCTATGGCGTTTGAAGTAGCGTCTAAAACTCAGCACAAAGATGCATTGGTCGCCGTTGCATCGGATGCGCGTATGGGTGAAGTGTATTTCGCGGTTTACTCTCAGTCGCAAAATGGGCTTGTACTTTGCACTGAAGAGCAAGTTTGTCCGCCCGAATTGGCTATTGAACAGCTAAAATTACTTAGAAAAGAAAACGGCGCGACTGTAATTGCAGCTGGCACCGGCTGGTCTGCCTACGAGGAGCTTGATAACTGGAAGTCTGAAGTATGTGGTGAGGTAGCGTCTGACATCACACTTCCAAACGCGCAATACATGCTTAAACTTGCAACAGATGCACATAGTAAAGGCGAAGTATCTGATGCTGTGAATGTAGAACCTGTATATCTGCGCGATAAAGTTACGTGGAAAAAATTACCAGGCAGAGAGTAACGACACGCTGCCAAATATTGGGCGCCCATTACTAACAATAAGATAAATCGAGCAACGGGGAAAAGAGGAGCGAGTCTTAAGGTTTAAGCTCGCTTCCCAATGGTATGATTCTTGCTTGAGTTAACTCTGTATGATTATCAATAATAATTTCGCCGTACCGTCTTCCGAACCTTCGCAAGGCCGCGTCGCTAAAATTAACAAAGACCCTGAACAGCAAAGTAAAGGGCAAAGCGAATCGTCTGCTAGGGCGATTGTTGTTGCGCCCGACGAACAGGGAACGGATAACGCCAAAGCGTACCAACAATTTATTCGTGAAGATGGCAACACGTATTCTCAAAATGCCATAGCGTCATACACGAGCTTTGAAAAGCAGCAGCAACGCGAGTCTATTCAATCTATGTTCGGCGTGGACATCTACGCGTAGTTCAGTTCCAAGCACCATAATTCACACCGTAGATAAATTTAACAAATTGTTAAAACCCGCTGTGTATTTTGAACCAAAGCCTACCGTACATACTCTACAAATTGTTGGTTGGGATGATCTATCTCATTTAAGCGACATAGTGTTTGAACGGCAGTGGTTGTCCATTCGTATAAATGCTAATGTTTGGTTGTTGGTATTCGGTTTTTCTTTTTCTCATAAAGAGATACATGAAAGTAGAGACGGGTTGTAATCGAAATTTCATTATACTTTTTAAACAACCCAGTGCTTGCAGACTGACTTTTATTCAAACGCAGCATTTTCTAGGATTTATAGGAGCTCGTCGATGTCTCGGTATTTAGTTTTACTTACAGTCTTTTTATTTGCGGGCTGCACAATAGTCCCAGATAGCATAGAAGTGCCTGAAGGAACGCAGCTAGTTAGCTATTCGAAAGCGGTTACGTCGGGGGCGAACGCGCAAGGCCAAAAGGCCAGATGGGGAGGAATGATTGTTGGTGTTGAAAATAAGCCCAACAAAACGTTCATTGAACTCGCTCATTTTCCGCTAAATCATTATGGCAAGCCTTCAACAAATGGAGAGACGTCGGGTCGATTCAAAGTACAAATTGATGGCTTCGTCGACCCAATTGTTTTTGAAGAAGGGCGTGCGGCAACGTTTCTAGGTACAGTTACCGCTCCAACTGCGGGCATGGTGGGTGAGCAGCCCTACATTTATCCGACGATCATTGCCGATGACTACCACATGTGGAGGAAGCAAGAGGTTTATGATGTAAATACTTACTTCTTCAATTACCACACAGGTTGGTATTCACCTTTTTATCGCTTCAATGGCCCTTGGATGTATCCGCATTTTAATCGAACGCGCGTAATTCGTTACGAAAATGCGCCGAGCAAGGCCACGCTTCCTTCTAAATCTAAGTCTACACGAAGCAAGACAAAGGCAACGATACAGCCCGCAAGGCAGGATAAAGCGAAGTAAAAAACTTATCATGGAGGCGGCATAATATTGCCGCCTTTTTTTATTTTTAGGACGGTCATGGAAAGTGCGCGGCGATTTATTGCCGCAAAGGATGAAAGATGATTGAAACAGAATTTAACATTGGGGCATTACATTTAGCTGCGTTAGATAATCAAGGTGCCGGCAAAGTCGTACTTGGTTTACACGGCTACTTGGATAACGCAGAGAGCTTACGGCTGTTAGCACCCTACCTACAAACTCACCGCTTTATTGCGCTAGACCTAGCTGGTCATGGTCGTTCTGGTCACCGTGCACTAGGCGCACATTACAATCAAGCTGATTACCTGCAAGACCTTTTTGCGCTAATAGAATCTCAAGAGTGGGAAGAAGTCATTTTATTAGGACACTCTCTCGGCGGAATACTAGCGAGCCTTTTCGCTGCGCTTTTTCCGGAAAAAGTCACTGCTGTAATAAGTATTGATGCTTGTGGGCCGCTTACCGAAACTGAAGAAACAACCGCAGCACAAATGCGTGACGCAATAATGAGTCGTCACGCGAAGTCGCGAAATAAACTGCGAATCGTTGATTTAGACGACGCAGTTAAAGCCAGGTGCAAGGTATCAGATATTCCTGCCGAACACGCGCGTTCTATTTTATCGAGAAATTTAACCCAAGATGCGGGGGGACATTGCTTCTGGTCGAGCGACCCGAAGCTTCGTACAAAATCTACACTAAGATTCACAGAAAAGCAGGCAGAATCGCTAATGCGTGCTATTGTATGCCCAATTCTTTTTATTGGTGCATCTAACAGTTTTAAAAACCTTGAGACTGTTTTCCCCAATCGCAAGGGGTGGTTTTTAAATGCGCAATACGAACAATTAGTAGGCGGTCACCATATTCACATGGAAAATACTGACGATGTAGGGGTATTAATTCGTCATTTTGTTGAGCAATTGTAAATTGTGCCGTTTATTTTTTTTTACACATCCTATACTATTCGCAAGTTATCAGACCAGTTATATAAGTGCAGCTCCCCATGCGCTTATAAAATAGTATAAGAATAAAGTAGAGGAGGTTTTGGTGGAAAAAACCTGGCTTAAGCATTACGACCCTCGCGTTTCCGCAGAAATTGATGCCGATCGTTACGCATCTGTAGTAGACATTTTCGAGCAGTCGGTAAAGAAGTTCAAAAATAAAGAAGCCTTCATAAATATGGGGCATTCAATCACGTTTGAAGAGTTAGATACCTTATCAGCTCAATTTGCTGCTTATTTGCAGGCAAGCGGACTAAAACGCGGTGATGCTGTGGCAATCATGATGCCCAACCTTCTTCAATATCCTGTTGCCATGTTTGGTATTTTGCGCGCAGGGATGGTTGTGGTTAACGTAAACCCTCTCTATACAGCTCGTGAGTTAAAGCACCAACTAAATGATGCTAATGCAAAAGCCATCGTTATTGTTGAAAACTTCGCGTGTACTCTAGAAGAAGTCATCGCAGATACAAATCTACAAGAAGTCTTTCTGACAGCTTTAGGCGATATGCTTCCGGCACCTAAGCGCTGGATTGTGAACGCAGTTGTGAAGTACGTTAAAAAGATGGTGCCTTCGTTTAATCTTCCTGAAACGACATCGTTTATGTCGGCTGTTAAAAAAGGGCAATCTCTTGAATATAAACGCCCAGATATTGATAGCGGCGATTTAGCGTTTCTTCAATACACAGGTGGCACGACTGGAGTTTCTAAAGGTGCCATGCTTACTCATCGCAATATGGTAGCGAATTTAGAGCAAGTGTCAGGTATCTTAGAAACAGTGATTGAAGAAGGCGAAGACTTTGTTGTTACCGCGCTTCCGCTCTACCATATCTTTGCGCTACTGGCGAACTGCTTAATGTTCGTTAAATACGGCTGCCGTAACTTGCTTATCACCAACCCGCGTGACATGCCGGCTTTTGTAAACGAACTTAGCAAATATCCGTTCACCATTTTACCTGGTGTAAATACCTTGTTTAATGGCCTGTTAAATACGCCTGGATTCAGCGAACTTGATTTCAGCAAATTTAAGTTTGGTTTAGGCGGCGGTATGGCTGTTCAGCGTCCTGTTGCAGAAAAGTGGGAAAAGGTCACCGGTACCGTACTTCTTGAAGGCTATGGCCTAACTGAGTGTTCGCCTGTGGTAGCGGTTAACCCGCCACAGATTGAGGCTTATAAAGGCGCTATCGGTATGCCTGTTCCTTCTACAGACATCAAGCTCCTTGACGACGACGGTAACCCTGTCGAAAAGGGAGAGCCTGGTGAAATGTGGGTAAAAGGCCCTCAGGTAATGAAAGGATATTTGAACCGACCAGAAGCGACAGAAGAAATTCTAAAGGACGGTTGGTTAGCCACAGGTGACATCGCAACGGTAGATGATGAAGGTTACTTCTATATTGTTGACCGTAAAAAGGATATGATCCTGGTTTCAGGCTTTAACGTGTTTCCTAACGAAATTGAAGAAGTAGCTGCAATGCACGAGAACATTGTTGAAGCAGCTGCGGTTGGGGTTCCTCATGAAGTCAGCGGTGAAGTTGTGAAATTATTCGTAGTTCGAAATAGCGACTCACTTACTGAAAAAGACGTTATCGCACATTGCCGTAATCACTTAACGGGTTACAAAGTGCCTAAGCAAGTTGTTTTCAAAGATGACTTACCAAAAACCAATGTAGGTAAAATACTGCGTCGGGAGCTTCGAGACTAATTTCGTTGAAATAGTTTTGTGAAAGCCGGCGTAAGCCGGCTTTTTTATTACTGTGCAAAAATATGCAATATCAATTAATTACAACATCTGAACAACTCGAAAAAGTGTGCACTGCCGCACAGCGTCAAGAGGCGGTAGCCTTAGACACCGAATTCGTAAGAACGAAAACCCTTACTCCTCATCTAGGCCTAATACAGCTTTACGATGGCCATCAGCTGGTACTCATTGATCCGCTCGCCATAGACAATATGCAGCCGTTTATCGATCTCATGGAGAATACCGAAGTCGTGAAAGTGCTGCACTCGTGTTCTGAAGACATTGAGGCTTTCCTTACGGCCTTTGATACCGTACCAACGCCTGTGTTCGACACGCAGCTTGCGGGAAGTATTTTGGACATGGGGCCGTCACTTGGCTATGCAAAGCTTGTAGAGTTGCTGTGTGATATCAGTTTGGACAAAGGGGAGTCGCGAACCGATTGGTTAGCCAGACCACTACGTGAAGCGCAGCTGAGCTACGCAGCGAATGATGTGCTGTATTTACTGCCTTGCTACCAACAGTTAGCCAGTAAAGTACAAGAGGCGGGGAAAGTGCACTGGATTTACCAAGAGATCGCTTTGCTAGTTGATAAAAAGCGCGCTCAAATGCCTGAAGATTTTGCTTATTTAAGTATTAAGAACAACTGGCGATTGAACAGCGAACAGCTCACTGTATTACAGGCACTAGCGGCATGGCGTTTAAATACCGCGCGCAAAAAAGATCTGGCCCTAAACTTTGTGTTCAAAGAAGGGCATTTGTTTGAAGCGGCGCAGCGTCTTATCGATAGTAAATCTGGCCTTTCGCGTATTAACGGCGTGAATCATCAGTCTGTACGCCGCTACGGCGACACCATCATCACGCTAATTGAAGAGGCGAGAGCAAAGTACGCGCAAACACCAGAAAAGCTCAGGCTTCCGGTTGTGCTGCGGTTAATTGATATCGCCAAGTACAAAAAAACGCTGGCCGAGCTTAAAGTTATCAGCGACCAGATAGCGAAAGACAATGCTGTAAATAGTGACGTTATAGCCTCTAAAAAACAGCTGAATCAACTGTTAAAATGGTACTGGTTTTCGGTTGATGAGACCCGCGTGCAAGGGCTAATGCCCGATGTACTTTCAACGTGGAGAGAACCGTTGTTTCGCTCTCACGTAACTCGTCTACTTGGCGACGCGCCAGCCCAATAGCGTCTTAAAAGCAATATGGGCGAGCAGTATTGGCGAGAGGTGTATGCTCTCGGGCCAATTAAATCTGCATAGTGACCACAAAAGAACTAAACAAACGAATTAAGAAAGAGTAAAAATTTTATGTTATGCGCAGTTTATAAAACGCGAAAGAAAGACGGCATGTATTTGTACGTGCCAAAAAAAGACCATTTTGAAGACGTGCCAGAGCCGCTTATGGCGAAGTTTGGTCGGCCTGAATTAGTTACCATTATCGCTTTAGAAAAACGAGAGAAACTTGGCATGGTTGATAAGCAAAAGCTTATCGACGAACTTAATGAAAAAGGCTTTTATCTTCAAATGCCGCCAAAAGAAGATAACTTGCTAGAGCAGCACCGCGAATCGCTAGGGCTTTCAAAAACGCCCGATAAGAAGTTTTAAATATCCATGTTATTAAACACTCTAAACCGCTTAGTTAGCCGAATTACCTTTATAGCTAAGCGTAAAAATCGTAGTTTATTTCCTCAACCGCGCAATATTGCCCTAGTTTTATCGAGTATAACCTTAAGCTTTTCACTGGCAGCTCATGCCGAAAATCAACCAAGTAATGACAGTGGGCTTAGCGAGACTGGCTTCGAAAGCTACGTTGCTCAACTGAAAAAAGAAGCGGCCGAAAAGGGCATAGATAAGACTAAGTTAGACTTGGCGTTTGCTGACATTACTTTCAGGCCCACGGTCGTCAAGTCTGACAAAAGCCAGCCAGAGAAAAAAATAACGTTAGATGATTATCTAGCAACGCGAGTACCCGACTGGAAAGTGAAGCAGGCGGTTGAGCAGTACAATGAACACAAAGTGCTGCTTGATGAAATTGCTCAAAAATATGGGGTTCAGGCCCGCTTTATTGTTGCACTGTGGGGTAACGAGTCTAACTTTGGTAAAATTCAGGGCAACTTTAGCGTGCTGTCTGCACTGGCATCTTTGGCGTATGAAGGGCGACGAGAAAAGCTGTTTAAAGATAATTTTTTTGCGGCACTTCAGATCCTAGAAGAAGGGCATATCTCTGTAGAGGCGCTTAAAGGCTCTTGGGCCGGTGCGATGGGACAAACACAGTTTATGCCCATATCTTTTCTAAATTACGCAGTGGACTACGACCACGACGGCAGAAAGGATATTTGGGGAACCAAGGCAGACGTCTTTGCGTCAATCGCTAACTACCTATCGTCTGAAGGTTGGGATAGTGAAGGGACGTGGGGACGCCAAGTAATACTAACCAAACCAGTACCTTTTTCAGGGTTAGCGAAATCTAACATGAAGCCGTTGGCCTTTTGGCAGCAGAATGGCGTCAAACGCTACAACGGAAATGAACTCCCCAATGCAGAAATCAGTGCATCGCTTATTATGCCAGATGGTGAGCAAGGCCGAATTTACTTGGTGTATAACAATTTTCACACACTGATGAAGTGGAACCGCTCGTCTTACTTTGGCGTTTCGGTTGGGTATTTATCAGAGCGGATAAAACGAGGTTATTAATGGCTTATCGTCACATCGATTCTCAAGGCAATGAAATATCACTACCCGTTGGTAAAGTAGTGTGTATAGGTAGAAATTACCTCGACCACATTCAAGAAATGAATTCTACCGTATCTGAAGCACCCTTGCTGTTTATGAAGCCAAAGGCTGCCTTATGTTATATGCAGAAGCCTATTGACATTCCTACCGACAAAGGCGAGTGTCACAACGAGCTTGAAGTCGCTGTGCTGCTAAAATCATCATTGAAGAATGCGAGTGTAGATGACGTAAAAGCCGCGATATGGGGTATTGGACTTGGTCTCGATTTAACCCTTCGCGAGGTTCAAGCCGAGCTTAAGAAGCAAGGCCAGCCTTGGGAAAGAGCGAAGTCTTTCGACAACAGTGCACCGCTGTCAGGCTTTGTGCCGTTAAGTGAAATAGAAAACTTGGAAGACCTGCGTTTTACCTTAACTATAAACGGGGTGGTTAGACAGCAGGGACATACCGAGCTGATGCTGCACAAAATCATCCCACTTATCGCCCATATGTCATCTATATTTACGTTAGACAGCGGCGACGTGATTCTTACAGGCACGCCCAAAGGGGTAGGTAAGCTTTGCTCGCAAGATACGATTGTTGCAACGCTAGACAATCATTTAACCGTGGAAACCGAGGTAATAGCAGAATGACAGCCGCGTTTTGGGAAACCAAATCTTTAGAAGAGATGACCCAAAAGGAATGGGAATCACTTTGTGATGGATGTGGTAAATGTTGTCTGCAAAAATTTATCGATGATGACGCGGTAGAAGAATACGAAGTGACCGACCACATTAACGATAATGAGAAGATTCACTATACCAATATTGTGTGTACGTATTTGAACACAAAAAAATGTGAATGTACCCAATATGAAAGGCGTACGGAGCTGGTGCCTGATTGCGTGAAGCTGACAAAAGAGAATCTAAAGGATATCTTTTTTATGCCTAATAGCTGCACCTATCGCCGCCTTTATGAGGGAAGGGGCATACCGTCGTGGCACCCATTGTTAAACAAGGGAAAGAAACACGTGATGCACGCAAAGGGAATGTCGGTACGCAATAAGACTGTTTTTGAAACCGATGTGGATTTAAATGACTTTGAAGACTATATAGCCATTTGGCCTTTAGAAGACTTAGATTAACGCGCAGAACGCGCGTTAATCGCCATTAACAATCGCATAAAGCAACGCATCGCGCCCGAATACGCGTTTGCGACAAAGCCCTTCTTTTGTACCACCAATTCGCTCTGCTACACGTATGCTTGCCTTGTTGTTAGGCTCTATAAAGCATTCTAATCGATGCAAATTCATTTGAGAGAACGCAAGCTTCTTCAAGGCTTCACAAATCGCGGTAGCTAAACCTTTCCCGCATGCGTCTGGTCTGAGCCAGTAGCCAAGATTAGCGGTAAGGTGCGTGTGGTGAATATGATTGATAATGCCCATACCTAAGCACTTTTCGTCGTGCATTAGCAAGTAGGTAAGTCCATAGCCTGTATCTCGGGCCTTTTCCATGTTGGCGATGCACTGTTTGGAGAGTGCAGGCGTAACAGGGCAAACCGCTGAACCAAACCAAGGTTTTACGTGATGGATAGACTGTTGCCCAGCCTCACAAAGCGCATAGCAGTGTTTCTCCGCAATGCGCTGAATGGAAATGGGGCCTTGCTCCGTATGTATTGGAGGTAGGCGTGACGGTAGAATGGATAAGTCGATCAAAAGGGTTTCTTATCCAAGAATCGACATGCAAACACAATAGCGAATACAGCAAAGTAGGCAGCAAAAATAATCTGCATCCACTCAGCCATTCCCATAGACAAAAACTGCCATGAATCTTCTAAACAGTCACCTTCAGCAGCAAATACAGCGGGTAGCCACTCGTGAAGTTGTAACCACGAAGGGAAGTTTGGCACAATTTCACAGCTGGCAAAAAATGGGTTCGCAGCATTGAGAATGCCAACGTGTTCTTTGGCAATTAAGAAGCCCCATCCTGCAGATACAGCCCAACCAGCGAAACCAAGCATGCGTGTAAAGCCATTGTTTTTAATAACGACAATAAGTGCTGACAACACAATACCGTACATGGCGGTTCGTTGATAAATGCACATAATGCACGGCTTTAAACCCATGCCATACTGAAAGTAAAGCGCAGCAATTTCTAATGCCAATGATGTGGCGAAAAGCACAAGCCATGAAGACTTGTGCTCTGCCCATTGGCTAATGCTGTGAATGATTCCGCGCATAGACTAGTGACCTACCGCTTGAGCACCCGCTTCAGCAGCGGTGTGGTGTTCAATGAGGTGCATGTCGTAAAGCACCTGAGTAGCATCAGCAAGTCCAATGTAAGTTGCTAACAAACCAACGATGGTCAGCACGATGGTATATGGCAATGCCATCATAACCATACGGCCGTACGACAAACGAAGCAGTGGCGCGATGGCTGAGGTTAGCAAGAATAGGAAAGCAGCTTGACCGTTTGGTGTTGCCACGCTTGGTAAGTTGGTTCCCGTATTGATTGCTACAGCAAGCATATCGTACTGGTCACGTGTGATTTGACCGGCCTGTAGAGCCGCTGTGACTTCAGTGATATAAACAGAGCCCACAAACACGTTGTCACTCACCATCGAAAGCACACCGTTAGCAAGATAGAACATAACCATTTGCGTTTCGCCTTCAAACGACAGTACCCAATGGATTACCGGCTGGAAAAGGCCTTGGTCAATGATAACGGCTACTACACCAAAGAATACGCAAAGTAATGCGGTAAATGGCAGTGCTTCCTCGAACGCTTTTCCAAGTGCGTGTTCTTCGATAACACCGCTCATAGAAGTAGCAAGTACAATAACTGACAGACCAATAAGACCCACTGACGCCATGTGCGTAGCAAGACCAATGATTAACCAAACACCTATTAGTGCTTGTACTACCAGCTTAGCGGTTTCACGCTTACTGCGGCCCTTGTCCATATGGTCGTTATAGTCGACCAAGATCTGTCTTACCGCTGCAGGTAATTTTGCGCCGTATGAAAACATACCGGTTTTTTCCAGAATTACGGTGGTAAGTAGTCCAAATACGAATACTGGGATAGTAACAGGTGCCATACGGATGAAAAATTCAACGAAGTCCCAGCCGGCCTTGTCTGCAATAATCAGGTTTTGTGGTTCACCTACCATGGTCATAACACCACCAAGGGCAGTACCTACCGCTGAGTGCATCATAAGGTTGCGTAGGAAAGCTCTGAAGTCTTCTAAGTCGTGGCTTCCCAGCTCGTCGTCGCTTGTGTGGTCGTGATCAGAATGAAACTCCTTGCCCGACGCTACTTTGTGATAGATAGAGTAAAAGCCTAGACCGACGCTGATAATTACAGCAACTACCGTTAATGCATCGAGAAACGCCGATAGAAATGCAGATGCAAAAATAAACGATAGGGATAAAATTAACTTGTTGCGAACCTTAATCACTAATTTGGTGAACAAGTACATAAGCAGGTCTTTCATGAAGTAAATGCCCGCTACCATGAATACCAGTAGCAATAGCACTTCTAAGTTAACTTCAATCTCATGCATCATATGGCCAGGCGATGTCATGCCTATAAACATCGCTTCGATGAGCAGCAGGCCGCCTGGTTGAAGCGGGTAACATTTCAATGCCATCGCTAAGGTAAAGATGAATTGGATTACAAGCGTCCAGCCCGCTACATATGGGTCCACCATAAAGATAAAGGGATTAACAATGAGAAAGGCAATAATGGTTTTTTTATACCAGTCGGGCGCATGTCCCAGGAAATTCTTATAGATCGCCGCGATCATTGAGGTTTGCATGAGTTCCTGTTCCTTTTACAACAAAGCACGCATTTTTGCGCATCTTTATACTGTGTAGTTCCGGTTATTGCATACATAAACTGCTGGCGCTATGCGATTTATTTCGCCTTACCGCGGTTTTGCTGCTGTCATTATAGTCGGAAATTAAGCGTACATGATATTAACGTCTTGAGAAAGCAATTCACAGACCCCACCATGTGAAAGTCACTGAATATTTATCACTTTTTTTATGATAGTTATCATTGAATTTGAAAATACGTAATATTTCGAACATAAAATGTACAAGCAGTGTTTAATGGTGTTTGAAATAACACTTTAATTTTAACAAGTTGTTAAAACCTTGAGTGGACGAGGCATAATTCATTGTGATAATAAAACAGCATCTGGTACAATCAGTTGCAAAATAACAATAACGTGCAGGCGATTAGTTATGATTTATAAGGCACAGAGTCCAGCTGGATTCGCCGAAGAATATATTGTTGAATCTATTTGGAGTGGAAGATTTCCACCTGGCACCATTTTGCCTGCAGAAAGAGAGCTTTCTGAGTTAATTGGTGTAACGCGTACTACACTGCGTGAAGTACTTCAGCGTCTAGCTCGTGATGGTTGGTTAACAATTCAACACGGCAAGCCGACCAAGGTTAACAATTTCTGGGAAACGTGTGGGTTAAACATTTTAGAAACTCTCGCTCGTTTAGACCAAGAAGGGATCCCTGAACTGGTTGATAATTTATTAGCAGCGCGCACTAATTTAAGTGCGGTTTTCATTCGAGGCGCAATTCGAAACAACCCTCAAGAGTCTGCTGAAATTATTGCCCGTTATAAAAATGTGGAGCAAGAAGGTTTAGCTTTTGCCCAGTTCGACTATCAAATGTCACATGACTTGGCGTTAGCGTCTAACAATAACGTATTTGTTTTGATGATGAACGGTTTCCGTGGTTTGTACTCGCGTATTGGTGGCTATTTCTTCTCGCACCAACAAGCACGCGACGTGGCAAACAAGTATTACGCAGACTTGCTTGATGTTGCTGAGAAAGGCGAATACGACCGTGTCCCTGTAGTAGTTAGAAAGTACGGTATAGAAAGTGGAAAGGTGTGGCTTGCTATTCGTGATGACATGCCTAAGGATTTGGTCGACTAAACACTAGGCTGCCAAAGGCTGTTGGTTTCCATACGACGGCTTTTACAATAAACAACAAAAGCGCCGCATTATTTCTGAATATGCGGCGTTTTTTTATCGCTTTCTACTAACGCTCGTTGGTGAATTTACAGCGATGAAACACAGTTTCACATATCTTGTAACATTTTAACCCTTACTTAGTCTCATTCGCGTTAACTATCGCTAGACCCTTAATTGTATTTATATATACTCAGTCTGCTTATAAGTTCTGCTTAGTTTAGTTGCCTCCCTATATTTTCAATCACCATAAGTCGATTGTCTTCAATCGTTTGGCGGTAAACAAAGCGCAAATAAAAGTGCACAACAGGAATAATAATGAAATATCTATGGATAGCACTTGCCGCAGGTGGCTTGGTAGCAGGCTGTGGCGTCGAAAATAAAACTGAAAATCCTCAACAAGTAGCTGAAAGTGCAGCGCCATCCGTTATGCTAAATACTCAAGTAAGTGCGCCTGTGGCAAAAAAAGTGCCGCATGAAATGACCGCGCATGGTGTTACCCGTAATGACAATTACTATTGGATGCGAGATGACTCCCGCACCGACGAAGAGATATTGTCCCATTTAGAACAAGAAAACAGCTATGTTGAGACTGTTTTGGCTCCTCTTAAGAAAAACCGAGAAGCGCTTTATGAGGAGCTCGTGTCTCGGATTGAGAAGGACGACTCAACCGTTCCCGTTCTCGACAATGGTTACTGGTACTACACCAGCTACTCAGGTGAAAACGAGTATCCTATTTATTTAAGAAAACCTTCACTTGACGCTGAACCGCAAGTATTGCTTGATGCAAACCGAATGTCTGAAGGGCATGATTATTTCAGTATTGGCAGTTATGCGGTGAGCAGCAACAACAAGTTGCTTGCGTATTCTGAAGATACGCTTAGCCGACGCATCTACACTGTGTATGTCAAAAGCCTAGAGAGTGAAGAAAAGCTTGATGACGTTTTAGAAGGTACGTCTGGAAGTGTAGTTTGGGCGAACGATAATACCCACCTCTTTTACGTGAAGAAAGACCCGCAGACTCTTTTGGGATACCAAGTCTATCGCCATAAATTGGGCACGTCTCAAAGCGAAGATGTTTTAGTTTATGAAGAGAGCGACCCTACCTTTTATACCTATATCAGTAAAAGTAAAGACGATAGTCTCATATACATTCACCATGACAACACCGAAAAAACAGGCGTGACTCTGATTGATGCGAATAACCCAACGTCTCAAACAAAAGTATTCTTGCCCATTGAAGACGGACAAGAATACAGTGTAGCAAAAGCGAGTGACGGTTATTTTGTGTTGACTAATATTGGTGCGAAGAATTTTAGAGTGATGAAAGCACCATTAGACGCCACTAACGATGTGTCGAAATGGCAAGAAGTGATTGCACATCGTCCAGACGTTTTCCTTCAAAGTATTGAAGTAATGAACAACCACTTAGTGGTTAAAGAAAAAGAAAACGGCATGCTGCGCTTGGTCGTTCACAATCTGACGTCAAACGAAGAGAAAGTTATTCCAACTCAAGATCCAATTTACGGTGCGTATTTTAATGCAAACCCTGAAATGGATACCAATAAGCTTAGAATTTATTACAGCTCGTTGACCACGCCTGGTTCTATCATTGATATCAACTTAGATACCCTTGAAAGCGAGGTGATGAAACAAACCCGTGTATCTGACACTTTTGACTCCTCTCTCTATGCCTCTGAGCGCGTGATGATTGAAGCGAGAGACGGTACGTCGGTTCCCGTTTCGTTGGTTTATCGCAAAGATAAGTTTAAGAAAGACGGCACCAATCCATTATATCAATACGCCTATGGCTCATACGGTTCGACTGTAGACCCAACGTTTAGAAGCAGCTGGTTATCCTTGATAGACAGAGGTTTTGTTGTCGCGATCGCACACATTCGCGGAGGTCAAATGTTGGGTCGCGAGTGGTATGAAGACGGCAAAATGCATCAGAAAATAAATACCTTTACTGACTTTATTGACGTTTCAAAAGGACTTGTGGCAAAGCAGTACGTAGACAAAGACCGCGTCTTTGCTATGGGCGGCAGCGCTGGTGGCTTATTAATGGGCGCAATCGTAAATATGGCACCTGAACTCTATCAAGGTGTGAGCGCGCACGTTCCATTTGTTGATGTAGTGACCACGATGAGCGATGCGTCTATTCCGCTGACTACCGGCGAATATACCGAGTGGGGTAACCCAGCCAACAAAGCTGAGTTTGACTATATGCTTTCCTACTCGCCTTACGACCAGGTTGAAGCAAAAGACTATCCACATATGTTGGTCACAACCGGACTACACGACTCACAAGTGCAGTACTTCGAGCCAATGAAGTGGGTGGCGAAGCTAAGAGAATACAAAACAGACGATAATTTACTGCTTTTCAAAACCGACATGGAAGCGGGTCACGGTGGAGCTTCAGGACGTTTCAAACGATTCGAGTCTACCGCGCTTGAATATGCGTTCGTATTGCATCTTGCAGGTGTTCCACTCTAACTCTACACCCACCTTTTTAAAACCAGTCTCCTCTGGTATTTCGCCCGAACAAGTTAGCGCTTTTTCGGGCATTTTTATTTTTTGTGTTTTTAGTATGCGGATTCTAATTGTTAATCGTAAAGTAAAGCCATGGTGTTGAAATACACTCTCATTTAGCATTCATAGGAGCTGAACATGACTACTACTGACACAATTAAAGGTAAAATCAACGAAGCCGAAGAAATGGCACGTAAAATTTGGTTAGCAGGCCTAGGCGCTTATGGCAAGAGCGTTGAAGAAGCGCAGGGGCGCTACGAGAAGCTAAGCGAAGAAGCGAACAAAATGTTTGACGAGCTAGTGACAAAGGGCGAAACGCTAGAAGAAGACGCAAAGAGTAAATTCAAATCTACGACTAACGATGTTGAAAATCGCGTTGCAGACGTGCGCAAGAAGCTTGGCCTTGATTCAGAGCCAGCTGATCAGCGCATCGAAGAGCTTTCAGCAAAAATCGATGCCTTGACTGAAGCGGTTGCAAAGCTAGCTGCCAGCAAGTAAAACGGTTTTCCTTCCGGGCACCATTTTGTGGTGCCCTCCATGCAGTTTTCATAAGCTTTTCAGTGCTGAAAGCGCGTTTTAAAAGCTGCAATTGAGTGACAGCGAAGCATTTTTACAAAGTTCAATGACTGTAGAAACCGTTTTATGCTGTCATGCTTAGTAAATCTCCGTATTGGAGGCGTTATGAGCAACAAAAAAATTCCATCTACAGAATCTGTGTCGACAGTCGATCAAGATTCATCGGTACTTAACGGTACTGCTACTTCACCTCTTAAATCGTCACCTCTATTTGGTTGGCTTTACGCTGGCTCAGATTTGTTATCGGCGAAATTAGACCACGCTGCAGGCGTTGTTAGTCAGAAAATTGATGACACGCAAGAAACCATAAATTCGATGCAGGCGAAAGGGCTTGAGGTTGAAAGCGAGTTAAGACGAACACTTAATCCCTTTGCCTTGGTTGATGCTGCTCAGAAATTAGTGGCGTCAACGCCGCTTTTTTCTGCATTCTCAGGCGGCCAGAAGCGCCAGCAAAAAGAGCAGCAGCTTGAACTATTAAGCGCAAAAGTTGACTTGCTTGTAGAGCAGGTAGCCCTTTTAGCAGCAAAAGAAGCTGCTAAAAAAGCCGAGGCTAAAAGCGCTGCTAGCAAGACTGCAGCGCCCAAGAATACCTCACCAAAGTCTACGCAAGCAACGAGGAGTACATCGACAAAGTCGTCTTCGACCGCTTCTTCAACTTCTCGTGCTCGCAAAGCCAGTACAACCAAATCGGCATCTGCATCATCAAGTACGACTAAAAAAGCTTCTGCGGGAACAACTAATAAGCGTACTGCGGCCAAATCGACAACTACTAAGAGTGCGGCACAAAAGAAAGCGGCTAGTGCAGAAGCAACGTCGACTAAGAGCGCGACTGATACAACCAAGAACGACGAATAAAAGCACTTCCTAAAGATAAACCTCGCTTTCGGCATGAGCGCCAATTAACTACATATGTGGTTAATTGGCGCAGCTTCGTCCAGAAACGCTTTAGATAGACATAGTGATAGCTATAGCTAAGTTTAGTTTTACATTTTCTTGAGAGGTGTTTTGTAGAAGTTGTACTATGAGCTTTTATTGAAGTGAAACTTCAATTTTTCCATCACAAACTTCACGTAACTAAGCCCACTATTTATTTTTCGCCCACAAATTCTGATGCTTTTTAAAACCGAAGAAGTCATAGGGTTCCCAGAAACTCGGTACTAAATCGTCAAGTGCGTCTGGAGTGAAGTTGCTCGACAATTGACTCATAATTTCACTTAATCTGTCTTTCCCTACGCGCATGAGTTTCTTGCGGTTAGCTGGGAAATAAAGGTTTCTTCCTTTGGGAATGATTTCTTGCGTACCGCTGGTAATGTACTTCTGATTTCTTGTTACCACTTTACATAAAGGCTCAGCTGGATTTGCAGGGTTGAGGCCAATCACTATTGCACATTCGTACTGGTCCTTTTCATGACCTTTCTCATTCATCGGTATGTAGGTAATGCCGAACCCTTGTGGGAAATACCCCACAAGCTCAACAAAGTCCTGCGCTAACTGCTTATTTAAGCCGCCTTTTTTCGCTAGTTGTTCAATGAGCATGTAGCCTTTAGGCAAGCTCATACGTGAGTAGTCAGACTTAGTTGAAAGCACAATCGAAACATAAATTTGAGGGATCTTTACAATCTCTCCCAGCCCCGTTTTCGACACAAATGCATCTTTTACCAGCTGCTGCAAAAATTCATTGGCTTCTTTGTGAGTTTGAACAAAGCGATCCCTTTCTTCTTTGTTGTTTCCTACATACTTAGGTAGGCCTAACCCCTCAGACAAGTACTTTAAAGTGAAGTGATAGTTTAGCTTCAGAAGATCCTTTCGCTGCGACTCTTCCAGCAAACGAAATTCGTCTAGATCGCCATTTTCCCCTTTCAAGATGGTGAGTGCGGCAGGGCTTTGCAGGCCAATATCTTGAAGTAACGCTGCGGTTATTAGTGGTCGCCCAAGCTCAGTTTTCCATTTATCGCGCCAATAGCGGTTCCCACGAAACCGGGATGCAGCTTCGCGATACTTCGAGAAATATTTGTGAGCAATCGTGTCGTGCTCTAACAGTCTATCGACTAAGCGCAGTGTAAGCACCGCTTTGTAGAGCGGTTTGAAGCGCATGTGCACACGTGCAAAGTTGCCCTCTGGTCCTCGTGTGAGCAGCATAAGTGTACCAAGCAACTTAGCGCTGAGCTGTTGTGTTTCTTGCCAGTTATCGCCCTCACAAAGCTCAATAATTTTGGTGCTTACAGCGTCAAGCCGCTCTATCCTTGCCAGACGCTCTTCTTCAAGCTTTTCAGTGCTGTTTGTTATTTGCTTGGTCAGTTGCTCTGCAAGCACCTCTTTGTTTTTATTTCCCTCAATTTTCTTAAGCTGAGCTTTCAAGTCTTCAATGTGCTGCTCAAGAGAGGGGGTAAGCGAAAAATAGTGACTCGCATCCTCGAACACCGAACCGTAGCCCGTTTCTTGAGGATAAATCATATTGATTAGTTGTTTTACTTGCTGCGTGTAAATGCTGTCGGGGTTTTGGCTTTGTGCGCTCACCGTTTTCCTTTCAAAAGATGCTGTGAATTGCCATTACTTTGCTATTGGCAATTCAAGACAGGTCAAGCGACGCACACGCTATCTTACTTCGTGCCCAAGCTCTACTGCCTCACGTTTTTTCAATTGGCCTAGATGATACCGTAAATTTTCGCTAATTTTGGTATTTCTTTTAATAACATGAAGTTGCGGCCATGATGCCCGTTCGCCACTGACAATCAACTGATTGATGCTTTCGCGCGTTGGATTAGACAAAACCTGCGATAAATTTCTAATTTGGCGCTTGGGTAAAATATTGATGTTACCTACGTATTGCTGATCAATGATAGAACGAACTTTATGAATAGCCAATTTGGCACTTTTATTACCGGTTAACCTTTCAATGATATCAATGGCGAAAATACTGTTAGTTTTCGCTAGTTGGCCAAGATGGCGCGCAGACATGTCCCACAGCGAGTTGGGGTCAATGCGGTTTGCGGAAATGAATGGTACTGCCAACGGGTTTGTTTGGCTCACGATACTGTGATTTACACCATATAGCCTCGCTAAGCGCTCGAAGGGAAGGTCGGCCATTAATGAGCCATCGGCAAAACGACGGTTGGGAATATAAGGCACAATATCGCCCGAAGGCGTCTTCGCTCTTAACTGTACAGGGCTAAAAATGATGGGAACTGCACAGGATGCACGTACCGCTTGAGTAATAATTGCATTCGGTGAGGTTTTAGCATTTAACAAGCGCGAATGTTGATGGAGGTCGGCAGGGGATACCGTCACAGTAATGTGTCGACCTGTTTTCTTAAAGGCTTCCTCAAAAGTGGTAAGGTCGAAAAGTTCAATCAGCGCATTTTCGAGCACGGAACTATCAAATAGCCCTTTCTTTCCAAGACCGGCAAAGCTTCGCCAGTGTTTAAAAGTCTCGTAAATAAAGTCGGCGCTGAGTGCTTCTAATAACTGGTCGTGAGTTCGTGTACCCAACATGGCTGCGATGATAGAACCAGCGCTAGAGCCAGACACTACGGTAGGTAACAAATTCTTTTCGTTTAATGACTTAACCACGCCAGCATGGAAAAAGCCTAAGCCTGCGCCACCTGAAAGCATAAGGCAGCTGCGCCCGAAGGCGTGTGCAGTCTCTTCAAAAAATGACAGTTTCTCGTAAAAGTCTACGTCTTGTTCATCGGCGTGATAAATTTGCTCTAGCGCCAATATCACTTCGTCAATAAACTGTTCAATAAGATATTTAGTGCCTATTTTACACTGGGTAAGTAATACGGGGTTGGCAATATTGCCTAAATTGCCGTGTAGCCCCTCGTGCAGAATCGACATAAGCGCATGTAAATCGCCTTTGCCTCTGGCAAGCTGTAGGCGCTGAACCCGTTTGCGAATTAGTTTGTAGTCGTAATCATCGCTAGCGTCTTCGGCTTTCCATTCCTCTGCACCAGACAATGCATCGTGCGCTAAGCACGCGGCCTCATATTCATCATAATTGCCTGCATGCTCGATTTCATGTTCAAGCTTTTTTAACCGCAAGTCGAATACTGCCATGACGAGTACCTATTTTTGATTGATGAGGGCTGTACCTTCTACTCATTGGAAAAAGTACACTGACCCAAAAAACACCAGCAAAACGATAGTTTTCATTTAGAACGCAGTTCTCAAAAATTGCAGGTCTTTAAATGTCCATATAGCGAAGACTCAAAGCACGGGCTTGAGAACAGCGGTTCATACACTATTTTGAGTGTATGGCGTAAATTTAGAATTCACTACCTAATCGTTTGTTGTTGAGAAAACTGATGCACATTAGGTGAATCACACAAGGTCAAACGTTCTAACTTTTAGACTTTCATTTAGCTGTTTTCAATCAACAATTAGCAGTAATTTCACTTTTTACATTGACCATTTCATAAGCACTCAGTAGCCTGAGAGAGAAAATAACAAATTGGACCACATGTTCGTAGTATGGAATGGAACTTTGAAACGCTAAGTCTGCTATCAATTCCTTTAATTAGCGCTATTGTTGGATGGCTAACCAACTATCTGGCGGTAAAAATGATGTTTTACCCCATTGAGTTTGTTGGTATTAAGCCTTTCTTAGGGTGGCAGGGACTCATTCCTGCGAAGCGCCGCCAAATGGCCGAGATTGAGGTTGAGCTAGTGCTAGGCAAACTGCTTAGTGTTGAAGAGTTAGCACAGCGTTTAGACGCAGACGAGCTCACTAAAGCAATTGAGCGGCGTTTAAGTCAAGTTATTCGCAAAGTCGTTAACGATGTAATGGCAGAATCTGCGCCTCAACTTTGGGCTGCGTTACCTGTACAGGGCAAAAATTTAGTCTATCAACGTATCGAAAACGACATTCCTAATGTGGTTCATAAAATGGTGGACGACTTTCAGCACAATGTTTCAGAAATTTTAGATATTAAAGAGCTGGTGGTAGAGCAGCTGGTGAATGCGCCCGAGCTCGTTAATGAAATTTTCTTAACGGCAGGCAGCAAAGAGTTTCCGTTTATTGTACGTTCTGGCTTCTATTTTGGCTTTTTGTTTGGTTTGCCCACCATGCTACTTTGGTATTTCTACCAAGCATGGTGGATTCTGCCGTTAGGTGGGCTGTTTGTGGGTTATGCCACTAATTGGATTGCTATCAAAATCATATTCGAACCCAAACGCCCAAGAAAACTGGGGCCGATTACTATTCAAGGAATGTTTTTAAAGCGCCAAAAAGAAGTGTCCGAAGTCTATTCAAACATTATTGAAGAAAAGCTTATAACGCCTAAAAACATCACCCATGTAATCTTGCATGGTTCAGGCTCAGCCCAGCTTTTAGAACTCATTGAGCTTCATGTCAACGACGCTATTGAACGCTATGTTGCCATAGCGCAACCGTATTTTGCGTTGGGTGTGGGGTCAGAAAATTACCATAAAATGAAGGCACTAGCGGTGCGTCAGATATTTGATAATTCTGATAAGTATCTGCTTTATGCGTTTGATTACGCTAATAATGCTATGCAGATTGGGCACGATTTAAGCGAGCGCATGCAGGCGTTAAGTGTTGAAGAATTTGAAGGCGTTTTGCGCCCAGCATATCAACAGGATGAGTGGAAGCTCATCGTAACCGGCGCTATTCTAGGTATGGTAGCTGGTATTGCTCAACTCTATCTGGTGTTTATGTAGCGTGTTTCACGAATAAAAAAATTAACGCACTGGGTTGGCAAAGGATTGAACTAAATTATGAAAACCGCGCAGAAAATACTACTCACCGCGCTAACCTTATTTAATGAGCACGGCGAAAACACCGTTACCAGTGTTGATATCGCTATTGAGCTGGATATTAGTCCGGGGAATCTCTACTACCACTTTAAAGGCAAGGACAGCCTGGTTAACGCGTTGATGAAAATGCATGAGCAGCAGATGCAGAAGATACTAAGCCGAGAAAAGCTCGATACACTTCATCCTGAAGAAATTATGTATTACCTGTATTTGCTTATAGACAGTATCCATGTATTTCGCTTTTTCTACCGTAGCCCGGCTGACTTAGCAGAAAAATATCCCAGTATCGTGCGCCCTAGACAGCACATATTGTCTAGCTTGAATAAGCAATTAGCGTTTCTTTTTGAGTCACTATCGAAACGAGACATTCTTATTGCCTCAAAGGCCGACAGGGCACTTATGGTGGATTTAATGTCCTTAATCATCACACAGTCTTGTCAATTTGATGAATTAAACAGCCATATGGATAGTACGATGCAGCGCTATCATGCTTTGTCGCTAATGATGGTAAGCGTATTGCCAAGGTTGGCACTGTCCGATGAACAAAAACAGCAGTTAGAACAGATGCTCGACTCTCATGACTTTATGAGAGATGCCTCAACCCCGTCACCCCTCGACTTCGCGTAAAGGAATAGTAATGGCAAAAACGCTCAGTTTCTTAGATAAGTCATTTTGGATAACCGAGTCAGACGAGAATCCAAAACACGTAGCTTGCTTGCAGCTACTTGCCATACCTAAAGGGGCAAAAAGTACCGAATATGTCCCTCAATTATTCCAAGAAATAAGAAGCTTTGCCCGTGCTACTTCTCCCTTCAATTGTGCGGTAAAAACGGTATTGGGGTACCCAGTGGGGTTTGCGCCGGTAAAAAAGCTCAACATGGATTATCATGTTCAAATTCATCGTGTGGCTGATGTTACAAACCGCGAAGAACTCGATGCGTTTGTAGCAAGATTACATGCTTCGCGGTTAGATCCCGACAAGCCCCTTTGGCAATACCATTTCATCTTTGATGACAACAGCGAGACGTTTGCTATTTATGCGCGGGTTCATCATATGTATGGCGATGGGGCAACATTAGTGCGCTGGTTCCAAGCGGGATATGTATCAAACTCTCACGAGACTAAGTTCACACCAGTATGGGCAGTAAAACGACTGCGCCATAAGCGCAGAGAGCCTGTGAGCTTTTACAAGCGCTTAGTGGGAGTGGGTTACGCGCTTAAAACCGCGCTTGATTTGCTAATTATCTTTATTCGTATATTCATGAAAGTGCTGCGAGTGAACCCACACTATATGCCTATTCCTTTCACTGGTACGAAAACAGTGCTGACTGGACAAGTGAAAGCGGGAAGGGCTGTGGCTACCATGGACTTAGACTTTAAGCGTGTGAAAGCCCTGGCAAGGCGAACGCGCTCTACGGCAAACGAGGTATTACTATGTGCCTTCGATATTGGCGTACATAAACTGCTGCAAGACCACGGGCAAGTATTTAAAAAAGCCTTGTTCACCAATATGCCAATCAACTTGCGTAAACCCGGCGAGAAAACCACGGGTAATAAGATAGCTATTGTGCCGGTGCAGCTTGCTCACGGCGAAACTGATCCTTATTTACGTTTGCGCCAAATCGTAGTGAATCACCGCATTGTAAAACATGCAGCGCAGCACGCGCGGCCCGCAGCATTTAGCGGCTATACCATTGTGATTCAATCGCTTGCACTGGTCTTTGAGTGGTTAAGGCTATCTAGCGTAGTCAAACCCATTGCCAACATCTTAATCTCCAATGTACCTGGGCCAAAAGATACGCGGTATCTAAAAGATGCAGAGCTTCTGGCTTGTTACCCCATTTCTACCATGACGCCTGGTGGCGGGGTAAATATTACGCTTATGACATATGCAGGCACGGCAAATGTGGGATTAGTGTGCTGCAATAAGAATATTGAATCGCTACAGCCGTTAGCGCGCTACGTCAAAGAGGCGTTCGATATGCTAGAAGCAAGTGTGGACGATCCCAGGTTAAACATCGTCGATATTGGTGAACAGGTGGATACCGTCCCTGTTTCTATTGTGTCAGATCACTAGCGTGCATTGTTCCAAACAGTAAGCGTTGTCATTCAATGAGGTAGAAGCGCAGCACGTCGTCTTCTATACGCACGTTTTGGCCAGCTTTTGAGAACAGAACCTCGCGCCAATGGTCGTTACGCATGGTATGGCTTAAGTCTTCCTGCTTAATTTGCTTTTTAATGGCGTTGTTAATGAGAGGGATGTGGTAGTCCAACACGGCTTGTTTCGAGCCAGATAAATAGACCTTTAGATAGTCTGCAGCTATATCGGATGTGCCGGCGCTAAACAGTGATAACGCTGATTTTAAAGAGCCACCAAGCAAAGAATTAACGCTTTTGGGGAAGAGTCGCGACATCAGAAATTGCGTGTCTTTAATCAACGCGTAATCATCGTTAACTAAGGTGACGCTGTCAGTGGCGACGCCTGTCAAATAGAGTGTACTCATATTTTTGTCGTAATAGGGTGAAGCTGACACGGTAAATACAACATGAGCGCGATAAATAGTCGTGGTGGCAACCACAATATTAAGCGCAGCGAGGCACTGCAGACCAATACGGTTGCTTTCACTATCTAGCGTGATGTTTCCTTCAAGCACGGTAACCGTGCCAGTTCCCATGGGGATATCGAAAGTGAATGAGTAAGGAAAGCTGCCTTTTACGAGGTCATGAAGCTCTGATTTCGTGAAGTCGTCGTGCTTCAGCTTGCCCCATTTCACAAGCCATTGTGCAAGGTAGACTTTACATTTGTCTTTAAACGATAGGTTTTTGGTCAACGTTCATTCTTAGCCTAAATCTACTAGGCGGTGGCTTGTTGTTAGTTTTTTCAGAGTAGGGGCTACTTCGATATAGACTTAAGTTATCAGGATTATTAGATTTTTTAAATCTTACAATTTAAGTCTTTTCTCGGCGAAGTGTTGTTTGGTAATCTGGTCGTACCACAACATTTTTTTAACATTTAATAGTCTTGCCCTCAAGGAGTTGGCGAAATGAGCGAAGTACTGAGCAAATACGATTACATTATTGTAGGCGGCGGTTCTGCGGGCGCGGTGCTTGCCACCCGTTTATCAGAAAACCCCGCGTTAGATGTTTTGCTATTAGAGGCTGGCTCAAAGGACACTAATCCGCTTATTCATATCCCGTTTGGGTTGTCTTTACTCAGTAGATTTGAGGGGATTGGCTGGGGTTATCACACAGCACCCCAAAAAGAGATGTATGACAGAGAACTGTTCTGGCCCCGCGGTAAAACCTTGGGCGGCAGCAGTTCGGTTAATGCGATGTGTTATATTCGCGGGCAAAAAGAAGACTACGACCGCTGGGCTAACGAAGAAGGGGCTGAAGGTTGGTCGTTTGATGATGTACTGCCTTATTTCAAACGCTCTGAGAACTTTGAAGAAGGTGCTGATGAATACCACGGCACAGGCGGCCAACTCAATGTTAGCAAGCTTAGGCATACCAGCGTGCTGTCAGACGCATTTGTGAACTCAGCGTCGATTGCAGGCTATCAACAGCTTGACGACTTTAACCGAGACGACAGGGAAGGGTTAGGGTATTACCATGTTACACAGGCCAAGGGGCAACGCTGTTCAACGGCGAAGGGGTATTTAACGCAGGCCAAGCATCGCAACAATTTAACTGTACTTACTAGAGTCGCAGCCGAAAAAGTGCTGTTAAAAGAGGGGCGTGCAATTGGCGTTCAGGTACGTGAAAAAGGCGTAGTAAATCGCTATTTTGCTAAAAGCGAAGTTATCCTGTGTGGCGGCGCGATTAATTCACCACAACTTCTGATGCTTTCAGGTATAGGACCCAGAGCAGAGCTAGAAGAAAAGGGGATTTTTGTTCAGCAAGATTTGCCTGGTGTGGGTCAAAACTTACAAGACCATCTTGATGCAATTGTACAATATACTTGTAAAGCGAGAGAGGGCTATGCCGTGGCGTTAGGGGCCTTGCCTTCCTACGTAAAAGCCACCGCAGACTATGCGTTTAGGCGCAAAGGTATTTTCTCGTCCAACATTGCCGAAGCAGGTGGCTTTGTTAGCTCAAGCTTAGCGACACAAGGTCCAGACATCCAGTTTCACTTTCTACCGGCAATTTTAAACGACCATGGAAGACAGTTAGCTTTTGGTTACGGTTATGGCCTTCACGTATGCTGTCTATACCCCAAAAGTCGCGGCACTATTTCGCTTCAAAGCAACCATCCTGCTGATCAAGCCCTTATTGACCCCAATTATTTGACTGCAGAGGAAGATCAGCAAGTCATGATTGAAGGTGTGCGCATTGCTCGTAAGCTGCTATCTGCACCAGACTTCGACAAGTTCCAAGGCAGTGAGCTATATCCTGGGGTAGAAGCACAAACAGATGAAGAAATATTAGAGTTTTTACGTGAGCGTGCTGAAACTATCTATCACCCAATTGGTACCTGTAAAATGGGCAGTGATGACGATGAGATGGCAGTGGTTGATACCCAATTGCGGGTAAGAGGTATAGCAGGTCTTAGAGTGGTAGATGCTTCTGTGATGCCCAGCCTAATTGGCGGCAATACCAATGCGCCCACCGTCATGATTGCTGAACGTGCTGCTGAGTTTATTAAAGCGACGCACGAAGGCCAGCCAGTATCTATGGCTAAAGCGGAATCGGCGTAACTAAAAAAGTGCTACGAGCGAGTCTTCGTCTCGCTCTGGCAATTCATCCGTTCTAAGCATCCATTTGCTTTTGCATAAATAAATCTGCTGCACAATCACACATTTCCTCGATATGACTGCTGTCAGCGTAGATACCATCAATAAGCAATCGTGCAATCCCGTGTAACGTGCCCCAAGTAACCTGTGCGAGTCTCAGCGCATCCTGATTATTTGGGAGAAGCCCTTTATCTTGCCAATAGCGCGTCATCGTCACTTGAAACTGAAAGCAGGGAAATGCAACCTCTTTCAGATCGTTGGTCGCCGCTTGGTTTTGCCAAATTGTGCGACCAAACATCAATTCGTACATCTCTGGGTTGTCGGCAGCGTAGCCAATGTATTCGTGCACAAATTCGCGGAAACGTGCCTGCGGTGTTTTGTCTTCTTGTTCGAAGATTCGTTTAGCTGCGGTATGCCAATCGCTAAAGCCTTTGGCTGCAATGGCGCTTAAAAGCGCACTCTTGTCTTTGAAATGGTGATAGGGCGCAGTACGTGACACTCCGGCATCTTCTGCCAGCTTTCTGAGAGATAAACTATCAACGCCGTATTCAGACAGACGCGCCGTTGCCGCCTCTATCAGTGCGCTGCGCAAGTCGCCGTGATGGTAGCTTTGTACTGCATTAGCCATAAACCCGATGTTTCCATTTTCAAATTGAGACGAATAGATAACGTTTTATCTTGACACTGTCAACATAGCCTTTTATCTTGACGCTGTCTAGTTTGCAAATTTGTTAACAGGAACAGCCCAAGGAGACAGCGCAAACCATGAAGTACTCTACATTAGAAGTAAAACAAGGGGGTCATATTGCCCACGTAGTACTAAACCGCCCCGACGCAATGAATAGCATGATCCCAGAGTTCTGGACCGAATTGCCAGCGGCTATTCGTGAAATAGACGATGAAGGCAACGCCCGTGTCATTGTTATTTCATCAACGGGTAAGCATTTCTCTGCCGGTATGGACTTATCGGTGTTCCTGAATATGAAAGAAGACTTTAAGGGCGACCCGTCGCGCAGAGCAGAGCGTATGCGCCGTATGGTGATGTTGCTTCAAGATAGCTTTACCGCCATAGAGCAGGCACGTATGCCGGTTATTGGTGCCGTGCAGGGCGGGGCAATTGGTGGTGCAGTAGATTTGCTTAGTGCATGTGACATGCGCTATTGCACACAAGATGCTTTTTTTACTATTAAAGAAACCCAATTAGGCATGACAGCCGATGTCGGCACGCTTCAGCGACTTCCAAAACTCATTCCCATTGGCATAGTTAAAGAACTGGCTTATACAGGTCGCAATTTTGGTGCAGCAGAAGCGCAGCAGCTTGGCTTTGTAAATCAGGTATTTGACGACCAAGAATCATTGCTAGACGCAGTGATGAAAATAGCGCAGCAGATTGCAATGAATTCGCCGTTAGCAGTTTCAGGCACTAAGACTATGATTAACTACGCGGCAGAACACACGGTGGCAGAGAGCTTGACCTATATGGCCACATGGCAAGCGGGCATGTTCCAAATGGAAGATGTGTTTAAAGCCATGGAAGCACAGAAAACCAAAACGCTGCCAGAATATCCGCCATTGCACCCAGCCATTAAGAAAATGAATTCGTAAGTTTATGTAATTCGTTGAATTACATAGCGCCTTCAGAGAAAGAGCGCATTAGATAAGAATATTTAAACAGGCTTTTTAACGGCTTTTACCAAGCCAAAACGACTTTCAGGAATGTATCATGAATCAGACCGTTACCGATCATCCCGTTTACCCTCATTTATTTCGTCCGTTAGATTTAGGTTTCACCACCCTTAAAAACCGCGTGCTAATGGGCTCTATGCATACAGGCTTAGAGGAATTACCCGACGGCCATAAACGTATGGCGGCATTTTATGGTGAACGTGCCAGAGGTGGCGTAGGGCTTATCGTTACAGGTGGTATAGGACCAAACGAAGAGGGTGCTACCCATCCGTCAACGTTTCGTTTAGATACAGACGAAGCAGTGAAAAATCACAAAGAAGTGACTGACGCGGTGCACATTGCTGGCGGTAAAATCTGTATGCAAATTCTGCACACGGGGCGCTATGCGTATAGCCCTAAGCTTGTTGCACCTTCTGCGGTACAAGCGCCTATTAATCCGTTTAAGCCCAAGGCACTTGAAGCTGACGAGATTGAGAAGCAAGTTAAAGATTTCATTACAGCCGCAACTCAAGCCCAGCGCGCGGGTTATGATGGTGTTGAGATCATGGGGTCTGAAGGCTATTTCCTTAATCAGTTTATTGCAAAGCGCACAAACCACCGTGACGATCAGTGGGGGGGCGAATACGAGAATCGTATCCGTCTGCCTATTGAAGTGGTACGCCGCGTGCGCGAGGCGGTAGGTAAGAACTTCATCATTATTTATCGCTTATCGATGCTAGACCTGGTGGAAGGTGGCTCTACTTATGATGAAGTCGTGCAGCTTGGCAAAGAAATTGAAAAAGCCGGTGCAACTATTATTAACACCGGCATTGGTTGGCACGAAGCGCGTATTCCAACCATTGCCACTAAAGTACCGCGAGCGGCATTTACGTGGGTTACCGCAAAATTCAGAGAGGCGCTTTCAATTCCAGTGATCACATCGAACCGTATTAACACGCCTGAAGTTGCTGAAGAAGTGTTGTCTCGCGGCGATGCAGATATGGTGTCTATGGCACGTCCGTTCTTGGCAGACCCTGACTTCGTCCGCAAAGCCCAGCAAAATAAAGCCGACGAAATTAATACCTGTATTGGCTGCAACCAAGCATGCCTAGACCATGTCTTTAACGGCAAAATGACCAGCTGTTTGGTAAATCCACGAGCCTGTCACGAGCTTGAAATTAACATCAAGCCTGCAGAAACCAAAAAGCGTGTTGCAGTGGTAGGTGCGGGCCCAGCTGGATTAGCAGCGGCAGTGACTTCTGCCAAGCGCGGTCACGACGTGGTGATTTATGATGCATCTAGTGAAATTGGTGGTCAATTTAATATCGCCAAACAAATTCCAGGCAAAGAGGAGTTCTACGAAACGCTGCGTTATTTCAAGCGCCAAATTGAGCTTCATAAGAACATTACCCTTAAATTGAATACTTATGTTGATGCGGCTGCGCTAAACGACGAAGGTTTCGATGAAGTGATGATTGCGACGGGGATCAAGCCGCGTACGCCAGCGATTGAAGGCATTGAGCACGAAAAAGTGCTGACCTATATCGAAGTATTGAAGGAAAAGAAACCCGTTGGCAATAAAGTGGCCATTATCGGCGCTGGTGGAATTGGTTTTGATACCGCTGAGTACTTGTCTCATGGCAAAGAAACGCCAAGCCAAGATATTCCTGCATTTATGAAAGAGTGGGGTATTGATATGACCTTCTCTGCTCGCGCGGGCATCGAAGGCGTTAAGCCGCAGCCTGAGCCATCGCCAAGAGAGATTTTCCTGTTGCAGCGCAAGACAACCAAAGTTGGCGCGGGTCTAGGCAAAACAACGGGGTGGGCACACCGAGTGGGTCTACTAGCCAAAGGCGTGACCATGATCCCAGGTGTGAGCTACGACAAAATTGATGACGAAGGGCTACATATTACGGTTGATGGTAACAGCCAAGTATTGCCGGTAGACAACATTATCATCTGTGCAGGCCAAGAGCCGATGCGTGATATCGTTGAAGGCTTAAACATGCCTTATCACTTAATTGGTGGTGCTGATGAAGCGTTAGAGCTAGACGCAAAACGGGCCATCGACCAAGGTACGCGCGTGTGCGCTGCGGTTTAACGAGCTAGTAAACCCAACCTTGTTAGCATTATAAGCGCCTCATGGAGAGGCGCTTTTTTTGTATATATTAAAACTGAACCTGTTGTGGACTTTTGTAATGACATAGACCTGTTATTATCGTTTTCTTTTTTGAGATAAACATGGCATACAGCAGCACCCAAGACTTAGTTCAAGCAGTCACTAATTCCCCAGATACTATCGAATTTAACGACGTTATCGCGCTCGTTGATAGTGCGTTTGTTTTCACGCCCACCGCTTTCACTAATGGTGACGTAAAAAACGAAGCCAATCAGAACAATGGCTCTTGCAAACTGCTCGCACTCGGTCAGCATTTAAACCTCAATCAAGCGCAAACGCTGGCCTTATTTGGACGTTTTTATCGAGAAGATGTACTTAATAACCCTAACGGCGACGACCATGCCAATATCCGCAACTTTATGGAAACGGGGCATGAAGAGGTGGTGTTTGAGACGTTTCCTTTAGTTAAATTGCAAAATTAATACATCACGCTATTAAGGCTAAAAGGCGAGAGGCGCAAAGCTCTCGCCCTTGTGCAGACTGCATTAATCACGCTCTGTCAAAATCAACTCACTAGACTGGGGCATTATTGCAAAGTCAAACTGACCTAGAACGTTCATTCCCAACAATCCGTCGGCATCGGGTAGAGCGTCTTCGGGCAGCACGATGGCAGAAACATCGTTGAACTCGTAGCCAGCAAAGTAAAATCGGGGTATTTGTACCAGAGGGGCTTCAATGGTTCCTGACGCGGTTCTAATGTTGAAGTTACCAATGAACGTGAGGTTTCGCATACGGCCTAAACGCGCAAAGAGTCGCGATGATATTGCGGTGGTACTGGCACCCGTATCTAAAATCATGGTGGCTTTTTGGTTAAGCGCCTTTACATCAAGGCGATATTGATCGCCAATGCGCTCTAAGGCTACACGGATTTGATAACGTGCGGCTTCAGCGCCTGTTGGCTCTATTTCACTCTTGTTCGGCGTAGCGTCTGCGTTGGCAATATCGCGCATTTCATAGGCTTTATTGCGAATGATATTCGCGTCTCTGTCGTTTGATGGAAGGGCAGCAAGCACGTCTTCCATTAACGTAAGCTTTTGCTGATAAGCGTACGCTTCAGCCAAATTAAGGGTGTAGTGCCTAGCGTCAGGTATGCGTTGATACAGTGGCTCATTTAATCTGGCAACCAATTCCCATTGTTCGTCTTGACTTAACTGCGTCTGCGCCTGTTGATACAAAGTGGCAATTTTTGCGTCAATAAATGAGAGAGTTTCAGTTGAAAGAGGCAGTTCGGCCAAGTCGTAGTAGTGCACTATGGCCGTTGAGAGAGGCTTGGTTAACTCGATCAGTTCACCCTCTAGCAACAACAGAGATTCGTTGAGCGGGTCATATTTCAAAAGGTTTGTTAATTCAGTGGCGAGGAACGCGTATTGCTCGTTATTGAGTAGGGTAGTCAGTGACTCTAATTGATCTTGATTAACGAGTGGTGAAGAGGTGCGTAGATCGTCAAGTGCGTTGGGTGCCGTGTTAGTGCCTGTCATAGGTGAAAAGTTGGCGGGAGAGCGTTCATTGTTGAAGGGCTCAGCTTTTTCGTTTACCTGAGTTTCATCCACCAACTGTGCTTGGGTTTCTAGCTGCTTGTCACTATCTAAACGGTGTTCATAACTGGCCTCTAGTGCATAAGCTTTATCATTGTGCTGCTTTAAACTAAGCCATAGGTAAACGTTTATGCCTAACGACACAATAAGGAAGAGCGAAAGCACTATCGCTAGCCACGTTTTCATTGCGCCACACACGCTTTGCCATAGATGTCCACGAATTGTTTAGGCATTCGCTTTGGGGCGCCAGTATCAAGGCTAACACATACGAATGTGGTCATAGCATCAAATACGGTTTTGTTTCGCTTTGGGCAGATAAATTGAAACTGGCGTTTCAAAGTAAGTTTGCTGTCGCAATGCACTATCCATGTAGCGCATTCTAACGTATCTCCAAGATGTGTTGGCAGGTGGTAGTTTAGCTCGTGGCGCTTAATGACCATGCCACGGTTAAGCGATTGATAATCGGCAAACTGCAAGCCAAGCGCGTTTGAATGGGCCCATGCTAGGCTTTCTAACTGCGACAGGTATGCCACATTATTAACGTGCTGATAGTGATCGATGTGCGTTTCATCAATATGCCACTGCTGCACATAGGGGGCGTCTAACATCCAATTAAGCGTTGGGGTGCTCAAATCTTTTCCTTATTGATATTTTTGCTTTGATCTACTCTGCTTCTTCACGTTCAGGCATTGTGCCTCATACCACAGGCAGGGGATTATCTTCAGGTAACGTTAAATCATCGTTTAACAATAATTGCATTATCGCTTTTTCTCTCACCAATACGGGGTCAATAAAGCTCTGCACGTCACCTATCGCTTTAAACGCATCAAACCCTCGTTCCAAAAATTCATGCAATGCGAGTAATCCTGCTAATTTAGCTGGACGACGGGACAGTGAAATTAACATACCTATACCACGAATTTTTATAACGTCGGCGAGTTGATCGCCCAAATGGGAAATTATGTCGATTTGATGCTTTCTATCCTCAATTCTGCCCACATTACGATACGCCAAAGCGTAGTTATCTCGGTTGATAGGTTCTCCGGGAAAATGGCTTTGTAAGTACTGAGCCATCGCCATATCTAAATCGAACGATAGTGCATTTAACGACAATGCGTCGTCCATAGCGTTCATAGCTTTGTTAGGCAATACTTTTGCGAGCTTCGGAATAACTCGCACTAAATCAGCGTCCCGTTGGCTAAAATCTTTTGGCCCGTACAATTCATCTACAAAAAAAGCCATGGCTTTTTGGTAACGTTTTTGCTGTGCTAAATCGTCGTGCGTGACCAGTAAGCGTTCGCATTGCCAGTGTTGCAATTGATGAATGATAGGCATTACACCCAACTGATTGGCTAAGTCACGAAGGGCGTTGACCCGATGAATATGTTTAATTATCTCTTGCGCCAAATGACAAACTCCCTGTTGAGATAGTGTGGCTAATTCGTTGTTGTAAACCTAGATTGACCTAAGCAAGCGAGCCTTTCAAGTGAGAAGACAAAGTTTTACTGGTATACTCCACCGCCATTGAAATAGCTCTGTTGTGTAGAATTTATTAGCCGCCATGAACATCGCAAGTCATCACGCATTGTTTGCCAAGACTGAAACTAAAAATACCGATACTAAAGGCTCAAACGTTGAAAGCCTAAAAAGTGAATATCCGGGCATGCACCGAGAAACGACTACGGGGTCGGAACACTCAGAAGCAGACGTTGATGTACCTGTGTTAATCGCGTTGTTTAATTCGACATTTGAAGATTTTAATACGCGCTTGGTTTTAGGTGATGACGAACCCATTTACATCCCAGCAGACAGCGCAACACCTTATCATCAAGTCGTGTTTGCTCATGGATTTTTTTCAAGCGCTTTGCATGAAATTGCGCACTGGTGTATTGCGGGTGAAAAGCGTCGACTATTGGAAGATTACGGTTACTGGTATTGCCCAGATGGCCGCGATGCATCACAGCAAGCTGACTTCGAAAAAGTAGAAATTAAGCCCCAGGCCATTGAGTGGGCGTTTACAGAAGCAGCAGGAAGAAAGTTTCAGGTAAGCACGGATAACTTAAACGGCGCTGAGCCCGACAGAGAAGGTTTTACGCGAAACGTAGCCGCTCAGCTTGAACGCTATAAATCTGAGGGCTTTCCGCCTCGGGCTGAACAGTTTATTAATGCGCTGTCATCTACGTTTGGTAAAGGTAAGTCGTCTGGTTCATGTAGCAGCATAATAAATAGCACGGTAACAGACACGTCAAAAAGTACGCTAACAGCAAATTGGGTGGCGGGATAGGAGTAGATGCCGAATGAATCATACTGATCTTAGCCAATCAACGTTTGATAACAAACCCAAATTCAAACTGGGTGTTGTGGTAAACCCCTTTGCCGGCATAGGCGGAGCACTCGCGCTTAAAGGCAGCGACGGTGCAGAAATTCGCGAAAAAGCACTGGCTATGGGAGCAGAGAAAAAAGCCAACGAAAAAATGGCGAAAGCGCTCAGCATTCTAGAAGCCTTATCTGGGCAATTTACCGTCGTGACAGCATCGGGCGATATGGGTGAAACAATCTGTGAATCTCTGGGTATTCCTTATGAGGTAATCTATACGGCCGATGCCGTGCAAACCGAGGGCGAAGATTCAGAGCGTGCAGCTAAAGCAATGGTGGACGCCAACGTCGACTTACTGCTTTTTGCCGGTGGCGACGGCACAGCCCGTAATATTTGTAGCGTAGTTGGCACACAGGTGCCCGTGCTAGGTGTGCCTGCAGGTTGCAAAATTCACTCTGGCGTTTACTGCGTGTCGCCGTCAGCGGCAGGGCAGGTAGTAAGTCAGATGATCGCAGGCGAGCTTGTGAGTGAAATGGACGCCGAAGTACGTGATATTGACGAAAACGCGTTTCGCGAGGGCAAAGTTATTGCCAAACACTATGGTGAAATGCGCGTACCCGCAGAGCTCACTTACGTTCAAGCAGTCAAAATGGGCGGGAAAGAGGACGAGGCCTTAGTGCTTGACGACATTGCCGCTTATGTTGGTGAAATTATTGAGGATGAGCCTGACACCTATTTTGTCATGGGATCCGGCTCTACGGTAGGTGCGGTCATGGACTTTCTTGGCCTAGAAAATACCTTGTTAGGTGTGGATGTGGTTAAACAAGGTGAGCTAATCGCAAGTGACGTTACTGCGAGCGAACTGATTGCGCTGACTCATGACAAGCCCACCAAAGTCATTTTGACGGTGATCGGTGGTCAGGGCCACATATTAGGTCGCGGAAATCAGCAGCTTAGCCCTGCTTTTATCCGTCAAATTGGCAAGCAGAATATGCTCGTTGTTGCCACTAAACAAAAACTACAGGCATTAAACGGTAAGCCGCTTCGCTTAGACTCAAGCGATGCAACGCTAGACGCTGAACTCGCAGGCGCGTTCACGGTTATCACTGGGTATAAAGATAAAGTACTTTGCCAAGCTGTTTAAAGACGTAGTTTGATACAACACGGCACATGTATAGCCATAAAAAATGAGTTTATCTCGAACTAAGATTTGATATTGAAAAACAGGAAGGAGTAAGACGTGTTACCACCTGCTGCAGCACCAGAAAGTGTCGTTAACGCCATCGCAGATATTGAGGCATCGCTTGATGACGTAGTAAATCACGGTAGTGATGATGAATTGTTTATAGCCAGCTACTTGCAAGGTCACTTTGCAGTAGAGGCTCGCCAGTTAGAAATGCAAGAAGATGCTACGGTTGCGATGCTTAATGATAAAATGCTCGAGAGCCTAAATAGCGCATTCGCCAACAACGAATTAGAAAGTGAAGATGCTAAACAAGTAAAAGCGCTTTGGGCACGGCTAGTCGCAATATAATTGCGACTTTCTTCCTTACTTTTCCCTAACAATTTCTCTTCGTTCGTCGTTTATCCTCTCTTTTACAATCCGTTACAGTTTTCTGCATCGTAACTCTTTATAAACTACCAAATTGATTTATGTTTAGTACTGGCGTAAAGCCGTTTTGTGGTGCCTGGCACATATTGGTGTTCAGCACAGATAATAAGATTAAGGATGACGAAATGACTGTACTTAAGCATCTCACCAAGCGCTTAAAAGTAAGTGTAGGTGTGCTGGCAGTAAGTAGTACGCTGGTTGGCTCAGCGTTTGCTAAAAACGATATCAATATCGACTACGAAAAGTTCACTACTGATAATGGGTTAACGGTAATTGTTCATGAAGACCGCAAGGCCCCAGTGGTTGCCGTTGCGGTGTGGTATAAGGTGGGTTCAAAAGACGAACCAAACGGCAAATCAGGGTTTGCGCACCTATTTGAACACTTAATGTTTAACGGCACGGAGAACTATGACGATGAATGGTTTGGGCCGTTACAAGAAGCTGGGGCAACAGGATTAAACGGTACCACAAACTTTGACCGTACTAACTATTTCCAAACCGTTCCGACACCTGCACTAGATCGTATTCTCTGGATGGAATCTGATCGCATGGGGCACTTGTTAGGTGCGGTGACACAAGAGAAATTAGACGAACAGCGTGGCGTTGTACAAAATGAAAAACGTCAGGGCGAAGACCAGCCTTACGGAAGCGTATTCACGCATATTTTTGAAGGCTTATTTCCCATAGGGCATCCTTACCATCATACGGTGATTGGCTCGATGGAAGATCTTAACTCCGCCTCGTTAGATGACGTTAAGGGCTGGTTTAACCAATATTACGGACCGAATAACGCAATACTGGTGCTAAGCGGCGATATTAACGCAGAAGAAGCCAAACCTCTGGTTAACAAGTACTTCGCTGATATTGAGCCGGGCCCAGCACTGTCTAAATGGGAGGCATGGGTACCCAAGCGCAATGCAAATACCCGGGAAGTAATTCAAGACAAGGTGCCACAATCGCGCATTTACCGCCTTTGGGTTTCACCTGAAAATACCTCTTCAACCGCAACAGACTTGTTCATTGCCGCGAGTGTCATGGGCGATGGTAAAAACTCACGCCTTTACAAAGAACTGGTGTACGACCAACAAATTGCTACCAATGCCTCGGTGTTTAACTACGAGCTACAAATGGCGTCTATTTTTGGTGTGACGGTTGACGTAAAAGACGGCGTTGACGTTGCGACAGTGGAAAAAGAAATAGATAAAGTCATTAGCGAGTTTTTGCGTAAAGGTCCAAGCAAAGACGAAGTTAAATTGGTGTCGACTAAGCGACGTGCTTCAATTATTCGCGGGCTTGAAGAGGTTGGGGGCTTTGGCGGTAAAGCCGATACGCTTGCTAGTGGTGAGTTCATTGCTGGCGACCCTAACTACTTCAAAACTGAATTGAGTGAGCTAGGACAGGCTACTCCTAAAGGGGTTAAAGCGGCTGCGAATAAATGGCTAAAAGAAGGGTGGCATCAAATCACGGTTGTTCCGTTTATTGAGCACACAGCATCTACCGAAGGCGTTGACCGCAGCTCTGGCTTGCCTTCAATCGATGCAGAGACTCAACTGAGCTTTCCTGAGGTGACAGAAACTACGCTTTCTAACGGTGTAAAGGTAGTATTTGCAAAACGCTCTACGGTTCCATTGGTGAATGTTGCGGTGCAATTCGACGCAGGTTACGCTGCTGATGCGGGTGGCAAGTTAGGACTTGCGAGCTTCACCACACAGATGCTTGACGAAGGCGCGGGAAAATATGACGCGCTGGAGCTTGCGGCAGAGCTTGAGCAGTTGGGTACTGATTTAAACGCCGGCTCAAACCTAGATACCACCACAGTTACCATGTCAATGTTAACAGAGAACATGGAGCCTTCTTTGGCGCTGATGGGGGATATCTTGAAATCACCAACGTTCAAAGAGGAAGAGATTGAACGTCAACGAGCGCTTATATTAAGTAATATTGCACAGCAAAAAACACGCCCTGTAAGTATTGCGCTTACGTTACTTCCGCCTCTTATTTATGGTGAAGGCCATGCGTACGGTATTCCGTTTACCGGTACCGGAACTGAACAAGACGTACAAGCGATTACGCGAGATGACCTTGTTAACTTTAAAAATACGTGGCTACGCCCAGACAATGCGACAATTTTTGTTGTTGGCGACACCACGTTAGGTGCCATTAAACCCATGCTTGAGAAAGAGTTTGGCAAATGGAAGGTAGAAGGTAGCAAAGGTGCGAAGCAAATTGCTGAAGCGTCAATGCCTGAGCAAGGCCAAGCGATTATTATCGACCGCCCTGGTGCACAACAGTCACTTATTCTGGCTGCACATTTAGCGCCACCAACAGGGGCTGACAACAATATTGCAATTAATGCCATGAATTTAACCTTAGGTGGTGCTTTTACTGCTCGCGTTAATATGAACCTGCGTGAAGATAAAAGCTGGTCTTATGGCGCGTACACCTTCCTGCAAGATGCTAGGGGACAGCGCCCGTTTATGGTTTATGCGCCGGTGCAAACCGATAAAACAGGTCCATCACTGCTTGAGCTTAAGAAAGAGCTTAACGCTTACTTAGGTGAAAAGCCGCCAATGGCGAATGAACTTGAAAGGGCGCGGTTAGACGAAGTTCGCTCTTTGCCAGGTCAATTTGAGACGGCTAACGCGGTATTGTATAGCTTACTGTCGAGTGAAAGATTTAACAGACAATATAGCTACCCAGAGTCTTTGGTCGAGAAATACAACAGCTTGTCTTTAGACGATTTGAGTAACGCGGCGAAAGAAGTGCTGCACCCAGAGAAATTAGCCTGGATAATCATCGGAGATGCCGAGAAGATTAAAGCAGAAGTTGAAGCGGCTCAGCTCGGGCCTGTTAGCGTGCAAAGCATGAAGTCACTGTAATTGGTAAATAATTAACCAAGAGATAAAGGGCCGATATCATTTTCGGCCCTTTTTTATGTGACAAATGCGTCTTTTGTAGAATAGATTGCGTTCAATAGATGCTTTATGGTTAAGAAAGTTTAATTTAATGTCTTGATTCCACTTTGAAGAATGCCTTCTTTGCGAGCATAACAAATCCTGTACTTGCACCAGTGCGCTTGTTTGCAATAGCTCTTCTCTGCCTGTTTTATATTCCCTGTGTTTATCCATCTAATGCAGACAAGCTGATGAATGAGTATTCGGTTGAGCTTTTAACTGCCGAAGATGGCTTCGTCTCATCAGAGATTTATTCTATTATCCAAGATCGCCAAGGCTTTTTGTGGTTTGGTACTGCCGAAAACGGTGTAATGCGTTACGACGGTCGTAGAGTTACGTTGTTTGAGTCTGACAGCGATCCTAGCCAAGGGCTATCACACAACGACGCTGGCAATTTGATGTTGGATGCAGAAGGCAATATATGGATTGGAACGTGGGGAGGTGGAGTTAACAAGTACGACCCAACAACAGGTCGCTATTCTCGTTACTTGAATGATCCAGACAACCCTCGCTCCATATCTTCAAATCGAATCCAATCACTCTTCCACGATAAAACGGGCCAAATTTGGCTAGGTTCGTATGACCAAGGTTTAAATCGTTTTCTAGGAAATGGGGAATTCGAAAGGGTTCAGAAGAAAAGCAATGAAGACCATAGTCTGTCTCATAATCGCATTTGGGACATTATGGATAATAATGACAACAGCCTGTGGGTAGCCACCAGTTTTGGCTTGAACTTATTAGACAAAAGAACTCTCGCCACCAAACACTTCTTTCCCGACCCTGATAATCGTACTGCAACAGGAGCCAATGAAATACGTAGCTTGCTGCGAACTTCGTCAAGCCAATTCTATGTGGCGACTCAGGAAGGCCCTTTTCTTTTCTTTCCAAGTTCAGGCGTATTCCTTGCACAAACAACGCGAGACGGCAAAGCATTAGGCCAAGTGAACTCAATGATTGAAGATCACGAAGGGTGCATTTGGTTTGTGACCACCACGGGTCTTTATAGACATACAGGTGAGGGAAATTACGTAGAGAAGATGGACTTTGGCTATGACAACGGACTTCGCATAATATATGAAGACCACACTAAAACTAAATGGGTAACCAGTGAAGTTCACGGCATATTCAAGCTATCTCCTCGCCGTAAAATCAAGCAGATCAACAGTGACTCATTGGTTTCACCCAGTGGCATTGAGCTAGATACCTTCAAAAATAGTGGCGATGTATTGATTGCTACAGCAAATGCTGAAATTTATACATGGAAAGTGAAAGAGCAAATACTCCAAAAGGAATTTGACTCGGTATTTAAAGAAGAAAGTGAATATTCAAATAGGGGAGTTATAGAACGACCTATTATTGTCCCCGATAAACACGGCAATATTTGGGTGGCACAAGACAACTTTATTGCACGTGTTAACAGAAAGAATGGAAATGTAAGTCGCTTAGAATATCCCAGAGAAGACAGCAAGTATCGCCAATTCAGAGAGTTCAGAGCGTCAGCGTTAGATAACGAAGGCAATGTATGGATAGGTACCTACAAGCATGGTGTTTATATATACAACGTGCAATCTGGCGCCTTTGAGCATCTTTCAACGACTGACGGCTTAGCTCACCCAGAGATTCACGCCATTGTTAATGACTCTCAAGGAAATATGTGGATTGGCACTGGAAGCGGCGTAAATTTATGGTCCATTCAGGACAATACTTTCACTCAGATTGAATACAATAAAGATCACAATGCAGGTCTGTTGGGCAGCATTGTCGAAGATATTCATGAGACCAAAAACGGCCAAATTTGGATTGCAACCCAACGGGGGTTGAACCTTTATAAGCCTGAATCGAAATCCTTCGAGTGGTTTGGGGAGCAGAAAGGGTTGCCCGCTACCTTAGTAAGAGCGATTGCAGACGGCGACGAGGGCCAGCTCTGGCTTACCACGAATAAAGGAATCTTTCTTTTTAATCCGGCTACTGAAAGTGCCATTAATTACACTAGCACTGCCGGGGCTGTAAGTCAGAATTTCTATTCAAACAGTTTACTTAGAGCCACTAACAACACGTTCTTTACCAGTAGCCAGCGAGGTATTGAATACTTTGAGTATGTGCCAGGACAGTCTGAATTGGTCGATTCTAAAATTGTGCTAACTGGCTTCAACAAAATGGGCGAAGCAGTAAGCCTTGATAAGCCACTATCCTACGTTACGGATATTAATCTTTCCTACGAAGACTATTTCTTCTCATTAGACTTTGCTCTTCTAGACTTCTCTGATCCCAAGCGTTCGCATTTTTCCTACAAATTAGAAGGATACGATGAACAGTGGATTGATATCGGAAATCACAACAACGTTTCATTTACTAACCTAAATGGCGGCACCTATACATTGCTGGTCAAAGCAATGAAACCCAATGGTGAATGGGGCAGTGAAGTCATGTCGGTTAATTTGCATGTAGCAGCAGCTCCTTGGAAAACTTGGTGGGCATACAGCATTTACTTTGCGTTTTTACTCGGCATTGTTCTGTTGATCATTTACTTAAGAACCCACTTACAGCAAACAGAAATTACCAAGCAGAAGCGCTTTGTTCAGGCGCTAGAGCAACAAGTTTCAGAAAAAACAGCCTCGTTGAAAGCTCAGGCCAACGATTTGAAAAAAGCGCTGGAACAAGCCGAAGAAGCAACCAAGTTGAAGTCTGAATTCCTTGCAAATATGAGCCATGAAATTAGAACGCCAATGAACGGCGTGATAGGGATGCTGGGCCTGCTTAAGAAAAGCAACCTAACTACTGAGCAATCACAGCGCGTCAACATCGCAAGCTCAAGCGCTAATTCTCTACTGGCCCTGATTAATGATATTTTGGATTTCTCTAAAATAGAAGCGGATAAACTCGAGATTGAGTCCGTTGAATTTGATGTAAGGGAATTGATTGAGAGCATTGCTCAATCGGTTGCGCATCTAGCGCAAGAAAAAGGGCTGGATGTTGTTGTAGATTTGTCAAAGGTCAGTGAGTCAAAAATAAACTCAGACCCCAGCCGAATTCAACAAATCCTCACAAACCTTTTAAGCAACGCCGTTAAATTTACTGAGCAGGGAGAGCTCTCTGTCACGGCAGAATTGCTTCCTACTAACAATCAGAATACTGCGCTTATGCACATTGCGGTGGCAGATACGGGCATTGGTATTCCCGCATCAAAACTACCTCATTTGTTCGATGCGTTTACACAGGTCGACGCTTCTACAACTAGACGCTATGGCGGAACAGGGCTTGGGTTGAGCATTACCAAAAAGCTATGCCAATTGTTAGGAGGAGACATAAGTGTTACCACCGAGCTTGGCAAAGGCAGCCGTTTTGATGTGACATGCGAAATTCGCTACGCCGAGCAACGCAACGCTGTGCGCCCTCAGCTTGCTAAACAAGACATGTGTTGCCTGATTATTGACGACAATGCTTCAACAAGACGTGCCATGCAAAGCCAGTTGAAACTTTGGGGAGTGCTTACACTGACCGCATCTTCGATTGAGGAAGCGATTAGCTTATATTTGAAAGACAGCGAGCAAGAGATACCGGCAATACCCATTGATGTTGTATTTCTGGAGAAAGCAGAAGAGGAAGAGTTTTCACAACACTTCGGCCAGATACTTTTAGATAACCCCAGAACAAAACATACGCGTTTGGTATTAATGACACAGCTAAGCGACATGGAGAGCTCTGTTGTCTATGGCGGAATAGACGTTGATGAGAGTCTTCCTAAGCCACTGACCTCTTCAGATTTAATTCGAATTGTAGAGGAATCAGTAAATACATCTGACTATGAAGCTAAACCACGCTTTAGAAAACGCGAGGATGATCCAGTCCATATTATCGAAGGCAACACTCAGCACGTTCAATCACCTGAAGAAAACGCAAAATCCACCTCTGATGACAATGCTTATCGAATCTTGTTAGTAGAAGACAATGCCATTAATCAAATAGTGGCCACCAATGTTCTAGAAAGCGAAGGGTATGAGGTTGACGTTGCCAACAACGGTGTAGAAGCGTTAGAACTGTTAAAAAGCAGCAAGCTAAAGGCGCATTACAGCGCAATTGTCATGGATTGCCAAATGCCGGAAATGGACGGGTTCGAAGCAACCAAGCTTATTCGCTATGGTGCAGCCGGCGACGTTTACAAACGTGTACCCATTATAGCGATGACGGCGAATGCTATGCAGGGCGACAAAGATATGTGCATGAAAGCCGGTATGGATGATTTCCTCACCAAACCCATAGAGCACAATAAAGTAACTTCAACATTACAGCACTGGCTCAACAAAGTTAATTAGACCCTCGCCAACGGGGAAATAAACGCGTTAATATGCAACAAGTTTTTAACATGTTGTGAGAGCGTTAATGCTAAACCGAGCATCAAAACCCTTCGTCAAACTCGTCGAACGATATCTTCCTGACCCCTACATTTTCGTTTTATTACTCACCCTAATTACGTTTGCGTTTGCAGTGGTCATTCAAAATCAGTCTCCACTTACAACTATTCGACAGTGGGGTGACGGATTTTGGGGGCTGCTCACATTTTCAATGCAAATGCTCTTGGTGCTAGTCACTGGGTTTATGCTGGCATGCACGCCATTAGTAAAAGCCTTACTTGAAAGGCTTGCGAGCTTAGCAAAAAGCCCTGGGAGCGCCATTGTGCTGGTCACGTTGGTGTCGCTTATCGCAAGCTGGATAAACTGGGGCTTTGGTCTTGTTGTAGGCGCGTTGTTCGCTAAAGCCTTAGCAAGAAAAGTGTCGGTTGATTATCGGTTATTGGTGGCAAGCGCGTACTCAGGCTTTATTGTATGGCATGGTGGTTTAGCGGGCTCTGTGCCCTTAACTATTGCAACGCCGGGTCATTTTTCAGAAGCACAGATTGGCGTAGTTGGCACTGGAGAGACTATTTTCAGTGGGTTTAACTTGCTGTTATTGGCAATCATGTTCGTGATTATTCCTCTTGTTAATCGTTTAATGTTACCGCCTGAATCTGAAAGCATTATTGTCGATAGCGCCAAGCTCAAAGACGACGCTTTACCGTCGGCAACAAACGAGCGGCCCGCCGACAAACTTGAAAACAGCAAGGTGCTTGGGTTACTTGTAGGCTTTGCAGGGCTTGCTTATCTCACTAACTACTTTGTTTCAGGGGGCGGGCTTAATCTCAATATCGTTAACACGCTATTTCTCTTTCTCGCTATTGTCCTTCACGGTACACCACGCAATGTACTGCACAGCCTGCAGCAAGCCGTTCAGGGCGGTAGTGGTATTGTTATACAGTTCCCATTTTATGCGGGGATCATGGCGGTAATGGTTCAATCAGGATTGGCCCAAACCATGTCAGAATGGCTGATTAGCTTTGCATCTGCAGAGTCGCTGCCAGTATGGAGTTTTATTAGCGCAGGCATTGTTAATATTTTTGTGCCTTCGGGGGGAGGTCAGTGGGCAGTGCAAGCCCCAGTAATCTTGCCCGCTGCCGCTGAACTTGGAGCCGAAATAAATAGAGTTGCCATGGCGGTAGCGTGGGGTGATGCGTGGACCAATTTGATTCAGCCATTTTGGGCGCTACCGGTACTTGCCATAGCTGGCCTGAAAGCCAAAGACATTATGGGCTTTTGCTTAGTTCAGCTTATCGTAACCGGTGTCATTATTTCCTTGGTATTGCGGTTTGTGTGAGGATTTAGAGAGCAATTTAACGCCGTCAAACAAGGCGAATAGAGCCGAATATGAAGCCACAACTTAAATACAAGCGGTGTGAATGATGCATTTAAACGAAGAAAAGGTAGGGTTGTTGATCGTAGATGTTCAGGGCGCGCTGGCTCGAAAAGTCAATGATAGCCAGACAATGATCTGCAAAACAGTAAAGCTAATACAGTGTTGTAAATTGCTCAATATTCCCGTAGTTGTACTTGAGCAAAATCCTGATGGCTTGGGGAGAACGGTCCCTGAAATTGAAACTCATGTCGCAAGCGATCCTCACTTTAAGAAATTTACTTTTAACGCAGTAGCAGGTACTGACCAGTGCTCGTCCGAAATACTGGCGTACATTGGTGAAATGGAATTAAGTCGATGGCTGGTTGTGGGAATTGAAGCGCACGTATGCGTTTATCAAACGGTAACGGGTTTATTGGAAAATAATCACACTGTGGAAGTAATACAGGACTGCATTTCTTCAAGAGAGTCTTCAAATGCTGTGCTCGCCATCCAAAATATGCGTGAGCAGGGCGCACGGATCAGCAGTTTTGAGATGACACTTTTTGGCCTTTTAAAATCATGCCAACATCCAAAATTCCGAGAAGTGTTAGCGCTCATCAAGTAGTCGAACAACGTGATGAGCGAAACAAGTCGGAGCTAAGCGAATGCGGTTTCTATCGATACAATGTCAATACCACGCACTTGCATAGAATCCAGCGCCAATAGATGACCAATGGCGTCACGCGTGCAGGTGCAAGGTTCAATGACCTTAGGGGAATACTTGGCAGCAGCTGGTGATAATGCTGTGTGAGTTACGCAGTTGTGCGTCATCATACCTGCAAGAAGAATTTCATCCACGCCCAATGACTGTAAGGTTTCGTCTAAATTGGTGTTTTCAAAACAATCGGCGTGTTGCTTTGTGATGATGGGCGCATCCGGGGCAGCGGCTATCACCTCTTTATGAATTTCAGCGCCATGAGATCCTTCATAGAAAAACAACCCTTCTCCGGCCTCAACAGGCACAAGGTGCTGTATGTGAATAATCGGAATGCTCTTTTCCTTTGCAATAGCCATCGCTTTAAGTGTTTCTTGCATCGCAAGCTCTGGTTTGTGTAAAGGATACTTCCCTTCAGGAAAGTAATCGTTTTGAATATCTATAACAATAAGTGCTTGTTTAACCACGGTCTTACCCTCTTTATCCAAGAAATAGTCTCTAGCACGGTTTAAGTTGTGCTTACTCGATATTGACTATTTTGCAGATTTTCACGTGTAATAGAGAGTGACGATAATGACAAAAAGCGCGCCAAATGCGACAGCGTTCACAGAACGACAATGAAACGATGAAAGAAATAAAAATAGCAGTAATAAACTATCCAACCGCAAGCCAATCTGCGCTTTACGGCATCGTTGAGATGTTAGAGTTAGCAAATACGATGTGTGAGCAAATCAACGCTGATGTGGCATTTAGCGCGAGTATTTACAAAGCGGAACAGTTAAACTCAAATGCACTGGTTGATGTCGTCATCTTGCCGCCAAGCATGAGTGAAACATTTTTTGAGCATGACTTCACATCACTCATCAACTATATGGAAGTCATGCAGTCCCAAGGTGCATTGCTCGCATCTGCTTGCGTAGGTGCATTTATTCTTGGCAAGGGGGGCTTTTTAGATAACAAAGTGTGTACTACACACTGGCGAATTGCCGATCACTTCATGGCAACCTTTCCCACAGCAAAGCTAGATGCTAAGGCTATCGTGGTAAACGGGGAGGGTGTAATAACAGCTGGTGGAAGAATGGCGTGGATTGATCTTGTGTTTGAAATCATATCGACCTTAAGTTCACCCACCATTGCCTTGAATCTTTCTAAAGAGATGGTGGTGGATACAGGTTACAGGGAGCAAGGCTTTTATCACCAGTTTTCACCCAAAAAAGATCATGGCGATGCTCTCGTTGTTAAAGCGCAAAATTACTTGGCAAATCATTACAGTCAGCCAATTTCTCTTAGCGATTTAGCCAGCCACACTTTCGTTAGTCAGCGAACCTTACAGCGAAGATTTACGCAAGCGTTAGGTATGTCAGTCATCGACTATCTGCAGAAGCTGAGACTTCATCATGCTTGTCAGCAAATTGAAGTATCTACGCGTAGCATTGCTGATATCGCATTCAACGTGGGCTATCAAAACGTCAATGCGTTTAGGAAGATATTCCGTAAAGAGTATGGGCTTAGTCCGGTGGAATACCGCAAGCGTTTTGCAATAAATTAATCATATCGTTATTTTCATTTTAATTGTTATGTTATAACATTTATTAAATTCGAGATTTAAAATGAAACTTAGCGAGTCGTTATGTCAATTCAAACTCAGCTTCCCGTTACCGTACTTTCGGGCTTTCTAGGCGCCGGTAAGACCACGGTTCTAAATCATATTCTGAATAATCGTGATGGATTAAGAGTAGCCGTTATTGTTAACGATATGAGTGAAATCAATATCGATGCTGCAACGGTGAAAAATGAAATTAGCTTTAATCGAGCCGAAGAAAAGCTAGTTGAAATGAGCAATGGCTGTATTTGTTGCACGTTGCGAGAAGATTTGCTTGAAGAGATAGAGCGTTTAGCGCATGAAGGTAAATACGATTATCTGGTAATAGAGTCTACAGGTATTTCGGAGCCTTTGCCTGTAGCTGAGACCTTCACGTTTGCCGATGAAGACGGTAAAAGCTTGTCGGAAATATCACGCCTCGATTCGATGGTCACCGTTGTCGATGCATTGAATTTTCTTAAAGACTATGACGAAGCTAAGTTTCTCAACGAAGTGGGTGAGAGCTTGGGGGAGGAAGATGAGCGAAGCGTGGCAGACTTGTTGGTCGAACAAGTGGAATTTGCTGATATATTGCTTATAAGCAAAACCGACTTAGTCTCTGAACAAGAGTTGGCGCGCCTTAAAAGTATTCTGCAAACCCTCAACACCGAGGCTATTCAAGTTCCTATCGAGCATGGAAAAGTGCCCCTCGACAAAGTGCTGAACACAGGGCGGTTTAGCTTCGAGCGCGCTCAGCAGTCGCCCGGTTGGCTGAAAGAAATGCGTGGCGAGCACGTACCAGAGACTGAAGAGTTTGGTATAAGCAGCTTTTCGTACGAAGCGCGACGTCCGTTCGATCCGCAGAAGTTTTATGATTTTATTCATAGTAAAGACATTGCAGGTAAGTTAATTCGTTCAAAAGGCTTCTTCTGGCTGGCAACACGCCCTCAATTAGCGGGTAGCTGGAGCCAAGCTGGCGGTATGGCGAGATACGGGGCTGCTGGGCTGTTTTGGAAAGCCGTACCCAAAGAGCAGTGGCCTGAAGACCCTGAATACCTTAAAGCGATTGAAGAACAATGGATGGAGCCCTTCGGTGACATGCGTCAAGAACTGGTGTTCATTGGACAAGGGCTTAATAAAAACGACATTATCGAGCGGTTAGATCGTTGCTTGTTAACAGACGAACAGCTTATTCAAGGTCATCATGTTTGGGCCGAAATGCCTGACCCATTTCCTGCGTGGGAGCACTAATATGCAGGCGTTACAAGACCACATTACTTCCTTTGAACACAGCGACTCTTGGCGTTCAAGCGCCGATGCTATGGTGTTGGGCGATATCTTTGATAAAGGGATTAGCGTTGCGGTATGGACAAGGCCCGAAGTACCACTTGTCACGCAATATTATGTCGACGTTTTTAAATCATTAGGAATGGGGATTCGCGGTGTTTTCTCTTTAACATCACTGAAAGAGGAAATCGCAAAGCTTTTACCTGATGGAAGAAATAATGCCGGAAAGCAGGCTGCCATTGACGATATTTATTTGCTGTCTGACATGCTCACCACGCTATTTGACTGTGACAGTGTGGGCGTAAGGTTAGTGCCCCTTTCATCAGCAATGTGCCCCAGCTTTCATGTGGACAATATTCCTGTTCGGTTGGTGAATACCTATTTGGGCGAAGGTACAGAGTGGCTGCCGAAAGAAAGTGTGGTTACACGCCCAATGATTGGTCTTAACGACGCGAATACGCAAGGGCTTACTAAGAATAGGTTGGGCCAGCACTATCGAGAGAGCAGCGTTAGGCAAATGAACGCGTTCGATGTGGGTTTACTTAAAGGTAAGTCGTGGCAGGGCCATGAAGAATTTGCCGCCGTGCATCGGTCCTGCAAAGTCATACCTGGTACTCATCGCGTGTTGCTTACCCTGGATCCCATGTAGTTTTTAAGTTCTTATTGTACCTCACCCTCGGTTACTGCGGCGCTATCACTTTTTCCATGAGTTTTCCCTTGTGATAGCGCTTTTTTCTTTCTCGGTACCTAACCTCGCTTATCTTCTTAAATATCCGCTTTTAAGCTTCCAGCGTTAAGGTAAATAGTCTAACAGGCAGTGCCATATTTTTTTAGCGAAGACCTGAAAGGCCAAGTTTTTCAACATATACCCTTAAACATTATAGTCTTTCATATTTAACGTATTGTGAATGCTAGGAATGCGTTCTTCTTCATGGTGATTCACATACAGCAGTGTACTTGTGCCAGCCCTAGCCAATATATCAATAAGCTTCAGCGCTTTTTGGCGGTTGAAGTCGTCTAAACCATTGCAAGGTTCATCCAAAATAAGCACGGCGGGGTGCTTAACCATAGAACGTGCAATAAGTACTAATCGCTGGTCACCAAAAGACAGTGACTGAAACGGCGTGTTCTTTTTCTGTTTCAAACCCAGTACTTCAAGCCACTGCTCTGCCACCATGCGTTCCGCTAGCGTGGGGCGACTGTACAGACCAATACTGTCGTGAAAGCCTGAAATGATAACGTGCTCAACACTTGCATTCACTTTGTACTGCATGTGGAGCGCATTCGACATAATTCCAATGTGCTTTTTAATGTCCCATATGCTCTCGCCTGTGCCACGTTTTATGCCAAACATTGTTAAATCGTTGGTATAACAATGGGAATTATCACCAGTAAACATTTGAAGCAAACAGGTTTTTCCTGACCCATTTGGACCAGTGATCTGCCAATGCTCATTTTTGTTAAGCGTAAAGTTAAGCTGTTCAAATACGGTTCGCTCATCGAAGCGCACGAACCCATCTTTAAGCTGAATTAAGGTATGAGGTAGTGAATCTAACTCACTGTTTTGCTCATTGAGGTTTCGGTCATTGCGATTGGGGTCATCGCCGTGTTTGTCTTTAGCGTTTAGGGCTGAGGGAACATCGATATCATCAGACTCTAGTGCAAACCAGGTGCTTAGTTCTGAGCGCAAACCGTCATAGTTAAGTTTATCTTCAGATTTCCACGTAATGGCCAAGTCATCCATGACAATCAACTGAGCTTGTATATTCTTGGGAATATCTGCGAGTTTGTTGGCGGTAAGTACTAAAGAAGCTTGCTGCTGAGAGACAAGAAAGAGACTAAATGCGCTTATCGCTTCAACATCTAAACCTTCGAAGGGTTCATCAAGCAAAATAATAGAGGCATTACTTAACCATGCCAACATGATAATAATCTTGCGGGTTTCACCTGTTGAAAGTGAAAGAAACGCATTATCTAGCAGATGCTCAATTCTAAGCGCAGAGGCGAGTTCGTCGTAATAAGGGTGGTTTTTATAATCCTCATTAGTCTGTGCGAATAGTTCGCGAACCTGTGTTGGCTCAGCTATTACGTCTAAAATATCTGCACTGTCTTTTTGTTTTTCTTCTTCAATTATCGCTTGCTGTTTAAAAACCGATACCTCTGCAACAACCGAAGTACATTCACGACTACCGCTTGCTACCTTCCCATTACCGGCAAGCGCGGAAATTAGGAGTGACTTTCCGCTACTGTTTCTACCTGCGATAAGGAAGTGCGACGGCGCACTTTCAGTACAGAGCGCTAGCGAAAATGCAGGAGTAATGTATTGATTAGGAAGCTTTATTTGAAATTCAGAAAGGTACAGCATTAATGATCGCGAGTGAATATAAAGTAGAACCATTGTGAAGTTTTCTGATTATGTGTCAATGGTGAATAAGACTTTCTGAAGCCAGAACTAGCTGGTAAGTTAGTCTTATAAAGTTAGCGCCACGTTCAATGGCCAGTTAAGGGAATCAAATTGTGGGCAAGGTAGTTATTGTCACAGGTGCTAGTCGTGGTATTGGTGCTGCGACTGCTAAATTGTTGGGAAGTAGCGATTATAAAGTTTGCGTAAATTATCTTTCGGATAAAAACGCAGCTGATAGCGTGTGTGCGTCGATAACTGACAACGGTGGCGTTGCATTTGCTCATAAAGCCGATGTTTCCGATGAAGCGCAAGTACTGGAAATGTTCGAATATGTAAGGGAACAGTGGGGTGAGGTAACGCATTTGGTTAACAATGTGGGTGTTTTATTTACCAAAACTGAGTTAATTAACGTCAGTGCAGAGCGCTTCACCAAAGTACTTAATTCCAATGTGCTTAGCGCATTCTTGTGTTCAAAGGCTTTTGTAAAACAAAGCGTTGCAGGGGGCGCAATCGTTAATGTTTCGTCCATTGCCTCTCGCACTGGTGCTCCTTTTGAATACGTCGACTATGCGACGTCGAAAGGGGCAATGGATTCATTTACTAAAGGGCTTTCATTAGAACTTGCTGCGAAGAACATTCGTGTAAACAGCGTCCGGCCTGGTTTTATTAAAACAGACATTCATGCCGATGGTGGTGAACCTGGCAGAGTAGAACGGTTAAGCTCACAAATTCCTATGCAGCGGGGCGGTACAGCAGATGAAGTCGCACAGGCGATAGCCTGGCTTCTATCACCTCAGTCTTCATATGTTACAGGGTCGTTTATTGATTTAGCGGGTGGGAAGTAAAGCGCGTGATAACACTCAGAGATTTTAAAATGAGCGATGTAGGTAGACTGGTAGATATTTTGAATCAACCGTCGGTCACGCAATTTCTGTCGACAAAAATTCCCAGCCCTTATACAAAAGAAGATGCCACATGGTGGATTCAAGAGGGGAGCAAAGAGGGTTTTATAAAAGCTGTAGAGTACGACGGCGAGTTAGTAGGGTGTATTGGTGTTAACCCAGGAAACTTTGAATATGAAAGAGCCGGAGAGGTCGGATAATGACTTTGTTCATCACATTGGCGAAAAGGGATTATGCGTGACGCGCTGCGCCAAATTATCGCCCTTACTTTCTCAAACACAAGTATAGAGCGCATTTTTGCCTGCGTATTTTCATCCAATCTTGCTTCGCAAAAGCTGCTGTTAGATGCAGGGTTTAAGCAAGAAGCGATATTGCAACGCGCCATTTTTAAAAATGGACGGTTTTACGATAGCCATTTTTTTGCCATTTTGAAGTAGCTCTGCGATGGTGATTTTAGTACCCGCAAAGCGCTGAGTGGTTTCCATTGATACGGATTTTTATTTTACTGCTTTATTCGCGGCAACGCCTTCAATCACCCCTGCGGCTGCAAGGTTCATCAATCGACGAAACCTCGGACATTCCAAATGACTCGGTGCTGTGCAAGCAGCTGCATGGTGCAGACCATCACGCATTGCTTCTAATTTTTTGATTGTTCCATCTAATTCGCTCGCTTTTTTAAGTAGCAGAGCGCGGTCTATATCAGGCTTTGCATCGGTTCCTAATATCCCAGAAATTTCTTCCAGTGAAAAACCAGCTGCGCGGCCTAGTGCGATTAATTCAAGGCGCTCTAGTACGTTTGAGCTAAATACGCGACGTATACCTTGTCGACCAATAGATTTGATAAGGCCTTTTTCTTCATAAAAGCGCAGTGTTGATGCCGACACTCCTGACTTTTTTGCTACTCGAGATATTTCCATACTTGTTACCCATAAAGGCACTTGACTTAAAGTTAACTTGAAGTTGTAGGCTAGCATCTCATGTTAATTGAAACTAGTTATTGAGAGTGAATATGGAAAGTATTGTTTTTATCTTGCTGATAGGTATTGGAGCTACTTTAGTGATGGATTTATGGGCCTTGTTGAGAAAGCAATTGTTTGGTATTGCCCCTACTAATTGGGGCATGGTGGGGCGCTGGATAGGGCACATGAGAAAAGGGCAGCTTCGTCATACTTCTATTTCAAGTGCCCTTGCTGTTCACGGGGAAAGTACTATTGGGTGGACAGCCCATTACCTAATTGGAATTGCCTATGCAGCACTGCTTATTTTCATATGCGGAGAGTCTTGGTTGTTCGAACCGACGCTAGGTCCAGCAGTGGCGCTCGGTATCGCTACGGTCGTTGCACCGTTTTTTATATTGCAGCCAGGTATGGGGGCGGGTATTGCCGCATCGAAAACGCCTAATCCCAATAACGCTCGGTTACACAGCATTATTAATCACGTCGTATTTGGCGTTGGGTTGTATCTTTCGGCTTTGTTAATTAGGCTTTGACTATCAATATGGCTATAAACGACTAATGATGACTTGAGTGAACTTCAGCTTATAATGGCAATAAAACAGCATGCTTTTATAAGAAAACAGGATGAAAATTTCACTGGAAGAAATAAACAAATCTAACTATGAGCAGGTTTGTGACTTGGATGTGGCGGATGATCAACAAGCGTTTGTGGCGTGCAATATGTGGTCGTTGGTTGAGTCTTTTTACAACGAGAACCATACCTGTAAAGCCATTTATTGCAACGACCAGCCCGTAGGGTTCTTGATGTGGGTTCAGGAAACGCCAACCAAAGTGTCCATTTGGCGCTTTATGATTGATGAGAGCCATCAGAACAATGGAATTGGCAGAGTTGCTTTATCTCAAGCTATCATGCTCATAAAGCAAACTTCTGAGCTCAAACAAATAGAGATATGCTATAACCCCAAGAATCCTGTCGCCAAAGCCTTCTATTCAAGCTTTGGTTTCGAAGAGGTGGGGTTAGATGAAGATGGCGAAGACATGCTTGCTGTTATTGCCATTTAGCCACGACTTAAATTTAAAGCAGCGAAATGCGAGGGATCTCAAGATATGGACGTCATAGATATTAAGACTTTTATTCCAAGCAAAAACTACGACATTTCTAAAGCATTTTATTCTGAGATTGGATTTAATGCAGAATACGTAAATGAAGACCTAACACTGTTTGAAAATGGTGATTGTCTCTTCTTTCTTCAGCGCTTTTATAATCCTGAATTGGCGAATAACTTTATGCTACAAATATGTGTAGCAGACATTCAGGACGCTTTTGATTTGTGCTCGCGCTCGTTACATAAAACGAAAATTTCATCAATTGAGCAACAACATTGGGGAAGTGTTTTCTATCTATGGGGCCCGTCGGGCGAACTACTTCACATTACCGAATTAGGTAGCTAGCTTTTGCGAAAACGAGGGGCGAAATGACGAATGATGCATACGAATTACACCGTTAAAGAAAGTTCTCCGTCAGCTGAAGACTTTGCCAGTCTGAGAAAATTGATTGGATGGAGTAACCCGTGTTTATCGGTTGTTCAAAAAAGTATTGATGCCTCGTTGTTTTGGGCAACAATTTACCTCGACAACAACCTTGTAGGCTGTGGTCGGGTGATTGGCGATGGCGCAATGTATTTTTATATTCAAGACGTCATTATTCATCCAGAACATCAGAATAAAGGCTTGGGATCGAAAATAATGAACACGTTGATTACACATTTGGAGTCTTGCTGCGCACCTGGCGCAACCATTGGTTTGTTGGCTGCGCACGGTAAAGAGAGCTTTTATCTTAAGTTTGGCTTTAAACCTCGCGATGGCCAGAGCTTAGGTTTAGGCATGTGTAGGTTTATTTAGCTACTTGGTCATTAACGTGGCATGAGAGTCCCGGGAGTTCTCAAGTTTTTTAATCACTTGTCATTGTGATCATTGCCTATTTAATTATCGGCAGCTTTCTGTCCTAAGGCGGCAAGTCGCCTCCGCTTTTCATGCACGGCCTGACGATAAACATCAAGTTCTTTTAACACTGAGAAAGGTACATCTCCTGAAACTAGGCGCTTTACGTCACTTGGTTATCAGCAATTTTTTCAATGTAACCTCCAATGTAACGGTCAATGCTACTTGTAGTCTCTCTTTGGTGTGAATTTTGCAAAAGCCTGTTTAAAGACACTGAAAATGTCGGTTTGCGTAGTAGCTTATCAATGTTTTTCGATGAGTTTTTGCTTCTTTCCGATAGAAATTTGACGTTTTTCACTGGACACGTGTAATGAAAAGTATGACAAAACCTGTCTCTCACGCTTTGCTGACAGAAAATGGTCGCTTAGTCGCGAAAGCCTTGGCATATACCGCGCTTCTATTGGGCTTACTCTCTGGTTGCTCTTCATCTGACGAACCTAAGAGTCAATTTGCGCAAACCGATGCCAGCGACGTATCGGCATTGGGGAATGTGGAATACCACACCTATATGTTGGCGAACGAACTTTTTGCTGATGTGGGTCCAGCACGTCAGTCTCGCTATGCGGTAGTTGGCTTTGTACCTGCTGATACTATGAAATACAGTGCTGGCCATCAACACCCGCTAATGTTGTTGGGCCATCAACTTGAACAGGGAATGATTACTGAGGCCACGAAAAGAGGCTTTTCTACTCAAGAATTTAAGCTTTCGAACGATATAATTGTTAGTAACGAAAGCGACAGAGTATTAACCCGCGATATCGACCAGCTTTCCAACATTGAGCGCGTCGATTTTTACATAACCGGCACTATGGTGTATCAAGAGTCTGGCGCGGTGGTTAACGCTCGAATTATCAACGCTAGAAATAAAAACATTGTCGCTGCAGCAACACGCTTTTTCCCTGCCGAACTGTTTTGGCGCGAAGAACAAGTAACCACCAGAAACGGCAAGTTATACAGAACTGAAGGTACGAGGTAACCCCATGAAAAGACGAAATCAATACGCGGCGCTTTCGCTTTGTGCTTCACTGCTAAGCGTTAGCGGGTGCTCTATGATGATGGGGGAAGAAGAGGTAGCCGAACAAGCGCCTCAGCGCCCGGCCATGAATGTGATTGATATTACTGCCGCCGACCGCGCTCCTTCAAAGCCAGTTGAAAATACCAGCGATACCCAGTCTCAGGGTATGGACGCGTACGGCGCTATCGGTCAACCTCCTTTGTATTCGAGCGTACAGGGCGCGTATAAAGGTCGACCTCTAACCAAGCATATTGGCGACTATGTGAAGAACATGGCGCAAGACTTAATTGCCAATATGGAATATGTGAATAACAAGACACCTATTGGTGTAACCCATTTTGCACTGCTAGATACTGATTTGCAGAAAACAGATTTGCTTGGTCGTCAGATGGCGGAATCTTTTGTTCACGAACTGCATAAATTCCGCGTGCCGGTTATCGACTTCAAAGCCACCGAGTATATTCGCATTACTGACGATGGCGATTTTGTATTAAGCCGAGACTATTTGGAATTGAGCAGCAGCCTTCCTATTGAATACGTGTTAACCGGAACGATGACCAAGCACCAAGGTGGCGTGTTAGTTAACGCTCGTATTTTGGGCATGGAGTCGCGCGCAGTGGTGGCAACTGCGCAAATGTTAGTGCCGTTCTACGTGGTAGATGCACTTATTCCAAGTGACGGTAGCCAGCAAAACGGTATGCGCGATGGCGTTAAGCTAAGTCGCGGCTAGGAGTTTCAGCATGGTGTTTACAAAGAAGCTAGTGCCAAGCAGTTGGGTAGCCGTTGGCATAATGCTAAGTGTATGTATGACAGGGTGCACTAGCACAGAGTCTATTGGCTCGTTTTGGTTAGGTGAAGACGGTGAGATTACGCATCACGCCGAGCCAGTGCCTGTACCAAGTCGTTCAGGACTGGAGTACACACCAGATTCCCGCGATAGACAATATCAACAGCACGTAGAAGTCGAACCCGGCTATAAAGACCCACTACACCATGGCTATTCACCTTCACAAACGCATAAGCGCTTAAATGATTACGCCTCGCAACTTGCGATGGAGTTAATGGACAATGCAACCCGTCTCACGCAGCAAGATATGGTGGGGGTGGCGAGTTTTGTGAGGCTTAATCAGTCGTTGAGCGACAGCACCGTGTTAGGCAATCAGCTTTCAGAATATTTAATTGCTGAGCTGCAAGACTTCGGATTAGCGGTTGTCGACTTTAAACTTGCAGGTGGCATTACCGTGACACCAGTTGGCGATTTCGTACTTACTAGAGATGGTACTGCACTCGCTAAACAGGTTGAAATGGACCATGTTGTAACCGGCACCATCATTGAAGATGACAGAGGCGTACGCGTAAACGCCCGTATTGTGTCGCTGGAAAATAAACAAGTGGTTGCAAGCGCCAACGTCTACATTCCTGCCTTTATTGTGATGGATTTAAATAAAATGGCTAGCGTAAACTAGCCATTTACTTCCTTAGCACTCTGTTTTCGAAAGCGAACTCCTTTCATGTTCGCTTTAAATCCTCTAAACGTCCGATCTTTTGTGTCTAGGCACAGTAGAATTTTCACAAAGACCTCTCCGTTTATTAACCCTGACTTCTTATTGCTTCGCGAGTCATAAAGCGGCTTGTGTTTACAGCATTAAGCAGATCGTTGCTTAAAGGTAGCGGCTCCTTACATAGACTGCTCACCAAGACCTCTGCCATTAAAGGCGCTGTGGTTAACCCTCGCGACCCTAAGCAAGTAAGGGTGGAAACTACGCTGCTTGGTAACACTGGCGCGCTAGTCAACGGTTTGCCCACGCCTAGCATAGTGTAGTGTTCTTTTAATGAGTCAAAATTATGTAGTGCACCGACAACAGGTTGGTGGTCGGGTGAACCTAAACGCGTAGCCGCTCTGGCTTTACCGTCATGTTGTAATGCTTGCACGATGTCGGTGTTTGCCAGCGCCTGTTCGTGTGTGGCGAGGTTCATTTCAGTTTCGTCACTTCTCACATCGGTACTTAAGTCGTTTTTAACGTAGGTTGAACCTAACGCGTGCCGACCTTCGAATACAGGTGTCATATAGCCTTTGTGACACAACACAGTGTTAAGCTGTTCAATTGGCATTTGGGTGGGAATAGCTTCAACCTGGCCGCGAACGGGGCGAAGGGACAGGCTGTCAAAATCGCTAGCGTTTACCGCACCTGCACCAAGGGCAAGGATAAGGTGATCTGCAGTAATAACTTCTTCATTCTCAGCGCTATCTAAGTTAAAACGAATCCGCACCTGCTGCTTTGTTGTCTCAACTGCCTCATGAGATACATAGGTATGATTGGGTTTCAGCTCGAGTTTGCCACTTTGAAGTGCTTCTTCAATCATGGCCGCTACTAGCTGTGGAGGAGAAATCCATCCGCCCAAGCCAATGTATAAGCCAGAGTAGGGAAGAGCTAGGTTAGCGATATCGCTCACTTCTTTGCTGTTCACCGGCTTGATCAAAGCTTCAGGCCATACGTCGGCAGCAGCCAATTTATTTTGGCGTTCTGCTACCTTGTCGTTAAAGCTTAGTTGAATAACGCCACAGAAATCGTGGGCAACGTCGGCTAGGCCACAGGCTTTTGCATGTTCAATAGTGTGGTCGTAGGCTTGTCTAGCATACAAAAAACTGTGCGCCTGAATGCGGCTGGCAATACTTGCTTCGCTATGGAGCTGCGGATAAAAGCCGCCTTGCGGGTTGCCAGAAGCGCCGCTTGCAAGGGTGTCACCATCAAAATACAAAGTAGTGTTAATGCCGCGTTTTACTAAAGCCAGGCATGCCGTAGCTGCTGCAAGGCCGGAGCCTACCACTGCGACTTTACTTGTTTTATCTAAACTGTCGTTCGCGTACCTGTAATAGGGGCCAGCAGGTAGGCGAAGTTTATGCTGCACATTCTCATTGTCTTGGTTAAAAACGCCGGTCAGCATGTCGCGCTTACGGCCAAAACCGTTGCGTTTTTTAATGGTAAAACCCACACCAGCTAGCCCACGCTTTACGATGCCTGCGGCGGTAAAGGTTCCAAAGGTAGTTCCGGTTTTTGACAAGCGAGCCATTTGGCTAAACAGAGCATCTGTCCACATATCAGGGTTTTTGCTGGGTGCAAAACCATCTAAAAACCAGGCATCGATGAGGCCATTTACAGGGGAATGCCATTGAGGTAAAAGCTCATGCACATCACCAATCCACAAGTCGAGTGTGGTTGAATGGTTGTCAAAATGAAGGCGATGACAACCTTCAAGGCCCATGGGGTAAAGTGAAGCAAGTGCTTGCGCTTCGTCTTTAAGGGCAGGAAAAGCTTCTAGCGCACGCTGCATATCCTGTTGAGGCAGTGGAAACTTTTCTGTTGTAATAAAATACAGGCGCTTTAACGGATGATCAGGGTTCGCTGCTCTAAATTCGTTAAAGGCACGCATGGCGACCAAAAAGTTCAGCCCAGTTCCAAAACCTGTTTCGGCGATGACAAAAGTAGGGTTGCGCCACTGTTGCCAGCGCTCAGCAAGGTCGTTGCCTGCAACAAAAACGTGTTGGGTTTCATCAATTCCGCTGTCGTTAGAAAAATAAACGTCGTCAAAATGGTCGGCGACAGGCGTACCGCTCTCATTAAAATGAACCTGTGCATGCTTAGATTTCACTGTTTATTTTTCTCCGTTTATATTGTTTTGGTGTTGGCACTTTGAATTGGAGGCGGTTTTCACTACTTCAACAGCTTGCCCATCCGATCCTTGTTTTGAAACGCCAGAGCTAGCCTGGCTTTTAGATAAACAAGACATTTCTGCGAGTGTTGAAAAGTGCGGAATTACTTTACTGGTCACGAGCTGTGCGCCAAGCATACCGCCAACGGTGTACCAAGAACCGTTAACGTTAATTAATCCGCGATGATCCATCGTAGGTGCTTCAGCTTCTGTTTTCCAGATAACCCAAGTGCCTTCAGCAATATCAAAGATCCAGATGGCGTCATCTGCAGTTGAAGGCTCGCCGTTATAGCCAATGCCATTGTAGTTGTACGGATTAGTCGAGCCGCCAACAAAATAGATTTTACTGGTGTCCTTATCGCCCGCTGCCGCCATGCGATAGCGCGCAGAACCCGTTGGATGGTCAAGCGTACGCCAATCAATTTTGAATGGATTTTCCTTGTCAATTTCACCTTTAAAGCAGGCTGTTTCTGGCGCGAAGCTGCGGCGTTTATCGCTGTGAGGTGTTACTGATACGCCGTCACAAATTACCATAGTGCTGTTAACGATGCCGCCAGCTTGTCCGAATACCGGACTGCCAAGAAAAGGGCTCGCCTGTTGCCATTGGGCGGTTTGCGTATCGTAAACCTGCACAAGGTTTACGTTCCCATCGTTGTGCCAGCCAGAAATTAAGTACACGTAACGGTCTTGGTAAACTAAAGCAGTTGCATCATCAACAGGCACGGGCATAGGCGTTAATAGCTTATATTCCCCTGTTACAGGAGCGTATTTATAAACATCTGGCGTACTAATTTCATTGTGATTTTCATCAACCGTGTAACCGCCAAAAATATAAATGCTGTCATTAACGCCCACTGCTACGGAGGCTAAACGGCCTTTAAGCGCAAGGCTGGATGGAACTGGGGTAAGGGCTTGCCATTGCAAAGGTTTATCTTTGTTGTTGATAACAAGTTGCCAAGCACGGTTGTGCACGTCTTTATGGGTCTTGCCTTTGCCCAGCCCCATAAAACTAAATACATATTGTGTGTCGTCTATGGTTACAGAAGCTACGGCATTGTTTGAAACTGGCTCTGGTAGAGCGGGGAGGACGATAGGCGCAGCTGTTACTGAGACAGTCGCTGCAGAAGCAATGATAAAGGCAGCCACCACGAAAGAAAGTCGGGGTACCGTACTTTGAAAAATGCGTAGAGCAATGGTTCTTGGCTTTTTTAATAACACAGCAATCTTCAGTTTTATCTAAATTTCGAACGTTTGGCCGCGTATTCTACCTGTCACCTTTTTGTTTTTCCGCAAAAGTTTGTACCTGCTTAAAACTCTTCTTTTCTTATTGCTTTTGCAAATAACAATCTATCAGTAAAAACAATACGTTTATTTAATTGTTATTGTAAATAATTTGTTAAATTTAGCGCTAAGTCTATTGAACATAGTTCAGGGAGAAGGTATGGCGGGCGTGTTTCACCAATGTGGTCAAAGCATTTGCAAACGCACTAGAGACGAAATGGATGATCGTGCACGTATCATAGCACGTGCACTGGCTGAGCAAGGTGTGTGCGATAACGATGTGGTAGCTATTTTTATGCGAAACCATGTCGATATATTTGAAATAGTTGAGGCATGCCGATATGTGGGTTCGCGCTATGTTCTGCTTAATTGGCACAGCCCTGTTGCCGAACTTCTGCCTATTTTAGACGACTGCAGCGCTAAAGTGCTGTTCGCTCATCGCGATTTATTAAAGGGTGAGAATGACCGCCAAACCTTATTACAAGTTCCCACCTTGTCTGCGATATACACGATTAAAACGCCGGAAAGTATTTTAGAGCGCTATAATTTAACAGATAATTCACTGTTAGCATCAGAGGCGAAAACTGGGGAACAGTACCAGTGTCTTGATACGCTATTAGCTGCCCCAAACGCAACGCGCCACAATGAGCCGCCAAAACGCTTTAAGGGCATGTTTCCCTACACATCTGGCAGCACCGGAAAACCCAAAGGTATTAAGCGAGATGAAGACCTAACGCGGCCAGACCCTTATTTGATATTTAAGGGGCTGTCTGAAGCGTTAATGCAGCTATCAATAGGTGATCGCTTTTTCGTCTCGGCACCGCTTTATCACAGTGCACCACACGCGCTTACGCTCTGCTGTTTAGCAGCGGGTAATATTGATGTATACATTGAGCCTCAATTCGACCCCGAGCGCTTTTTACAAGACATAGAGCGAATTAAGCTGACTCACGCCTATATTGTTCCCACTATGATGGTGAGGCTACTTAAACTGCCCGAGTCGATAAGAAGCAAATACGACACTTCAAGCTTGCGATTTGCCTTATCAACCGGGTCCGCACTGCCAAGCGATGTGAAAGAAGCAATGATTAACTGGTTTGGTCCAATTTTCTATGAATCTTATGGTGCTAGTGAATTAGGCTTTATGACCCTAATTTCATCTCAAGAAGCATTATATAAGCCAAATTCTGTGGGTAAGCCCATTCCCGGTGCCGCGATTAAAATACTGAGCGACGATAAAGAGGAGTGCGAAGTAGGTGGTGTTGGCGTTATATATGCGCACCTTTCCATGTTCGCGCCATTCAAATATACCAATACTACGGGCACGCAAAGCGACTTACATGTTGGTGAATTCACGACATTAGGTGATATGGGTTATGTGGACGAAGATGGCTACTTATATATTTGCGATAGGAAAAAAGACATGATCATCTCAGGTGGCGCCAATATATTTCCTGCTGAAATAGAAAGCGTCATCATCGAAATGCTTGAGGTTGCAGACTGTGCGGTATTCGGTGTGCCTGATGCTGAGTATGGCGAGAAAGTGGTGGTGGCTGTTCAATGCTCACCCGACAACGCGCTGTCGATTGATGCGCTACATGGGTATTTAGATGGCAAACTGGCGCGGTTCAAGTGGCCTAAAATGTTGCAAATACTCGATGCTCTGCCTAGAGAAGATACGGGTAAAATATTTAAGAACAAACTTAGAGCTCACTTTTGTCAATAAAAGAAACCGCTAAAGCTATTTTGAAGGTTTTATGAAGGTATAAATTAACGCTGGTCATGACCCTGTGCATTCGTGCTACATTGGAAATATTCTGAACAAGAAAGCTTAGACAAAGACGGCAGAAACGAAAAAGAAGGGAAGTGGGAAACTACCTGTTTATACACACAAGCCCAGAATTGAAACAGGTATTGCAACGCTGAAGTTTGGATAATTTGAGTATGGCAATTGGCAGAGCAGACCACTTTACCATTCAAAATCGTTACCATAAGCCGCAACAACGCAAAGGGTAAACTATGAGAAGAGCAGTTATCACCGGTCTTGGTATCGTATCAAGCATCGGCGTAAATAAAGAAGACGTACTTGCTTCACTTAAAGCGGGTAAGTCTGGAATTACATTTTCAGAACAGTTCGCCGAAATGGGCCTTCGCAGCCAAGTTTGGGGCAACATCGACATCGATTTGAAAGACCATATTGACCGTAAAGCTATGCGCTTTATGGGCGATGCGGCAGGCTACGCATACGTGGCGATGCAACAAGCCATTGCAGACTCTGGTTTAGAAGAAAGCGACATTTCAAACGAGCGCACGGGTATTATTGCTGGCTCAGGTGGCGCGTCTTCTGAAAACCAAGTGCTTTCTGCTGATATTCTTCGCGAAAAGGGCGTTAAGCGTGTTGGTCCATACATGGTTCCCCGCTGTATGGCATCTACGGTATCGGCTTGCTTAGCGACACCGTTTAAAATTCGTGGCGTGAACTATTCAATTGCCTCTGCGTGTGCAACTAGTGCCCACTGTATTGGTAATGCGCTAGAGCTTATTCAGCTTGGTAAGCAAGACGTAGTATTCGCCGGTGGCGGTGAAGAATTACATTGGTCACTATCAAGCCAATTCGACGCTATGGGCGCACTAAGCTCTAAATATAACGACAATCCTGCTGTGGCATCACGTACTTATGACGCAGCACGCGACGGCTTTGTAAGTTCAGGCGGCGGCGGTATGGTTGTTGTTGAAGAACTTGAGCACGCGCTTGCACGCGGCGCAAAAATCTACGGCGAAGTAGTAGGTTACGGCGCTACATCAGACGGTTTCGACATGGTTGCACCGTCGGGTGAAGGCGCAATTCGCTGTATGAAAATGGCAATGCAAAATATCGATGCGCCAATCGATTACTTGAATACCCACGGCACATCTACGCCTGTAGGTGACGTGAAGGAACTTGCGGCGATTCAAGAAGTGTTTGGCCAAGCGGGCGTACCTATTAGTGCAACTAAGTCACTGACAGGTCACGCACTAGGTGCTGCGGGTGTAAACGAAGCTATCTATAGCTTGTTGATGATGGAGAATAACTTTATTGCGCCATCAATTAATATCGACACGCTAGACGACGCGGCACAAGGGCTAGATATTGTTACCCAAGCACGTGAAGCAACGTTAAACACAATTATGTCTAACAGTTTTGGTTTCGGCGGCACTAACGCAACGCTTGTTATGCAGCGTTATAACGGTTAATTAAAACCGCTTGAACCAGTAAGCTTTTTTAACTTCAGTTAAGAAGTTTCAAAGAAGACAAAAGGGCGTAAACCTGAGCACCGTGGGTGCTTGTGTTTACGCCCTTTTTTTATTGGTATTTTTTAAATAAAACCTGTGTTTTCAGAAGCGGCCGCTTAAGCGATTGTAATTGTGTGTTTTGTCCGTGAAGCAGAATGTCAAATTTTTATTAAGCGCAGTGTTTCGAGTGACGCTAAATTTGTCGTTTAACTAAGTGCTCTGAGCTATCGGTTAAACCAACTTTCATTACTCAATCGGCAATCTTTGTCAATGTTTGCCATAATTTGCAAATGGTGGACATTCGGAAATAGACAATGGCAACTTTAAATGTGTCGCTTCCTGACGAAATGCGTACGTGGATTGATGAACAAGTAAAAACTGGCAAATTTGCTAATGCTAGTGATTATATTCGCGATTTAGTGCGTCGCAATCAGAGTGAGCGAGAGGCAATTAGCTTAGCTCTCATAGAAGGTGAATTGAGTGGGAAAAGTGATAAGAATGTTTTAGATATTATTCAAGTTAAGAAAACTCGAGCCTCAGAATGAATAAATATACCCTCTCCAATAAAGCAGAGGAAGTTATCTCCGGGATTTACGATTATTCAGCCAATATTCATGGCGTAACTCAAGCTGAAGCCTATCTTGTTGCCCTACACGAAGCTCTAGTCATTCTGGCGGAAAAACCTAGTATCGGTACTTCAGCAGAGGATATCAGAAAGAATTACTTTCAACTGCCAGTTCATAGGCACATGGTCTTCTATAAAAAAGTCGATGACGGCATTTTCGTTATTAGGGTACTTCATCAACAGATGAAATACTCTATACATCTATGCGATTGAAATACGGAGGAAAGACCCAGTAATGTGGCTGAAGCGTCAAGTCAAATAAACTGATAACGACTAAACAAGGTATCTGGCTCGGGAATAGTGATTTTCCCGTAATGCCGTTTTACCAAACCTTCTTGTTGAAGTTCACCTAATAACTGGTTCACCGTTTGCCTACTGCTATTTATCATTTGCGCCAAAGACTCTTGCGAAAGCGTTAGCGTAATCGCGTTGTGTTTGGGCAAATGTTGACCGTAACTGGTGGTAAGCATTAAAAGCCGTTTTACCAGCTGGTGCTTAAGGCTAAGCCCCGCGCTTGAGTCAATAAACTGAAAAGCGCTGCGTACTCGCGTGCATAAGAGGCGAGTAAAATGCGGGTAGAGTTCAGGGAACTGTTCAAGCAGTGCTTTAAACGTGTTCTTTTGAATAATCGCTACAGTGCAATTTGTCTCGCAGAAGTTGTCGTGAGTACGAGGGAGGTCGTCAAACATCGATATCTCACCAAACCAGGTGCCGGGGCCCAATAGCGCAAATAGCATCTCTCGACCATCCACGCCCACTGTAACTACTCTTAAACGGCCCTCGCATACACCATAAAAGCCGACACCGTCTTCACCTTTGGCATGCAGTTGCTGCCCGGCTTTTAAGTGTTTTAGACGCATCTTGTCGAACATGGCTTCCTGCAAATAGGGTGGGAGCGCGCCAAACCAAGTAGAGCTAGCTAGAACAGGTTTAAACTTTTCCATTTAACAAATTTCTTACAATGTCGTATATCCGACAGTGTATAGCAATTACTGCGCGTAATGTAGGCGGTAAGAAAAAGTAAGTGGAAGTTCCATTGAAACGCTCAAGGTATCGAGCCTTCAAAAGACGGCTTACATACTTCAATGAAATCATTTTAGACATAAAAAGAGTAGAGCTATGACAGATTCAGTAAAGTCGAAAGTTAGCAGTGAAGAATGGCAAACCCGTGTTGACCTTGCCGCATGTTATCGCGCAGTTGCTATGTATGGTTGGGACGACCTTATTTTCACCCATATTTCTGCCCGTGTTCCTGGGCCTGATCATCATTTCTTGATCAATCCTTACGGTTTAATGTTTGATGAAGTTACTGCATCAAGCTTGGTTAAAGTTGATCTTCACGGTAACAAGGTAATGGAAAGTGAGTACGACATTAACCCAGCAGGTTTTACTATTCATAGCGCTGTTCATGAGGCTAGAGACGATGCAAAATGTGTCCTGCATTTGCACACAGCAGAAGGTGTGGCGGTATCCATTTTAGAAGAAGGGTTGCAGCCATACTCGCAACAGTCGCTTTTTCCGCTGGCGTCGCTTTCCTATCATGCCTACGAAGGCGTGGCGCTAAACCCAGAAGAAAAAGTGCGATTGGTTCGCGACCTTGGCGATACCCAATTTATGATTTTGCGCAATCACGGGCTTTTAACCTGTGCAGACAATATTCCCGATGCATTCTTGTTTATGTTTATTATGCAGCGCGCCTGTGAAATTCAGTTAAAAGCGCAGGCCACAGGCAAACCGCTTATTCCAATTCATTCGGCAATTCTAGATGGCATTCGTACACAAGCCGATCAAGTCACCCGGCAGGCTGGTGGTTCGTTAGCATGGCCGGGTATTAAACGACGCGTTGAACGCCGTTTCCCTGGATATGACAAGTAACGGCGTGAAGTTTAACGTTATCTAATACGATGATCGCAACGGATGAAGTGGACAAAAAACGTGAGCTAAAGCGGTTTGCTTCAAGCGTTCCCGTGTTAAAGGATTGTATGAACTTCGGCCGTCTCTTTAATGTTGCGGCCAAACGTGCATCAAAATGACGTAAATTAAACGAATCACCGACAAGATAAATCAAGGGCGCTGGGTTACTAAAAGCCTAAGTTAAGGTACACTTAGCGCCATGAAAATACTTCTTGAAGATACCATTCCGTTTGGCACCGATTACCTTAATAGCGTAGGTGAGGTTGAAACCTATGCATGGCAATCTCTTGTGCCTGAAATGCTGCGCGATGTAGATATTCTTGCGCTACGTTCTACCACCAAGGTTACCCCTGAACTGCTGACCAGCGCTAGCAAGCTCAAGTTTGTTACTACGGCAACGGCGGGGACCAATCATCTAGATAAAACGCATTTAGATAGCGTGGGTATTATGCATAGCAGTGCAGCAGGCTGTAATGCCGTAGCGGTTGCCGAGTACGTGTTGAGTGTTTTGCTGCACGCGCAAAAAGCCCAAAAGCTCGATTTATATAATGCGACAGTGGGAATAGTAGGTGCTGGTAATGTGGGAACTGCATTATCAAGAATTTTAATGGCAATTGGCGTTAAACACTGTCTGTATGACCCACCGCTACAGCAAGCGCTAGCAAAATCTGGTAAGAAGGAGCATAACGGTCAGTCATTTGTAGACTTAGCGCAAATAGCAAAGTGCGATGTGATCTCGCTTCACGTGCCTTTTATTAAAGGCGGCGAATATCCTACATATCAGATGATAGACGAAGCGTTTCTGGAAGGATTAACGTCAAACCAGCTGCTTATAAATGCATGCCGGGGTGAGGTTATTGATGAAGTGGCACTACTTAGTGTACTTCGAGGTGAAAAACCGCCAACGGTGGTACTCGACGTATTCGACAATGAGCCTGCCATAAATACAGCATTATTTGACTATGTTTGGTTCGTTACACCACATATCGCGGGGCACTCTGTAGAAGGCAAAGTGCGCGGTACGCAAATGATTTACGAGCAAATTTGTGACGTAGTGGGCAAAGCCCCAGACAAAGTGCTTAGCGACTTTTTAGAGAAAACCAATCCGATCAAAGTTGCGTTAAATTCGCCTGAGGCGGTGCGGTTGTCGGTTGAGGATCTCATTGCCGTATTCCACAATGTGTATGATGTAGCTATTGACGATAAGATAACGCGAAACGCGTTTGCGTCAGGCCATAATGAAACGCCAGAGACACACATAGCAAATACGTTCTCTACATTGCGCAAGCAATACAGAGTGCGTCGCGAGTGCAGCGCCTATGCGTTACACTTGCCAAAAAACACCAGTAAGCAAATCCAAGACACATTCACCAAACTGGGCTTTCACGTAAGTCTGGTTTAGTTATTTTAATATTAGGAGCATAAAGCATTATGTCGCAAGCGTTTGACGTAGCGGTACTTGGCGCCACAGGTCTAGTGGGCCAAACCATGATTGAACTATTAGAAGAGCGAGACTTTCCGGTAAACCGTTTGTATCCGCTTGCCAGTAAACGTTCAGCAGGTAGTACCGTGTCGTTTAAAGGCGAAGACATTGAAGTATTAGATGCTGATGATTTCGACTGGTCATTAGTGCAATTTGGCTTTTTCTCAGCTGGAGGCAGCATTTCTGCAAAATTTGCTCCGCTAGCGGCAGAGGAAGGCTGTATTGTTATCGACAATACTTCAGAGTTTCGTTACGAGCCAGATATCCCACTTGTGGTGCCAGAAGTTAACGCCCATGCACTGGCAGAGTTTCGCAATAGAAACATTATTGCGAACCCAAATTGCTCAACCATTCAAATGTTGGTTGCACTTAAACCTATTCAAGACGCGGTTGGTATTGACCGTATTAACGTGTGCACATATCAGTCAGTTTCTGGTGCAGGTAAAGAAGCCATGGAAGAACTGGCTAAACAAACCGCAGGTTTGCTAAACGCACGTGAAGTAAAACCAGAATCGTTTAGTCGCCAAATTGCCTTTAACGTTATCCCTCAAATCGACGTATTCCAAGACAACGACTACACCAAAGAAGAAATGAAAATGCTGTGGGAAACCCAAAAAATCATGGGCGATCAAAGTATTTTGGTAAACGCGACAGCTGTGCGCGTGCCGGTTTTCTATGGCCATGCTGAGGCCATTCACCTTGAAACGCGTTCGCCAATAGACGCGCAGCATGTTAAAGAGCTTTTAGCCGATGCGCCAGGCATAACAGTTTACGACGGCAATGAGCAATTCCCAACGCAAGTAAGCAGTGCTAGCGGCAACGACATTGTGCATGTAGGGCGTATCAGGAATGATATTACTCACCCTTGTGGTTTAAATTTGTGGGTGGTGTCAGACAACATTCGCAAAGGTGCAGCGACAAACAGCATTCAAATTGCTGAGACACTTATTCGCGACTACTTATAAGTATTCTACAGAGACACAGCCTCTGATTAATCGGATAAGCACAGGAAAAGGTAAACATTTTTCTGTGCTTGCCGATACGCAATGAAAGGGTAATGCCTGCTGCAATTGAAAAAAGCATTTAATGCAATGAAGCGGCGGTATGCAATGAAATAGAAAGACTGTGCTTGATACTACTTTCGACGGCTTTTAGTGAAAATTTGAGCATTAGAGTGATCCAATACTACTGTCTAACTAGATCACCCTTAATAACTGGTTTATAGTTTGTAGAGTTAGGAATAGAACAACGTTAAAAACAATACTCAGTCAGACACTTAGGCGAAAGGTAAGAACTCTAAAAAGCGCAAATAAATCTTACTGCTAAGTTCATAAAGACTGTAAAACGCTAGCTTGATTATTAATGGTTTCAAGGTGGCTTAAGAATAAAAATAAAAGCCAATATTTTCTTCCGTACTGATTGGCTAGAAAATCCGCCCATACGTCTCGGGTGGTAAATACGCTTGAGGGCATATAGGACTGCTATGAAATTGCATTTGACGGGCTTACTTTTACTAACACTTTGTTTGTCTGGCCCTATCATCACTGTTGATGCACAAGAACGCGCTACCTTCTTAAAAGGTCCCAAAGACGCAACTGACCAGTATTCAGGCCTAGAATATGGCCCTATCGACGCCAACGATACCCTATGGCGTATTGCTGAGCGCTATCGCCAAAATAATAACCTGAGCGTATATCAGGTTATGACTGCCATTTACGAGCTCAATCCAAACGCCTTTGAAAACGGCAATTTAAATTTATTAGTTGATGGTGCGGTATTAAAGCTACCATCAGAGCGCTATATTGCCAGAATTGATAAGCAAAAAGCCCAGATGCGCGCTGAGCAGGATGATAGGGCATTTGCTGAAATGCTTAATAAGCCCGGCAGTAGCGTAAGAAATATCAAGCCTGCATCGCCTTTAGTCAATCAACAAGACTTAACGCAAACCCAAACTGATATTGAGCAGAAAATCACTCGCTTAGATCAGGAGCAAACCCGACAATTTGACGAGCTGCGTATGCAATTTGCAGCCTCACTGGAAAATGTTGAAGCTATTCTTAACGAAAACAGACGCTTGTACGAGCGTGTTGAGGCCGTTAATGGCGAACTAGAAACCTTGCGTGGACAAGTGGAAGGTGATGTTAAGAGCCAACTAGATATGCAAGTGGCGCTTCAGCAAGAATTGCTCGACATGATCAAGGCCGAGCAAGCGCAGCGCGAAGCAGAAAAGCAGTCTTCTTTTTTAAGCGCACTTACCAGCCCACTCAGTCTAATCATAGGCTCTGCAATTCTGTCACTATTGTTAGTTGGTGGTCTTATCATGTGGCTGCTAAAACGTAATAGTAAGCCTGACGAAGCGCCTGCGGCTGGACCTACGATTACAGCCGATAACGATGAAGTGCCGGTACCTGATTCTGACATTGGCGATCTTTCAAGTGCACTGGCCCCTGACTTTGATGATAAAGCAGAGTTGTCAGATGATGACTTGTTCAATGACGACGACCTACTTGATGACGTACTTACCTCAGATTTAGAAGAAAGCCTAGATGACGAACTAGAAACCTTCGCCGACCTTGAAGACGACATGTTGGTGCCAGACGATGGCAGTGATGACTTGTTTGAAGCTGGCGATGATGAGCTTGATCAAAGTGAACTAGATAGTCTGTTTGATGACGATGACCTGTCAGATAAAGTATTAAACGAAAACGACACTGACGACCTTGAAGGCTTCGACCTGTCTGGGGATGACGACATCTTTGATGAAGATGCTGCCGATGAAAGCGAGCCAGAGACGGAAGTTGCTGACGAGGCTGCATCGACAGATGACGATGATTTTGACATTGATGACTTGCTTGATGATGTGCAAAGCCAAGACGCGGCAGAACTTGAGAGTGATGAGCTAGATGAGTCGGGCGATATAGACCCTGACGACATACTGGCTGAGGTCAAAGGAACTGCTGAATCTGACAATGTTGATGAAGACGATATCGACGCGTTGCTTGCCAGCTCAGTTGATGATTTATCTGACGCTGACGAAGAAACAGAAAGTGTTTCTTCTTTGCCAACCGTAGAAGATGAGGACGATAAGCCTGAAATCAGTATTGACGATTTGCTAGAAGAGCACGGCGTTGATGCAGGTCTTACTGATGAGCTAGACAGCAATGACGACCTTATCAATGAGGATATGCTAAGCAAGCTCGACGACGAGATTAATCAGCAAAATAAAGAAATTGATAAAATCACCGACGATTTGTTAAATGAAATTGAGCAAATCGAAATGATGGGTGGCCTGGGTGAAGAAGGTGACGAAGACGAGGATGATCTCGAGGAAGAAATAACAACTTCTTCGCCGTCGCCGCAGTCTATTCAGAGTCTTGATGCCATTACCGACGATTTAGACGAAATAGTCACCGACGAAATCGAAACTAACGCGGACTTCAGTGACCCTCTTTCCGATGAGCTTATTGCTGAGCTACAGGCGGAAGATGAGCTTGCTGAAGAGCCTTCAGCGGATCAAATGCCCTCAGCGGATCAAATGCCTTCAGCTGATGATGAGCTCGATGAAAGCGCTTCTAGCGATTTACCTACTCAATCCGATGAGGAAGGTGATTTTGACGATCCGTTTACTGATGAACTACTTGCAGAGCTTGAAGCAGAGTTAGATGGCGAGCCTGAAGTTAGTCCTGAAGCTCACGAAGAAGACGTAGATCTTGAAACGCCTGAAGGCGATGAAGAAGATGCAAGCGAAGATGATTTTAGCGACCCGCTAACTGATGAGTTGCTTGCTGAACTAGAAGCTGAAGAATCTAAAAGCAGTGAAGATGTAGATTTGCTGACAGACGAGCTACTTTCTGAGCTTGAGTCTGAAATAGAACCAGATGATGAAACAGATGCAGAGTTCGAACCTGAAGTCGAGTTTGAGTCAGAACCAGAAGCTGAGCTAGAAGCTGACATTGAAGATGAAGTAGAGCTTGAGACGGAAGCCGAAGGTGAACCGCAGTCAGAACTAGAATCAGAGCTTGGCACTGAAGTAGAAGCAGAGCAAGACGCTGAGATTGAGCCTGAACTAGAAGCGGAACTTGAGTCTGAGCCGGAGCCGGAATCAGAGCTAGAATTTGAAGCTGATTCTGAATCTGAATTCGAACAGGATTTCGATTCTGAAACAGAACTAGACCAAGAAGCAGAAGAAAAAGCTGAGCCTGAAGCCGACTTGGAAGATGAAGTAGAGCTAGAGGCGGAAGCCGAAGGTGAACCAGAGTCAGAACTAGATTCAGAGCCAGAGTTTGACACTGAAATAGGAGCAGAACAAGACGCTGAGATTGAGCCTGAACTAGAAACGGAACTTGAATCTGAGCCGGAGCCGGAATCAGAGCTAGAATTTGAAGTTGAGCCTGAGCTTGAGCTTGAATCTGAATTGGAACAGGATATCGATTCTGAAACAGAACAAGACCAGGAACCAGAAGAAAAAGTTGAACCTGAAACTGAAGCTGAACCTGAACCTGAAGCCGACTTGGAAGATGAAGTAGAGCTAGAGGCGGAAGCCGAAGGTGAACCAGAGTCAGAACTAGATTCAGAGCCAGAGTTTGGCACTGAAATAGGAGCAGAACAAGACGCTGAGATTGAGCCTGAACTAGAAACGGAACTTGAATCTGAGCCGGAGCCGGAATCAGAGCTAGAATTTGAAGTTGAGCCTGAGCTTGAGCTTGAATCTGAATTGGAACAGGATATCGATTCTGAAACAGAACAAGACCAGGAACCAGAAGAAAAAGTTGAACCTGAAACTGAAGCTGAACCTGAACCTGAAGCCGACTTGGAAGATGAAGTAGAGCTAGAGGCGGAAGCCGAAGGTGAACCAGAGTTAGAACTAGATTCAGAGCCAGAGTTTGGCACTGAAGTAGAAGCAGAACAAGACACTGAGATTGAGCCTGAATTAGAGGCGGAACTTGAATCTGAGCCAGAGCCAGAATCAGAGCTAGAATTCGAAGCTGAGCCTGAAACCGACTCGGAAGATGAAGTAGAGCTAGAAACGGAAGCCGAGGCAGAACTACAGCCAGAAACAGGCGTAGAGCCAGAGCTCGACGCTGTCGATGAAGACGTTGAAGAAAAGGCAGGGCAAACGTCAGACGATCCACTAGATGACGCTATTGAAGCGTTTGAAAGACAGATGATGGATGATATTCCTTCGTTCAGTCAGATGGATACGGAAAAGCCATCAGCGCCAGCGGAAGATGCTTCAGCAGAAGACAGTGATGAATACGACGACAGCCTGTTAAACGCTGCGTATGACGAAGTAGAAAGCTTTGAATTAGAGCAAGAAATTGACGGTGTAGTAGACGGTGAAGATGAAGGTGACGAAATATCATCAGAATCTACTGCTGCTGAAGAATCGAGCTCGCCTGAAGAAACTGATTTAAACCAAAGCGATTCAGATAAGAACAGCGAAGAAGACTTTAACGAACTTGACGATGTTCCAGGCCTTGACGACTGGTTGTCTGCTTCCGGTGACGATGATCATGTAGACGACAACGAGATTCTTGACGATCTTGACAGTGCGGAATTCGATGAGCTTCTTCAAAGTCTTGAGTCAGACGCTATTGTTGATACAAGTGATGTCGACACCAGTGAAATTGAAAGTGATGACGACGGTCAGGATCCAGAAGCATCTTCAGCAGAGAGTGAAGATACTTTCGAACTTGAGCAGGAAGATGATGAAGCCACATTCGAGTTAGAAGGGAGTGGCGACAACCTTGGATTCGACGAAAGCGATGATACGTTTGAACTAGACGAAGAAGATGAAACCTTTGAGCTAGACGAAGATGGTGCTTTTGAGTCTGAGCAAGAAGACGACGAAGATACTTTCGCCCTTGAAGAAGATGATTCGGAACTTGCATTAGACGACCTTGAAATTCCAGATGATGTGGAATTGGATATTGCCACGCCAACTGAAATTGAAGAGGACGAACAAGAGGCTCAATCCGTTGAGACTGAAAAGGCTCAAGAGGATGATCTTAAACTCGATAACCCTGATTTAGATCTTGCCGCCTTACTTAGTGATGTCGATGGTGAAAGTGACGCGCAAACGCCACCAGAAGACTTCCTTGATGTAGAGGCTTTAATGGACGATGGCGATGATGCAGACGCTATTGACCCGGATAGCCAAGCACTAGATCTTGATGTAAGTTTATCTGACTTCACAGGTGTATCTGATGAAGATACGGTGATTGATATAGATAAAGACGCAGGGCAGAACGCTAACCTGGACTTAGCTCGCGCTTATATTGAAATGGATGATGTGGACGCTGCAAAAGAGTTGCTTGAAGAAGTAATGAAAGAGGGTAGCGAAGAGCAAAAACAGGAAGCCGCATCGATTTTAGCGAATATTGCTTAAGTAGTTTGCTCTTATGCGCATAACCGCGCTCTCGTTTGAGATTTTGGACGGCCAGTATATTTACAAGATATACAGGCCGTTTTTGTTTTAGGTGATGTACATTTATTTTCTATGACCTAAAAGAGTTTTGCGTATTAGCGGCATTGCATGTTGCAAGCGACATGACTACACTTAGCGCCTTTTCAGAAACGGGGTAATACAGATATGGGGCGAATTGCCTTAGGGATTGAATACGACGGTGCTGCTGTATACGGATGGCAACGCCAGCGTGAAGTACCAAGTGTTCAGGAACATCTTGAAAAGGCACTATCGACAGTAGCCAACGAACCCATTGAAGTGCAGTGCGCTGGACGTACCGATGCTGGTGTACACGCTACTGGGCAAGTGGTTCACTTTAACTGTGATGCACCACGCTCAGAGCGCGCTTGGACACTCGGCGTAAATGCGAATCTGCCTAACTCTGTTGCTGTTACCTGGGCAAAGAACGTCAGCGATGACTTCCATGCACGTTTTTCTGCTACCCATCGCCGCTATCGTTACGTTATTCATAATGCGAAAATGCGTCCTGCTATTCTCCATTCCGGGGTTACCCATATCCACCGCGAATTAGACGAGAAAAAAATGCATGTTGCCGCACAAGCCTTGCTAGGCGAACAAGATTTTACCTCTTTTCGCGCAGCGCTTTGCCAAAGTAAAACACCATTTCGCAACGTTACTGATGTAAGCGTATATCGCCAGGGGCGATACGTTATTATCGATATTCGCGCCAATGCCTTCTTGCATCATATGGTTCGCAATATCACTGGCGCACTTGTTGAGATTGGGGCAGGGGAGCAAGACGTAAATTGGATAGCTCACTTGTTAAGCCTGAAAGACAGAAGTAAATCTGCAGCCACGGCGAAGCCAAATGGGTTGTACTTGGTTGACGTCACATACCCTGACGAGCACGGTTTGCCTAAACCGCCTTTAGGGCCATTATTCCTTCCAGAGGCCTAATCTATCTACCTTCGCCTTTAAATTTTTCAATCTGAGTTAGCTGCACATCAGCTAGCAGTTAACACAGGTTGTATTGAAGCGTGTATCTTCAAATCATCCCTTGCCAACTTCTAAGACCAGTTTTGTTTTTTCCATTTCGTTGTATTGTGGTCTAATAGCGCGCTATATTAGGTAGCTGTTCTATTGTGTTACGTATTTTTTCTTTGTAATACAGTATGAAACTTAAAAAATTAATGTGTTGTTGACCACAAGTATGAACAAACATCAATCGTCATGGTCGGCAAACAAAAAACAAAGGATTCAATTTCCATGAGCTGGATTCAAAAAATTCTTCCTCGCACGCAAACATCAACCAAAGGTAACGTACCAGAAGGTATCTGGACGAAGTGTGGTTCATGCCAAGCTGTGCTGTATAAGAGCGAACTGGAAAAACTTCAGGAAGTTTGCCCTAAATGCGACCATCACATGCGTATTACGGCACGCCGCCGTATCGATGCGTTCCTAGATGATGGCGATCGCGTTGAGTTAGGTGCAGAGCACGAGCCGCAAGACGTACTTAAGTTTAAAGACTCTAAGCGCTATAAAGACCGTATTGTTGCTGCACAAAAGGCAACGAACGAGAAAGACGCGCTTGTGGTAATGCAGGGCAAGCTAAAAGGTATGCCGGTAGTGGTTGCGTGTTTTGAGTTTGCGTTTATGGGCGGCTCAATGGCATCGGTTGTAGGTGCTCGCTTCGTTGCTGCTGTTAATGCATGCTTAGAAAACGATATGCCGCTTATTTGCTTTAGTGCTAGTGGCGGTGCGCGTATGCAAGAAGCACTGATGTCGCTAATGCAAATGGCTAAAACATCTGCAGCGCTTGCTAAAATGAGTAAGAAAGGCCTGCCTTATATTAGTGTACTTACAGACCCTACAATGGGTGGTGTATCTGCAAGTTTGGCGATGCTTGGTGACGTAAACGTAGCCGAGCCAAAAGCGCTAATCGGCTTTGCGGGTCCTCGCGTAATCGAACAAACAGTAAGAGAAAAGCTGCCTGAAGGTTTCCAACGCAGTGAGTTCCTTGTTGAGAAAGGTGCAATTGATATGATTGTTGACCGCAGAGATATGCGTGATAGATTACACAGCCTGTTGGTTAAGTTGCATTATAAGAATTAGTGAATAACGAAAACAATCTAAATACTGGCTCAGCGCCACACGCAGAAAACGCCTCAGCGTCTTCATCTTCGCAAAAAAGCCTGAGCCAGTGGTTATCCTACCTAGAATCTATTCATCCTAGCGCCATCGATATGGGGCTAGACAGAGTGAAAGAAGTGGCCAATGCCATGGCACTCTCACTCAGCCAGTCTTTGGTTATTACTGTAGCAGGCACAAACGGTAAAGGCACAACGTGCCGCTTACTTGAGCAGGCTATGCTTTCGCAAGGCAAAAGTGTTGCGGTATACAGTTCCCCCCATTTAACCGACTATCGTGAACGCGTGCGTTACAACGGCGAATTACCGCCTGCCGATGAATTTGTAAATGCATTTGAGTTTGTTGAAAATGCGCGAAAAGACACCGGTGGCGAACCTATTACTCTAACTTACTTTGAGTTCGGTACACTGGCTGCCATGAAAATGATGCAGTCATGGGCTGTTGATGTGGTCATTCTTGAAGTAGGCCTAGGCGGACGTTTGGATGCCACCAACATTATTGATCCCAATCTAGCTGTTATTACGACTATCGATCTTGACCATCAAGATTGGCTTGGTAACACCCGCGAAAAAATTGCTCGGGAAAAAGCGGGCATTATGCGCAAAAAGGGCAATGCAGTGGTTGGTGAACTGTTTCCTCCATCATCGCTTTACGATGTGGCTAACGAGCTACAAGCTAACGTACGTTGGGCTACACAAGATTTCGAAACAGTGGTAGCAAGTGATTACAGTGAGTGGAGCTGGAAAGGGAAGAGCAATAGTTATACGTCGCTACCTTATCCTAAAATTCCACTTCAAAATGCGAGTACAGCGTTGGCCGCGCTGGAGCTACTAGATTTGCTGCCCGAAGAAAGCGTGGTAAGAGATATTATTGAGAACACCACCATGCCGGGGCGCCAGCAGACTATCAGTGATTCCCCGTTAGTAGTTGTAGACGTTGCCCATAATCCACAAGCGACGACAGCTATGCAAGATTGGCTAAACCGTTACGATGTAAGCCAAATGCGCGTTGTGGTGGGCATGCTAAAAGATAAGTCTATTGCAGAGACCTTAGCGCCACTGGCGACACTTAATGCCAAGTGGTACGTAGCGTCAACGAGTGGTCCTCGGGGCTGCAAGGCAGAAGTACTTGAAAATGCACTTGTTAATGCCGGCACAACCATAGAGAATATAGACACGTTTCGGGACGTGACCTCGGCATATCAGCGCGCGCTTGCAGATTATCAAACTGGTGAACTTATTCTCGTTTTTGGTTCTTTTGTTACCGTAGCAGACGTGCTTGCTGAGCAAAACTAACACGCGCATTGTAGAGTAAAACCGTGTATTCAAGCAGGAGAGCACAGTGACATCGGCATTAAAGAATAGACTGGTGGGGACAATTATTGTTGTCGCCCTAGCGGTAATCTTTTTACCAGACTTTCTTGATGGCAAAAAGCAAACAAACAGAGAACCTTTTGTCTCTGTACCTGCTAATCCGCCTAAAAAGCCCATCGTAGAGCCAGAGTCGTTTCCATCAGAGCGCGTGGCGAAAGCTGCGGTGCCAGCGGTTGAAATTCAAGATGAAACGGCATTAGATGATGATTTGGATTCTTCTGGCGCAGGGGAAAGTGGTCGTGCAGGTGAAGCCACTACCGCAACAGCGCCAGCGGTGAAAACCTTTGAAGAAGAGGACAATCTAGCAAGCCAAACGGTGGTTAATACAAAAAGTGTCGCAGACGATGACGCTGGTTGGGTTATTCAACTTGGCAGCTTCCGACACGAGAAAAACGTGAAGGCACTGCTGACGAAACTGGAAAAGGCTGGGTATCGTGCGTTTAGTCGCAAAATTCAAACCAGTTCTGGCCCGCTTAATAAAGTTTTCGTTGGCCCAGATTTAGACAAGAAAAAACTGGAATCGGCACTACCTCACTTAAAGGAACTCACGAGTCTTAAAGGTAAGGTCACTACGTTCAAAGTTGAATAGTGCGCATTGTTCCTGGCGCTAGTCGAATTAAGCACGGACAGAGCAACAGGGATTGGTATTACAGACTAGTAATATTTTTATCTTCTGTTAGAATGCGCGCCATCTCGCCAAAGGCTCGTTGCTTTACGATAAAAAGCAACATCAACGCAATAAAGAGACGATGAACTGGGTAGACTTTTCCATACTGGGTATCATTGCGGTATCTACCTTAATAAGCCTGATCAGAGGGTTTGTTAAAGAAGCCATCTCGTTAGTGGTATGGTTTGCTGCACTCTTTATTTCAAGCAATTTCTACGCTGACCTCGCCGTTTACTTCACAGCCATTGACGATCCTTACTTAAAAAACGGTGCTGCAATTGCAGCATTGTTTGTCACCACGCTCATTCTTGGCGGCATGATCAATTACGTGATTAGCCAATTGGTTCAGGCAACAGGGCTGTCTGGAACAGATAGGGCCCTCGGTATAGTTTTTGGCGCACTGCGTGGCGTGCTTATAGTTAGCGCATTGCTCTTTTTTATGGATACCTTTACTGGTGCAGCTTCCTCAGATTGGTGGCAAGCATCGGTACTCATTCCAGAGTTTGGTGTCATCATTGAGTGGTTTTTCAGCTATGTGAAAGACTCCTCCAGTTTCTTAAATCCCGCTTGAAATAGGTAACGCACATGTGTGGTATAGTCGGAATAGTTGGTAAAACGCCCGTAGCTCAGTCACTGTACGACGGTCTAACGGTTATTCAACACCGTGGACAGGATGCCGCAGGCATAATGACTATCGACCAAAATATGTTTAATTTGCGTAAGGCAAATGGTTTGGTTCGAGATGTTTTCCATACGCGTCATATGAAGAGACTGTCTGGCAACATGGGTATTGGCCATGTTCGCTATCCTACCGCGGGTACATCAAGCTCTGCAGAGGCGCAACCGTTTTATGTGAACTCGCCGTTTGGTATTGCCTTTGCTCATAACGGCAACCTCACCAACGCCCATGAGCTGCAGGAAGAAGTATTCCGCATTGCACGCCGCCACATCAACACCACCTCAGATTCAGAATTACTGCTTAACATTCTTGCGCATGAACTGCAGCAGGTAGCAGGTTTAAGCGTAAGTGCCGAACACATTTTTGAAGTAGTAACGAAAGTTCATAAGAAAATTCGTGGTGCCTACGCAGTCGTTGCGGCGATCATCGGCCAAGGTATTGTAGCGTTTCGCGACCCGCACGGTATTCGTCCTCTAGCACTCGGTAAGCGTATGAGCGAGCTGGGTGAGGAATGGATGGTGGCATCTGAAAGCGTGGCGCTTGATGCTGTTGGCTTCCAGTTTGTGCGCGATGTAATGCCAGGTGAAGCGGTATTTATTACCGAAGAGGGTCAACTGCACACCAGACAGTGCGCCGAGAATCCAGTAACCTCTCCGTGTATCTTTGAGTTTGTTTACTTTGCTCGCCCAGATAGCTTTATAGATGGCATTTCAGTTTATGCATCGCGTGTAAACATGGGCCGTAAGCTAGGTGAAAAAATTAAGCGCGAATGGGCAGATCTGGATATCGACGTGGTTATTCCTATTCCTGAAACGTCGATGGACGTGGCGCTTCAAATCGCAAACACACTGGATTTGCCATATCGCCAAGGCTTCGTTAAAAACCGCTACATTGGCCGTACTTTCATTATGCCTGGCCAAACCATGCGTAAAAAATCAGTACGCCGTAAGCTAAACGCAATCTCATCTGAGTTCAAAGGTAAGAGTGTACTACTTGTCGATGACTCTATCGTGCGCGGTACTACATCAGGTCAAATCATTGAGATGGCGCGTGAGTCAGGTGCGAAGAAAGTATACTTTGCGTCAGCTGCTCCAGAAATTCGTTTCCCAAATGTGTATGGTATTGATATGCCATCGGCAAACGAACTGATTGCTTATGGTCGTGAAATCGATCAAATTGCAGAGCTTATCCAAGCAGATGGCCTTATCTTCCAAGACATTTCTGACTTGGTGGATGCCGTTCGCGAAGAGAACGAAACCATTCAGCGTTTTGAAACGTCTGTTTTTGATGGGAACTATATTACTGCGGATATCGACCAAGAGTACCTTGAGCGAATTGATATGTCGCGCGGTGAAGCGTCAAGAAAAGCGCCAGTGGTACAAGCAGAGCTTAGCAATCTTGATGTGCATAATATTGATGCCGCTGATTAATGTAAGACGCTCTTTGATATAACAAAAAGCCGCTTTTTAAAGCGGCTTTTTTAATGCTTTTGTCCCGTCCTAAAATACGTTGACATAAAGAGGACTTCTTTATGACAACTTCAAGTAATCAAAGACCTAAGCGCACACAGCGTGATTACACATTAGCTTTTAAATTGGGTGTGGTTGAGCGTGTAGAAAAAGGCGAATTCACTTATAAACAGGCACAAGCTCACTTCGGAATACAAGGAAGGTCGACGGTACTGGTTTGGCTCAGAAAGCATGGTAGAC
>Ga0208300_100115_pt1 | contig 89115 bp, 89 predicted proteins | sample 23_taG_FD_184096 | JGI IMG/M metagenome (GOLD analysis project Ga0208300, IMG submission 184096) | Marine viral communities from Cariaco Basin, Caribbean Sea - 23_WHOI_OMZ (SPAdes) (version 2) | ecosystem: Environmental > Aquatic > Marine > Oceanic | place: Caribbean Sea: Cariaco Basin...
TACACCAGATCGATGCCGTCGGCCTGGTGTGCCCGCTCCCTATCTTGCGTTTCAAAAAACGGACTCAGGGTTTGCCTAGCGGGACGCAGGTCGAGTTCCTGGCCGATGACCCCAGCGGCCGTCGGGATTTACAGGCCCTGTGCGAGATAACCGGTCACAGGATTGAATGGATTCGGGAGGAGGACGCGGGCGTCCTGCGTTATCGTATCTGTTTAGCATAATTGACGCTCGGGAAAGCTAGCAAGCCACCAAGAAGCGCCCCGCTGTGGTAATCAGCAATGCCGCTTACCAGCAAGGCCGCCCGGATGTGATCCTGATGGCCATCACCAGCCAGATACGTCAACCACTGGCTTTTAGCGACTATCTTTTAACAGACTGGCAGCAGGCCGGACTGCTCAAGCCCTCAGTACTTTGATTATTGAAGGTTATCCGAGCTTCAATTTTCTGGTCGGCGTCAGTCAGTGATAGAAACTGGCCTCATCCCGCAGTTGACACTTTCTGGGCGTGTCGCCTACAGTTCCGGGCAGTGCGGTTGCGATGACCTTCTAGAGGCCTTGGGGATGTGACTCATCCCTGTGGTTCGCTCGTATTGAGCAGGAAGACCCATCGGACCGGCAGGCCTTTCGGAATGCGCTGCAAGGTTCTGTGCTACGCCGTAATCACCCCATTCCGGGGAAAGTCAAATGTCTCAGCTTTGCCACTCCGTGGTTATTGCCACGTCTTGCCGCTTCGAACTCCTCAAGCGCGCCCTCCGCTCCATAAAAATCCAATGCCTGCGGCCTCAGCACATCGTCGTAGTCGTCGATCAGAAAGAAGCAGAATTAGATTCAATTCGTCGCCTTGGGAGGCAACTAGAACTGCCAGTGGAAGTCCTTGCGAACCGGCGTACGCCGGGTGCAAGTGGCGCCTGGAACACAGGCCTGGATCACCTCGCCCGTTTCGTGTCGGATCCAACCTCCCACATCGTATCCATCCTCGACGATGACGATTGGTGGGACGGCAATTATCTCGCCTCGGTACATGATGTCGCACGATCCGGTGCAGATGTTATGGCCGCGGCTATAACTCGCTACGACACTGCTACGCCTGAAGGAAGAGTCTCCCTTCCTCCGGCACGCCTCCTCGCCAAAGACTTTCTGCGTGGCAACCCGGGTATTCAGGGCTCGAATTTATCGGCGCGTTTATCCACTCTCCTCCTGGCAGGACTCTTCGACGAGGCCCTTAGCAGTTGCACTGACCGGGATCTGTGCCTCCGCCTATCGGACCTTCAACCCGCATACCGAGCCATACCCAACGCTGTTGCGCACCACGACACCCTGCACGGTTACTCACGGCTATCGGACAAAGGTAGTGCTGCAAAACTCAAGGGTCTTGACGTCTTTCACGCCAAATGGCAGCGACGAATGAGCGCAGAGCAGTATGGAAAATCCTGTGCACGCGCACAGCGACTCTTTGGCTGGTCGCCGGCACCCGAACCTCAAGCACCAGAGCCCCTCCAATCGCCAACCCTTCCTGAAACCGAAGGGGCTTGCGAGCCACTAACACTCATCGTCGGGGTCATTGTTAGCGGCTCCCGGCCTGAACGTTGCTTTCCCCTGCTCGAAGGACTTCGGAGGCTCACGCAGCACCGGCAAGTCCGCGGTATCGAAATCGTCCTACTGGAAAATGGCGAGGCATCCGGGTTTGGCACCATCATTGAGCATGGTCGCGAACTCGGCCTCAACCTATGGCCGGTAGGAATGGACGCGCAACATGCAGCCGTGCCGGCGGTGCCTTTGCAGCCCGAAGACATCACTCGTAAAAAGCCGATCGCCATCGCCCGTACATTATTGCAGCGGTTCGTATTCGAGGTGTCGCATGCCCGCAACTACGCGCCTGCCTGGATTCTTGACGACGATTTCCGGCTACCCAATGACCTTGATGAACTGGTAGAGGCTATCTCCGCCTGCCGCAACAGTGGCATCCATGTGGCGTTGGGCGGCAACTCGGGCGCGGCTCCAGTGCCCGCTTCCTCTCTACTGCGAACTCAGCTGGTGGACATTACGCACTTTCTGCAATGGGCGAATTGCCATCATCCAGATATGGAGATGCCTGACGCCGACGCGGAAAATCATCGCTGGCTGAAAGACCATAACGACTACCACTATGACCTGACACGCAGTTCGACCGACCGCCTGGAAACACCTTTCCTGCCTCACTTCGAAGCAGACACGCTGGCAAGCGCGACAAGCGAGCTCCTGCGCCGCGCTGAGCGCATCATGGCCGGAGAAGCGGTCTCACGCCCGGTGCTCCCTCCTGCTGCCTGCCCGCCTCAACTGGCAAAAGATTCCTGCCTGCGCGGAGGGAATACGCTGGTTCTCGATTCCACGCTCTTGCGGGATATTCCCAACATGGCACCGCGCGTTAACGGCCGCCCGACCCGCCGCTCAGACATGATCTGGGCCGCCAGCGCAAGGTTCGTGTTCGGAAAGAGCGTGAAGGCCGTTTCCTTGCCCATGAACCATGATCGAAGCACGGAGCGGGCCGACGAAGATGACACGCAGCGATTGATTGACGATATCGTCGGCTACAGTTTCTTCCGCAGCTATGAAGAAGCTTTAGGCGCCCGCTCGGGCACCTGTGCCGCTCTTTTCACCAACGATGAGCGGAAGCAGATCGACCGCCGGACGCGCAAGTACGCGCTTGAGCGTTTGGCCGCTTATCGACTCAGCTTCTGGAGGGTCGCGGGATTAACGAAAGTGCTGTCGGGGTTGGCGAACGACGAGCCATGGTGGCTCAAACATGCTTCAGCCAACGATGATAGGGCATTCCGCAGATTCATCGAGCTCTTGCGGTTTACTAGCGACCCGGCCCACTTGAAGCGCGTCGAGACTGGCGTAGAAGAGTCGCTTGAGGTCGGCGATTTTAACGGCTTCTTAAATGACCTAGAGAACGTCAGCCCGAAAAATCTTCGCATGACACCTTCGGGACTGCAGTTGGTCGACATTGGAAAATCACTCGAGCTTGCGACGCCCGTTGGCCAGGAAATGATGATCCGACGGGCCTTTTTGTCCTGGCGCTTTGCGTACCGCAAAGACCTTGTTGAATTAATGCGGGCTTCGCTTAAATCTGAGCGACTGCCGGAGCTCACAGGCTGGCGGGCACTGCAAGAAGCCGTCCTAAGCGAGCCAGCAAAGACTCGTCTGGACCAGCACATTCACGGCCGGCTGGAAGCCTTCTCTTCCCAAAAGGTACTTGATTATGGATGCGGGAAGCCTAGAGAGGCCAGTCATTGGGCCAAGACTTGCCACCTGACGGTCTTTGATATTGATCCTGCGCTCCCCGGGAGGTGGCAGCGAGAGGCTCCAGATATCCCCTTCTGGACAACGCCACTATTAGAACAAGCAATTGAAGGGGAAGAATCGTTTGACCTGATCATCTGCTCGCTGGTGCTCTGCGCTGTCGACAACCAGGACATGATGGAGATTCTCCAGAACATTCGTCGTCTGACCGGCGAAGCGGGGCGCGTTGTTGTCGCTGTCTGCGACCCGGCGGCGCTTAAGGTCTCTCATGCTGTAGACCAAACCCGGCACGAAACCGAAGATCTTAACCCTTCCCTCTGTTCCAGCTATAAAAAAACGGTCACAGGATCATCGAGGAGCCGAACTGAATTTCACCGCCCTATCGAGGCTTACCGGCGCGCCTTTGCGCGCGCAGGTCTGGCGATCAGGGAAGAGACCGTCGTTAAGGGATTCGACGCAAAGCACCTTGAACGGGCTCCGGAGTTCATGGTGTTCGAACTGGGCACGTCATTGGACTGGGCAGGGGGCACATCATGCCCATTGCGCCAACGGACAGCCCGCAACCGCCATCCTCATGGCGTTCGACCAATGTCAGGGCGACTACATCCTTCATGCGGATGCTGACGTTCTTATCAGCAGGCCCGACCCTTGATGCGACCATGTTGCTCAAACCGTGCGTTTATTCGATGAAAACCCCGAAGCGGTTACCCTAAGCCTGGCCGTCAACGGCGATCACACCACCGTTGCTCGAAGCACAGATGCCCACGGCCGTCCGTATCGAACCGAGGCGATGGCCGGATGGATTGCCAAAAAACGACTCGGCCTACTAAGGCCTCTTCCAGCCACAGTTACAGGTAGCCGGCTCGACCTTCCATGGCACCGATTAGTTGATAAGTTGATCAGTCGTGGGCATGCAACTTCTCTGCGAAGGGGCTCCGGCGAAATTTGGTTTACGGCGCCTGACAATGCTCGCAAGCGCAACGTGGACGAGCTGTTGCTGCTCATGGAACGCATTGAAGCCGGACATTTTCCTGTTGCTCAGCAGCAAAAGCCGCTGATTCAAGGTGCTTTGCATGACTGGCTCCAGCCCCAGCGGACAGAGCCACTGGTTGTCGTCATCTGTGGACGCAACGTTCGCCCTGGCGCGATTGATCGCTGCCTGGCTTCCCTCTCAGAGCAAACCCATGTCGATTGGGGCGCCGTTATCATCGATGACGCCTCAGACGACGGATCAGATGAGGTCATTGCACGCGCCCGCGCCCGACTCGGAGATCGCGCGACCGTCATTCGGCGGCGCCGACGCATGGGTCTGCTCGCCAACACCTTCCTGGCGGTCCGAGACTTGGTCAGCTGCCCGGATGCAGTGATCGTTCTTCTCGATCTCGACGACGCTTTGACCGACCGCGACGCCTTAAGCAAGGTTGCCGAACATCATCGAGCCGGTGCGGACCTCACCGTCGGCTCAATGGTCCGCACCGACAAAAAAATTCGTTATCCCGTCAACTTCTCGGACCCGAGAGCTAACCGCGGCGGAAACGTCTGGCAACACTTGCGCACCTTCCGAAAATCGCTCTTCGATCGCATTGAGCCTCGCGACCTTAAAATAGATAATGAGTGGGTCGATTTGGCCAACGATTGGGCGTACATGCTGCCAATGGTGGAGATGGCCAAAAATCCGGTCTGGATCCGCGATGCGCTCTACCTGCACGAACCTTCGACGTGCCGACCTCCGGAAGAGAAGCTCGCTCGCTACCTGAAAACGCGCTATTGGTGACCATTGATGACGGCTATCGCGATCTCCAGGACATTGCTTTACCGATGCTGTCGCAGGTGGGAATAAAACCTGTGATATTCCCAAGGCTACCAGTCGCAGACGGTTACCCCGCTTGGGCCCCTCTGGATCTCCTTTATGTTGGCCGGGCACTGAACGGCGCCGACAGCGCTGTGCCCAGTCTTGAATGGCGTGAACGCTTGCTGCCCCTTCCTCTGGAGGAGCAGCTTATGATGGTCAGAAAGCAATTCGGGAACATTCCAGAGGAAGTACTCTCGGCGGAGCGCAAGCGACTCTACCTGTCCGACCAAGAACTTCGCTCTCTCTCAACGGCCACCGTAGGCACTCACGGCATTGAGCATATCCGGTGGACCACACTGGACGCCAATACCTTGGATGAGACGTTGCGTCGCAGCCTGAGGTGGCTGGAAGAGATCGGAGGGCTGCCGATTGCTGCGTACCCCGATGGGGCATGCAGTACAGATGTGGCTGCGCGGGTCGCCGCCATGGGATTCCAGGCTGCCTTCACATTGAATTCGACACCGTCGTCGGTTCCTTCAGCCTATGCGGTCCGGCGCATCGTCATGCCGGACAACCCCGAATACATTGCCAAGGTCATCAAACCCACAAAGGAGAACGCCGCATGAACAGACGTCCCGTTATCGCAGTTATCGGCAGTGCCGGTGTAGCCCCCGGGTCCGAATGCTACGAAGCCGCCCGACTCGCTGGAAAGCTCGCAGTAGATCATGGTTATCGTATCGTTACCGGCGGACTGGGCGGCGTAATGGAGGCCGCGAGCATGGGCGCCCACGAGTCGAATCAGTATCGAGAAGGAGACACCGTCGGCATCCTGCCCCATGACGATCCGCGGGAAGCAAACCCTTGGGTTGACGTTGTCATTGCCACGGGCATGAACCACGCCCGCAACGCATTGGTTGCCAACGCAGACGCCGTCATCGCGATTGGAGGCGGCGCTGGAACCCTCTCCGAGATAGCCTTCGCATGGACGTTACGCCGACTCATCGTTGCGCTGGAGACACCAGGGTGGGCAGAGAGGCTTGCCGGTGCACCACTGGACCAGCGACCGCGCTACCCCGACATTCCGGACGACCAGATCTTCAGCGCGCCGACGCCTGGTGATGCAGTCACGCTCATCAATGAACGGTTGCCTCAGTACACAACCTGGGGACGCAGATTTCCAGTACGGCAGTCTGCTGCCGGTGTAGGTTAGAACCTCCCCCCTCCGCGTTCCACGTACCCGGCCCACAGCAGTTACAGGGTGACACCCTTGCTCTTCAGTTTCTGATGAACCTGGAAGTAATCAGGCCCGGCTGGTTACCTCGCCCGTTTGGGCTTGCGTACTTCACCTTTCCAGAACTTTTGCTTCTTCTCGGGCGTCATCAAACGACAAACACCGTGCTCTAGTTCCGCACTGAGCGTTCGCCCCTCGAATTCCACGGTTTCGGCAAATTCGGAAAAATGCTGGATACCCCACAAAACCGCTTCTATGCACTGATCAATAATACCTTGGGCCATTTTATCTGTGAGGTTGCAGTGCTCGCGACCAAATCTTTTCATCGTTGTACGGTTTGGAAAGTCTTTAGTCTTAGAGAGCTTCAAGGCAAGGGTATCTCCCTCTTGATAAACCGTAGTATTCACGATGTCATACGCTGGCGACAACCATCCCTTACCTGTACTGGGGTCTTTATACAGCATGGCGAAGTTTTTCAGATGAGCGTCCCCGTTCCCCAACAGCACTGAGACGCATAAAGAGCGAAAGAAGTCCTCGAGGTCGTCGTTGGGGGCAATCGAAAAGATTTTTATCGCCCTCGCCACCTGCTCATAGCTGCGATCATACTTATGGTCAGCAGGAATGCCCATAAGTGCGCATACGTCCTCCATACCGAGTCGACGCCCGTCGTCTGTAATATCAAACCGTCGCATGATGAAAAGACGTCGGTCCTCAGACAAGTAAAACTCCGGGACTGTAAGACCAGCCTTTGCGGCGATCATCATGCAAACGTATTCATTTATGGCCAGGTCGGGGAATTCAGGACCACTGGTTTTCACAATCAATTCAGGAAGGTGAATAGCAGATTTTGGTTCGGTGTTTTCTGGAACGAGCACCTTTGGCTGAACGCCGGCAATAGTTGTCTGACCGATGTAGCGGTCGACCAGCTTTTCAAACATCCCTGGATCATCTGTCGAAACAAGCTCCTGAAGGTTAAGGCCCTCGACCGAATCCCGCTCCATATCTTCCGATTTAAATCCCAGGCGACCAATTGATGCCGAACCTTGCAAGGCAAGAAAAAACATTTCATCAACTTTCGCATGCTTACGAAACCGCTCAACTATGCGCTGGCGTAAGTACCCCTCAGGAAGGTTCATCTCAAATACGGGGTGCAGGGAGTTTCTAGTCACCGCCTCCCCATTGACAGGCATGACCAGAGATACAGCGTCTGCGGCCAGGGCAGATGTGCTGTATTGAAAGCTGAATTGGGCGTCCTTGGCCAGCTTCCCGGCTTCCACTTGCCCCGCGATCACGCGCAGGGTTTTTATCTTGCCTGACATTAATTTTCCTCAGCAGGAAATAACGACTCAAGATCATCGAGAGTCGGCCGGGTGGTCACCCTGAAATCCATTTCGAGACCTAGCTCAGCCAGAACGCGATAAAGGTCTGTGATTCTGCCGGTGTACCGTCCAGTCTCCATTTCACTAATGCGTTTTCTAAGCACGCCCGTTGCTTCGGCTAGAGACTGCTGAGTTTTGAAGCCGAGAGCCTTTCTTCGCTCTGCTAATTGTTGGCCGAGCTCTTTCTCTCTAGAGGCCATGGAAATCACCGTGTTATCTGACAAACGTAAAATGCACCAATATATTCACATAAATATTCTGAAAGCTCAATTTGCACCTATATTGGGACAAAAGATGAGACAACTAGTGAAGACTTTGAACAGTTGTCCTTTCTGTGATTTGCCTCAAGACAGAGTTGTTCATGAGAGCGAGAAACGTGTTGTGGTAAGGGATGGGTATCCAATATCTCCTGGACACACGCTCCTACTCGCCGGATTCCAACAACCTGAGGAACCTAAGCCGCTCCGTCACGAGTGCCTGATAACGGGCCTTCATCTCTTCGGGCATGTACGACGCCTGAATAATGGTTGAAGCCTCTTTCTCCACTCGCTTGAGCAGTGCCTTCAGGCGCTTTTTGATTGCCTTCTCCACCAACCCGGCTTTGGTCCCCAGCTCCACGAAGTCCGACCCCGCGTAATAGCCATTGCCCATAGATCCGAAATACTCCGGCACACCGTTCTTGAGCATCGGCAGGGCCAGGGGGCTTTCGACGTTGGAGCGACTGTAAAGAGACGACGCCAATACGTCGTAGCAGGGGGTCAACTTAACCACCGGGTCGTAAAGGAAACTGATGTTTTTCAGGTGATGGTCATCGTTGCCCACCAAATAGCTGAACGCGATGCGCTCAAGAAGCTCCACGGCCACGGCCACGCCCGCCCTCTCAATGACCAACTCAATCACCGACTGGTAGCTGGCGGCAGTGTACTTCTGTGACGAATCGGAATTGGAGATCCCAAGTGCCTGCATGGCGTCTTCTTGATGGAGCTTGCCGCCGCTCTCAAAGTCTCGGTCGTAACGCCGAATCAGAAAGACCAGGTGATCGTCTTTAAGCTTTATCAGGCCGCAGGGCGGTACCGGGAACCCCACCTTGTTCATCAGCACGAGGGTTGCGTGTTCATTCTCGGCGACGTTGGGGTATTCCTCGGGAGAGGGCTTCATGATGAATTGCCCGCCGCTATCGACCAGCTTAAGGTGATCCTTCTCGATGGCGACCTGAGCTTTCATCTGGACACCACTGATCGAAAACCCATGCGTCTTCTCGGGCATAGATGTCACAAGATCGCTCCGACTCTCCGCCAGCTCCAGACTCAAACTACGGATGCCAAACATCCGGTCAAGGCAATAGCCGTGGTATTGCGATGCCGCAGTCTCCGGCAACTCTTTAAGGCAGATCAAGCAGTTCAATGGTTATAGCTCCGGGTAAATCGTCCCCGTTGTGTACCAGCAGGGAAAAGGCGTCTTCAGGATCAATGCGTTGTTCTGTGGCCTGCACACGCTTGAGCCATCCCTCACTGACGAGGCCACAGAAATACGGCAGCAGCCCCTTGGACTCGAAGGGTTGCTCACGCAGCGGCAGACTCATGCTCAGCGGTGGCTGGCGGAGTTGCAGGTACTTTTTGTCGTACTGAAACCTAACCGTTTCGCCGTCGCGCTCCAGGATACCGGCCATCCGACCATTCATTCGTACTTCCGCTCTCATTTCAGCTCGATCCATAGCTTGAAGTTGAGAACCGAACCTATGCCTTGGAGGGTCCGGATCGTCGGATTACCTTTACCTTTTTCGATGACTCGGTATGTATTGGGGGCTAAGCCGCACAGCTCCCCTACCTCGGTGGGGTTGAGATTAAGCGCATTCCTGCGTTTCTCCAAAAGCTCGGACAGCTCCGAAAGAGGGCGCAGATCTGGCTCATCTGATGCCTCGATTCGCCCCGCCAGCGCCTGCAAGTGCTGGATCTCTTCATTGACTGCTTCCAGTAACCCCTGTTTGGTCTTCATGATTTTAGTCGCCTGTCATTACTTTGCCTAAATGGTTAACAGTTACCACTCTTTGATCACTATACTGCACTTATTCAAGTCTTGGCGCAATAAATTCACGTTTAGCTACATTAAAATGCTTTCCAGGCATTGTAATGCTTTTCAGGCGTGCATAATCGTTCTAACCGCACTTCCCATTCGAAGGGCGCCGGGGTGGTATTCGGAGCTTAATCAGAGGCTCCTTAGTTCTTTAAAAATTCAGCCAGTAGATGGGTGGGAAAGGTTACCCGCCACCCTGGCCAGGTTTGAATACGGCGGCCAGCGGCCGTTGTACTTGTGGTCAAGATAGAAAGTGTCACCGTCATCCACCAGCCTGGTGCGGGTGACGCGGCCCGATGCCATCAGCAGAGGCAATCATGTTGCCGTAGTTGTAAGTGGCGAGAGTGTCAGTGTTTCAGGTATTATTTTCGCAAGCGGGTGATGTCGGTCATTTCCTTAACGCACTGTACCTTAAGCATTTTTATCCGACTTCTTTTGTGTCGTTGTGAGCGATCCGGATTAAAGGGGGTTCAATATGCAACCGCAGGTAGAACACATGCTGGAAAAACTGGAACACCTCTCACCCGGCCGCCTGGCGGAAGTGGAGGATTTTATCGATTTTCTGAGTCAACGGGACCAAGACAAGCACTTGCGCCAGGATTACGCCCAGGCTTCCCAGGACACATTCAACAAAGTCTGGGATAACGATGACAATGCCGTCTACGACAGCCTGTAAGTTTGGCGATGTGGTGTTGGTGGGTTTTCCCTTCACCAACCTGCAAGCCACCAAGAAGCGCCCCGCTGTGGTAATCAGCAATGCCGCTTACCAGCAAGGCCGCCCGGATGTGATCCTGATGGCCATCACCAGCCAGATACGTCAACCACTGGCTTTTGGCGACTATCTTTTAACAGGCCCTACAAGTCAGGGGTGTGTTCCGTGAGGTTCTCAGCCGGGGCGTGGACGATACCGAATCCATTGAACTGGAAATCAAGTTCTTACCAAAGACACCGGCTACGCCATTACCAACGAGGAAGACTTTGGCAAGCAGGATGAGGAGCTGGAACGGGCACCATCAGCCCAGCTTTGTCACTGGATGAGAACCGGTCCGAAAGTTTTAATCAGTTGATTGGTGGCATCAAAAGATTGGCAGGTATCGACCTTTGAATAGCCGACCGCCGAGATACCAATGTGAGCCCCGCGTCGCTACGCTCCGACGGTTGGCAGCCATGCTCCGGTCCGGGTGGCAGGCCTCACGTGGAATGGGGAGGCAACCTTCAGCGGTTTACGCAAAAATTGCCAACTGGCCAACTGGCCAACTATCCTGCCAGAGGGGGCAGGGCTCGCTCTCATAGTCAGTTTCCCTGGTCGTCATTTGCATTCTCCAGAGTTGATTCCATTAGTAAGAAAGTTGTTGTTGGTTCGCTGATTTTCGATCACCACCTCTTCTGTTCTGTCCTTGAGACCTACCCCTGAAAGCTTCAGGCGATCGGCTTCACGAATCAGATAAAGGAGGCGTTGGCTGGCATGTTCAAAATCAAGACCGGCAGGCCGGACGTTGGATATACAATTCCGTCGCGCGTCGGACAGGCCCGCCTGGGGCCCAAACGTGATGTAGATTCCCAGGCTGTCGGGCGAGCTAAGACCTGGACGCTCACCGATAAGCACCACCACAATGCGGGCTTTGAGCAGTTCCCCGACCTCGTCGCCAATGGCCACCCGGCCCTGCTGCACGATGGTCAAAGGCGCCAGCTGCCAGTCCCTGGGCTCGTGAGCCAATGCATTGAGAAAACTGGCAAGAAACGGAGCAACATTGTGCTGAACGGCAGACGAGGACAGCCCATCAACCACAACAATCGCCAGATCGGGCGCCGGCGCGTCCGGATCGAGCCCCGCCGTTAACCGTTCACGATCCGGCTCGGACAGACGCCGGCCCAAATCGGGCCGCTGAAGATAGGTGAAGCGATCCTCGGCCTGGCTATGCAACAACAGCGGTGTGTTTGGGGTGGTCACTGCGTCCCGAGTGTTCAGATCGTCAACCAGGCGGTTTACATCCAGTGGAAAATGCACGGCATCCCGCGCCTGTGCGTGTGCCAGTTGGAAGGTCAGCAGTTCCGAGGTCGGGAGGCTGATTCCGGCCCGCCCCAACCCGATCCGGGCGTCGGTGTAACGGCGCAGCGACCGCCAGACATTCTCAGTCACCAGGTCTTTGTTGCGATCAGTCATTGCCGCTCTCCCGGGCCAGGCCCTTGAGACTGTTCTGAAAGACGGCAGGCAGTGCGACGCTGGGCTCGTACCGGGCGGTGTCCTGGAAAATGTTCATGCGCTCAAGCCAGGCGTCAAACTCCGGCGCCGGCTTCAGATCCAGCACACGTCGCGCATACAGGGCGTCGTGAAACGATGTGGTCTGGTAGTTCAACATGATGTCGTCCGAACCGGGAATGCCCATAATGAACGTGCAACCGGCCACGCCCAGCAGCGTCAACAGATTGTCCATGTCGTTCTGATCGGCTTCTGCGTGGTTGGTGTAACAGATATCACACCCCATCGGGACGCCCAGTAACTTCCCGCAGAAATGATCTTCCAGACCCGCGCGGATAATTTCCTTGCCGTCAAACAGGTATTCGGGGCCAATGAAACCCACCACCGTGTTCACCAACAGCGGATTGAACCGGCGGGCAACCGCATAGGCACGGGCCTCGCAGGTTTGCTGATCAAGGCCGTGGTGGGCGTTGGCCGAGAGCGAGCTGCCCTGGCCGGTTTCGAAGTACATCACATTCTGGCCGACCGTCCCCCGCTTGAGGGAGAGAGCCGCCTCCCGGGCTTCCTGAAGCGTGGACAGATTGAAACCAAAGCTGCTGTTGGTGGCTTCGGTGCCGCCAATGGACTGGAACACCAGGTCGACCGGCGCGCCCTGTTCAATCGCTTCGAGGGTGTTGGTCACATGAGTCAGCACGCAGGACTGGGTTGGTATGTCGTATTTGCGAATCACCTCGTCCATCAGGTGCATCAGCTTTGTGGCCTGCGCCACATTATCGGTCGCCGGATTGATTCCGATCACGGCATCACCGCTGCCGTACAGAAGACCGTCAAGGATACTCGCGGCAATACCGGCCACGTCATCCGTGGGGTGATTGGGCTGCAGCCGTGTCGACAAATGCCCGGGTAAGCCAATGGTGTTCCGGAAAGCTGTCTGAACCCGGCATTTGCGTGCAACCAGAATGAGGTCCTGATTGCGCATCAGCTTACTCACCGCAGCCACCATTTCCGGGGTCAGGCCGGGCCGCAGGCCGAGCATCACCTCGGGTGTGGCGTGATCACTGAGCAGCCAGTTCCTGAAATCACCGACCGTGAGGTGAGCGACGGTTTGAAAAGCACTGGCATCGTGCTCATCCAGAATCAGGCGTGTCACCTCGTCCTGCTCATAAGGAATCAGTGCTTCTGACAGAAACGTTTTCAAAGGTAGCTCGGCCAGGCACATCTGCGCGATCACACGTTGTTCGGCGGATTCGGCAATCACACCCGCCAGCCGGTCACCGGAGCGGGCCGGTGTCGCCTTCGCCATCAGGTCTGCCAGGCTTCGAAAGTGCCAGGTCCGCTCACCCAGCCGGTATGAGTATTTGTGCTGCATGCCTTCACTCCAACAGATCGCCCCGGCATCACCGATACACAGCCGGAAGGAATGGATATTGCCCACTCTTTCATTCTAACCGTGCGGCCGATGAACGGTTATCGAAATTCGGCAAACCTCAGTCGGGACGAAAGGAGTATGAAACAGTGTCCCGTCTGGCTATTCATTCTGCTGTTAAGCCGAGGCCTCAGAAGTATCGGGCAACCCGAAAATCATTCAGGTGGTGCCCATGATGTTTGCCAACGAACGTGGTGCCGAGATGTAGAATTCGGAGCTGTAGAGGAAATTTCCAGATGATGAGGAAAACCTGACTCGGATGACCCAGTCAGAGATTTGCACTGTTACAGCCAATATCAATAGCCTTAACGTGTATTTCCCGGCCCCATAAGATCCGACAGCTGTTTGCGAAGCGAATCCATATTGTCTTCCCCGCTCTGCTTCAGTTCATCCAGTTTTTTCCGGCCATCGGAGATTTTCTCCTCCACAGAACGCAAGGCATCGGATGCGCTCTGCTGGATGTCCGCACTGGCCTTCTCATTCTGGGCCTCGGCTTCTTTTGCCTTGGCCTTGGCTTTCAGGGAATCCGCTTCCTTCTCCCACGCATCCAACTGTGCTTCGGCTTTTCTGATCAGTTCGTCTTTCAGTGACATAGATCGCCTCATTGACGGAGTTGGTGAGTTTTAAGTGCTTCCATCCTCAGGAAAGAAAAGCAGAAACACAACCCGAAATACCGGTGCATGACAGATTCAGCGACATTTATTTCGGAAAACCATTAACAAATCTCTACGCAGTTCAACGGCCTCGCAGGGGACGATGATTCACTCCGATTGTGCGGATTGATCCGAATTATCTGACTCCGAACTCCCTCTGCGCTAGGCGTAGAGCGACTCGATCAGGTCCATGTATTTTTCGTAGATTTTGCTCCGGCGCACCTTCATGGTCGCAGTCACTTCATCATCATCATGGTCGAGCTCCTTGGCAAGCAGGTGGAAACGCTTGATCTGCGCCACCTGGGGCAGCTGTTCATTGCCCTTGTTCACCTCGGCCTGAATCAGTTCGTTCACCCGCTCCTGCTCGGCCAGGCTGCGGAAGGTGGTGTAGGCAATCCGCTCCTGCTCGGCCCACTTGGCAACCGTGTCGAAATCAATCTGGATCAGGGCGGAGACATACTTCCGGGCCTCGCCAATCACAATGCATTCCTTGATATAAGGGCTGGCTTTGATGGTATTTTCGATCCCGGTCGGGGAAAGGTTCTTACCCCCTGCGGTGATGATAATGTCTTTCAGGCGATCAACAATTTTGAGCTGGCCGTCCCGCCATTCGCCCACATCACCGGTGTGTAGCCAGCCATCTTTCAGGGTTGAGGCGGTGGTCTCGTCGTTCTTGTAGTAGCCCTTGAACATGCTGCCGCCGCGCATAATGATCTCGTTGTGCTCGCCGAGTTTGACCTCTACGCCGGTAATAGCGACACCCACGGTTCCGAGATGCACATCGTCCACGGGCTGGGCGGTGGCAACGCCGGTGCTTTCCGTCTGGCCATAGACTTCCACCAGGGGAATACCAATGGTCCGGAAGAACTCAAGAATACCGGTGGAAATGGGGGCGGCTCCGGTCATTGCGATGGTGCACCGGCGCAGGCCAATGAAATTCTGCAATGCACGAAACACCAGCCAGTAACTGAGGCCGAAGAGGCACTTTTCCCTCAGGCTCCACTGGCCACGGGACTTGGTCGCCATCGGCGAACAAGCCCGGACAGCCCGGTTAAACAGCGCCTGCCGGAACCGGCCGGTTTCCTGGATCTTGATGTAAATGGACGAATGCAGCTTCTCCCATATTCTGGGCACCCCCAGGAAAAAGGTCGGCGCAATTTCTCGCAAATCCTCCTGGATTGTCCGCAGACTCTCGCCAAAGCTGACCGTGCTGCCCACGTAAACCGGTGCAATGTTGGTAACCGCCTGCTCCGCCACATGGCATAGCGGGAGGTAGGAAAGACTGGAGCCGTGCTCGTCTGCCTGCAGCAGCTCAATGAGGCCGGGCGCTGCCGCATGGAGATTGCCCCAGGTAATCATCGCTCCCTTGGGCCGACCGGTAGAGCCGGAGGTGTAGACCATCAGGGCGGTGTCGTCCATCTGCTGGCCATCCAGCAGTTCATCCACCAGCCCGGGGTGCTCTTTTTCAAACTCCCGGCCTCTGGCTTCGATATCCTCGAACGCCGCCGGGGGCTCCGGATAGTAACGAAGGCCCTTCCTATCAATGGCGATGGTGTACTTCAGCGTTGGCAGTTGGGGCCAGGCTTCAAGCACCTTGTCGGTCTGTTCCTGGTCCTCACACACCACAATTTCCGCATCACTGTGCGCGAGAACGTAGGCCACCTCGTTCCACGGGCTGGTGGGATAAACGCCAACGCAGATCCCCCGAACCATGCCGATGCCCATCTGGGCGATCACCCACTCCACCCGGTTTTCCGAGATAATAGCCACATGGCCGCCCTCTTCAAGGCCGAGGGCACGGAGCCCCAGCCCGAAATGCCGGGCACGCTGGTAGTAATCCTGCCAGGAACAGGCCTGCCAGATGCCAAACTCTTTCTGGCGCAGGGCCAGCGCGTCGGGCCGGTCTTTGGCGTGGGCCCGCAGCATTTGAGTCAGGGTAAGATCGGGTATGGAAGGTGTTGTCATGAAAGCCACCGTTTACGGCGTTTGTAGTGCTTGATGTCACGGTAACTGCGGACCTCGCCTTCCCTGCCGCCGACCCCGAGGTAAAACTCCCGGACATCCTCGTTGGCGGTGAGTTTATCCGCCGGGCCATCGATCACGATCTTGCCGTTCTCCATGATGTAACCGTAAGAGGCAATCGCCAGAGAAACGGCGGCATTCTGCTCCACCAGCAGAATGGCGGTGCCCTGCTCCCGGTTGATCCGCGCCACGATGGTGAAAATTTCCTCCACCAGCAACGGCGCCAGGCCCAGTGACGGCTCATCCAGCATGATCAGCTTCGGCTGGGCAATCAGTGCCCGGCCAAGGGCCAGCATCTGCTGCTCACCGCCGGACAGATACCCCGCCAGCTGTTTGCGGCGCTCCTTCAGGCGCGGAAAGTAGTTATAGACCAGCTCGTAGCTGTCGCTCAGGGAGGGCTTGTTGCCACTGAGCGCGTAGGTGGCGGCAACCAGGTTCTCTTCCACCGTCAGATCCTCAAACACGCGGCGGCCTTCCATCACATGGAACAACCCGTTACGCACCAGCTTCTCCGGTGGCGTGCCTTTTACATCCTTGCCCTGGAATCGGACTTCCCCGGCGGTTACCTCACCGTCTTCCAGGGTCAACAGGCCGGAAACGCTTTTCAATGTGGTGGATTTGCCGGCCCCGTTGGAGCCAAGGAGCGCCACAATGGCGCCCTCCGGCACCCGCAGTGACAGGCCCCGAAGGACCTGTACCGACTTGTTGTAAACCACCTCGATGTTATCGATTTCCAGTAAGGCTTCCATACAGCCCCTCAGTCGAGGTGAATCCAGTCCGATACCGGCTCGTAACGGCCTTTCCCGGCATTCACACGCCAGATACGCCCAACCGGGAACGACATATCCTTCACCGTGACCGGAATGCCGATGATACCACCGGTGTCCCAGTCCTCGATGGACGCCAGGGAGGCGGCCATATTGTCAGCCGTCAGCTCCTTGCCAGCATCGAGGGTACGCTTGACCACTTCGGTCCACACCATGGCGTTGAACCAGGCCTGCATATAGCCGGTCGGGCGGTAGCCGGCCTTCGGGTCGCTCTTCTCGGCCTGCGCCCTCAGCGCATCCAGCATCGGCCCGCTTTCCTCACTGTCGTAGTAGTTGTAGGGCATCACGCCCATGTAGCCATCGGCATCCGCACCCATCTTGTCGATGATCAGCTTGTCCGAGGACCAGAAGGTGCCCATGAACTGGGTGTCCAGCCCCATCTGGCGCATCTGAACCATGAACTCATTGATCGGAGACAGCACGTAGCCGTGGAACACCACGAAGTCGGGGCGAACGCGACGCAGCTTCAGGACTTCTGCCGATACGTCCACGCTACCGGGCTTGGTAACAATGTCCTCAACCACTTCAATACCCAACTCGGCGGCCCGGGCCTTGCCGTTTTTGATTGGGTCCTTGCCAAACTCGGTATCGCTGTAAACGAAGGCCACCGTCGGCGTGTCGCCGTCCTTACCCTGGTTTGCAATGTACTCCAGGATGATGCCGAACATCTGGCTGTAGCTGGGGCCAGGGATGAACTGGTAGGGGTATTGCTCGTTATCGGTCAGTGCAGTAGCAAAGGACGCACCGCTCATCAGTGTGGTGCCCTGGCTGTTCAGCTCCGAGGCGATGGTCTTCATAAAGCCGGTGCTGTCACCGTAATAGGTGGCCGGCGAGCTGCTGCCGGAAATCTTCTTGAAAGCGGCCACTGAACGATCCACCTCGTAGGCGGTGTCTTCCATCACATACTTTACCGGATGGCCATTGATGCCGCCCTGGCTGTTAATCCAGGCCGTGTAGTCGGTCAGACCGGCGTGGATATGGATGCCGGCAAAGGCAAACACACCGGACAGTGGTATGGAGCCACCGAACACGATGGGTTCCTTGTCCTGGGCCATGGCCGGGGCGGCTATCGTTATTGCAGCAACCAGACTGCCAAGCCCGGCAAGCCGGCGACCTTTTTTGAGGATGTTTCTGAACATGTTTCTTCTCCTTGCTGCTTCTTGTTGTTGGTGTTGCACGGTTTCTCGGTGAAAAGCCCGTTGAAAGGCTCGTTGAAACACGATTAATTCCGGAACGGCCACAAGCGGAAAAAACGGCGGATGCGATGCCATATTTCCGCGAGGCCATGGGGTTCAAAAATCAGGAAGCCCACGATCAGGGCGCCAAAAATAATCTCCAGCATTGGCGACATGAACACAGGTGCGTTGGGGTAAAAGGGCGTCAGGGCTGCGGTCAGCAGTTTCAGCGCTTCCGGGACCAAAGTCATAAAGGCCGCACCGAGTATGCCTCCGAGCAAATTGCCCATGCCGCCCACGATGACCGCAGCCAGATAGAAAATCGACATCGACAGCGGAAAGCTCTCCGGCGTCACCACCCGGAAGAAATACGCGAAAAGGCCGCCGGCCACTCCGGCATAGAAGGAGCTTAGCGCGAATGACATCAGCTTGTAGCGAAGCAGGTTAATACCAAGAATCTCGGCGGAAATATCCCGATCCCGGATGGCGATAAACGCCCGGCCAATCCGGGTCCGGAACACATTGCGGGCGGCAAACACCATCAGAACCGCCAGCGGCACGATGATGAAGTACATCATGAAATCGCTCTGGAAGGTCCACCCGAACAGGTGAGCCGGTTCCAGGCTCAGGCCGCCCATGCCGCCGGTGACCGATTCCCACTCGGCAAAGATGAAATGCAGGAACACACCGGCGGCCAGGGTGGCGATCGCCAGGTAAAGTCCCTTGACCCGAAGCGAGGGCAGGCCCACCAGAATCCCCGCCGCGGCAGCCATAAGCCCTGCCAGCACCAGGGTTACCGGGAACGGCAGGCCGGTATTGAGGGACAGCCAGGCCACGGTGTAGGCCCCCACGCCCATGAAACCGGCCTGCCCGAGGGAAATCAGGCCGGTAAAACCGGTCAGGATGTTCAGGCCGGTGGTGCTGATCACGGCAATGCCGACAAGGCAACCAAGGTACAGCAGATACGAATCAACCATGAACGGGAACAGCAGCAGAATCAGCAGGAACAGCCCGAACCACAGTTTCTGGGTCTGGCTGGTCCAGATTGCCTCATCGGCCTCGTAACTCTGTTTTGCGTCACCGATGCGCATCTTACACTCGCTCTATTTCGTGGGTGCCAAAAAGGCCATAGGGGCGGATCACCAGAATCACCGCCAGCACCAGAAACGTCGCCGGCATCCGGTACTCACCACCCAGATAGGCGCCGGCCACCGTTTCCAGCCAGCCAATAAACACGCCGGCCACCAGGGCACCCAGAATGCTGTCCAGGCCGCCAACAATCACCACCACCAGCACACTCAGCCCAATGATCCCGAACTGGGGGCTGAGGCCGCCGGTCGCTGCCACCAGCACACCGGCCAGTGACGCGGCAAGAGAACCGAACACCCAGGCCATGTTGAAAACGCGACGCACGTTGATGCCCATGGAATAGGCCGCGGCCTGATCCGAGGCGGTCGCCCTCAACGCGACACCACCCCGGGAGAACCGGAAATAGAGCAGGTAAATAATCAACAGGGTGGCACCGATCAGGAAACCGTAGGCAATTTTAGGCGCGAGATAGAGCGGGCCGATAAACACCGGCTCCCGGGGCAGGAAGCTGGGCAGCAGCTGCGGATTAGCGGTCCAGATGAACTCCACCAGGCCCACCAGGATACTGGCGATACCGATAGTCACCATCACCACCGAGATCGGGGATTCACCCAGCATTGGCCGAATCATGGTTTTTTCAATCACCCCGCCCAGGATGCTGCCGCCGATTACCGCCATCGGCAGCGCGATCCAGGCCGAGAGCTCCATACCACCGGCAAACGCCAGGAACAGGTAGGCTGCAAACATCATAATTTCGCCGATGGCGAAATTAATCACCCGGGTCGCCTTGTAGATGATCACAAAGCCCAGGGCTATCAGGGCATAGAGCCCGCCCATGGCCAGGCCTGCCAGGCTGATTTCGCCGAAGAACAGCCAATCCATCAGGCAGCCTCCCCTTCCGGATTGAGCTTCCTGCGCAGGCTGTCGATGTCACTGTTGCCCAGGTAGGCCCTGATCACCTCGGGGTTTTTCTGAACATCCGCCGGTAAGCCCTCGGTAATGACCTGGCCAAAGTTGAGCACCGCAATGTGGTCGGAAATATCCATGACCATGCCCATGTCGTGCTCCACCATCAGCACGGTGATGCCCCACTCTTCCCGGATATCCAGGATAAAGCGGGCCATGTCCTCTTTTTCTTCCCGGTTCATACCAGCCACCGGCTCATCCAGCATCAGCACTTTCGGCTGCATGGCCAGGGCCCGGGCCAGTTCCACCCGTTTTTGCAATCCATAGGAAAGACTCGCCACCGGCTGACGGCGGATATGGTCGATTTCCAGGAAATCGATAATCCGCTCTTCAACATCCCTTCGGACCGCCATTTCCTCCCGACGGGCGGGGCCGAAATAGGCCAGTGCGCTGAGCAGGCCGCTCTTCATGTGTACGTGGGCGCCAAGCTTGATGTTGTCGAGTACCGTCATACCCCGGAACAGGGCAATATTCTGGAAGGTCCGGGCCAGACCCAGTGAGGCTCTCTGAGGCGGTTTAATACCGCTTGAAAGCACCTGGCCCTCGTAACTGACCGTACCCTGCTGGGGTTTGTAGAACCCGGAAATGCAGTTGAACAGGGACGTCTTACCGGCACCGTTCGGGCCGATAATGGTCGTGATGGTGTTTTCGGGCACACGGAAACTGACATCCTGCAGGGCCTTGACACCACCAAACGACAGAGACAGGTTTCTGATATCGAGGATGCTCACGTTACCTCCCGGCACCCCTGGCGCAGGGTGCACAGATACGCGAACACGCTCTGCCCATACCCATTCCACGCCCGAAGATGATTGTAATTTTTGTTATTTCTTGTCGCCGGGGTTAACCCCGGTCCAGATTTAAAGTAGTCCAATCAGACAACATTAGGCAAACCGCTCTATCCTGTTACCTGAGAAATAACAGAAATGAATACGCAGGGCTCAGGCCCTCAGACCTGCAAAAAGAGACCGGGTACTTATCGATGACAGACAGTCTGGTAAACACGGCAGTCGACGCCAAAACCGGCGTAGCAACACTGACCTTCAACCGGCCAGAAGCCCTGAACGCGATCAATGTACCCCTGGCAGAAGCCTTGCTCGCCGGTGTCCGGGAGCTGAAAGCGCAGCCAGGCTTACGCTGCGTGGTGCTGACAGGGGCGGGACGCGCCTTTATGGCAGGCGGTGACGTAGCCAGTATGGCCGGCACACCTGAGCAGGCCGGCGATGCAATCGGCGCCATCCTGGATGCCGTCAATCCGGCCATCCTGCTGTTACGCAGCATGGATGCCCCGGTAATCGCAGCGGTGAAGGGCGTAGCCGCCGGAGCGGGGCTCAGCCTGGCATTGATGGCGGATCTGGTTGTAGCCCGGGAGGATGCAAAATTCCTGGTGGCTTACAACGGCATTGGCGCCGTCCCCGACTGTGGCGGCAGTTGGTTCCTGGCGCACAGGATCGGCGCAGGCCGGGCGGCGGAATTGATGCTGCTGGGGCGAACCCTCAGCGCAGCGGAAGCGAAAGCCTGGGGCATGATCACCGAGTTCGCCCCTGAGCAAGAGTATGAAAACCTGCTGGCCGGGATCATCGAAAAAGTCGCCAACGGGCCGACCCGGGCGTTTGGCGCTTTCCGCCAGCTTACCGACCGGGCCAACGGCAACCAGTTGGCGGCGCATCTGGAGGCCGAACGGGCGGCGTTCCTTGACATGACCCGGACTGAGGATTTTGCGGAGGGTGTGTCGGCGTTTATTGCCAAGCGGCGCGCACAATTCCGGGGTTACTGATCAGACCGGATCACGCTGTTTTTGCGTTCAACACTGGAAGGATCGTAACCTGCACACTTCGATTTTTCTTTGGCCCCGAGTCTGAACCAACTGCGAGTCGTCATGAATCCAACCATCGAACTCTTGAAATCCCACCGTTCCATCCGCAAGTTTACCGACCGGAAAATTTCCCGGGAGCTGCTGGAAGAGCTGATTCGTGCCGGCCAGTGCGCCGCCACCTCCAACCATGTGCAAGCGTATTCGGTTATTCATGTGATCAGCCCGGATAACCGCCGGAAAATAGCCGAGTTGGCTGGCGGCCAGAGCTACATCGCCGACTGCTCGGATTTTCTGGTGTTCTGCGCTGATATGAGGCGCTCAACCGATGCGGCAGGCCGGGCCGGGGCTGAGGTTATCCGGGGCATGACCGAACAGTTGCTGGTCGCCACCATAGACGCCAGCCTGATGGCACAGAATGTCGCCATAGCCGCGGAATCTGAAGGGCTCGGCCTGTGTTACATCGGCGGCATACGTAACAATCCTGCGGAAATCAGCGAGACTCTCAGGCTTCCGGAACATGTCTATCCGGTATTCGGCATGTGCCTGGGCTACCCGGATCAGAATCCCGAGGTGAAACCCCGGCTGCCAGTGGAGGCAATTCTCAGGGAAGATGTTTACACCGATGCCAGGGACGAGGAACTGGTAGCAGGGTTCGACCGCACCATGAACGATTACTATCAGGAGCGTACCGGAGGCAACAAGGACACTACATGGTCCGAACAGCTCAAGCCACTGTTCACCTCAAAATTACGGCCGCACATGCGCGAATTCCTGCGCAAATGCGGCTTTGAAATGAAATAGCCGCTAAGGAGTTGCCCGTGGTCTGGTGACCCGGTCTACCAGGTATACCAGCCCGTGGTAATCAACCCCGCTGTGCCGGCTGAGGCCAATCTCGCAGGTACGGCTGGTGGATATCCCCTCCTCGCAGTCGGCGGTCTGCTCCGGCAGGGTCCGCAGGGCGTGGGCATTGAGCTCCGGCACGTTAAATCCCTTGTCGCCGGCAAAGCCGCAGCAGTGAATGCCCTCGGGCACAACCACCCTGGTGCTGCAACGCCGTGCAATGTCGATCAGCCCCTCGGCCTCACCCAGATGCTGGGTACTGCAGGTTACATGCACTGCCAGCGGCGTCTGTTCCGGCTCAAAATCAAGGCGCTCGAGCAAGTGCTCTCGGATGAACTTCACCGGGTCAAACAACGCCAGTCCCGCCTCGGCAGCCGCCTCCCGGATCTGCAATGTACAGGGGCTGGTGTCGCAGTAGATGGGATCCACCCCGTTTCGGCTCGCCCTCAACAGCGCCGCAAGCAGTTCGTTTTTCTTGGTCGCAGCCTGCTCCGGGTAGCCTTTGGAGGCAAACGGCTGACCACAACACAGGTTGTCGACGGCATCCGGATACACCACCTGATACCCGGCTTTCTCCAACAGCCGTCGGGTAACCGCAATCAACGGTTCCTGTGCCTTGTCACCCCGGGCCGGGCCCATGGTTCGGGACACACAGGCGGCCATATAGACCACCCGGGGGCGGCCATCATCTCCGGCTTTCGGGGCCGATGATACAAACCGCACCGGCTGGGGCATGCTCGGATCCCACTGGGCCACCCGGCCGCCGGAAATCTTGCGAACCCCGGCGCTGATACGGGTCAGCAGCGGTGCGCCCAGGAGCCGCTCCACGCCAGAAGCTCCGGCCAGCACAAACCGGGTCGCCTTCAGGGCAGCCGAAAAATGCCTGGCCAGTTGGTTGGCCACGGCCTGTCCAGAGGCCTTTTCACTGCGCAGCTTACGAACCAGATCTCCGGTATTGATGCCCACCGGGCAACGCTGGGCACAAAGACCTGTTGCGGCGCAGGTATCCAGGCCGTGATACTGCCAGGCCTTTTCCAGTTCCCGGGTATCCTCACCGGCACGCCGGCGTGCCTGGATATCCCGCCAGATCACGATGCGCTGGCGCGGAGACAGGGTGAGCCCTTCGGAGGGACACACCGGCTCACAGAATCCACACTCGATGCATTTATCCACCAGCGGATCCGCCTCTGGCAGCGGCTTGAGGTTTTTCAGGTGAATCTGCGGATCTTCCGAGAGCACAACATCGGGGTTCAGCAGATTCTCGGGATCCAGCAGGCGCTTGATCTGCCACATCAGTTGCCAGGCATCGTGGCCCCATTCCAGCTCCACGAACGGCGCCATATTGCGGCCAGTGCCGTGCTCGGCCTTCAGCGAACCGCCAAATTCCACCGCCACCAGCTGAGCCACGTCTGCCATAAACGCTTCGTAACGGGCCACCTCGGCGGGGTCACCAAAACCCTGCGGGAAGACAAAGTGCAGGTTGCCCTCAAGTGCGTGGCCGAAAATGATGGCATCGTTATAGCCGTGCTTCACGAACAGCTGCTGCAGCCGGGTGACACCTTCGGCAAGCTGATCGATGGGAAACGCCACGTCTTCGATAATAACCGTGGTGCCGTTAGGCCGAACCGCGCCCACCGCCGGGAATGTGCCCTTGCGAATGGCCCAGAGCTGGCCGGAAACCCCGGCATCCCGGGTGAAATCAACCTGCTGCTCCAGAGGGAAGCCCGCCAGTGCCTCACGAATGCGGGCCAGTTGCTCGTCCAGCACACCGGGACCGGGAGCCCGGCTTTCCACAAGCAATGCACAGGCGCCCTCGGAGAGACCATGTATCCAGTTGGGCAGGCCCGGCTTGTCCTGCACCGACCGGAGGCTGCGGCGGTCCAGCAGCTCCACCGCTGCCACCGGCTGGGATCTCAGAACCGACGCCGCACGGCAGCAGCTCTGGGCATCCCGGAACACCAGCAAAGCGGTGGCCTTGTCCGGGTACTCCGGTACGGTGTTGTAGGTGACTGCGCTGACGAAACCGAGCGTGCCCTCGGAACCCACCATCAGGTGCGTCAGGATATCGACGGGGTCGGTAAAATCCACCAGCGCGTTCAGGGAAAGCCCGGTGGTGTTTTTCAGACGGTACTTGTGGCGAATGCGGTCTGCCAGCTCCGGATTCTCCCGGGTGTTGATAGCCAGCTTGTTCAGGGCAGCCAGCAATTCACCGTGGCTGTCGCGGAAGGCCGCGACACTCGCCGCATCTTCCGTATCCAGCACGGCCCCATCCGCCAGCACCAGGCGCATGCCGGCCAGGGTGTGGTAGCTGTTCTGGGCGGTGCCGCAGCACATGCCACTGGCGTTATTGGCAACAATGCCGCCAATCTTGCAGGCGTTGATGGAGGCCGGGTCCGGGCCGATCTTATAGCCCCTGGGCGCCAGCCAGGCGTTGGCCTGGGCACCGATGACCCCGGGTTGCAGACGAATCTGACGGCCGTCATCGCGGATGTCGTGGCCGCTCCACTGGTCACCCAGCACGATCAGGATGGAATCGCTGATCGCCTGGCCAGAGAGGCTGGTACCGGCGGCCCGGAAGGTCACTGGTACGTGATGTTTGCGGGCCAGGGCCAGAAGATCGATCACTTCTCCCTCGTCCTGAACGCGTACCACAACCTTGGGAATCAGCCGGTAAAAACTGGCGTCGGTTCCAAAGGCGAGGGTGGAAACCGGATCATCAAAAACCCGGTTGTCCGGAATCCGCTGGCGGATCTCCGCCAGCACCGCTGAAGAAAAGCTCATACATCCTCCAGAATCAGCACGATGAGCTCACGGGGGCCGTGGGCGCCATAAGCCAGAACCTGTTCGATATCGGCGGTCTTGGACGGGCCGGACACCAGCAAGACATTGGTGGGCAGCCCCGCCGCCCAGTCCTGAGCCACCATCATGTCATACAGATTGTCATGAATCTCACTGGCCTTCAGCAGGGCAATGTGCACCGGCGGCACCAGGCTCATCAGCCGGGGTTCCTGGCGATCCGGCCACAGCACCAGTGTGCCCGTTGCGGCGATGGCGCCGAGGGTGCCGGTCAGGCTGGCATCCACGTTCCAGAACAGCTCTTCTTTCCAGGCTTCCACCGGCTGATCGTAGGCCAGCAGGCGGACCGGCTGCCCGGTAGCGTCAAAATGCGTCTGCAGCGCCCGACCATGCTCTTTGCCGGGTGCGCACAACAGGTTGGTGAGGTTCCGCCTGGCCAACAGCCCGGCCACGAGCTCCGGCCAGTTGTCAGAGCTGCACGGGTGTACTTCAGTGTGAACCGCTTCCATCAGGCTGCGCAACCGGGCGATTCGGTCTTGCGGCGCATAACGCCAGGGTTCAGTCACCAGGCGCTCATCAAACTCGTCCGGGCGGGGTGTGGTACCGGCCAGGCTGTTTCTCAATTTACCAAGGATGTTCGCGCGGGCGCTCATGATGGCCGGCCTCCGTTGTGATCGAGATGCTGCGCCGCCAGGTCGTGCAGGGACCGGCGGGCGGGCACCGGCGCACTGTGATTTTCGGTCCAGGGGCCGGCCTTTTTCGGCGCCAGCGCCCGGAAGCGGGTAGCGGCCCAGAGGAAGCTCCGATACAGCGCCGGCCGGGTATTGAGCATCTGCCAGCCGCGCCAGAGCCACCGTTCCGTTCGGGAGAATTTGGCGCCGCCACCCTTCACCTGCTGCGGCTGCCCAGGGTTCTTCACATTTTCCTGGCGCAGACGCTGCAGAAGCTCTGGGATCGGAATCTTGACCGGGCATACATCACCGCAGGCCCCACACAGGGACGAAGCGCTGGGATGGTCGGGCACTTTATCCAGGCCCGCCATGTGCGGCGTGATGATCTTGCCGATGGGCCCGGGATAGACCTCGCCATAGGTGTGGCCACCGACTCGCGTGTATACCGGGCAATGGTTCATGCAGGCGCCACAGCGGATACAGTTGAGGGTCTGGCGCATCTGGGCATCGGCAAAGGCACCGCTGCGGCCGTTATCCAGCAGCACCAGGTGCACCTCTTCGGGCCCGTCCAGTTCGTCCGGCTTGCGGGGGCCGGAAATCAGGTTCACGTAGGTGGTGATGGGTTGGCCGAGGGCCGAGCGGGTCAGCAGCGACACCAGGGGCACCACGTCCCGGAGGTTGGCGACCACCTTTTCGATACCGGTTACTGCGATGTGAACCGGCGGCACCGTGGTGCTCATGCGTCCGTTGCCTTCGTTCTCCACCAGCAACAGGGTGCCGGTTTCGGCGATGGCAAAGTTCACGCCGGATACCCCCACATCCGCTTCCATGAATTTCTGGCGCAGGGTCCGGCGACCGACCTGGATCAGCTGATTGACGTCTTCGGTTTCCGGCTCGCCCAGCTTGTCATGGAACAGCGTTGATACCTGCCGGGCGTTCTTATGGATCGCCGGCATGATGATGTGGGAGGGCTTCTCGCCATCGAGCTGGACAATGTACTCCCCCATGTCGGATTCCAGGCATTCGATGCCCCGCTCCGCCAGGTAGTCGTTCATCTCCATCTCTTCGCTGACCATGGACTTGCCTTTCACCACCTGGCGGCCGTTGCGGGCTTCGATGATGCCATGCACCAGGGTATTGGCTTCCTCGAGGGTCTCCGCCCAGTGTACCTTGACGCCGTTCTCGGTCAGTTTCTGCTCGAGCCGCTCCAGCAGGTCCGGTAAACGGGACAGCGCACCGGCCTTGATGCGGTTGCCAAGCTCCCGCAGGCCTTCCCGTTCGTCGGCATCCGGAAACGCGCTGGCCCGCTTGTGCATCAGCGAATCCATCGCGGTGCGGAAATTGCTGCGCAGCTGCCCGTCCGCAAGTGCTTCCTCGACACGGCCCCGGAAGCTGGAAGACAGTTCGGTCACCGGAATGCGCTGGCTCATGCGACCTCCCCTTCGCTGGCACCATTGACCCGTTCCCAGAGGAAACTGGCCAGGTGCCGGCCCCGGAAGGCTTCCTGCTGCTTCTCCAGGGAGCCGTTGATGTTCATCAGGCAGCCGCCATCAGCGGTAACCATTTCAACCGCGCCGGAATCCACCAGCGAGCGGGTCTTGTCTTTCACCATGGCACCGGAGACTTCCGGCATTCGCACCGAGAAGGTGCCGCCAAATCCGCAGCATTCGCTCTCGTGGTCGTGATCGACCCGCTCCACCCTGTCCAGCTGTGTCAGGAGCTCACGGGCGTGCAGGTGGGTGTTCATCTCCCGGCGGGCCGAGCAGGAGGTATGCAGGGCAATCTTTTTCGGCGCTCCGTTATCCACCAACTCCACCTTGCAGACCTTCAACAGGAATTCCGTCAGCTCAAAGGTCCGCTCGGCCAGGGCTTCCACCCGCCGGAGGGTGTCGGGCTCATCGGCAAAAAGCGCCCGGTAATGGTGCCGGAACATGCCCGCGCAGGAACCCGAGGGCACTACCACGGGCAGGCCGGCCCGATCCAGGACATCCAACTGGGCAAGGGCCACGGCTTTGGCTTCATCCCGATACCCGGAGGTCCAGGCGGGCTGGCCGCAGCAGCTCTGCTCCTGCGGAAAATCCACCCGGATGCCTTCCCGCTCCAGCAGGCGAATAGCGTCCAGCCCCGCCTCCGGAAAGAACAGATCGACCACGCAGGTGCCAAACAGCGTGACCGCCTCCGGTTTTTCCGGGTAATGGCGTTCCGGTTCTCGCGCTGGTGCAACCCGGGTGGCGTTGGGGGCTGCATCGTAAAACAGTTCACTCATCAGGCGGCGCCTCTACGAAAAGCTCAGGACTGCGCATTGGAAAATTGGTAATACCAATTGACAAAGATACTCATCCAAGGTATGGGATAATTGATACGGATGTCAAAGGATTTAACCCAGACATTAGTCGCACTGGTTAGGAATTCAGACTGACTCGTAGCCGCGGAGGGGATTTTTTGGTATTGGTATGACCAATACTCAGTCACCGAAGCACGAGACGAGCATCAATGGACATCGGACACATCGCACCCCGCAGACTCGCAGACACCATCGTTGAGCAACTGGAAACCATGATCCTGGAAGGCACCCTGCAGCCGGGTGAACGGCTGCCTCCGGAACGGGTCCTGGCAGAGCAGTTCGGGGTGTCGCGCCCCTCCCTGCGGGAGGCAATCCAGAGAATGACAGCAAAGGGCCTGCTGCTGAGCCGCCAGGGCGGTGGCAATTTCGTAACCGAGGCCCTGGGCGGCAGCTTCAGCGACCCGTTGATTCCCCTGCTTGAGAACCGGCCCGAAGCACAACGCGACCTGCTCGAGTTCCGGCACACGCTTGAGGCCGATTGCGCCTACTATGCAGCACTCCGGGCCACCGAGGTGGACAGGAACCATCTGAGGAGCGCTTATGAGGCGCTGCAGGCCTGCTATGGAAAAGATACCGACCGGGACCTTGAGGCCGAGGGAGCGGCCGATGCCCAGTTTCACCTGGCCATTGCCGAAGCCAGCCACAATGTGATTCTGCTGCACACCATCCGCAACCTGTTCAACATGCTCAAAAGCAACGTGGTGACCAACATCGGTGGCATGTATCAGCGAGAAGCGGAAACCCGGCAGGGCCTTGTGGAGCAGCACCGGATGCTGTTCGAGGCGATCATGGACGGACGGGCCGAGGATGCCCGGGAACTGGCCGGCACCCACATCCAGTATGTGCAGAAAGTGCTTTCGGAAAGAACCGAGAATCATCGGCGGCTGGAGCGCTCCCTGCGCCGGGAAAAGCTCTCGCGCACCTGAATTCAGAGCAGGCGGCGGATCTCTTTCCACAGCCTGCGATAGGCGTCTGCCGCCACCGAACCGGGCGCCAGCAACTCCACCGGTGTGCCTTCCTCGCCCATTTTCTCAACCACACTGGCGTTCGGGATGATGGTTTTCAGGCCCTTGGGCAGAATTTCATCCTGGGCGTCAATCAGCTCCCGATGCAGGCCCTTGCGCCGATCCGCCATGGAATAGAACGGGTGCAGTTTGGAGGGCTTCAGTTTCTTGTCCTTCGAGAACTCCTGCAACTGCTTCCAGCTGTTGAGGGAAAGCCAGGTAGGAATTACCGGCACAAACACTTCGTCGGCAGCTTTGAGCACCTGCTCGGAAAGCCTCGACAGTGAAGGCGGGCAGTCGAGAATCACCAGGCTGGTCTCCTCCGAGAGCGGCGCCAGCCACTGCTTGATCAGGTTGCTGCCGTCTTCCTGACCCAGCTTCACATCGAGGTTACGGAAACTGGTATGGGATGGAATGAAATCCAGATTGGCGTATTCGCTTTCGTGGATAAACTCGGCGATGGGGGTTTTGCCCTTCAGCAGGTGTGAAAGTTTGTGCCCCTTCACCTCTTCAGCACCCGCCAGATACCAGCTGGACGCCCCCTGGGGATCCAGATCCCAGAGCAGGGTGGCGTAGCCGGCCTGGCTGGCCAGATAGGCGATGTTCACCGCAGCTGCAGTTTTACCCACACCGCCCTTGAGACTGTAAAACGCAATGGTCCTCATCCTGCCATGTCCTTATTGTTTCAGGCATAAAAAACCGGGGAAGTCCCCTGCCCTCACTCCGCTCACTGGCTCACTTTTTCCCAGACCGTCAGCTCGGAGAAGCTGTGCTGGAATTTGTTCCGGGTTTCCCGGATAACGAACGGCAGGCTGCGGGGCTCAACCAGCAGCCGGAAATGGGGCGCCAGCATCTCGGCCAGACCATCGAACGTGAAGAAGTCCTCACCGTTCTTTTTGAACCCGCCAACCCACTGAGCCCTCGGAGTGTATTCCTCCAGCCAGGTGTAGGGTGAGGCAATCACCAGCAGGCCGAGTTCGTTGATCCGCTCGTGGATGGTGGTCAGAAAAAGCGACGGCTGATACAGGCGGTCAATCAGGTTGCCCGCCAGCACCAGATCGTAACCGGTAAACCGTGGCTCCAGATTGCAGGCGTCGCCCTGGTGGAATGCCACCCGGCCGGCTGCCTCTTCCAGCCCCAGGGAGGCCAGAGTCCGCTCCTGATGACTCACCAGTTCGCCCTCTTCCGGACGGGCATAGCGCACCACTTTTTCCCGGGCCAGCTCCTGACACTTGCCCACGAAGGCGCTGGAGAAATCGATGCCGTCCACGTGCTGAAAATAACGGGCCAGCTCAAAGCCGGTTCTGCCACAGGCACAGCCGATATCCAGTGCGCGTTTCAGCGGCCGGCCGTCCATCGCATCCATGGCCGCATCGGCCAGAGCCTTGGGAAAATTGGCCTCGCCATGCCACCGTTCGCCGAAATGAAATTCCAGGTACTGGGCGAGGGTGGTATCGTTTTCATAGAACGCGCTTTGCTGCACGGAGGTTCTCCTTCGGCTTGCTATCCACTCAATCCCGCCAGTTCAACAATAACAGGATCGGACGATGAATGAACAATCCGTACTCACGAACCATCACAATGGCGCTTTTACCATCACCCTCAATCGACCGGAAAAACGCAATGCGGTGGACGGCCCCACCGCCGAAGCGCTGCGCCGGGCGTTCACCGAATTCGAGGAAAACGACGCCTTGAACGTCGCCGTACTCGCCGGTGCCGGGGGCAACTTTTGCTCCGGGGCGGATCTCGAGGCGATGGGCGACGAGAACAGACGTAACAAAATCGACCCCCACGGTACCGGCCACGGACCGATGGGCCCGACCCGGATGCATTTGTCCAAGCCGGTGATTGCCGCTGTCTCCGGCTATGCCGTCGCCGGCGGCCTGGAGCTGGCCCTGATGTGCGACATGCGGATCGTCGAGGCATCCGCTGTCTTTGGTGTGTTCTGCCGCCGCTGGGGCGTTCCCCTGATTGATGGCGGAACCATCCGGCTACCCCGGATCGTGGGCCATGGCAGGGCCATGGACATGATTCTGACCGGCCGCCCCGTCAATTCGGAGGAAGCTCTGAGCATAGGCCTGGCCAACCAGGTGGTCCCGGACGGCTCAGCCCTGGCAACGGCGCAGGAACTGGCAAAAACCATTGCCGGCTTTCCCCAGCGATGCCTCCGTGCCGACCGGGCGTCCGCCATGCACCAGTGGGACCTGGCAATCCGGGAGGCGCTGATCGCGGAAGGTGCATCGGGCTATCCAGTGGTGTTTGAAGAAGCCATTGCCGGCGCCCGGAAATTCAAAGAGGGTGCTGGCCGCCACGGCCAGTTCTGAGCATGCCGGCAAGCCAGTCGGTCGCCCCGGATTGCATGGATGGTCTTTGGAATGCCGGCGAGAAAGCCAGCGTCAAAGACTTCCTGAGGCTGCAGTTGCTGGGCGGGCTCCTGAGCACCCGGAGCACCGATTCCATCGCGTCAATCAGCACTGGAGCCGTATTAACCATGACCGACATCACAACTCACGTCTTCCTCTCCCACGGCCTGGAAAGCGGGCCAGGCAGCACCAAGATCCAGGCCATGAAAGCCGAGGCCGAAACCTTCCGAAACGTTCAGGCCCATGCCATCGACCACCGCGGCACGAAAGACCCGGCTCTCCGGCTGGCGCAAATGCGCGAAGCCATGGCTGGGTGCGGCGCAAATCCGGACAACTCCATTCTGGCCGGCTCCAGCATGGGCGGCTGGGTATGTGCGCAGACCAGTTCGGAAACTCCGGTCCTGGGCTGCTTCCTTCTCGCACCGGCGCTGGCCATGGCGAAGTACCCCCAGTCCAGCCCGACGATCCGGGCCCGCCATAGCCAGGTCATTCATGGCTGGGACGACAACGTCGTGCCGGTTGCGCCCGTGCTTGATCTGGCCCGGAAGCAAGGGATGCCCATTCTGGTTCTGCCCGATGGCCACCGGCTGGAAAACAGCATCGGGCGTGTGCTCAGTGAGTTCCGCCAGTTCCTCGAAACCTGCCTTTCGGATACAAATAAACCGTGATTTCATAAACTTGCGAAACCGCTAAATCCTGTGCCCCTGAAATTATTGTTTTGGCCGTTTTCTTGCGAAAACCACGTTGTTTTGCCAGTCTTCATTAATGTAACAATACATTTCAGCAAAAAAAGAACGGAGAAAACCCGATGAGCAGCATGAGCACGTTCAAGAAACTGGCCGGAATTTCAGCGTTCGCATTCGCGGCCATGACCGCGGCAAACTCTGTGAATGCCGCCAACTGGCGGTATGCCCATGAAGAGTATGAAGGCGACGTGCAGGATGTATTCGCTTACAAGTTCAAGGAATACATTGAGGACAATTCCGATCACACCCTGCAGATTTACCGTTTCGGTGAACTGGGCGAGTCCGACGACATCATGGAGCAGACCCAGGCGGGCATCCTGAACTTCGTAAACCAGTCCCCCGGTTTCACCGGGTCCCTCATTCCCGAGGCCCAGATCTTCTTCATCCCCTACCTGATGCCGACCGACATGGACACGGTCATCAAGTTCTTCCGGGAAAGCGAAGCCATCAACGAAGACTTCCCGAAACTTTACGCGGACAAAGGTCTCGAGCTCCTGAAGATGTACCCGGAAGGGGAAATGGTTGTGACCGTCGATGAGCCGGTCACCAAGCCTGCTGACTTCAACAACAAGAAGATCCGGGTTATGACCAACCCGCTTCTTTCCGAGACCTATTCCGCCTTCGGTGCAACCCCGACCCCGCTGCCCTGGGGTGAAGTATACGGCGCCCTGCAGACCAACATGATCCAGGGCCAGGAAAATCCGATCTTCTGGATCGAGTCCGGCGGCCTGTATGAAGTGTCCCCGAATCTGGTCTTCACGAGCCACGGCTGGTTCACCACCGCCATGATGGCCAACCAGGATTTCTACAACCGCTTGTCTGATGCGGACAAGAAACTGGTTCGGGACGCGGCGGATTACGCTTTTGAAAAAATTATCGTGCACATCGACGGCCTCGCGGACGAAGCCCTGGCCAAGATCAGGAAGGCCAGCGATAATGTCACGGTCACCCGCCTGAACGACGAACAGATTGAAGCCTTCAAGGCCCGTGCGCCGCAGGTTGAAAAGAAGTTCATTGAGATGACCGGTGAGAGCGGTAAAGAACTGCTGAACCAGTTCAAGGAAGACCTTAAAGAAGTTCAGAACGACTGAACCTGCAACGAACCATTCCCGCCGGCCCTCGCCAGCGGGAAGCGGATTAAACCCCGCCCCGCCGGGGAGGTCCTACCGGCCGGGAGCGACATGCTCTGGAGCAGACCCCATGTCCGAGAATTCCCCGGATCTTGAAGACGACACCGGCACCTACGAGTCCGGCCTGCCCGGGTTTCTGGGCACTATTGATGTTTTCATCAGCAAGCTGGAAGCCGTCATGCTCGCGGCAGGGGTGCTCTTGATGGCGCTGAACACCTGCGCCAACGTGATATCACGGTTCCTCCTGCAGCAAAGCATGTTCTTCACCGGTGAAGTCAACCGCATACTGATCATTCTGATTACCTTTGCCGGAATCGGTTATGCCGCCCGGCACGGTCGACACATCCGCATGTCGGCCATATTCGACGCGCTTCCGGTGATGGGGCGCAAGGTGCTGATGATCATCATTGCCCTGTTCACCTCCGCGGTAATGTTCTTTCTGGCTTACTACTCCTATGAATACATCGTGACACTCGCAGGGCGTGGCCGGATCTTACCAGCACTGGGTTTCGAGGTGTGGATAATTTACGTGTGGGCACCCATCGGGTTCACCATCACCGGTATCCAGTATCTGTTAACGGCCATCAAGAATTTCCGCAGCCCGGATGTTTTCCTGTCGACCAGTGTAAGAGATGGCTACGCAGACACCGAGTCGGAAGTGTGAATCCCCAATCCGCCAGTAACCCGTAAGGAAGGACTCGCTCATGGCGACCACTCTGATGCTTATCATGCTCGTGCTGCTGCTCCTCGGCTTCCCGATGATGATCCCCCTGCTCGTCGCCGCGATCATCGGTTTCATAATGAGTTTCGGCGGCCTCAGCCAGATGGAAACCCTGATCCAGCAGATGATGGGTGGTATCCGGCCCGCTTCGCTCATTGCGGTTCCCATGTTTATTCTCGCTGCGGATATCATGACCCGGGGCCAGTCGGCAGACCGTCTGATTCACATGGTCATGTCCTTTATCGGCCACATCAAGGGCGGTCTGGCCATCAGCACCGCGGCCTCGTGCACCTTGTTTGGCGCGGTGTCCGGCTCAACCCAGGCCACCGTGGTCGCTGTCGGCTCCCCACTGCGTCCCAAGCTGTTGAAAGCGGGCTACTCCGACTCCTTCACACTGGCACTGATTATCAACTCCAGTGACATTGCCTTCCTGATCCCGCCGAGCATCGGCATGATTATCTATGGTGTGGTCGCGGAAACGTCCATCGCCGAGCTGTTCATCGCGGGTATCGGCCCGGGCCTGCTTATTCTCGCCATGTTTTCCATCTACTGCCTGATTTATGCCCATGCGAACAAGCTGCCGACGGAAGACAAGGCCGGCTGGAAAGAGCGGGCAGTGGCCACACGGGACGCGCTCTGGCCACTGGGTTTTCCGGTCATTATCGTTGGTGGTATCTACGGTGGCATCTTCAGCCCCACTGAGGCGGCTGCTGTATGTGTGCTCTATGCGCTGATTCTGGAATTCATCATCTTCCGCTCACTGAAGAGCGCAGATATCTGGAAGATTGCCAAATCCACCGGCCTGATTACGGCGGTGGTCTTTATTCTGGTAGCCGCAGGCACCGCTTTCTCCTGGATCATCTCGTTCGCCCAGATCCCGCAAGCCATCCTTGAAGCCGTCGGCGTCAATAACGCCGGACCGGTTGGTGTGCTGATCGCCATCAGCATCTCGTTCTTTATTGCCTGTATGTTTGTTGACCCGATTGTGGTAATCCTGGTATTGACCCCCATCTTCGCGCCGGCCATCCAGTCCACCGGCCTGGACCCTGTGCTTGTTGGGGTACTAATTACCCTGCAAGTGGCCATTGGCTCGGCCACGCCGCCGTTCGGTGTTGACATCTTCACCGCCATCGCGATTTTCAAACGTCCCTACTGGGAGGTGATCCGGGGTACGCCACCGTTCATTGTCATACTCTTCGCGGCCGCTGCGCTGATCATCACCTTTCCGCAAATCGCTCTGTTCCTTCGTGACCTGGCTTATCGCTAGGCCGGGCTACAGGAAACCCACAGGGAGACACACTCATGTTCAAACGGATTCTGGTAGCGGTGGACGGGTCGAAAACGTCTTTGAAAGCGCTCAACAAGGCCATAGATCTTCAGAAGCTCATTCCCGAGGCCGAAATCTACATCCTCTGCGTGTACAAGCACCACAGCCTGTTCGAGGCCTCGCTCTCACGTGGGCGGCCTGCGGGCATGGACATTCCGGACAAGGCGCTGTCAGACTTCGCCAAGGATGTGGTCAATGACGCCAAGGAATTGGCCAGGGAGCAGGGTGCCACCAAAGTTCGTGGGTTTGTGAAGGCGGGTCGCCCTTCAAAGGTGATCACCCGATTCGCCCACGATAAGGAAGCCGACCTGATTGTCGTGGGCGCCCAGGGTACCAACAGTGACAAGGATGGTATGTTCCTGGGCAGTGTGTCGCACCGTGTTGCATCCCATGCCAAGTGCCCGGTTCTGATCGTCTGAGAGATCAAACAGGGGCATCAGGAAGGCGAACCGGCGTTTCCTGGCGGGCAGCCCTGATTATGGAGCACTGCCCGGAAAATCCGGAGGCCGGTATCAGGGCATCCGGCCGGTGCGCTCAAGACGCCTTGTGACCATGCGATGATAGAGCCGGCGCAGTAGCGGTCGAACCAACGGCAGACTGATCAGCCAGGCCAGGGGTTTGAGTATTGGCGCCCGGGACATTAACAGAACATAGGCGTCCAGCTCACTGTGGATACCACCGTACTGGTCCTCCACATGCAGTTCCTGAAGCGCCGTTTTCGGATCGATCCCTTTGGCCTTCAGTTCCTCATCCCGCCCGGTAATGTCGACCCATTCCACCTGATCCGCGGCACGGCCCGCCAGGCGTTCATACCGGCGCCGGTCTCGCCGGCAACCGGGGCAGGCGCCGTCATAGAAAACGCGGATGATGTTGCCTGATTCTGTCACGGGGGGCATCACAACCCATTCCGGGTCCTCGAACTCACCAATGGGCCTGATCTCCACAAACGGCGCTGCGCTGCGAATGATGGCTGCCACGTCCGGATCATGTTGCTTCTCCATGACGTCCCGCTGTTTTTTGCTTTCCCAGGATGCAATCGCAATCAGGGTATTGGGGGCGCCGATCTTGCGGTGCAGCTCAGTGCCCCGGGCACCCGGTGCCTGCTGGATGATTTTACTGGCCCGGACCCAGGCGTCCGCGTATTCCTCAGCGGTGTGACCTTCCCGGACATGCACTTCGAAAATGAACTTCATAGGACCTCCCGGCTTCGTGGCTTTTCCTGACTCAGGAGATTCTCCACCGAAAACCAAGGCCGGGAGGCCCCCAGCAGCCTGTCAGACTCAGTCTTCAGCGACGCTGTTCAGGTATGCCTTGTCTGAAATATTGGTCCACTGGCGCACCTGCTTGAGATAGCCGCGCTGTGACTCAATGATTTCCCTGGCCAGCTCATCCTTCTCGGCGGCCTCCGCCAGCAGCCGGTTCGTTGTACGGCGCAGGGCCTCGATGACTTCCGGTGGGAACACCTTGTGGGTGACATCAGGGTAGTTTTCCTTCATGCGATCCCAGGCCACACCGCTTTCATGGGTGCTCTGGATATACATGTCGTAAGCTGCAGTGCGCATGGCGACTCTCAGGATCTCCTGAAGATCTTTCGGCAGCTTGTTCCAGGTTTTCTGGTTAATCAGGAACTGAACTTCCGCACCCGGCTCCTGCCAGCCGGAGTAGTAGTACTTGGCGATCTGGTGGAAGCCCATCTGGAAATCCAGAGCCGGGCCAACCCACTCCACCGCATCAATGGTGCCGCGCTCCAGGGCGCTGTAGAGCTCGCCCGGGGGAATATTGGTCACCGCAACGCCGAGCTCAGACATCACCTCGCCGGCAAAGCCCGGAGTGCGCATCTTGATACCCTTCAGGTCCTCCAGGGAGTTGATCTCCTTGCGGAACCAGCCCCCCATCTGGTTACCGGTGTTGCCGCCCGGGAACGACAACAGTCCATAGGGTTCATAGACTTTCTGCATGAGTTCCATGCCGCCACCATAATAGAACCAAGCGTACATTTCAGGTGCAATCAGCCCGAACGGGATGGTGGTGAAGTACATGGCATTGGGGATCGTGCCCTTGTAGTAATAGGACGCGGTATGCCCCATGTCGTACTGGCCGTTACGCACCAGATCAAAAATTCCGAACGGCGCCTTGTGCTTGTTGGACGGATCAATGCGGATTTCCAGTCGGCCAGCCGACATGGCCTCTGCCATATCCGCCATATTCTGAACGGTCTCCCCCAGAATCGGAGAATTGGGGCCCCAGGTTTGCGCAAGGCGCAAAGTGAAGTTTTCCTCGGCAACCGAGGACATGCTGAAGACGGTGGCTGCAGCAGCGACGGCCGCAAGCAGTGTTTTCCGGATTGTCATTGTGTTGGCTTCCGTTATTGTTGGCATGAAAACAGGTATCTCTGTTACGCCTCCATCATAGCTTGCTCACGGTGTTCCGCCAATCAGCGAAGCCGCCAGTCAGCGAAATACCGGGAACAGATATCAGACCTTGAACTGCCCTACCAGCTCACGAAGGCTCTCGCCCAGGCGCGCCAGTTCGTGGCTGGCTTCGTTGGTCTGGGTCACACCGGTATCGCTGCGCTGTGCGGCATCCACAATCCGGACCACGTTCTGGTTGATCTCTTCCGCGACCTGGCTCTGCTGCTCAGCCGCCGTGGCAATCTGGGTAACCTGATCGTGGATCTGGCCGACAGAGGTCTCGATCGTTTTCAGGGCGTCGGTTGCGTGATTGATCCGCTCGACCGTTTCGGTCGAGCGTTTCCGTGATGTGTTCATGCGTTCAACGGATGCCTTGGATTCCGTAACGAAACCATCAATCATCTCGCGAATCTGATCGGCGGATTCGGCACTACGCCTGGCAAGCTGGCGTACTTCGTCGGCGACCACCGAGAACCCACGGCCATGCTCACCGGCTCGGGCTGCCTCGATAGCGGCGTTCAGGGCCAGCAGGTTGGTCTGCTCGGTCACCGCGTGAATAACGTCCAGAACCTGCTGGATATCGTCAGATTTTTCAGCCAGCGCATCAATAATCTTCGCGGTATCCTGAATCTCTTCCGACAGCTGGTTTACCGCACCCTGGGCACTACTGATGGTTTCACCGCCTTCCCGGGCCATACGGTCCGCATCTGACGCAGCACTCTCGACCTCGTTGGCATTGCCGGAGATCTGCTGAATCGTGGCCGCCATTTCATTAATGGCGGAAGCGATCTGATCTGTCTCCGAGCCCTGCTCCTGCACCGATGCCCGGGTTTCATTCGCGACACGGCTCAGCTCTTCCGCGGCCGAGGCCACCTGATCGGTCGTAGCCCCCACTTCCCGCATGGTGTTCTGGATCTTGACCACAAAGGCATTGAACCGTCGGCCCAGCTCGGCCAGTTCATCTTTGCCCTCATCCGGCAGGCGCTGGCGAAGATCACCTTCACCGTCGGCGATTTCCTGCATCATGTTACTGACACGTTTCAGCGGCGTGGTTACGCTCCGGCCAACAAAGATCCCGATCACCAGCGCGATCACGACAACAATCGCGGTGACCAGCAGGATGAATCCGAGGGTCGCCGACATACCCCTTTCCATCTCCTGCCGCGCGGCTGCCAGCTCCCGTTCGATATCGGTGATGTACACGCCGGCACCGATCATCCAGTCCCAGTCCGGGATGACGGTGGAATAGGACAGCTTGGGCTCTTCGTTACCGGAGGCGGGGTTCATCCATTCATAACCGTAAAAGCCATCGCTCTCGGCGGCATCGAAGAGGTCACCCACCAGGCGTTTCAGCGTCGCGTTGTTGGTTGGCCCCTCTTTGGACGGATCCGGTGCATAAGCCAGGTTGTAGACATCGCGGGTGTAGGCGAACACATAGTTGGTTTCATCGAAACGGATTGAGCGCAGGCGCGCTGCAGCCGCCTCTTTTGCTTGCTCTTCGCTCAGGGACGGATCGTTCTTGGCCTCCAGAACCACCGCTTTGGCGGCATCGATCAGGCTCTGAAGGCCGGCCTTCCGGGCTTGCAGAAGGCTGGCCTCAAGGCGTTTGATTTCCTCTTCCGCGTTTACCTGAATCTGGCTTGCGGTAATCCAGGCCAGGGTGGCGGCCGTAATCAGTACCGGCACCAGTACAGCTGCCAGCAAACGCGTTCGTATTGTCAGGTGACTCAGAAATTTCATCGTGCCCGCTCCCAGGGAATTGTTCTTGTGGCGAATTATCCACAGACCCTTCAGCCAGATCTGTTCCGGTTTGTTAAGACAGGTTTCAGGAACTCATGGCGCGGCCCCCATTTCCATGACTAAACTGTTATTCGCAAATTATTTTCAGGTAATTAAGCTATCGGCAGTAACCTGATTATCTTGAGGAATTCCTAGACTAAAGAACCACTTCGAAGGTAGGCCCATGAAGCACCTGTTTCTTGTACGCCATGCCAAATCCAGCTGGGCCGATGAAGGGCTGGGCGACCGGGATCGTCCGCTCAATGCCCGGGGGGAAAGCCAGCTCGCGCCACTGGCAAAAGCGCTGCAATCTGCAGGCGCCTTCGGCGGCGGCATAGTCAGCAGCGATGCCGCGCGGGCCCAGGCCACCCTGGACGGTGTGTTGCCCGACAATGTCCCGCCAGGACGACGCCACGCCCTCAGTGAACTCTACACCTTCGACTACCGGCGCCTGCTCTGCTGGCTGCAACACCGGGATGACCAATCCCGGGTTATGCTCATAGGCCATAATCCCGCCTTACTCGAACTGGCCCAGTGGCTGCTGAAGCGACCGCCGGAGCAGTTACCGACCGCCAGCTTTATTCACATCCGGCTGCCGATCAAACACTGGCACCAGCTTGACCGGGGTAAGGGCAAACTTGTGGCCCTGCTGACGCCGCCGGACTTCAGCTACGCCCACTTCTCACGAAAGCAGAAAAAGAAAGCCAATACCGATGGTGACGACCCGGCCAGAGACATCCCCGCCGCACTCCACCATCAGTTAAAACGCCTGAGGCAACTGGAACAGGGTGTCATTCTGGGCCTGGATGACGAGTTCCTGCACCAGTACCGCATTGCCATTCGCCGCAGCCGGGCCATCGCCGAATCGGTGCTGGAAGTGAATGGCGACAAGACACTGGCGAAGGGCGTGAAAACCCTGAAGCGCCACGCCAAGGCCACCGGGCCACTAAGGGATCTGCATGTCTTTCTGCAGGATCTGCCGGAGCTATGCGGCGACAACCGCGAAATGCAGGTGGCCTTACAGGTCTGGTTTGAGAGCGAAGCCGCCAGCAAACACAGCAAACTGGTGAAGCGCCTGGGCAGCAAACGCTACCACGACAGCATGGACCACTGGCAAAACCTGATCGATTCCCGGAAGTTTCACAAACTGGCCGGAACACTCAGCCCCAAAGACATCCGAAAGGCTGTGGAGCGTCGTACCAAAGATTTCAACAGGCATACCGTTGAGCTGATGCACACCTCGCCGGATGAGGATATCCACCGTTTGCGCAAGCAGCTCAAACGCATCCGATACCTGATGGAGCTGGATGCAAAAACCTGGAAAAGCAACCTGAAAACCCTGAAAGCCCGGCAGCAGCTCTATGGCCGCTTCCAGGACCTGCATGTGCAGATTGAGATGCTGGAACATTTCCGGAAGGCGGCACCGGCGGTTTTCCCTGCGGCGCTCACGGGCATCATGCAAACCCTGGAAGATCGTAAGGCGGACGCCCGAAAACAGATTCTGGCCCTTGGCGGACTCGATGCAGCCCCGTTATGACAGCACCAGGTTTCTCAGCCGCGAAACTCTGCTCACGCGCCTGCGCCTGCGCCTGCGCCTGCGCCATAGGTAATAACAAGGCAGCCTAGCCGGCAAACCCTATCTGCTTCAGATTTGGCGGCCGGTAATCCGGATCCAACCGCCAGCGCTCGGCCACGGACGGGTGAATGGCGGTCTCGACATTGTCCGGTTTCAGGTTGCGAACCAGAGGCGTTGAAAACCGGAAAATATGGCGCCGTGAGTTGTGCAGCCTGGCCCTGGCGCTGGGATTGATACCGGCGGGCAGGTGCTCCTCAATATCCAGGCCGGCGCTCCTGGCCTGCTGCACCATCCATTCCAGGGCGCTGTCGGAAGCCAGCAGCCCCTGATCGTCTGCCGGGTAACCACCGCCGATATCACTGTGGGAACCGGCAAACCACACCTGTTTCAGATCCAGCTTGTCCCGGGGCTCCCAGAGCGTAGGTTCGAAATCCTCCCGGCGCTCATCAATGGCCAGTGCATGGCGGGCAATACGCACATTACTTCCCAGCTTGGTGTCGTAAAACTCGTCCTTGCGATCAAACAGCCCCATCAGTGAGAAGGGCACACCCAGGGCACCCACCGTATCCCAGGCGCCCACAAAGCGGATCTCCCGGGACTCATGGCTGTGGGCATTCCGGAACTCGACGGATTTGGCGCCGGCCGGCTTCCAGGCATCGCCGGTTTTCTTGTAATGATCAAACGCCTGCTGGATCAGCCGGGCATCGGGCCGTTTGAGAATGCCGCAGTTGTTGATCAGGCCGCAGAGGGAGCGCACGGTGTAGGCTCCGCGGCTGAAACCGAACAGATAGAGGTCGGTGCCGGGCGTGAAGTTCTGAACGATGTAGCGGTAGGCATCCATGATGTTCTTGTGAATGCCCTGCCCGGTAATGCCGCCAATCACCGCGTTATGGTACGACCCAATGCCCCAGTCATAAAACACATGCTGGGGCTGGCCATCGGCCGCCAGGGGGCGAATGGCTCTGGCCATTCTCAGCACATTGGTGGGAACGTCTTTCTGAAGATCTTCTTCCGGGCGGTTCCATGTGCCATCGGCACAGACAACAAGGCGCTTAACCATGGCAGACTCCTTTGCCAGCAATATGATCAGATTCTGATCATATTATAGCTCAGGGCCGGTCATCCGGCGGCGCGTCTTCATCACATTTCCGGCAGTCCAGTTCAAACCCCTGCATGGACTCCCGGCCTTCTGCCGTTGTCACCCACGGGCGGTTCACCCAGGGCGGTGTATGGCGCACATGTTGATTGTGGCCACACGCCAGCTGGGCGACCCAGTGATTTTCTTCGTCTTTGTGGTAGGCGGTGATGGGTTGTTTCATAACTTCTCTATGGAAAGCAAATGACCAGGCCAGCGGCCATCTTCAAGATAGAAACCTACTTTAGGACAGATCGGTTCCTCAAGCCAACCTGCCTCGCCTTACCAGCGGATCTGTTCATAGGTGACGCCAGCCCGCCCAATCCCTTATCCTGAGGTATATAGTTATTCCACACTCACCCGCAGGAGCCCCCCATGAAAACAGCCCACGACCTGGTAGCAGCTGCAAAGAAAGAAATTCAGGAAGTTCCGCTTGAGCAGGCAGACGATGCCATCAAAAACGCGGACCTGCTGTTGGATGTCCGCGATGCCGATGAATACCGCTCCGGGCATATTCCCGGAGCGGTGAACATCTCCCGGGGGTTGCTGGAGTTCAAGTTCACCAATGATCCTGCGTTTGAAAGCCGGGATCTCAACATCGTGTGTTATTGCAAGACATCCGGCCGGGCGGCACTGAGCGCGAGGGCCCTGAAGGAAATGGGCTACCTGCACGTGCAGTCCATTGCCGGTGGTTTTGATGCCTGGCAGGAAGCGGGGAAACCGGTGGCCAAGCCGGAGCTTCCGTCCTTCGAATGACAGTCGGCTACAGGCAGCAGGCCTCGTACTTCTTCCCGCTACCGCAGGGGCAGACTTTGTGTTCAGGCTGCTGTGTCATCGGGCGCCAGGATTTTCGGCTATGCTGCTTTACCGGCGGTGTATCAGTATCAACCCGATTCCGGCCCTAACCTCCAAAATATCTGGTGATTTCTTTTGTCAGATGTCTCGCTGTTACAGATTCTTCTGGCCAACCTGGCGGTTTTCGCCGGCGCCTGCCTGCAGGGCGTGGCCGGCTATGGCATTGGCACCCTGGCGGCGCCGCTGCTGTTCCTGATCAGCCCGCTGCTCGTGCCCGGCCCGCTGATACTGAATGCCTCCCTGCTGACCATCTTCATGCTGGTCCGTAACCGTGGTGCCCTGCAGGTTCGGGAGCTGCGCTTCGCCATCGGGGGTGGGGTTGCCGGCGCGGTTCTGGCGGCACTGACCTTGCTGGTGATTTCCACCAAGGGATTCGAGCTGATCTTCGGCATCCTGATTCTCGCCGCAGTGTCACTCAGCCTTGGCGGGCTCAAACCGGCCCTGAACGCACGCAATAGTGTGATGGCCGGTGCCGCCTCAACCTATATGGGCACGATCACGGCCGTCGGCGGCCCGCCCATTGCGCTTATCTATCAGAACGAAAAAGGCCCACTGGTGCGTGCAAATATGTCCGCTTTCTTTCTCGTTGCAAGCGTATTCAGCCTGTCTGCACTGCTTACCTCCGGCTATCTGGGCACTCGCGAGCTGGCTCTGTTTGCGGTGACCTTCCCGGGCGTTGTGGTGGGCTTCTGGTTATCCGGCAAGCTGTTGAACCACATGCCCTTCGAGGGGCTTCGCCCGGTGATCCTGGCGATTGCCGCCGTCGCAGGAACCGCGGCCCTTATTCGCGGCCTGCTTTCCCTGTAGGAGACGAGGCCAGCAAGACGCCGCCGAAGACAATACCCAACCGGCTGAAATATGAGCTTTGTTTGATAATTTCGCAGCGCCAGAGAGCCGCAACGTGGATAACATGGCCGGAAGCCTTCCTTAATACGTTGACTTTCAAGAGAGGCGCGAATCAGTTAACAAAAACAAGGGCTTTCTTTACTCAGTGGCGGGCGAGAGATTTTTCGGTATAGTATTTGAAGGTACTACCTTTAAATACCGAGGTGACAAAATGGCAACATCCGTAAAACTTGACGATGATATGAAAAGCCGGATCCAGCACTTGGCTGAAGCGCGACATCGTTCATCGCATTGGATCATGCGCGAAGCGATCCGTGACTATGTTGAGCGTGAGGAAAAGCGAGAATCTTTCAAACAGGATGCATTATGCGCTTGGGAGGCGTACCAGAAAAACGGCCTGCATCTGACGCTTGAAGAAGCTGACGCCTGGCTGGAGAAGCTTGAAGCGGGTGAAGATGTGGAGCTGCCTAAGTGCCACGTCTGAACTGGTCGCCGCCAGCTCTCGATGACGTACAGCGACTCTATCGCTTCCTTGCTATAAAAGATGAAGATGCCGCGCGCCGTGCCATCAAAACAATACGGGCAGGCGTAAAAATACTCGCACACCAACCGGAGGCAGGACGTCCTGTTGAAGATATGGATCCGGTGTTTCGGGAATGGCTGATTGATTTCGGAAGTAGCGGCTATATTGCCTTGTATCGCTTCGATGGTGAAACAGCAACCATCCTTGCTGTGCGACATCAAAAAGAAGCCGGATACTAAGACAAGAAAGAGTAATGACAGATGGTCCAGCAATACTTCAATCTCACTGGGCCGACCGCAGAACTGGCCATGCGCAGCATGACTGAACCCAGACCCAGGGGTGCCGCTGAGAAAACGGCGGTTGCGGTTCGAGCCTCGGGGCTGAGGCTGCTATCTTTCAACAGGATCTGACCAAAGCTGACAATGTCGAAAAGTTGTTCGCGGATACCGAGGCCCCACTTGGCAAAGCTCTGTCTGGTCTCACAGGCAATGCCGATTTTACCTCGACCCCCGTTAACCGAACCGCTGGCAAACCACTTTAACTTGCTGCAACACAAGGGCATGGTCATCCAGTTGATTCTGCTGGCCGGGCTCGGCACCTATGCGCTCGTTGATTATACCCTGCTCACCAACTACCTTGTTTCCGGTGACTTGCAACTCTGGCCCTTTGTGTCGGCGGGACTGCTGGCAGGTGCCCTCGGTTTTCAACTTGGGAAAGGTGCTCCGGGAGCAGAGCGCCTGGGCCTCGCCGCCCTGCTCGGTGTCATTGCGATGGTGGCCGCCTACCCTGGCCTTCAACGGTACACACTGATGAATTCTCCCGAACCAGTGGCCGTAGCTTTCAAGATGACTCAACCCGGCTACTTTGAGCACTCTGACTATCCGGCTATCAACCAACAGGAAAGCAGCATCCCGGAATACTGGCAGAGTCTGCCTTCAGGAAAGGCGCGCACGGCGGGAGTGAAGTTCAAGCGCAGGCGCATCACGAACGGGAGCTGCCGTTGCATCAGATCGGCGAACAGCCAGTGGGCGGGATAGCCGCGATCAAACAGGATCAGGCTGCCGGACGGGGCGTCATCGAGATGGCGTTGGGCGCAGCCGCGTTCACAGGTATCAGGGGAGACGAGGCTACCCTGCCCAGAGCCGAACCCGGAATCGGTTCTTTCGCCACAGCAACGCCAACCAGAGAGCGTGGGCGTTGATCAGCAATGCGAGAATCCATTCAAAGGCATCATCCTTACGGCTGTAGAACTCGGGCGCGACGCCGTTGAGGACCACCGAGAGAATGCCGACACCCAGAATCAGCTGGCACAGGTTCAGCAGTCTCATGCCGGTGTGTTTCCAGAGCGGATGGCCTCGCAATCCGGCACTGACGAGCAGCTCGCAGATAAACGTGAGCGAAAAGTACAAAACCACACCAATCCGGCGGATCAGATTAAAACCATCCCCGGCATGGCCCAGCGCCAGCGTATAAGCGCCCAGGGATAGGCTGGCCACCAGCCCCAACCAGGGAACCCAGGCAACGCCGGCCGAATGAACGCCCAGCTGGCGCAGCCAGCGGCTATTCAGCCACCAGAACAGAATCCCCAGCAAAGCCGCGGGCAACATGGTGCCCTTGAAGATGAAATAAGAGGTGCCATGGCGGCCGGTTCGGCTGATGCTGGTGCAGCTGTCCCAGTAGGGCATGCACAGCTCGACGTACCCTTCCAGCACCGAGACCACAAAGGTGGTGTGGATAGTAAGCAACGGCACAAGCCCGGCGGCAAGTGCCAGCCACCAGAGATGGAATGAACGATGGTCTGCCATGGCAGAAGGTCCTCAGCGCATCCCCGCCAAAGGGAGATCAACCTACAAAAACCGGTCGCTAACATCTTGAATGAACATTATTTGACCAAATTTTGCAATCGAGTCCATGCTGTCAGGGTGCTTTTGCCTCAAAATAGGGTCTCAGGGAGTCAGGATCGGTTTATGAGTACACCGCATCAGGAAATTGTTGAGAGCCAGATCGATGTGTCGGAACTCGCCATCGGCATGCATGTCATCCGTCTGGACCGGCCCTGGGAGGACACTGACTTCCTGCTTCAGGGGTTTGTGATTCGTGATCAGTCCGAGATCGATGCGCTGCGCGCCCAGTGTGATTTTGTCGTTATTGAAGGACGAGTCAGCGGCGCCCCCTTGCCAAGGCCTGAAAAAAGCGGCCTGAAGCCATCAGGCCTGATGCGCCTATTCAGGCGAAATACGGCTCCGGAGGTCTCCAGCAACACGGCCAAAGCAGTGCCACCACGCAAACGTGTCACGTACATTAACAAGGTCGAAGCCGGGCGGGAGATGAAAACGGCGGTTATCCGCTTTGAGGAGGCCCAGAAGACGGCCAAGTCGATCATGTCTGGCCTCAGGGTAGGCCGCACGCTGGACCTGAACAATGCCCGCACCGTGGTCAACAGCTGTGTTGAGAGCGTGCTTCGCAATGAAAACGCGCTTCTACTGCTCACCAAAATCAAACATCAGGACGAGTATACCGCCGAGCATTGCATCAACGTGTCCATTCTGGCGGCTGCGTTTGGCAAGCACCTCGGCTTGCTGGAAGGCGAGATCCGTAATCTGGCACTGTGCGGTTTGCTGCACGATGTGGGCAAGACACGGATTTCCGATGAGATCCTCAACAAGCCGGGGGCTCTCACCCCCCAGGAGTTTGACGTGATGCGCCTGCACACGACTCACGGGCGCACCATTCTGATGGGTACCAGCAACTCCCTGAATACTGCCGTGGATGTGGCATTCAGCCACCATGAGCGCATGGACGGTTCCGGTTACCCCCGGGGCCTGCAGGCACAACAGATCCCCTACTTTGCCAAGATGATCGGGCTGGTGGACACCTACGACGCCATTACCAGTAACCGGGTGTACGACAAGGGGCGAGCCTCCATGCAGGCACTGGAAATCATTCACAAGCACCGTGGCACCCAGTTTGATGAGGAGTTGGCCGACGCCTTTATCCAGATGATTGGGGTGTATCCGCCGGGCTCGATTGTTGAAATGGTGAATGGGGAGGTGGGTATCGTTGTCGAGAGCTACCCCAGCCACAAACTCAAGCCCAGAGTGCTATTGGTAAGAGACATCGACAAAAGCCCGCTTATGCCTTTCCGCACCCTCGATCTGAAAGCCTCGCCCGAAGATGCCGCCGGCGACATCTACCGCATTGCCCGTGAAGTCCCGGATGGTACCTACGATATCGTTCTACAGGACTTCGTGGACGAAGGCCTGATCGTAGTCAAATCACAGGAGGACTCGAACCAGGCTTGATCTGAGCGGCTGAGCCAGGCTACGGGCGCCTGGTTACCGCCATGGTCAGCCGGGAAATGCAGGTGGTTTTCCCTCCTTCGTTCTCAAGCCGGATTTCCCACACCTGGGTCGTACCGCCGATATGAATGGGCTTTGCAGTGCCGTACACCCAGCCTTTGGTAACCGGGCGGATGTGGTTCGCGTTGATACCCAGCCCCACAGCGACAGTCTCCGGGTCTTTCAGGCAACAGTTGGCGGCCATGCTGCCGAGGGTTTCTGCCAGCAATACCGAGGAGCCACCGTGGAGAATGCCAAACGGTTGAACGGTACGTTCATCAACGGGCATGCGGCCTTTTATGTAATCATCGCCGATTTCAAGGTACTCAATACCCATGTAGCTGACAGCCGTGCTTTCGCTGGCTTCGGCGAGGTGTTCGAGGTTCGGGGTCTGGGTCCAGATTGCCATACAGATGCAGCTCTCATTTATCAGGAACAGGGTTAGAAACAGGGCATTCAGTTTATACAGATAGGATGCGAACTACCAAGATCTCTTTAACCTGTGCTCAAGACGAGTATGTGCGAAGGTTTTCTTCGGCGTAGTGGTCGAAATTCCGCCCGAAACTGTTATTGATCGGGGTGCTTCCTCCGATAACCCATATCGGTTTACTCAACTCTGACAAGTACCCCTTTTCCCAGCTCGGACAACCGGTTTCTGCCATCTGGCGCCGGATACCGATACCCGGCACCGGCCGTATCATGAAAAGGTCACCGTTTCGGCCAACCATGGCCCGGGGGACGCCCTTCGCCTTGGTAATGTCTGCCGGGAATCATCGGGGGGCTCTGCCCAGGTATTTCAACACCAGGTCCTCGTGTATACCTTCCATTTCGATCAGTTTGAGTGCCGCCCTGATATCATCAGCGTATTGGAGCACTGGCGAGTTTTTCGCCACCGCGATGTAGGACCGCTCACCAGGCACGAAAAATGGGGAGATATCGGCTTTAATGTCCAGTTTGTCAATCACATAGAGTCCTGCAAGTTCCGGAGCAATCACCACATCCACCCGGCCTTTCTGCATCATCCGCATCAGGTTTTCGTAGCGCGGCGCAGGCTCTTTCAGCAAATTTTCATCCGTGTCGAACCGCCGGAAATAGGAAGCACCCTCAAGAACACCAATGGCCCGGCCATAGAGATCCGAGTAGCGTTCGATCCTGTGCTCCTTATGCAGGTAAAAGAAGAGGCGGCGTTCAGGTGGAAAAGCCGGGGTCACCAACTCCATCAGCTCCGCCCGCTCCTCGGTCTCCAGAGGGCCGAGCATTACATCCACCGCCCCCTGCTGAACCATCCTCAAAACCCGGCGGAAAGGCGCCTCCCGGTAATGCACTTTCCAGCCCAGGCGGTCTGCGATTTCCTCGAATATTTCTACGTAGAGGCCAGTTCTCTCACCATTTTCGATAATCCTGTACGGAGGTGCATGGCTGGCGCCCACGGTTACTGTCAGGGCTTCCACGGTTTCCGTGCCCTGCTGGGCCGTGGCGGGAAGCGCCAGCGCCATCACGAAGGCGGCTATGAATACTCGCATTCCTGTCGTCCTTGCCTGTGTGCTTTTTGCGTTTTTTCAGGATCTGGCCATATATGTCCAGAGTATAGACGGTTCAAGATCTGCGGGGGCCGGATTTACGTAACGGTGGTTGAATTCAGCCACCGACGGCACAAGGTTGTTTCACAGACCAGTCAAGAAGTGCCATTCATTCGTTAACGTTAAGGACAGACACCATGAAGATTCTGATGGTTCTCACCTCACATGACCAGATGGGCGATACCGGCCACAAGACCGGCTTCTGGCTCGAGGAGTTCACCGCACCCTACTACGTTTTCCGGGATGCCGGCGCGGATATCACCATTGCCTCGCCGAAAGGCGGCCAGCCACCGGTGGATCCCAACAGCGAGACGGAAGAAGCCCTGACCGAAACCACCCGGCGCTTCCAGGAAGATCCCCACGCCAAGGAGTCCCTGGCCAGCACCAGGAAGCTGAGCGACGTGGACATGAACGAGTACGACGCCATCTTCTACCCGGGCGGCCACGGCCCGCTGTGGGACCTGGTCAACGACGACAAATCCGTCGCCCTGATCAAGACTGCGTACGAGCAGGGCAAGGTCATCGGTGCCGTATGCCACGCGCCGGCCGTGTTCAAGAACGTGGAAATCAAGCCCGGCCAGAACATTGTTGGCGGCCGGGAAGTGACCGGCTTCAGCAACAGTGAGGAAGAGGCGGTGGGCCTGAGCGGCATTGTGCCTTTCCTGCTGGAAGACATGCTGAAGGAAAACACCGCCACCTACACCCGGGGTGACGACTGGGCACCGCATATTGTGGTGGATGGCAAGCTGATTACCGGTCAGAACCCGGCGTCTTCCGAAGGGGCGGCGAAGGCCGTCGTGCAGGCCCTGCAGGAAAGCTGACCGGTTGAAATCGGGGTCAGATGAAAATGGGGTCAGATGAAATTTTCATCTGACCCCATTTTCATCTGACCCCATTTTCAGTCCCTCTCTCCGGCGTGGCTGATCAATCCGCCGGGCGCACCCGCCTCCAGCAACTGCCGTATGTGGTCCGGTATTGTCACCTTCCCCATAACCGAAGGCTGAATCACTACATAGGTGATGTCGGCGTCGGCTATAAAGGCCTCATCTCCGTACCGTAAAAACTCCAGATGCAACGTGAAGGACGTGTTGCCGATTCGCCCAGTGCGAATCCGGGCCTCAAGAACCTCATCGAATTTTGCCGGAGCTTTCCAGTTCACCGTGAGACTCACCACCTGGATGTCCAGATCCTGGTCCAGCAGATTCTGGTAATCCCCGAACAGCATGCGGATGTATTCGTTGACCGAAATATCAACAAAATCCGCATAACGGGCATTAAACACCACACCCTGGGCATCACATTCGCCGTAGCGGACGCGGAAGCGAAAGTGGAAAGGCAGATCACCAGCCATGAAGCTCCCCGATTAAAGTTCAGTTACCGATCCCAACAGCATCTCATATCTGTGCTAACGTGTTGAGGAATATCTCAAAAGGCTGGCCCTCTCCATGAGCAATCCCAAACACACCCTTTTCTGGATGACGATTTTCCTCGGCGTGGTCGTGGTTGTCGGCGCCCTGATCCACAAACCCCTGATCTCCGCCTTTATGGCCAACTGGGTCTTCAACCTCCTGATTCTGGGCGTACTGATTGTCGGCATTGCCCTGACCTACCGACAGGTGTTTGTGTTATTCCCGGAGCTGAAGTGGATCGCCCAGTTCCGCACCGGCCACGCCGGGCTCTCGGTAGTCCAGGAACCGCGGCTGCTGAAGCCACTGGCCCGGCAGCTGGGGGAGGACGCCAAGCGCGATCGTTTTACCCTGTCTACCATGTCCCTGCGCACGGTGCTCGATGGCATTCATTCGCGTATGGACGAACAGCGGGAAATTACCCGATATTTCATCAGCCTGCTGGTATTCCTCGGTCTGCTTGGCACCTTCTGGGGGCTGCTTGGCACCATCAATTCGGTCGGTCAGGTGATCACCGGCCTGGACATGAGCCAGGAGGACTTCGGCAAGGTGTTTGCCGAGCTTCAGGAGGGCCTTTTGACACCTCTTGAAGGCATGGGCACGGCCTTCAGTTCATCCCTGCTGGGTCTGGGCGGATCGCTGATTCTCGGCTTCCTCGACATCCAGGCCGGCCATGCCCAGAACCGGTTCTATGACGGGCTTGAGGAGTGGCTGACCGGCGTGACCAACCTGGTGGACCGGGTGGATGACAGGAAAGACCTGTCATGATCGGATCCAGACGCCGCAGCCGAAGCACCACCAACGTCTGGCCGGGTTACGTCGATGCCCTCTCGGCGCTGCTGATGCTCGTGATCTTCATGCTGCTGGTCTATGTGGTGAGCCAGCTTTATCTTTCCCAGACCCTGTCTGACCGCGACACCCAGTTGGCCCGCCTCAATGCCCAGTTGAACGAATTGTCGGAGCTTCTGGGCCTGGAGCAGAACAAGACCGATGCCCTGGAAGACCAGATGGCCAGCTTTCAGGACGATTACAGCGCCAGCCTGACCCGAAACGACAAACTGGTGAACCAGCTCGAGTCCACCCGCGAGCAACTGATGCAGCAGACCGCCATGGCCGAAGCCCGGGCCGAGCGGCTGGCAAGCATGGAGCAATCCATTGATGAGAAAGAGGAGATGTCCGCCAGCCAGCAGGCGATGATCCTGCGGCTGTCCAATCAGATTGCGTCGCTGCGGGAGCAACTGAGGCAGATCGCCTCCGCGCTGAAGTTGCAGGAGCAGATGACGGCGGAAAAAGAGCAGGAACTGGAACAGGTCAGCCGGCGGCTGAATACCTTGCTGGCCGAGCGGGTAAACCAGCTCGAACAGTACCAGTCGGAATTCTTTGCCCGACTACGGGACATCCTCGCCAGCAACGAGAACATCCGGGTGGTGGGCGACCGTTTCCTGCTGCCCTCGGAGTTGTTGTTTGCCTCGGGTTCGGCAGAACTTGGTGAGGATGGCATGCGCGAACTGGACAAGCTGGCAAAGGTGTTGCTCGCTGTCGCCGACAAGATTCCGGAGGATGTCGACTGGATTCTTCGAATTGATGGCCATACCGACGTTGTGCCCATCAACACCCCCAAATTCCCCTCCAACTGGGAGCTTTCCACCGCCCGCGCCGTGGCCGTGGTCCGCTATCTGGCAGCACAGGGGGTGCCCGAGCGACGCATGGTGGCCGCCGGCTTCGGCGAATTCTTCCCGGTGGCAGAAGGCACCTCGCCGGAAGCGCTACAGAAGAACCGGCGGATTGAGCTCAAGCTGACGGATCGCTGACCGGGCGCGGCCCACGCCGCCAGCCCCGACCAGCGGCCCATCAGAAATGAATAACCGTCCGGATGCTCTTACCCTCATGCATCAGATCAAATGCCTTGTTGATATCCTCCAAAGGCATTTCATGAGTAATAAACACATCCAGCGGAATCTCGCCTTTCTCGGCCTTTTCCACGTAGCCCGGTAGCTCGGTACGGCCCTTTACGCCACCGAAGGCTGAACCACGCCAGACCCGGCCGGTCACCAACTGGAACGGACGGGTGCTGATTTCCTCGCCGGCGCCGGCAACGCCGATGATGGTGGATTCGCCCCAGCCCTTGTGACAGGCCTCGAGTGCCGCGCGCATCAGTTTCACGTTACCCACACACTCGAAGGTGTAGTCCGCGCCGCCGTCGGTCATCTCGACGATCACTTCCTGAATCGGCTTGCCGTAATCGTTGGGATTGACCACATCGGTGGCACCCAGCTGTCTGGCGATGTCGAACTTGCCCGGGTTGATGTCCACACCAATGATCCGGCCGGCTTTCGCCATCTTGGCACCGATGATGGCGGCCAGGCCGATGCCGCCGAGACCGAAGATCGCGACGGTCGCGCCTTCTTCAACTTTGGCGGTGTTCAGAACCGCGCCGATACCGGTGGTCACGCCACAGCCCAGCAGGCAGACCTTGTCCAGGGGTGCTTCCCTGGGAATCTTCGCCAGGGAGATTTCCGGCAGCACAGTGTACTCGGAGAACGTGGAGCACCCCATGTAGTGGTACAGCGGCTGGCCCTTGTAGGAGAAGCGGGAGGTGCCGTCCGGCATCACGCCCTTGCCCTGGGTCGCCCGCACGGCACCACACAGGTTGGTCTTGCCGGAGGTACAGAACTTACACTCTCCGCATTCGGCGGTGTACAGGGGAATCACATGGTCGCCGACTTCCAGGTTCTTCACGCCAGGGCCTACGGCCTCGACAATACCACCGCCTTCATGGCCGAGGATCGTCGGGAACAGTCCCTCGGGATCAGCCCCTGAGAGGGTGTAGGCATCAGTGTGACAAACACCGGTGGCAACGATACGCACCAGGACCTCGCCCTCCTGCGGCGGGGCAACATCAACTTCAACGATTTCCAGCGGTTTGTTGGCTTCAAACGCCACCGCGGCACGGGATTTAATCACTGGCAGGCTCCTCTGGATCGATCGGGAATCTCGGCTATTGCGGATCCCGGTTATTTGACGGACTCTAGACGACCGGTCTAATATAGCAAACATGACAACGAACGACACCCGCACTCACATTATTCACACCGGCGCCGACCTGATCGGCCAGAAAGGTTTTGGCGCAACCGGCATTAATGCCGTGCTGACGGCCGCCGGCGTGCCCAAGGGGTCGTTCTACCACTACTTTAGCAGCAAGCACGATTTCGGCCTGGCGGTCATTGATACCTTCGCGGAGGAATACGACGCCAAACTGGATCGGATTCTCAACGACACCAGTCGCACCTGCGTGGACCGCTTGCGCGCCTACTTCGACACCGGCTTTGAGACCATGACCAGTTGCGAGTACACCCGGGGCTGTCTGATCGGCAATCTGGGCCAGGAACTGGCGGGGCAGAACGAAGCCTTCCGGCAACGGCTGGACACGGTCTTTGCCAGTTGGGAAAAACGGTTCGAACAGTGCCTTGGTGACGCCCAACGGGCCGGGGACATCAGCGCCGGCATAGACCCGGCCGACGCCGCCAGCTTTCTGCTATCCGGCTGGGAGGGCGCCATCCTGCGCTCCAAGGTTCTCAAGTCCACGGAACCCATGGAGCGGTTCGTGCGGGTCTTTTTCAAGCAGTGCCTGAACATCGACTGAACTTTTTTTCGATCACTGACTAGTAGACTGGTCTAATTAATAGCATTTAATCTTAAGAGTATTTCATCTGAAGGAGGATGCCCGATGAGCAACCAGAACGATCCACTGTTTCAACCGTGCCACCTGGGCCAACTGGCCCTGCCCAACCGGGTTCTGATGTCGCCACTGACACGCTCCCGCTCAAGCCAGCCCGGGGACGTTCCCAACGACATGAACGCCCGCTACTACCAGCAACGGGCCAGCGCCGGCCTGATCATCAGTGAAGCCACCCAGGTGTCACCACAGGGCAAGGGCTATGCCTTTACCCCCGGCATTCATTCGCCCGAGCAGGTTGAAGGCTGGAAGAAGATAACCGGTGCGGTGCACATGGCCGGTGGCCGGATCCACATGCAGCTGTGGCACGTGGGCCGGATTTCCCATCCGGATCTGCAGCCGAATGGTGAGCAGCCCGTTGCGCCGTCCGCCATCAGGCCCGAAGGCGCCAAAACCTTCATCAGCGCCGACTCCGGCATGGTGGATATTCCGGAGCCACGGGCCCTGGAAACCGGGGAAATGGCCGATATCATCGAGCAATACCGCCAGGGCGCACTGAATGCAAGGGAAGCCGGCTTTGATGGCGTTGAAGTCCATGCCGCCAACGGCTATCTGCTGGACCAGTTCATCAAAAGCGGCAGCAACCAGCGCACCGACGAATACGGCGGCCCGGTGGAAAACCGCCTGCGCCTGCCGCTGATGGTGGTCGAGGCCGTTATCGACGTCTGGGGCAAGGACAAAGTCGGGGTTCGCGTCAGTCCCACCGGCAGCTTCAACGCCATGGACGACGACAACCCGGTTGAGACCTTCGGCACCTTCGCCCGGCACCTGAACGACCTGGGCATTGCCTACATCGAAGTGGTGGAGGACTCCTTCCAGGGCAATCATGCCAACGGACGCCCGGAAGAGGTGATCGATGCCATCCGTGCCGGCTTCAAAGGCACCTATATCGCCAATGGTGCCTACACAGCCGATGAGGCCCGGAAGCGTATCAGCGAAGGTCGCTGCGATCTGGTCAGCTTCGGTCGACCGTTTATCGCCAACCCGGACCTGCCGGAGCGCTTCCGCCAGGGTGCGCCGCTGAACGAATGGGACGACAGTACCTTTTACGGCGGCGACGAGCGCGGATACACCGATTACCCAACGCTACAGGAACTCGAAAAGAGCGCCTGAACAAGGCTTTCATTTCCAAAGGAGACAAACCATGAGCAATACCAACGACCCGATCAACAGCAAAGTCGTCATTATCACCGGTGCCAGCAGTGGTCTCGGTGAAGCCACTGCCCGCCGTCTGGCCGACAGGGGCGCCAGGCTGGTACTCGCCGCCCGCCGTGAAGATCGCCTGAAAGCCCTGGCGGAGGACCTGAAATCCAGGGGCGCCGAGGCAATCTGGCAGGTCACCGACGTGACCGACCGCGCCCAGGTGGAATCCCTGGCCGCCGCCGCAAAAGAGGCCTTCGGCCGGATCGATGTGCTGGTCAATAACGCCGGCCTGATGCCTCTGGCGCCGCTGGACGCCCTGAAGGTAGACGAATGGGAACAGATGGTGGACGTCAACATCAAGGGCGTGATGTATGGAATCGCGGCGGTGTTGCCAACCATGAGGGAACAACACAGCGGACACGTCATCAACCTGTCGTCCGTCGCCGGCCACAAACTGTTTCCGGGGGCCGCTGTCTACTGCGCCACCAAATACGCCGTCCGGGCCCTGTCTGAAGGGCTGCGCATGGAAGCGGGTGACGAAATCCGCAGCACCAACATCTCGCCGGGGGCGGTGGCGACCGAGCTCACCAGCACCATCACCGATCCGGACGCCAAACAGGCGGCGGATGAGCTCTACAAGGTGGCGATTGATTCCGACGCCGTGGCCCGGGCCATTGTTTATGCCATCGAACAGCCCGCGGACGTCGATATCAACGAAATCATCCTGCGGCCCACCGCCCAGGAGTTGTAACACCAACCAGCAGCCTGTCGGACTTAAGTGATCGTCACGAGCCGCTTTCCCACCGGCACAGTAGATCAGCCTTAAGTCCGACAGGCTGCTGGTCCTTCAAATCCGTCGCAACGCCGCCGTATTCCATCTGGCGGCGTTGGCGGATGTTATTCACCACGCATTCGTAATTGCCCGTCACACCACCAGCGCCCGGGACAGTGGGAACTCCTCCAAGTGCTCATCCTGGCTGGCCATTCGCTGCCTGCCGGGGCGGGCGCTGCAGCAACCATCAGTGAATACGAAGCCGGTGAGACCGGAGACGAGCCTGCCTATCGGTGGCCCTGGCCCGAGTTGCCGTATCAATGAGCCGGATCTGGACTGGCGTTACGGCGCGGCATGGCCTGAGGAGCAACTGATCGACTATGATGTGGGGAGCAACTACGGCAACTGGCAATACCTCGCCGGCGTGGGAGCCGACCCCAGAGGCCTGAGGCAGTTCAACCTCGATAAGCAGACGCAACAGTACGATCCCACGGGCACCTTCGTGGATCACTGGGGTGGACAAGCGGAACAGCCCGTGGGATTACACACAGTGGATGCAGCAGACTGGCCTCTGTTGTGACAGGCGTGGCAGCTATGACAAATTCCGGAAATACCAGCACAGCGCGGGACACCCTGGCCCGCATTATCGACACCACTGCACCGGGCACACTGCTAAGCTGCGGAGCTCTGGCCACAGAGGTATCCCGGTTCTGGCAACAGCATCGGGAAGACACTCACCTGCACACCCTGGACACCAGTGACCCCAACGCCAGCCTGCCAATGGACCGTGTTGCGGATCTCGCACTGATCAGCGACACCCTGGAACATCTGCCCCACGGCGAAGGGGCGCTGCTGCTGGGCCAGCTCAGGAACTACGGCACCCATCAGATAGCCGTGCTGGTGGGCGAAGCGCCGGGCTGGGCCTTTACCGATTTCATCGGCCTGGGCTTCCGGCGCCATGCCGAGCTGGAAAGTGAGAACGGCGTACTCACGCTGTACACCTACAACCTGGATACTTACAACCATAAACGGACCTGGAACAATCCAGAGAACTGGGCCAATCCGGAAATGTGGGGAAAAGCATGGTGGTGAACAGCCCGTCTTCAGGAAAACTCAAACCCAGCACCATCCGAATCGGCACCCGGTACCGGGCCAACCGTCTGAAAGGTCCCTACGATGCCATCGTGATCGGCTCCGGCATTGGCGGCCTGACCACGGCAGCGTGTCTGGCGAAGGCCGGCAAGAAGGTTCTGGTGCTGGAACAGCATTACACCGCCGGTGGCTATACCCACAGCTATGCCCGCAACGGTTACGAGTGGGATGTGGGTGTGCACTATATTGGTGACATGGGCTCACCCCATACCCTCGGCCGCCGGCTGTTCGACTACATCACCAACGGCAAGCTGGAATGGGCCCCCATGGACGAGAACTACGACCGGTTCTTTCTGGGCGACAAGGTGGTCAACCTGCGCGCCGGCAAGGAAGGCTTGCGGCACTCGCTGCTCAGCGCTTTCCCCGATGAACAGAACGCCATCGACCAGTACCTGAAGCTGCTGGGCAAGGTAGCCGACGGCATGCAGTGGTACACCCTCTCCAAGCTGACCCCCGGCATTCTCAGCCCACTGGTCCACAGGGGCCTGGATGTGGCACTGCCGGAGTGCTTTAACAAGACCACCTGGGAGGTACTGAGCGAGCTGACCGACAACCAGGAACTGATTGGCGCCATCACCGGCCAGTGGGGCGATTGCGGGGTTACGCCGAAACAGTCCAGCTTCATGGTCCATGCGCTGATTGCCAAACACTACCTGTATGGCGGTTTTTACCCTGTCGGCGGCGCCTCGGAAATCGCCAAAACCATTATTCCGGTGATTCAGGAGCCCGGCGGAGAGGTATTCACCTACGCCGATGTTACCGACATCCTGGTCGAAAAAGGCAAGGCGACGGGTGTACGCATGGCCGATGGCGAAGAGATCCGCGCGCCCCTGGTGATCAGTAATGCCGGTGTCATCAATACCTTCGAGAAGCTGCTGCCGGCCGCTGTAGCCGAAAGAACCGGCTATCAGGGCAAACGCCAGCACATCACCCCGTCCATGCCTCACATTGGCCTGTACATTGGTTTGAAAGGCACGCCGGATCAGCTCGGGCTGCCCCGCACCAATTTCTGGATATACCCAGGTGCCGATCACGATGGCAACGTGCAGCAGTTCCTTGATGACCCCGAGCACGCGGATTTCCCGGTGGTGTACATCTCCTTCCCGGCCGCCAAGGATCCGGATTACCAGAACCGCTGGCCGGGCACCTCCACCATCGAGATAGTCGCCCCCACCACCTGGGAGATTTTCGAGCCCTGGCAGGACACCCTCTGGGGCAAACGTGGCGAGGACTATGAAGCCCTGAAGCAGAAGATCACCGACCAGTTACTGGAGGTAATGTACGAAAAGCTGCCGCAGTTGCGGGGCAAGGTGGATTACGTGGAAACCTCCACCCCGCTTTCCACCGCCTGGTTCTGCCGTTATGGCCGGGGCGAACTGTATGGCCTGGATCACAACCCGGAACGGTTTGAACAGGACTGGCTGAAACCCAAAACCGACATTCCGGGCCTTTACCTTACCGGCCAGGACATCCTCACTTGCGGGGTGGTGGGCGCCATGATCGGTGGCCTGGTCACCACCCTGGCCATTCAGGGCTGGCGCGGTACCGGACTGGCGAAGCGAATCTTCGTGGGTTAATGCCATTGGCAATGCCTCCGGGGTTGCGCGATCATGGCTGCCCAACATCTCAGGTAATAAAGGGAACCTGTTCATGGCCCTGTTCAGCCAGAAAAACGCCGAGAAACAGTTAAACGCGGAAGCCAGCAAGGTCCATCGGGAAGACCTTGAAACACTGCTGGACCGGCAACACGCCATCGAGGAAAAAGTGAAAGGCAGCGGCAAACTGAAGCGTTTCAGTGCGGATATCCAGCTGATGTTCTCGATGATCCGGGACTACTGGTACGGCAATTACCGCAGCGTTCCCTGGAAGACAATCGCAGCGGTGGCGGGAGCGCTGCTGTATGTCATGAACCCGCTGGATGTTATCCCGGATCTGATTCTGGGTTTCGGTTTTCTCGACGATGCCGGCGTGGTCGCCCTGTGTCTGAAGCTGGTGGAATCCGACCTGCACCGTTACGCGGCCTGGAAAGAGCAGCAGGAAGAAGTGAAAAGTGTCCCTCAGACGAATTGATTAAACTCTGAACTGAAGGTAACCTCACCCCCCCAGTTCTGTCGGCACGTCAATCAAATCTGGAGTTCCCGTGGATTTCGCCACTCTTATTGGTCTTGCTGGCGCCATAATACTTATCGCCTCCGCAGTGATTCTCGGCGTATCGCCTTTGGTTTTTATCAATCCTGCGTCACTCTTGATCGTTGTTGGCGGCACGTTGCTGGTGGTACTTGCCAAGTTCAGCATTGCCCAGTTTTTCGGCGCCTTCAAGGCCGCTGCCAGGGCATTCAAGTTCAAGTTACCGGAAACCCAGGCCAGCATTGAAGAACTGGTGGAAATCGCCAATGTCGCCAGAAAAGAGGGCGTACTCGGCCTTGAGGGCCGGGAAGTAAGCAGCCCGTTTCTGGGGCAGGGCATCCAGATGCTGGTTGACGGACAGGGCGGCAATACCATCAAGCAGCTTCTGAGCAAGGAACGCCTGATGACACTGGAGCACAATCGCTCCGGCGCCAAGGTTTTTACCGCCATGGCGGACGTCGCTCCGGCCATGGGCATGATCGGCACCCTCATCGGTCTGGTTCAGATGCTTTCCAACATGGAAGACCCGAAATCCATCGGCCCTGCCATGGCCGTTGCGCTTCTGACCACACTCTATGGCGCCATGATCGCCACCATGATCGCTACGCCCATCGCAGACAAGCTGTCTCTGCGAATGACAGAAGAAGCCCGGATGCAGTCTCTTTACACAGACGCTCTTGTGGCCATTCAGGAAGGCACCAATCCGCGGATTATAGAACAGATGCTGTCAAGCTACCTGCCACCGAAGGAGCGTGAGAAACTGGTCGAAGCCGAGGGCACATAGGCATGGATGAGCTGCCGGAAGAGGAAAAACCGGGCATCCCCGCCTGGGTAGTCACCTTTGCAGACCTGATGTCTCTGCTGATGTGTTTCTTTGTTCTGCTGCTTTCGTTCTCGGAAATCGACGCCCAGAAGTTCAAACAGATTGCCGGCGAACTTTCCAAGGCCTTCGGGGTCCAGCGCGACGTACCGGTGCTGGAAATACCCAAGGGCACCAGCCCCGTTTTTGACACCTTCTCGCCCGCCCCTCCGGAGCCCACGGTAGTAAATGAAGTAAAGCAAACCACCACGGATGAACAGCCGGAGCTACAGACCCTGAAAAGCCCCGCAGACCTGGCCGTGGAGGCCGCGATCCAGGACCAGATAAAGGAAACCATGGGCGATCTTCTGCAGGTGCTGGAGCCGGCCATCGCCGACGGACGCATCAACGTCAGCCAGGACCAGCGGCGCATCGTGATCCGCGTCGAGGAAAAAGGCTCGTTTCCATCAGGCTCCGCACAGCTGACCTGGGAGTTCGAGGGCCTCCTGCTGGAAATGGCGAAAGTTCTGGCCACGATTCCCGGCAACCTGACCATTGAAGGCCATACCGACAACGTGCCCATCCGCACAGAACGCTTCTACAGCAACTGGGACCTGTCCGCGGCCCGGGCGGCGGCTGTGGCCAATGTATTGCTGGCCCGGGATTACGTGCAGCCCACCAGGCTTGCGGTAACCGGGCTGGCGGATACCGAGCCGAGAGTGTCGAACACTTCCCCCGAGAACCGCGCAAAAAACCGCCGGGTGGAGATCATCATTGATCTTTCCGAGCCCATGCAGGAACAGGAAATTCGCCTGCGGGAGCTTATTGAGTCCGAATCCGTGGATCAGGAAACGATCATTGGGATCGAGTCCGGCACCCTCTCTTCCGGCGAAATTAGCTGGTAAAAACACGCCAGATTGGTGCATTCACCCTGAAAACGCACAACTATAGTGCGGTAAGCGCCAACCATACCCCGCCAGCCGCTTTCAATATTGCCGCAACCCCCGTCCCACTCTCGAAATGCATTGTTTTGGAACAGCTCTTGCTTATCCTGCACCTCATCAATGCACAATTCCATGCCCTTTCCATGCACAACGGCCCGGAAGAGGCCCGATACCCAACATCAGGAGCGAAAACCCGTGGACATCACGAGTGCAGTAAACACCCTGACTGAAAGCGCCAACACACTGTTCATCCTGATCGGTGCCGTTATGGTGCTGGCCATGCACGCCGGCTTTGCCTTTCTGGAAGTCGGTACCGTCCGCCACAAGAACCAGGTAAACGCGCTGGTCAAGATCATGACCGACTTCGGCATCTCCGCCGTGGCCTACTTCTTCATCGGCTATTACATCGCCTACGGCACTCATTTCATGAGTGGGGCCGCCGAGCTCACCGCCGCCAACGGCTATGATCTGGTGAAGTTTTTCTTCCTGATGACCTTTGCCGCGGCCATTCCCGCCATCGTATCCGGCGGCATTGCCGAGCGGGCAAAGTTCTACCCCATGCTGATCGCTTCGGGCCTGATCGTGGCGTTCGTCTACCCCTTCTTCGAAGGGCTGGTCTGGAACGGCAACTACGGTTTCCAGAGCTGGCTTGAGAACCAGTTTGGTGCATCCTTTCACGACTTTGCCGGCTCCGTTGTGGTGCATACGGTCGGCGGCTGGATTGCGCTGGCGGCTGTGCTGGTACTCGGCGCCCGTAAAGGCCGGTATCGCCACGGCAAGGTCGTGGCGTTTGCCCCTTCCAATATTCCGTTCCTGGCCCTCGGTTCCTGGATTCTCACGGTTGGCTGGTTTGGCTTTAACGTCATGTCCGCCCAGACCCTCGATGGCATCAGCGGCCTGGTGGCGGTCAACAGCCTGATGGCCATGGTCGGCGGCATCCTGGTGTCGATGCTGCTGGGCCGCAAAGACCCGGGCTTTATTCACAACGGCCCGCTGGCCGGACTGGTGGCCGTGTGTGCCGGTTCAGACCTGATGCACCCGGTCGGGGCACTGATTACCGGGGGTGTGGCCGGCGCCATCTTTGTGTACCTGTTTGAATGGGCCCAGGCCAGGATTGTACGCCTGGACGATGTGCTGGGCGTCTGGCCCCTGCACGGTGTCTGCGGTGTCTGGGGCGCCATCGCCTGCGGCATCTTCGGCCAGGAGGCTCTGGGTGGCCTCGGCGGCATCAGCCTGATGTCCCAGATCATCGGCTCGGTGACCGGTGTCGCTGTCGGCTTTGTCGGCGGTCTGATCGTCTATAGTGTTATTAATGCGATCTCCGGCCTGCGGCTGACCGAAGAGGAAGAGTTCAACGGTGCGGACGTAAGCATTCACCGCATTGGCGCAACGGCTATCGAATAATCTTGTCGGTGGCCCGTCTTTTGCAGCCGGTTTTTTCATTCCGCGCCGTTATGTACGGCGCGATTGACGGAGACGAACCGAACCATGCTGATCCAGACGCCGGCCGAAGGCCTCTACGACGAGCTGTTTGATGAAGATAACCGGGTACGCCCCCAGTGCCGGATGCTGGAGCATTGGCTGATCAACTCAAACGAGGAGTTGATCGCCGAAAAACGTCGGGAAGCAGATGTACTGTTCCAGCGACTCGGCATCACTTTCAATGTATATGGTGAGGACCAGGGGGCGGACCGGCTTATCCCCTTCGACCTGATCCCCCGCGTAATTTCCGCCAGCGACTGGCAGAAACTCCAAAGCGGACTGCGGCAGCGGGTCCAGGCCCTGAACCGGTTTCTCTTCGACATCTACCACGACTACGACATCGTCAAGGCCGGCGTGATCAGTGCCGAACAGGTGTTTTCCAACCCTCAGTACCAGCCGGGGATGCAGAACCTGAAGCTGCCCCGCAACCTGTATTCCCACATCGCCGGCATCGACCTGATTCGTCATAACGACGGCGATTTCTACGTGCTGGAAGACAACCTCCGCTGCCCCAGTGGTGTGTCCTACATGCTGGAAAACCGGCGGATGATGATGCGGCTGTTCCCGGAGCTATTCACTCACTCCGCGGTGGCGCCGGTGGAACATTACCCCAACCTGTTGGGCGAAACCCTGCGGGCGGCCTCACTCAGAGCCGACCCAACGGTGGTTGTGCTCACCCCGGGCCGGTTCAACAGTGCCTATTTCGAACATGCCTTCCTGGCCAGGCAGATGGGTATCGAACTGGTGGAGGGCGCAGACCTGTTCGTGGCCCACAACAAGGTGTACATGAAGACCACCATCGGCCCGCAGCAGGTAGACGTCATCTACCGGCGCATCGATGACGACTTCCTGGATCCTCTGGCCGGCAACCCGGATTCCATGCTGGGGGTACCCGGCCTCTATGCGGCTTACCGGACCGGCAACGTGGTTCTCACCAACGCCATGGGGACCGGGGTTGCGGATGACAAATCCATCTACCCCTACGTCCCGGACATGATCCGCTTCTATCTGGACGAGGAACCCATCCTGAAAAACGTCCCGACCTGGCAGTGCCGCAAACCGACAGACCTTCAGTATGTACTGGATCACTTGCCGGAACTGGTGGTCAAGGAAGCCCAGGGCGCCGGGGGCTACGGCATGCTGATAGGCCCGAAGGCGGGCAAGAAGGAACTGGCCACTTTCCGCGACCTGCTCAAGGCCAGGCCCCAGAACTATATCGCCCAGCCAACACTGAGCCTCTCCACCTGTCCGACCTTTGTCGATGAAGGCGTCGCTCCCAGACACCTGGACCTGCGACCTTTCGTGCTATCCGGAAAGAAGATCCAGATGGTACCGGGCGGACTGACACGGGTGGCCCTGAAAGAAGGGTCGCTGGTCGTTAACTCTTCCCAGGGTGGTGGCACCAAAGACACCTGGGTACTGGAGGGCGACCCATGCTGAGCCGCGCCGCCTCAAGCCTGTTCTGGATGGCCCGTTACCTGGAGCGGGCGGAAAGCCAGGCCCGACTTCTCGATGTCAGCCTGACGATGGCCCTGATTGATGTGCCGGAAGACCGCACGGAGCAGTTATCCGTGCCCTTGCTGGTTTCCGGCACCCGCGAAGTTTTCCTCGACTACCATGATGAGATCACGCCCCAGAATCTCATCGATTTTCTGTTGCTCGACAACCGGCACCCCGCCAGCGTGTTCAGCATCATACAAAGTGCCCGGGACAACGCCCTCCACGTGCGCGGCAACCTGTCCTCGGATGTCTGGGAAAGCATCAACCAGGCCTGGCTGGAGATGCAGGAATTGCAGCGCAGGGGCGTTACCGAATCCAATGCCAGCACTGTGTTCGACTGGGTCCGGGAACGCTCCCACATGTTCCGGGGCGCGGCGTATGGCACCCTGCTGAGAAACGATGCCTTTCATTTCCTGAGATTGGGCACCTTCATTGAACGGGCCGATACCACCGCCCGGGTGCTCGACATTCGCCATGTCATGGCCATGAAAGCCATGGAGGACCATGCCACCCAGGCCTTTTTCGAGTGGACAGCCGTGCTGCATTCCCTGGCAGCCTTCGAGGCCTACCAGAATACCTACGGCCATAACCTCGATGCCATGAGCGTTGCCGAACTCCTGATCCTGGAGCCGGACGTGCCTCGTTCACTGCATGGCTGCCTGCAGGAAATCGCCAGCCTTTTGGAGCAGGTGGAAAGCGGGGATGCCCAGCGTTCACGGCGCCTGGCCTCCAGCCTTTACGCCAATATCCGGTACGGTGACCGGGATTACATAGCCGAACGGGGCCTGCACGAATACCTGGTTGATTTCCTCGACCGAATTCAGGGGATCGCCGCTCAGATCCAGAGAGACTACATGGGGTGGCAGGGATGAGACTTCATATCCGGCACGAAACGCGTTACACCTACGAAGCACCAGTGAGTGACAGCATCCAATACATCCGGCTGACACCCCGCAACACCCCTCAGCAACGCATCCACGACTGGCACCTGGAGGCACCCGGTGAAACCAGCCAGATGGTGGATGGCTTCGGCAACCTGGTGACGGTAATGACCCTCGATAAGGCGGTAAACGAGATTGTGCTGACCGCCGAAGGTATTGTCGACCTAACGGGAAAACCACTGACCCGGGATGATTCTCCCTTCCCGCCGGAGGTCTTCCTGCGCCAGACCCCGCTCACTGAAGCAGACGAAGCGCTGAAAACCCTGGCCGTTCAACACCCCCCCAATAAGCGGGGCCTGGTACGGCTGATGAAACACCTGCGGGAGCACGTGGCGTTCATGCCGGGTGCCACCACGGTGACCCATACTGCCAGCGAAGCCTTCAAACAGAAAGCCGGTGTATGCCAGGACCACACCCACATGTTCCTGGCCTGTTGCCGGCACATCGGCGTTCCCGCCCGTTATGTCAGTGGCTACATACACTCGTCGAACGACGCCCATGTTGCCACCCACGCCTGGGCCGAAGCCTGGATCGGGCGAAACTGGCAAACCTTCGATGTGGTGAACACCCTGAACGTGGCCGAGAGCCACATCAAGCTGGCGGTGGGACTGGATTACCGGGATGCAGCTCCGGTTCGCGGCGTTCGGGCCGGTGGGGGAATGGAGCATATGGAAACTCGGGCCTGGGTGACCAACCCGGCGGGCAGTCAGTAACAAAAAGCCGGCAAACGCCACAATAAAGCGCTCACACCTAACCGGAGGAGTTGATTAGACTACGCGCAACAGAGCAAGCCTTACAGGAGGGCTTCATGACCTATTGCGTAGCGATGCGGCTGGCCGATGGTCTGGTGTTCGCATCGGACTCCCGGACCAACGCCGGCTTTGATCAGATCTCCACCTTTCGCAAGATGCACGTGTTTGAAAAACCGGGCGAGCGCGAACTGGTCCTGCTGTCTGCCGGCAATCTGGCCACCAGCCAGAGTGTGATCAGCCTCCTGGAGCGACAGGCCGGGACCGATGTGCACAATGTCCTGAATACCGGCTCCATGTTCGAGACGGCGGAAATCGTTGGCCAGACCATGCGGGAAGTGATCCGGCGGGACAACCCGGACGGCAGACTCAGCCATGTGGACTTCAGCTGTTCACTGATTCTGGGGGGCCAGATTCGGGGCGAGGAGCCCCGGCTGTTCAATATCTACCCGGAAGGGAATTTCATTGAAGCCACGGAAGAAACGCCGTTCTTCCAGATCGGCGAGTCCAAGTACGGCAAGCCGATTCTGGATCGGGTCATCAGCTACAAGACGCCGCTGAACCGTGCCTATCAGTGTGCCCTGATCTCCTTCGACTCCACCATGAAGAGCAATCTCTCGGTCGGCATGCCCATCGATGTCGCCATCTACCAGCGGGATGCCCTCAAGCCCTGCTTTACCGAACGCGTTGAGGAGAACAGCAACTACTTCGATGAGCTACGGCAGCAATGGCACGAAGGCATTCAGGGGCTGTTCAATCAGCTTGAACCGCCGGTGCTTGCCAGCCGCTAATTGCCATACCCCGTCAGTTCCATGTAGCCCACACCGGAGTGACTGCCCGAGACCGTGACCGGGCTCTCCCAGTATCGATAGAGCCCGTCGTTACGGTAGTCTCCGGCCGGCGCGGACACTTCCAGGTGAACCCCGTAGCCGGGAACCTCCAGGCGCCACCGGCGCGGATATCCGCCCTGGCCGGCAATGGGTGCCATACGGATCTGGTCCGGCGTGAGCGCCACGGGCCCTTCCCCTGCCGGAATCCAGGTGCCGGACCGGAAGGCACCGTCGTCCTCCCTCAGTTGAAAGGCCATCAGCCTGTCGCCCGAATCCAGGTGCAGGGCGAACCAGTCCCAGCCCTGCTGCCCGGCCTTGAGAAACTGGCTGCTCCATTCCCGGTCAAACCAGCCCTGGCCCGAGACTTCCAGTGTCTCACCGGCCAGGGTAACCGTGCCTTCAATCTGCAGGTCCACCAGGCTGAAGTACATGGAACCCTCGCCACTGGCGGATTTGGCGCTGAAGCCCTGATTGCCATGGGCGACGGGGCCACGGTTGATGCTCAGAAACAGATCGTAGGACCAGCCATCCGCTGACACCTGCAACCGCCAGGGGCCGTCACCGGACGGGCCGCTGAGTTGCCAGTCATCCAGCCACACCGCCAGTGGCTCCGCAGTCGCGCCGGCATGGCCAACATCGCCGCGGGCCAGTTTCTCCGCAAAATGGTGTCGGCCCTTGAAACTGACCGCGCCATGGGCCATCCAGGCGGCCTCCAGAGGCCATTCGCTGGCGGGAGGCGGTTCGGCATCCACCGGCCTGGGCTTGATGGCCTGACGGAACTGGGTCCATTGCAGACCCAGAGGGTCGCCCCCGGCGGTTTCCAGATTGGCGGTCAGATACCACCATTCAACCCGGTACTGGGGGTGGGCTCCGAAGTCGGCCGGGAAGCTAAGCCGGTTACCGGGACCGGGTTGCAGATACGGCACTTGCGTTTGCGAATCCCGGTCCCCGACCAGCCCAGCAAAGCCGGTTGTTTCCGGTCGATCCGAACAGCCGCTCAGGAAAAGCATGAACACCAGCCAAGCGCTCTTTGTCATCGCTCACCCCCCGACAGGGCACTGGCACTCTCCGGTGCCGGGACTGGGCTCGTGAGCTGCCGGCGCATCAGCAAGGCAATGCCGAGGCCCACCAGCAGGCTCAGCACGCCAAGCTCCAGCCAGAACCGCGGATACACTGCCATGGGCAGGGACCAGCCAAAGGCCAGCGGGTTGATGCGATGCACCAGAACCCAGGTCAGCCAGATACCCAGAGGCAGTGCCAGCAACGCGATCGCACTGGTCAGGGAAAGCGACAGCCGGGTCAGCTGAACCGCGGCCTGACGGGGCGAAAGTCCCCAGACCACCAGCAGCCGGAAGTACCAGGCCCGGGTGGAAAAAAACACCCAGCCCATCATCATCAGCGCAATGGTGGCCAGTATCAGGGTCAGTATCGTCATCGCCCGGGTCAGCAGGAAGGTCTGGTCGAAAATCGCGGAGGCCAGGGCTTCGATCGCCCGGTTGTCCCTGACAGTCAGTTGCTCCACAGCCCAGACCTGCTTCAGGCCACTGGCAATCGTATCGATCGGCAGGTTTCCCGGCGATACCGACAAACTCTGGAAACCCGCTTCGAAATCCGTGGGAAGCATGGACACATTAATCAGAACCTCGCCGGCAGGCCGGCCATAATCCGGGTAAACCGCCAGAATCGGGAAATCGCCAACCTGATTGCCGAGTTTGAGCGACAGGAGATCGCCAACCGCCAGTCCCCGCCGGCGGGCCAGCTGTTCATTCACCATCAGCCCCTGTCCCGCTGCCAGCTTTTGCCAGGGCGCGCCGGTGGATTCAAAGAGTTGCCACCCGGTAACCAGGGGGCCAATCGGTCCCAGCGCGAACACATCCACGACCGGGCCCGGTTCACCGCCAGGCTCCATAACCGTGGCCTGGCCCCGAACCACACGATGCCACACCCCGGACGATACGAGTTCCGGCTGTTCCGCCAGCCAGTCCACAGCCAGGCCCGCATCCACTCCTTCCGGTACCTCGATGTAGAAGTCCGCCTCCAGGCGCTGGGCCAGCCAGCGATCAAAGGTGCTTTCAAAGGTCGTGACCAGGGCCTGCACCGCCAACACCATGGCCATGGCGAATTGCAGAGCCACCAGAGGTAAGGCCAGGCGCCGGGCCAGTACCGACAGTTCCCGGTGGCGCCAGCGCGATAGCGGGTCAGCCTCCCGGCTGGCACGCCAGTCCGCCAGCCGGGCAATCAGCAATGGGGCCAGAATGCCGGAGGCCACGAATACCACGGCCACCGCCACGAACAGCCAGACAAGGGCGGGCGCCCAGACAGACAGGCCAATACCCGCGAGCAAACACAGCATCAGGAAACCGCCTTGCCAGCGGCTGCCCATGGACAGCCCACGGGCCAATGGCCGGAGAAAATCCGCCAGGCACGCCACCAGAACGACCACCAGCATGGTGACCACCGGCACCAGCCAGCCACCCTTCTGCCCGGCGTACAGCGGCCTATCGAAAAGCCCTTCCAGCGCCTGACCGAATCCGGTGCCAAGGCCGGTCGCCAGCCACCGGCCGAGCCAGACCCCGGGCACAATACATACCAGCGCCAGCAGCATTATCTCGAGCATTAGCAGGCGGTTGATGCGGCCTCCGGGGACCCCGAAACGATGAAGCAGGGCGAAGCTCTCGCGTCGTTGGGCTAGTCCGAGGAGATAGACGCTGCGTAGCAACAGCGCGGTGATCAGCAACACAAGTACGCCTAACGCATCCATATTCAGGAGGAAGCTCTCTCCCAGTTCTCCGGAATCCGGCCCTACCGTGAAAGGTTCAACCCGGTAACCGGATGGCAAACCTGCATCGCTGTCGGCCCCGGACACCAGTAACGACAACTCGCTCCAATGCTGTTTCGCCAACCCGGCGGCTTCACGGATATCCACAAACGGTGCGCCATCCAGTTCACCGCGCCAGGGCCGGTCTTCCCCGGGGGAGCTCTCAAAGCACCCGGCCGCCAGCGGGTCCAGACCCACAACCCGCCCGGTTTCCGGCGTTGCCACCTCAAGCCAGGGCATGACGCACAGACCCGCCCGCCTGAGTTCAACAAAATCCTGCACCGAAACCGGCTTACCATCCGCCCGTGTCACCTGCCGGCGCTCGGCCACCGCCAACTCACTCCGGTCCAGACTGGCCCGGGCCTGGCTGGTCAGGTGATGAACACCGGTCCAGAGCATGGTGGCCAGCACAATCAGGGCGGCCAGCGCCAGCAGCTGCATGGGGTGGCGGCGGTAGTGGCTGAATAAGGCGGCCAAAAGGGTCATGGCGGGTTCAGGTTCCGGGCTGGTGCCCAAGGTCCAGGCGGTGGCTGCAACGGGTGGCTAATTCGGTATCGTGGGTGGCAAGGATCAGGCCACAGCCGTGGCGGGCCTGAAGATCAAAGAGCTGCCGGGTAACATCTTCAGCCGTGTGGCGGTCGAGGCTGCCCGTAGGTTCATCGGCAAGGATCAGGGCCGGCTTCATGGCAAACACCATGGCCAGGGCGGCGCGCTGGCGCTGGCCGCCAGACACCTGATCCGGATAGCGTTCGGCGAGTTCGCCAATATCCAGGCGTTCGAGCCAGTCCTGGCAGTCAGCCTCACTCTGCCCGGCCAGCCGGGCGCGCAGGCGAACATTGTCCAGCAAAGACAGGGCGGGCATCAGGTTCGCGTCCTGGAATACCACACCGATCCGCTGCCGACGAAGGCTTGCCCAGCGGGCTTCCGCCTGGCTGCCGGCTTCAGGGGCCCGGCTGTCGAAGACTTCACCCAGCACCTGCAACCGGCCGGCGTCCGGCTTTTCGAGGCCGCAAAGGATATTGAGCAAGGTAGTCTTGCCGGAACCGGAGCGGCCTGTCAGCGCCAGAGATTCACCCCGTTCCAGATGCAGTGCGAGATTACTGAGCACGGCAACCGGTTGATTGGCACTGCGGAACTGCTTGTTCAGGCCGCGGGCTGTAAGTAAAGAATCCACCATAGCTACCCATTCAGATTATTCCGGAGCGCCCAGGGGTTCGGCAGCCGTACCGTGGCGACTCGCCCGCCATTCCCGGAACTGCTCCAGCCATGACAGCAGCGCCGGAACCACCAGCAACACCAGCAATGTTGATAACCCCAGCCCAAAAGCGATAGACGTGGCCATGGGAATCAGAAACTGTGCCTGCAGGGACGTCTCGAACAGCAAGGGCAAAAGTCCGCCGATGGTCGTCAGAGATGTCAGCATCACAGCTCGCACCCGCTGAACCACCGCTTCGTTGAGCGCATCGGTAATGCCGAGCCCTTTTTTCCGCTGCTGGTTGTAGAAAGCTACGAGGATAATGGCGTTATTGACCACAATACCGGACAGGCCGAACAAACCAAACAGCGACAATATGGTCAGTTGCAGTCCCATCAGCCAGTGGCCGAGCAACGCCCCCACCAGGGCAAACGGAATAATGGCCATGACGATCAGCGGCAGACTCCAGGAAGCAAACACCCAGGCCAGAACCACATACATCAGCGCCAGGCCGATCACCAACCCGGTCTGCATATCGGACATGGTTTCCCGCTGATCCGCGGCCCGTCCCTCAAAGCTGTAACGCACGTTATAGCGGCTGGCAATTTCTGGCAGCGCCACGGCCTGAAGGCTTGCCAGAATCTGGTCTGTGGTGCTGACCCGGGTATTCAGGCCAGAGGTTACCTCAACCGCCAACCTGCCCTCGGCATGGCGCAGAGCCTGGAATCCCTGGCGGTGGTCCAGGTTCATCACCTGAGTCAGCGGAACAAAGCGCCCGTCCGGAACCCGAACCGTCATCCGGGACAGGGTGGACAGACGCTCACGCTGATCCCGGGGCAGTTGTACGCGAACTTCCACTTCGTCCCGGCCATCCTGGTAGATCTGGGCAATCCGGCCATCAAAGGCCGCCCTGAGCTGCCGGCCAAGATCTGAAGTGCTCAGCCCCAGGGCCTCGCCGTAGGCGCTGACCTGATAGATCAGCTGTTCCCGCCCCCAGGGCATGTCGTCTTCCACGTCCAGCACCCCGGGCAGAGTAGCAAGCGCCTGAATCAACTCGTCCGCCGCCTGTTTCAGGTTCTCGGCATTGTCGCCGGTCAGGCGGACGTTCACATCCCGACCCGGCGGCCCCGCCTGCCGTTCGGATATGGTCAGGCTATCCAGCCCGGCCGGTGTCTCCAGCCGGCTGCGCCACTCGGTTATGAATTCGGGGTTACGGACTGAACGCTGGTCCGAGGGCACCAGCTCGATCATCATTGAGCCCAGCTCATCGCCACTTCGTGAGTTGCCTTCGGCGCCCTGGGTTGCCCCCCGGGTAGTGACCGCATGGAGGATGAAATCGCCCCCCAGGGCCTCTTCGGTATCGTTGAGGGTTTGTTGCATCTGCTCAAGGAAGCCGTCCACCGTTCCCCGGGAAGTTCCGGCCACGAAACTGGCATTGGCGTAGAACACCGACGGCTCCGGCGTCGGGAAAAAGTTGAAACCGAGTCGGCCGCCAGCCAGTAGCCCGACGGTCACAATTGCCAGGGCAACCGCACCGGCAACCGTCGCGCCCCGGTGCTCGAGGCTGTAGCGGGAAAACCGGCGAAACCGGCCCTCCCGGAACTGGTCAAAACGTTGCTCAAAGCCGCGCCGAAACCGCTCGATCGGGCCCGGTTTTTTCGATTCGGGTGCCTCAGATCCTGTTGTTTGCTTTCGACGGGGAACAAAGGCGTGGCGCAGGTGCGCCGGAAGAACGATAAAGCACTCCAGAAGAGAGGCGACCAGTACGCAAATCATCACCAGCGGAATATCACCCAGGATATTGCCGATCACACCACCGACCACCAGCAGGGGCATGAAAGCTGCGACGGTAGTCAGGGAAGACGCCAGCACCGGCCAGACCATCCGCCTGGCGGCACCCTCGGACGCATAAATGGATTCCTCCCCCATTCGGGCGTGGGCATCGGCGTCTTCACCGACCACAATGGCATCATCCACGATGACCCCCAACGCCATGATCAGGGCAAACAGGGAAATCATGTTGATGGAGCCACCGATCAGCCAGAGTACCGCCATCGCCGCCAGGAACGCCGTCGGGATGCCAATAGCCACCCACATGGCCACCCGCCCCGGCAGGAACAGGTATAACAGACAGACCACCAGCACCAGACCGCCCAGGCCGTTTTTCACCAACAGGGAAATGCGATCGTCCAGCAACTGCCAGGTTTCATCGTAGACTTCCAGTGCCACCGTCGGCGGCAGCGCCGGCCGGGTGTCCGCCAGCCAGGTTTCCAGCACCTTGGCGGCCGCCAGTGAGTTACCGTTTTCTGACCGCTGCAACTGGAGCTCAACCGCCGGCTTGCCGTCTTTTTCCAGGGTTATCTGGCTTTCCCGGGCTTCCTGCCGGATGCTCGCAACATCTCCGAGGTTCAGTTGGATGCGCTCACCACTGAGCAACGGGATATTTTCGAATTCCTGGGGGCTACGGCGCTGCTCCACGGCCCGAAGTTCCCGGGTCGCATCCTGTTGCGCCATCATGCCCGCTGGCAGATCCCGTGAAATGGCGGCAACTCGCTCAGCGACCTGCTCCAGCGACAGCCCCAGCGTCTCCAGCCGCTCCACCGGCACATCGATGCTGATTTGCTGCTCCGGCAAGCCCCGAATGGACACCCGGTCAATGCCCCGCTGCAGCAATTCGTCCTCGAACCGATAAGCCAGCTGTCGCAACTCACTACGGTCCACATCACCAATAACCAGCAGCCGGGCGACGGGCTCATACCGTTCTATCCGGGTTACCTGGGGTTCCTCCGCCTCGGCGGGGAAGTTGGTGAATTCGTCCACCTGTTGGCGAACGTCGTCCAGGGCCAGAATCGGATCGGTGCCCTCCTCGAATTCCAGGGTGATGGACGACACGCCCTGGGCCGATGTCGAGGTCATTTTTTTCAGGCCGTCGACACTGCGCAGGCGCTGCTCCAGCGGGTTGGTAATGCCCTGCTCCACGTCTTCGGCGGAAGCGCCGCTCCAGACCACGCGAACGCTGACCACATCCAGGGCAAAGGTGGGAAAAAACTGGATGTTCATCCGGGTCAGGGCCAGCACGCCACCGAGCAACATCACCAGCATCACCAGGTTGGCAGCAACCCGGTGATGAACGAAAAAGCCGATTACCCCCTTTTTGCGCCTCATTGGGCCGCTGCTCCGGAATCTGCCACGTCCACCCTGAGGCCGGCAATGGCATTGGGCAGATGTGTGGTGATCAGGCGCGCCCCGGAGACAAGCGCCTCACCGGACACCAGCAGGCGACGCTCGCCATTGCTGCCACGGGCTTCGCCGACCCGCTCGATCCTGGCCCGCTCCATCCGGTTATCCGGGGTCATCAGGTAGACGCTGTCGGCACCATAGAGTGCACTGAAAGGAATCGCGACAGTATTGTCCCGGGCAGCGCGTTCGAGGATCACCGGCGTCAGCTCTCCCGGGCGAAGCCCCCCGGGTTCGCCCTCAAGTTCCAGGATGGCCTCGGTACCGGAGGGATCGCTGGTACCGGCGAATCGAACCAGCCGGAACCGGTGTTGACCACCCGTGCTGGTCGCCATCAGGGTTTCTCCCCGCTCCAGGGCATCCAGCAATTCGCCACGAAACATCTCCGGCACCCGCGCCCTGAGTTCGAGACCGTCGACGGGATACAGCGACAGCAGGGACTCGCCGCGGCTGACCTGGTCACCCTCGGCCACCTGAATGTCGGTGACGATACCATCGAAGGGCGCGATCATCCGGGCCCGCCCGGCATCCCGGCGGGTGCTGTCGAGGTTGGCTTCGGCCTGGGCCAGCTTCGCCTCCAGGCTCTGCAGGCGGGCCGGATGTTCCTCAATCGCCCGCTGCCGGGTAGTCACGGTCAGTTCTGCCCGGGCGGCGGCGTCAGTGGCCGCTTCCAGCCCCTCCCGGGACGCCAGGTTGCGGTTCACCAGTGACCGCGTACGCTCAAGCTGGCGACGGGCGTTGTCGAGAATGGCCTGCTCACTGGCCAGCGCCACCTGATCATTCCGGTAGCGCACCTGTTCCGAACGGATCTGGGCCTCCAGGTCCGCCACCTGCGCTTCCGCCTGGGCAAGCGCCGGCCGGATGTCGGCATCCTCCAGAGCCACCAGCAGGTCGCCCTCCCTCACCCTCCAACCCTCGGTCACGGGGCGTTCCCCGATACGCCCGGCGAGCGTTGCAATAACCGTCAGTTGCTCCGGGGCGGTGACCTCCCCATACAGCGGCAACACCGGAGTGTGGGTGCCCGGTTCAATCCGCTGTACCTGAACACGCCAGCTACGCTCGGTGGTGCTCACTTCGGCGGGCTCCGGGCGAGTCATCTTGAGAAACAGGAAACCGGCAATGCCGATGGCGAGAATCAATACAGGAGTGAGTCTTTTGGACATTACGTGCTGGCCAGCTATGGTAAATAAGGCCCGTCGGGCTGTTAGGTTCAGGCTACTATACAGTCAACCACCGTTTTCGGATCGGCGAGCCAGAGTGTAGTACAGCAGGGGAACCACCAGAACCGTCAGCAGCGTGGACATGGCCAGACCAAAGATCAGCGAGATTGCCAGGCCGTTGAATATCGGATCATTCAGAATGAAGTAAGCACCTACCATCGCCGAAATGGCGGTCAGGACAATGGGCTTGATCCGAACCGCACCGGCCAGAACCACCGCTTCGTCCAGTTCCACCCCTTCCTCGATCAGTTGCCGGATAAACACCACCAGCAAAATGGAATTACGCACGATGATACCGGCCAGGGCTATCATGCCGATCATACTGGTTGCGGTGAACTCTCGCCCCAGCAGGGCATGGCCAGGCATGATCCCGATCAGCGTCAGCGGAATGGGGGCCATGATGACCAGTGGCAGGATATACGAGCGGAACTGCGCCACCAGCAGAACAAAGATCATGAACACACCCACGCTGTAAGCGGCCCCCATATCCCGGAAGGTTTCATAGGTAATCTGCCATTCACCGTCCCATTTGAGCGCGCCTTTTTCCGGGAGCGTCGGCTGGCCGATAAAGTATTGTTCCGGGGCGCCTTCCAGCTGCTTCAGGCGCTCCACCATGGCAAACATGCCATACAGCGGTGAATCAGTCTCGCCAGCCATATCCGCCGTCACATAGGTCAGCGGCAGCAGGTCCTTGTGATAGATCGCCCCCATCCAGTCCGCTTCACGAATGTCGGCAATGCTCGCCAGCGGGACCAGATTGCCGTTACGGCTGCGCACCTGCAGGGAGAGAAGCACCGACGGCTGAGCCTTGTCGCCCTCGGCAAGAATCACCCGTATCGGAACGGGATACTTGGCGTGATCATCATGCAGGAAGCTGACACTGGTCCCGCCAAGCGCTGTCTGCAGGGCACCGACGACCTGGGCCTGAGAAACGCCAAGCCGCGCCGCCCGTTCACGGTCCACCACAACTTCCCACTGCCGGGTCGGAGCTTCGAGGGTGGTGTCGATATCCACCAGTCCATCGACTTCCGTCATACCCTCTGCCACGCCGCGGGCCAGTTCCGCCCGACGGGATTCATCCACCGCGTAGATTTCGGCCACCACCGGAGACAGAACCGGGGGCCCCGGGGGCACCTCCACGACCTTCACGCTGGCACCGTATTTGTCGGCAACCGCCTTCAGTGGCGCCCGCAAGGACTGGGCAATGTCGTGGGACTGTCGATCCCGGTTTTCCTCGCTGCTCAGGTTGATCTGGATATCGCCCTGGTAGGGATCATTGCGCAGGTAATACTGGCGTACGAGGCCATTAAAGTTGATAGGGGATGCCGTGCCGGCGTAGGTCTGCCAGGTGGCGACTTCGTCTACCGATTCAAGGTACCCGCCCATCTCCATCAGTACCCGCTGGGTCTGCTCCATCGGGGTGTATTCAGGCATGTCGACCACGACCTGCAGCTCGGACTTGTTGTCGAAGGGCAGCATTTTCAGGATAACCGCCATAAAGACCGGCAACGACGCAGCCGCAATGGTCAGTCCAACCACACCCAGCCCAAGCAGTCGGCGACGCCAGGGATGATCACCGAGAAACGGGCCCAGGACCGTCCGGAAAATGCGCAGGGACAAGGGGCTGACGCCGTCAGCGGAACTGGAAGCCTCGTCCGCTTCGGAGGCCATTTCTCCTTGCTTGTGTTTCAGCAACCGGAAGGCCAGCCAGGGCACGACAACAAAGGCCACGATCTGGGACAGCACCATCCCCGCCGAGGCATTGATCGGGATGGGACTCATGTACGGCCCCATGAGGCCACTGACAAAGGCCATCGGGATCAGCGCCGCCATGACGGTCAGGCTGGCCATGATGGTGGGCGTTCCCACTTCGTCGACGGCGACGGGAATGATGTCCTTCACCGCCTGGCGGGAGTTCCGGATCCGACGATTGATGTTCTCGGTGATCACGATACCGTCATCCACCAGTATGCCGATGGAGAAAATCAGCGCGAACAGGGACACACGATTGAGGGTAAAACCCCAGGCCCAGGAAAACACCAGGGTCAGCAACAGGGTAATCAGGACCGCAACACCGACGATCAGGGCCTGGCGCCAGCCCATGGCCGCCAGCACCAGCAGCACCACGCTCAGGGTGGCGGAGATCAGATCGGTGATCAGCTTGCGGGCCTTCCGGGACGCCGTCACGCCGTAGTCCCGGGTAACCAGCACTTCCACGCCCTCGGGTAATGCCCGGTTTCGCAACTGCTCCAGACGCTCTTCAATGGCCGTGGTGATATTGACGGCGTTTTCTCCCGGTTTCTTGGCGATCGCCAGGGTTACCGCGGGGTACATTTCGCCGGGCCGACCGGCGATTCCGTTTTCATGTGCCGGCCCGAAGCCCGTCATTACGCTCTGATCGGCCACCGTGCCACCCCGGCTGATTTCGGCCACATCCGCCAGGTAAACCGCTGAGCCATTCTGCATACCCACCACCAGACGGCGAACATCGTCGACCGATTCCAGCAGGGTTCCGGCCTGAACCGGGATGGAGACGTTATCCCTTGTAATCCGGGCCTCCTGGCTGCTGGCATTGGCGGCAGACAGCGCATTTCGTAGATCGTCAATGGTCAGGTTGAAGCCTGCCAGCAGTGCCGGATCAAACCGGATATCGACCCGGTCGGGGATGCCCCCGGTGGTGTAGACGTCCCGGGTGCCCGGAACCCGCTTCAGGACGACCTCCAGCATATGGGCAAGGCGGGTAAGCTCTTCCCCGGTGTGCCCGTGAACCGGATCGTAAAGGGTCAGGGTCATCACCGGAACATCGTCAATCCCCTTGGGCTTGATGACCGGCTGGCTGGCTCCGAGGTTGGCTGGCAGCCAGTCCTGATTCGAATACACCTGGTTGTAGAGCCGCACCAGCGCCTCCTGGCGCGGCACGCCCACTTCAAACTGGACGGTAATCACTGCCTGGCCCTGCCGCGACACCGAGTAGACATGCTCCACGCCCTGAATCTCGCTCATCACCTGTTCGGCGGGCGTGGCTATGGCGTTTTCCACCTCGCGGGTGCTGGCTCCGGGAAACGCCACCATGATGTCGGCCATGGTGACATCGATCTGGGGCTCTTCCTCCTTGGGTGTGACCACCACGGCCAGGATACCGAGAATAATCGCCAGAATAGCAAGCAATGGCGTGAGATGATTGTTCTGAAACACCCGGGCAATGGCCCCGGATGGCCCCACAGGCGGCAGCTCCCGGCTCACGGATTCGCCTCCGGGCCCGACTCTGTACCTAACTCCGTGACAAGGTTCAGCCGATCACTGCCAACCTGCTCCGATGGGTTGGTAACCACCCGTTCGCCTTCGCTCAGGCCCGCCAGGATTTCGAGCCGGCCATTATCGCGGACCCCGGTGCGCACCTGGCGGAGCCGGGGCCGGCCCTGATCATCCAGCACAAAAACCGCTCTCAGTTCGCTGCGCTGAATCAGGCTGCTGGCCGGCACCCAGAGGGCCTCACGACTGGCGACGGGCACGCCGACTTTGACCAGCATGCCGGGAAACAGGGAGCCGTTGGGCTCACTCAGGCGCATTCTCAGGCGGAAGGTGTGGGTTTCCGGATTCGCGTAGGGGTAAAAGGTCATCTCACCGGTCTCCAGCACCCGGCCATCGGCAAGAGTGACCTTTGCCTGGCGCTCGGTCCGCGCGAGTTCCGCGTATTTCTGTGGCAGTTCAACCACGACCCGGAGCTGCTCCAGGGAGAGCCCGCTGAGCAGTGGCTGGCCGGGATTTACGGACTCTCCTACTTCCACATGCCGCTCGGTGAGGATGCCGCCATAGGGCGCCAGCACCCGGGTGTAGGACAGCTGCTCCCGGGCCTCGGCAACCGTGGCGCTGGCACGCTCCACCCTGGCCCGGGCGGCCGCCAGATTGTTGCGAGCCTGATCAAACTCCTGGCGGGACACCAGTCCCCGTTCATGAACCGCCTCGATACGCTCAAAGCGTTGGCGCGCATCCGAGAGTGCCGCTTCGGCTTCCTCCAGTCCCGCCTGGGCCTGGCGCAGCCGGGACCGTTGTTCACTGTCCTCGAGCTGAACGATAAGGTCTCCGGCGGCGACAGAATCGTCAACATCATAGGGCAGGCTCTGGACGGTACCACTGGTCTGGGCAGAGACAGTGCTCTGCTGAACAGCCTCAATAACACCATCAAGATGGACGGTCTCATGAAACTCGCTGCGCTCCGTGACCGCTGTCATCAGCGCCCGGGCGCCGTCCTGCCCCTGGACCGCAGAGGCCAGCAGCCCCAGAGTGACGATAAAGCCCGCAGCAGCTAACCGCCCCATTGAGCACCTCCTGGATGACACATTTGGTTATTAGTTAATAAGCCAATGTTATCAGCAATCCTCCCCTGAAAACATGCGGGGGCTGCTCATAACGCTGGTGATTCCTTTTTCAGTGCCTCAAAACCGATAATGATGTCCATGAGCTCATTGGTAATCTCATCCTGACGCACCAGCCTGAATTGCCCTCCAACCTCCTCAAGCCGTTCATCAACCGCCTGTTCCGCCTGCTGCATCAACGCAAGCCTGGCCGCGTTCTCGGTGACCATTGCTTCCGCCGATGCCTGAAAAACGCTGGCAAAGATATGGTTACGAAGCAGCGCTGCAAGCAGCGGCGTCGCCTGCATCGTGTAGTCGGGGAGGGACCGGGACTGCCAGCCCACCTTGCCCGGATCCGACAGCAGCGAGGGTGGCAAGGGCAACAACGGGCTTACTGCCGGTTCACGCTGCCCCTTTCCTGCCCGCCGGGTGAACACCAGGGTTACGGCAATCCGGTTATGTACGTCGCCACCCCCGATCTCGTCCAGCCGGGTCACGATGTCACTGGCAAGGCGCCCGATGCCATCGGCCGACGCCGGCGGCAGGAAGGTGACTTCCGGGCCAAGCCCCTGATCGCTGAGGGCGTCATTCATGCGGGCGCCGACGCACAATACCCGGGTACCGCCCTCGCTCCGGGAAGCCTCGATCAATGCCCTCGCGGCAAGCACCTCGTTGTAATTGCCACACAGGCCATGATCAGAGCCGAACACCACCAGAATCCGTTCAGCCCGCGCAGCGACAGGCATCGCAATGGGGCCGGTTTTGGCAACAAATGCCCGGATGCCGGTCAGCACCGTCTGGTGGTAGGACTCAACAGACCTCGCCGCATGCTCATACGGTACCGCGTTGATCGCGGACATGGTTTTCATGGTGTGAACAATGCCGCGAATACTGGTCAGCGTGGCGGTGAGGCGGGACAGGGTTTCAAGTGTCTGGGTCATGGCCATCGCCTCCAGGCAACTTTAACACCTCACGGGCCACCCGCAGGAGGGTTGCCTTTTCGTCGTCGTCCAGAGAACGGTTTTGCCCGATGCTCCCGGCAACGCCTTTCAGGGTGTCGCCGACACCTTCCCGGATCCTGGCCATGGCCTCGGCAACGGCGGTTTCGGACAGTCCGTCGAGCAGCCCTTCCATCGCGGCCATCAGCACCAGAAGCTGTTCCACTGCCGGAACCGGGTCCCGCTCGGGCTGACGCAACGCGGCACGCACGGCAGCCCCGCGGCTCAGGCGGGCCCGGGTGTTATCATCCAGGCGGGTACCAAAACGGGCAAAATCCTCCAGTTCCTCAAACTGGGACAGGGTGACGCGCAGGTTGCCCGCCACATCCCGGAACGCCCGATGCTGGGCCTTGCCCCCTACCCGCGATACGGATAACCCGATATCCACCGCAGGAAACTGGTTTTTTCGCACCAGCCGGGGCGACAGATAGATCTGGCCATCGGTAATCGAAATCAGATTGGTCGGAATGTACGCGGACAGATTTTCCGCCTGCGTTTCGACAATGGGCAGCGCGGTGATGGACCCCCCCCCAGCTTCCGGCGTGAACTGTCCCGCCCGTTCGAGGAGTCGTGCGTGCACATAGAATATGTCACCCGGGAAGGCTTCCCGACCCGGCGGGCGACGCAGTAGCAGGGACAGCTCGCGATAGGAACGGGCATGGTGTGTCAGGTCGTCGAGAACAACCAGCACATCCCTGCCATGGTTTGAAAAGTATTCGGCCATGGTCATCGCCGCATACGGTGCGATGTAGGCGAGGCCCGGCGTGTCCTCATCGCCGGCAGCAACCACGATGGTGTTCGCGATCTGACCACTTTGCCGAAGGGTTTCAATCACACGGGCAACCGCGTCACCGCGCTGGCCGATCGCGCAATAAATGCTGAGAACATTCGAACGGGCCTGGTTGAGAATGGTATCGACAGCAATGGACGTTTTTCCGGTTTGCCGGTCGCCGATAATCAACTCCCGCTGGCCCAGCCCAACGGGCACCGCGCCATCAATCGCCTTGATGCCGGTGGCGAGGGGGCGGGTGACCGGCGCACGGCTCAGTATACCCGGGGCGCTGGCCTCCACCGGCCTTTCCGCGGTCGAGGCCACCCTGCCTTTCCCGTCCCGGGGCTCGCCGGTGGCATCGACAACACGGCCGATGAGGCCAGGCCCCACCGGCACACTGAACACTTTATGAGTCCGCCAGACATCCTCCCCGAACATCACCCGCTCCGAGGGCCCAAGCAGGATAACGCCCAGCCGGCCTGGCTCCAGATCAAGCACCACACCCCGGACACCCGAGGCAAAGACCAGCAGCTCATCCGCCAGGGCCCTCGCCAGGCCAGACACCACGGCAATACCGTCACCCACCTCCGTAACCATGCCCACTTCGGTCAGTGCCAGTGAAGGACTCGGGATGTCCATCAGGGTATCAATGAACCTCTTTGTTGCGGTCATCGCCGGTTCTTCAGCCATGATTGTTTACCCTGCCGGATCCACCGGCGGCCAGCCGGTCTGCCAATAACCCGGTCAGCTCGTCGGTATAACTATCGACTGTCCAGGCCACCTGAACACTGCCAATCCGCAGAATCAGACCAGGAGCCTGACGGGCATCCGTGGTAAAACTCAAGGAAAGACCGGGAGCCAGACGTTCCAGCGCGGCCCTGATCTTTTCCTGCGTGTTCTCCGGAAGCGGCGTATGGGTAGTGGCAATGGCCTGTTCCGAACGGCCAGCAGCGGAGGTAAGCTCCCGTACCAAAGGTTTCAGCTTGCCGATCACATTCAGGGCAATGTGTTCCTCCAGATCCTCATCCGCCAGATCATGCAGTGCCCGGCGAACCAGTCGGTAGAGGGTTTCGGCGCTGGCCAGGTGCAACTCCCTGGTGAATCTTTCCCGCTCTGCCTCCAGATGCGACTGCCAGTCCTGTTTTTCGCGTTCCAGGTTCTTGCGAGTGTCGGCCAGCAGGGCATCTTTCTCTTGTTCCGCCTGCTCGCGAATCCGCTCCGCATTAACGGAGTTATCTGCCAGCAATTTCTGCTTCTGTTCCAGAAACGCGGCTTCGGCTGCGGCGGCTTTTTTCCGGGCGACCTCCGCCTCACCCATGCGTGTTGCGATCTCCGCCTCACGGGCATCAATCCCATTCAGGATGGGCTTGTACAGAAAGCGCTTGAGCAGCCAGACCAGCACAAGAAAGTTGCCAACCTGGGCAAGGATCGTGACCCAGTCAACAGACATGGTTCAACCCGCGGCCGACTGGGCGGACTGCAGAGCCTGATCCCAGAAGGGATTGGCAAACAGGACGATCATCGCCACGACAAAACAGTAAATTGCCGTGGACTCAATCATTGCCAGGCTGACGAATAGGGTCCGCGAAAGTGTCGATGCCGAATCCGGCTGCTGGGCAATGGCGGCAAGGGCCGCGGCTGCAGCCCTGCCTTCTCCCAGAGCAGGGCCGATTGCACCAAAAGACACGGACAGGCCAGCGGTCAGAATCGAGACCGCAGCAATAAGCGCAAAGTCAGTCATTTGTCGTTCTCCTTGCTCAGGGACTTTCCAGTGGTGGCTGTCGCCGATGAGATATAAACCGTCGCCAGGATGGCGAATATGTAGGCCTGGATCAGGCCCGTCAGCAAACCGAGTACATCCATAACCACGGGAAAAAAGAATGGGGCGACACCCAGCAGGATGCCCGCGATGACCGCGCCGCTCATAACGTTGCCATACAGACGGATGGCCAGGGAGATACCACGCGAGAACTCGCTGATGATATTGAACGGCAACATGATGACGGATGGCTGGATGTAGGTTTTGAGATAGCCACCGATGCCCTGCCGGGTAATCCCGAACAGCGGCACAGCAATCAGTACCGACAACGCCAGGGCAGCGGTGGTGGAGAGCGAGGCAGTCGGCGGGGAAAAGCCCGGCACCACCAGCAGCAGATTCGACAACGCGATGAACAGGAACAGCGTTCCGGAAAAATAGAGCACATGGCGCGAAGCGTGCGGCGAGATTTCCTCGATCTGGCTCTGGATGACCGTCACAATCACTTCCAGGGTGGTGCGCCAGCGGTTTGGTGGCACATCCGGCCGTAAATTGCGGGTAATGAGAATTGAGGCAACGGTCAGTATGATCATGACGATCCACGTATTAACGACCGTTTCGTTAATGCCCATGCCCCAGATCGTGAACACTATGGTCTCATCGGGTGTCAGTTCCATCAGATATCCTCCGGACGTGGCAGGCGGGCAAGCGTGGTAGCAAACAAGCGCACGAGGAAAAAGGCCAGTCCATAACCGGCAAAGGCCCAAGGCAGGGTTACACCGGCAGTCACCAGCCAACCAACGGATAGCAGCAGCCCGATCCGAACCAGAGCGCTGGGCAGAAGCACCGAACTGGGACGGGAGGCACCCAGTGCCACACGCACAGTCACTGCCAGACCCGCAAAATACAGAGTGCTCACCACCACACCGGCACCAAAGCCCATCAGCGCGCCCGGCCAGTCAATGATCACCATTATCATCCTCCTCTTCCCTGCTTTCCCTGCTGATCCAGGCCCAGGCAATGAAACCACCCAGGGCGACGCCCCCCAGAATCAGCGCAATAACCCACGGAAATTCCTGGGGCAGGTTGCGATCAAGCCACATCCCCAGGAAAGCGCCACCCACGGTCGGGACGGCAATGGACCAGCCAATCATACCGAAGGCCCCCAAACCGCGCAGCGGGCTGACCCCGGGGTTATCCCTGGTTTTTTTCAGACGTCGGGCCCGACGGCCAATATCGTCCTCCGGGGATCCGCGCCGCCGGGTCATGGCTTGGGCCGCTGCAGGTCGGCAAACCGGCGCACCATGCCGGCCTCCAGCCTGGACAGTGCGGATCGGGCCACGCGTTCGTCTTCGTCCACCTCGATAAAATTCTTCTTGACGCTTGCCTGCAGGGAGTCGAGGTTCTCGCCGAGGACACCTCGCCGGATGGCGATATCCACCTGATGGCCTTTTTTCACCAGAATGCCCTCGTCGATGCCGAAGATCTGCTCATTGCCATCCGCCAGGGTCAGAATCAACACCGACGGTTCCAGCGCGGTGACGAAATCAATGTGATTGGGCAATAGCCCGAAGGCTCCGTTTTCCGCCACGGCGAACAGCTTGCAGGCCATGCCCTGATAGAGAACCCGGGTCGGCAGCCTGAGGCACACCTCCATCTCCGTCGCCATTGTCATGCCATCACCTCCGGCAATGCGCCAATCATGTAGTACTCACTTTCGCTCTGCCCGAACTCAGTCTGCTCCAGAATGGTTTCACAGCCATCAAGTGTCTCAGCGATGGTCACACGCTTGCCTTCGGCACCGGTAAAGGCCGCGGTGGTAAAAAACGGCTGGGTCAGGAATCTTTCCAGCCGGCGGGCACGGGCAACGGTTGACCGGTCCGCCGCCGACAGCTCCTCAATGCCCAGCATGGCGATGATATCCCGCAGTTCCTCGTATTCAGCCAGGGTTCGGCGCACCGCCCGGGCAATATCGTAATGTCGCTGCCCGACCACAGAGGGCGTAAGCATGACCGAGGACGATGCCAGGGGATCTATCGCCGGGTACAAACCTTCGCTCGCACGTTTTCGTGACAGCACCACGGAACCGGACAAATGGGAGAAAATATGGGCGGCAGCAGGGTCGGTGAAATCGTCGGCCGGCACGTAAACGGCCTGAACCGACGTGATTGCGGCGCTGCGCGTTGAGGTGATTCTCTCCTCCAGCTCGGCCAGCTCGGTCGCCAGTGTCGGCTGATAGCCAACCCGCGAAGGCATCCGCCCCAGTAGCCCGGACACTTCCGAGCCCGCCTGGACAAAGCGGAAAATGTTGTCGATCAGCAACAGCACATCCCGGTGCTGTTCGTCGCGGAAATATTCCGCCATGGTCAGCGCGGTCTTGCCGATCAGGAACCGGACACCCGGAGCCTCGTTCATTTGCCCGAACAGCATGACGGTGTTATCAAGTACACCGGCCTCGCCCATTTCCCGGTAAAGCTCTTCCGCCTCCCGGGACCGTTCGCCAATACCGCAAAACAGGCTGACGCCCTTGTGTTGCTGAACCGTGTTATGGATCAGTTCGGTAATCAGAACCGTCTTTCCCACCCCGGCGCCACCGAACAGGCCGGTTTTTCCACCCCGCTCAATGGGAGACAGCAGATCAATGGCCTTGATGCCGGTTTCCAGAATCTGGCTTCGGACCACACGGTCTTCCAGCAACGGCGGGAGCTGATGGATAGCGCGGCGCTCACTGGTAGCCGGGACCGGTTGGTTATCCACAGGCGCACCAAATACGTTGAGCATACGCCCCAGTATGGCATCACCCACCGGCACGGTGATCGACGAACCGGTCGCCCGAACCGGCATCCCCAAGCCCAGCCCCTTCACCGGGGCCAATGCCATGCAACGGACCACGCCCTTGTCCTCAAGTGCGGCCACCTCGAGGGCAATCTTGCCAGCGTACAGGAGCTCGCGAATGTGGGGTACCGGCTCAGGAAACCGGACACTCACAACACCGCCCCTGATACCAACGATGATGCCGGTGCCAGGCCCCGGCGACGCGTCCAGCGTATCCTGACTCATAACAGGAACCTGTTACCCGGCAGACACACGAGTGCCTGCCGCCCCCTGAAGTATGGCAATGGCATCCCGCAGCCGGCCGATGCCGCTGAATCCGCCGGCTTCCGCAAATTCACAGGCGGCGGCCAGCTTCGGCCCCATCGAGCCGGCGGGCATATCCAGTGCTCGCGCCTCGGCCACCGTCAGTGTGGAAACCGGCGTCGACTGATCGGTGCCAAAATCCCGGTAGACGGCATCAACATCGGTCAGCAGGAGCAGCGCATCCGCGCCCAGTTGTCTGGCCAGCAGCGCGCTGGCGGCGTCCTTGTCGATGACCGCTTCAATGCCCACCAGACTGCCGTCTTCCCGGCGCAGCACCGGTATTCCGCCACCACCGGTGCAGACCACGACCACACCCTGCTCCAGCAACAGTTGCAACACTCGCAAATCCGGTATTTCCAGGGGTTTGGGGGAGGGCACCACCCGTCGCCACTTGTCACCGTCCGGCGCAATACTCCAGCCCGCGCCTGCTGCCCGGCGCTCGGCCTCAGCGCGTTCGTACACCGGCCCGACAAACTTGGCCGGTTTCGCAAAGGCGGGATCTTTCGGGTCCACCACCACCTGTGTCAGTAAGGTGGCGACCGGACGGTCATGTTCCAGGGCGTTTTCCAGCTCCTGTTCGATCATATAACCGATCATGCCCTCGGTTTCCGCACCCAAAACATCCAGCGGATAAGCCTCATCCGGCTTGTAGGACGCGCCCTGAAGTGCCAGCAACCCCACCTGCGGACCGTTGCCGTGGGTCACTACCAGATCGTGTCCGGCACGGACAATCTGTGCCAGCGATTTGGCCGCGACCTGCACATTACGGCGCTGAGCCTCTGCCGTCAGCGGCTCTCCGCGCTTCAGAAGGGCGTTACCACCCAAAGCTGCGACCACCAGCATGTCAGCCTCCCAGGGTCGCCACGAGGACGGCCTTGATGGTATGCATGCGGTTTTCTGCCTGATCGAAGACGACGGACGCCGGGCTTTCAAACACCTCCTCGGTCACTTCCATGGCGTCGATGCCAAATTCGTCCCGCATTTCCTTACCCACCGTGGTCTCGGTGTTATGGAACGCCGGCAGGCAATGCATGAAGCGCACGCGGGGATTGCCGGCTTTCTCCATCAGCGCGGCGTTGACCTGATAGGGCATCAGCAGCTTGATGCGCTCAGCCCACTTCTCCCTGGGTTCCCCCATGGAGACCCAGACATCGGTATAGACGAAGTCGACACCGGCCACGGCCGCGTCTGTGTCATCGGTGATGGTGATCCGGGCGCCGGTTTCGGCCGCGATTGCCTTCGCCTCATCCTGAACGGCCTGTTTCGGCCAGCAGGCTTGCGGGGCGCACAAACGCACATCCATCCCCATCTTGGCGCCACCGATCAGCAGGCTGTCGCCCATGTTGTTGGCGGCATCGCCGATAAATACATAGGCCACTTCGCGCAGGGGCTTCTCCACATGCTCCTGCATGGTCAGGAAATCCGCCAGTATCTGGGTCGGATGGAACTCGTTGGTCAGCCCGTTGTAGACCGGCACGCCCGCGTATTGCGCCAGCTCTTCCACAATGGTCTGCCCGAAGCCCCGGTACTCGATGGCATCGTAGACCCGGCCCAGCACCCGGGCGGTATCCTTGACCGATTCCTTGTGCCCTATGTGGGTACCGGTCGGCCCCAGGTAGGTCACCCGAGCACCCTGGTCGAAGGCGGCAACTTCGAACCCGACCCGGGTTCGCGTGGAGTTTTTCTCGAAGATCAGCGCGATGTCCTTGCCCTGCAGCCGTGGCACCTCGGTGCCGGCATACTTGGCGGTTTTCAGATCCGCCGCCAGCTTGAGCAGGAAACTGATTTCGCGCGGGGTGTAATCGCGCAGGGTCAGAAAATGCCGGTTCTTGAGGTTAAAAGCCATTACACGTCTCCTTCGCTGTCAGACAGCATCCCTGATGGTTGGGCAACTCATGCAGCGGCCACCGCCGCGGCCCCGGCCCAGCTCGGCACCGGGTATTGCCAGGACCTCGATGCCCGCCGCGGACAGGGCGGCATTGGTATCGTCATTTCGGTCATAACCGACAACCACGCCAGGGCTCAGCGCCAGCACGTTGTTACCGTCGTTCCATTGTTCACGCTCCCGCTCTTCCGGACTGTCGCCACCCGTGGGCACAACCTCCAGGGCCGGGTACCCGAGAATCTCCG